>ERZ779869.50-NODE-50-length-161724-cov-16.113355_pt1 | contig 161724 bp, 164 predicted proteins | sample MGYA00511557_ERZ779869 | MGnify/ENA primary metagenome ERZ779869 (study PRJEB29588, sample SAMEA2154620) | human gut metagenome | biome: human gut; feature: human-associated habitat; material: faeces | place: Denmark | collected 2008/2010 ... | reverse complement strand
AGCCCTTGATGCCGCTTGATATCGATTTCGTGTCTAACTTTTTGGGTTCAGATCAAAATCAGCCGCTCCTTTTAAGTTGCTTTTATTTTGTTCAGCCCATTATTTCGTCTATGGCGTCCGCGTATTCTTCTTTATCGCGCGCGCCGACAAGGCGGTTCATTTCCTGCCCGTCCTTAAAAAGAATAACGCAGGGAATGCTCATTATGCGGAAGCGCTTGGCAAGGTCTATTTCGTCGTCAACGTTTACCTTGCATATGTCCGCGCGGCCGTCATAATCCTCGCCAAGCTCCTCCATAACGGGACCTATCATGCGGCACGGGCCGCACCAGCTTGCCCAGAAGTCCACAAGCACGGGCCTTGACGCATTTATTGCCGCTTCAAAATCGGCGGCGGTAAGATGCTTTACCATTGTTCTTCCTCCTTTTGTGTTTATTCTTTTTTATTCTTTGCCTTCTTCGTTTACAAAGGCGGTCATTCTGGGCTTGAATTCGTTCATTTTGGCGAATTTCGGCTCCAGCTTTTTAAGTATAAGGAAGCTCAGCCCGCTCAGCGCAACGCCGCCTATCGCGGCATATATCTCGCCAAAGCGGGAGCCTGCCGCAACGCCCAGTATAAGCCCTATTATGGGAATGCCGTATACTATGGCGCTGGCTTTGAGCACGGTGTTTGCATGCATGTCTATATACACCTCGTCGCCCTTCTTTGCGCCGAGAGTATTGTCCATTTCTATATCCGCCTCGTTAGAGCCAAAGCGGAAGCATGCGTTGCAATGGCCGCAGGCATCCGTTTTTTTGAAGCGCACAGTGGCCCTTTTGCCGTTCGCTTCAACAACTATGCCCTTTTGCCTTACGTCCTCACTCATCTATGTCCACCTTTATATGCAGCTCCTCAAGCTGCTTGTCCGTTACCGTTCCGGGCGCGCCCATCAGAATATCCTGCGCGTTCTTGTTCATGGGGAACGGTATTATTTCCCTTATGCTGTCCTCTCCCGCAAGCAGCATAACCATTCTGTCCACGCCCGGGGCTATGCCGGCATGGGGCGGCGCACCGTAGCAGAACGCGTTGTACATGGCGGGGAACTTTTTCTTCACGTCCTCTTCGCCAAGGCGCACAAGGCGGAACGCCTCTATCATTATTTCGGGGTCGTGATTTCGCACAGCGCCGGAAGAAAGCTCTATACCGTTGCAAACAAGGTCGTACTGCTGCGCGGTTATGGTGAGCGGGTCTATTTCGCCCGCGATAGCCTTCCTCAGCGTCTCCGCGCCGCCGCCGGGCATGGAGAACGGATTATGGCAGAATTCAAGCTCGCCGGATTCTTCGCCTATTTCATACATCGGGAAATCTACCACCCAGCAGAATTCATAGCGTTCCTTGTCCATATGACCGGGTACCAGCGCACCGAGCATTTTGCGCATGACTCCGGCGGTTTTCTGCGCGGCAGACTTTTTGCCCGCAGCTATGCCGATAAGCGTTCCCGGAGTGAGGCCGAGCGCTTCAACTACAGCATCGTGGTGCGGAGTCATGAACTTGGCGACGCCTCCGGCGAAGCTGCCGTCCGCCTCCACCTTGAACCAATAGGGCTTGAAGCCGGCCTGCACCTCAACATCGGCGCACAGCTTGTCTATCTGCTTTCTGGTAAGCTCGCATCCGCTGCACGCTATCGCCTTAACGCTGTTCCCTTCGGCAAAGGGCGCAAATTCGCTGCCCGCAACAAGCTTAGTTATGTCCTGTATCCTCAAATCTATGCGGTAATCCGGCTTATCCGTGCCGAACTGTTCCAGCGCATCGTTATAGGATATGCGCTTGAACGGCGCGGAGGAGGCCACGTTATACGTTCCGTATTTTGCGAAAATGGGCGGCAGAACGTCCTCTATTACGGAGAAAACATCCTCCTGCGAGGCAAAGGCCATTTCCATATCCAGCTGATAGAATTCGCCGGGGCTTCTGTCCCCGCGAGCGTCCTCGTCACGGAAGCAGGGGGCAATCTGGAAATACCTATCGAAGCCGGAGGTCATCAAAAGCTGCTTAAACTGCTGCGGCGCCTGCGGCAGGGCATAGAACTTGCCGGGGTGCTTCCTTGCGGGCACAAGATAGTCCCTTGCGCCTTCGGGGCTGGATGCGGTAAGTATAGGCGTGGTTATTTCAAGGAAGTTATGTTCAAGCATGGCCTTCCTCAGCGCAGCTATAACGTTGCAGCGCAGAATTATATTGTTCTTGACTTCGGGGTTCCTCAAATCAAGATAACGGTATTTGAGCCGCTGCGTTTCATCCGCTTCGCGGCTGCGGTTTATTTCAAAGGGCAGCTCGTTATAAATGCAGCGGCCCAGCACTTCTATCTTTTCGGGTACGACCTCTATTTCGCCGGTGGGCTGCTTGGCGTTCTTGCTTGCGCGCTCGCGCACGGTGCCGGTAACGGAGATGGTGGATTCCTTATTGATGCCCTTTATAATGTTCATCATCTCTTCGGTTTCTATGACTATCTGCGTTGTGCCGTAAAAATCGCGCAGCACCACAAAGGCGAAGTTGCTGCCCACTACGCGGACGTTTTCCATCCAGCCCGCAAGCGTAACGCGCTCGTTCACGTTGCCGAGCCTAAGCTCGCCGCAGGTATGGGTTCGTGACTGTATCATTATCCTGTATGCTCCTTAATAAATTGTTCTGTATTTTTCGCTTTTCAGCTTATTTAACCAATTCAGCGGCCTTTTCGGCAAAGCCCTCTATGCCGAGCGCCGTCTCCGTGCCGTCCGCCATGTTTTTCAGCTTTATTACGCCGTTTTTAACCTCGTCCTCGCCTATCACGGCAACAAAGCGCGCTTTAAGCTTGTCTGCATACTTAAACTGCGCCTTGAAGCTGCGGCCAACGTGGTCAAATTCGGTCTTTACGCCGTGCTTTCTAAGCTCTCCCGCAAGCTTCAGTCCAACGTTCCTTGCTTCGTCCCCAACGGGTGCAATGTATATGTCCACAAGGTTGGGTTCGGGTATGGGGTTGAAGCTTTCCGCAACCAGCAGCAGCCTTTCCATGCCCATGCCGAAGCCGACGGCGTTCATCTTCGGCCCGCCAAGCTGCTCGATTAGTCCATCATACCTGCCTCCGCCGCACACCGTGCCGGTATACGCGCCTTCGGTAGAAACAAGCTCGAACACGGTTTTCGTATAATAATCAAGCCCGCGCACTATCATGGGATCAACTTCGTATTCTATGCCCAGCGCATCAAGGGAGGCTTTAAGTTCCTCAAAGTGCGCCTGACATTCTGGGCAAAGGTAATCCAGCACCTTTGGCGCGGCCGCCGCTATTTCGCCGCACCGCTTTTCCTTGCAGTCCAGTATCCTGAGCGGGTTCTTTTCATAGCGCGTTTTGCAGGTTTCGCAAAGCTCCTCGTAATTCGCTTTAAGATATTCCTTCAGCGCGGCGTTATACTTTGGCCTGCATTCGGGGCAGCCTATGCTGTTTATTTTGGCCTTTACGCTCTTTATGCCAAGCTCGTTCAGTATGCTTATAGCAAGGGAGATAACCTCCGCATCCGCGCTGGCCCTGGGCGCGCCGAAAACCTCCACGCCGAACTGATGATGCTCCCTCAGCCTGCCCGCCTGCGGCTTTTCGTAGCGGAAAACGGGGCAGTAAAGATAGAACATCTTTGTGGGCTGCGCGTCGGCAAAAAGCTTGTTTTCAAGGAACATGCGCACAGCGCCCGCCGTGCCCTCCGGCTTCAGCGTTACGGAACGGTCTCCCTTATCGGTAAAGGTATACATTTCCTTTTGCACAATGTCCGTTGTGTCTCCCACGCCGCGGGCAAAAAGCTCCGTATGCTCCAGCACCGGCGTGCGGGTTTCGCGGTAGCCGAATTCCGCGCAAGCGCTGCGCATAAGCTTTTCGATATACTGCCATTTGTAGCTTTCCTTAGGGGTAACGTCCTTCATGCCCTTAGGCGCCTGAATCTGCATAATACACCTCTTTCATATTTCCCTTATAAAAAATAGGGTCCTCCATCCTTAAACAGGGACGGGGAACCCGCGGTACCACCCTTATTGAGCATAATAAAATGCTCCGCTCGCGCCCCATAACGCGGGGCAACCGTCCGCCATTTCCTGCGGAAGGCTCATAAGGCGTCCTTCACCATATGCCCTGTTCGCGGCGGCTTCCAGCCACGGCCTGCCTTCTCTTGTGCGAACGCAATACGGCTACATCCTTATTCATTGCCTATCAAATTATATAATAGCATCACTAACGCCGCTTGTCAACGCGCGTATGCCGCTTATATGCCGATTTTTCTATGTTATTCGCCCTTCTCTGCGGCCCTGCGCCTGAGCTCCTTCTCGCGCTCCTTTTCAAGCATCAGCTTTGAATAATCAACAAAGCCGCGCGGGTCGTCCACCCACAGCCTTTCCATATTGTAATACTCCCTTTCTTCGGGATAGAATATGTGCACCAATATGCTGCCGAAGTCAATAACTATCCAGCGGCCTTCGCTGTATCCTTCTATGCGCCTTACGCTAAGGCCCATTCCTTCGGCCTTTTCTTCAATTTCGTCGCAAAGCGCCTTCACCTGCGCCGTTGCCCGGCCGGAGCATACCACAAACCAGTCCGCTATTATGGTCCTGTCCCCAACGTGTATGGCCATTATGTCCTGCGCCTTTTTATTATAAAGCGCGTCGCATATCATCATCGCCTGGCGGCGGATGTTTTCTTCGTCCTGTGCATCTATCGCGTTAAAAAATTCGCTCATTTTATATCTCCTTTATTATTTTCGGTCTCTCTTTTTATTGCCTGCCTTATCATAAGGGATTCGTCCGTCGGCTCTATACCCCGCGCAAGCAGATGGCCTATTGAGTTATTCATGGTCATAAGCACCGCGCCGTTAAGATCCTTCTTCGCCATGTCCCTCAGCTTGTCAACGCCTTCATACGTCCGCGTGAACTCTGCCTTGTCCGCAACGTATAATATTTTATCAAGCTTTGTCATGTTCATCCGGCCGAAAACGTGGCAGCCGATGGCATTTATAACGTCCGCGTCATCTATCCCGAACTCCCTTTGCACCCTTATCGCCCCCAAGGGGCCGTGTAAAAGACCGGGCGCACACCGCTGCTGAGTATTTGGCGTATAGCCGTATTCTTTGGCAAGCCGCAATGCGTCCTCGTCGCCAAGCTTTGCGCAGTCGTGCAGCAGCCCTGCTATGCGCGCCTTTTTGCCGTCCGCGCCCCATATTGCCGCAAGCTCCACGGCGTAGCCCATTGTGCCTATAGAGTGGGCAAGGCGCTTTGGCTTGGTGTATTCCGCAAGGCGCTTTTCATAAGAAAGAATATCCTCGCTTTGATATAAAAGCCCCGCGTATATACGCTCCATCACGCCGTAGGGAACAAGCTTTACAATGCCTTTCGCCATGTTCACGCGGCGGCGTATCTCGGTTGACGATATATCAGGCCCGCAAAAATCCGCCATGCGTATGCGCGCGCCATAGCGCCGCCTAAGCTCCCGCGCTGCTTCGTAATCGCCCGCGTTGTCCGGCCGCCCAACGGCCATTATGCCCGCAAGCGCAAATATGGTTTCAGGCCTGCTCCATTGGTGCAATGTTTTTAGCATGTCCGCGCCGACAATAAGATGCAGCTCGTCAACGCCGTTATACAGCCCCATCAGCGTATCCGCCATGTAGCTCACGCCGCCGCGGCGAATCTCATCATCGCACGCAATAAGCCCTTCCTCGCCCGCAAGCGCGGCACGGGTAAGCTCAAGCCGTTCTTTTGCGTCCACGCCAAAAGCGATGCTTTTATGCGGCGGATCGCCCGCCACCATAAACAGCACCCTGTCAAGCGAGAAACGCCGCCTGACCTCGCGCGCAATATAAACATGTCCGTTGTGCGGGGGATTAAAGCTGCCCCCCAATATACCGATTCTCATTGAATTTATTATACACTACTATTCCTTGGTAGTAAACCGCGAATAATCGCCGCGCACGATGGGAACAATCCATAAAAAAGCAACAGGGGGAATTAAACATGAGCATTGGTGAAAAAAGAACGCTGAATGCATATTACAAGCGCCGCTTTTACCGCGGGCGCACGACCTTTGCCCGCGCTGCGGACTTTATTGCGCTAAGGGTAATATTGCTTATTGCATGCTATCTTTGGTTTTCGTTCAACGTGGAAAGCATTATCGCCGCCGCTGTGCTCACGGCAGCTGCGGTCGGGGCCATATCCGTATTTGCCGAGCTTGTAAAAAGCGTGCGGCTTGAAAAATTCATATTGCGCGAAAACGCCCGCCTTTCAAAAAAGCTGTTCAGCGAAAGCCTTGTGCTTATGCCGCGGAGCGAGTTTCTTGGCATAGTGCGCGAATACATAAAATGCCACGGCAAGGAATTTGCGGGCGAAAGCCTTGTGTATACCGCGCAGACGCTTTCCCCAGTGGATGAAGAAACGGTGCTTTGTGCCTGCCGCGCGGCAAACAGGCGCGGCTGCAAAAGCCTTTTCATATTCTCCTCCGCCTCTGTGAGCCAGCCGGCGCGTGACATCGCCGCGCGTTACGATGGGCTGAGCGTTGCCTTTATATCGGGCGATATGCTCGCTTCCTGCGCCAAAATGCCCGACGATAACGCCGTAAGGCAATATATATTGAAACAGGCGGAGCAGAAAAAGCAAATAAAAAAGCAGAGCGTATCCACGGCCATAGGCCGCGGAAGATGCGCGCGGTATCTGCTTGTTGCCGCGGCGCTTTTCGCACTCAGCTTTTTTGTAAGCTATACGCTTTATTACAGGATGCTTGCCGGCGCATGCGTAAGCCTTGCCGCGCTCAGCTTTTATGCGGCGCATTCGCCTTCCGCCGCACCGAAGGATGCTTAACGCTGCGGCGCTCAAGCTTTATATCGAACATAGCGTTTAAGGGAATATAGTCGATACCGCCGTTCACCGCCGCGCGCAGCACAAATTCGCCGCCGGCATATATAAGGCATATCGGCTCTATTTTTTCGCGCGGCCAAATGTCCGTATCGTCAAGGCAGGCGGCGGGAACGTAGCTTAGCTGCTTTTGGGCGTCTATCGCCAGGGTTATGGTTTCTATCGCGGATCTCAGCCTGTTTTGTGCGCCGTATGTGCGCTCTATCCCGGCCGGGCTTTCAAAGTTCACGCTCTGCGTTTTTGCTATGCCCTGCCTAAGCCTCTGCGCCGTAGCCTCGTCCATAAACGGCGCGCAGTCCAGCGCAAGCATTATTAGCCGCGCATCCTCCGCCGTGAACGGGCGGTCGTTTGCATAATACCCGCGCGTGGTGCTTTCTATCCTCCAGCCCATGCGGTTCAGCGCGGCAACGTCGGCATATATGCTGCGCCTGTTTGCCGCAATGCCATGCTGCGCAAGTATAGCGCAAAGCTTGCCCGCACTCAGTGGATGCTCTTCATCCGTATATTCATTCAGCGCCTTAACAAGCGCAATAAGTCTTTCCCGTGCGGCCATGCTTTACGCCCCAAGTCCGATATAGCCGAAGCACAGCAGCGCCTGCGCCGGAATATATGTTATCATCACAGGGAAATTCGGCCGTTCAACATCGCGCACGAACATGCAGCGCACAAGTATTGTGTCCGAAGTCAAGAACAGCATTGACCCAAGCGTTATCAGCGCGGCGTAAAACTGCCCTTCGCCCGAATTTATCCGCGCCACAAGGTTCATCCATGCAAAAACGTTCACCGCCGCAACTATGCCGAGATACACCGGCATAAGCACGCGGAACTTTTTATCATCCACATGCTTTTCAAGCCTGAAGCTCATGTATGCTACAACGGCTATATACGCCGCCATGAACACCGCCGCCGTTATAAGGTGCGATTGGGTTGCGCCGGGTGTGCGGCGGAATATGCTAAGCGCATACAGCCCATGCCCAAGCGTAAAGCTAAGTGCGCCGGGTATAAAGAACTTGTCGTTCTTTTCCCATATTAGCAATATATCGCCCGCAAGGCCGCATATAAGCGCCGCCAGCACCGCACCGTCCACAGGCTTTGCCGCGCACGCATAGCAAGCGGCAAGCGATGTGAGCAGCAGCGGCTTTGTAAGCTTTCTTGGCGTATGCATGCCAAAATAGCAGAAGAACAGATGCACTATGCTCAGCAGCGTGAAATATATTATAAATCCGGTCATATACCGTCCCCCTTGCGGCGCAGTATTTACGTTTTCTTTATACGCCTTATAATACAACACACTCGCTTGCCCCGTAAAGCGATATTGATAATACTTCAATGCGTCATAAGCAAAGTGAATGTGAAAAAACGTTTTTCGTGGTTTTCATATCATTTTTTATGATATACTATTAAGCGAAAAGATAAAAGATAAACAAAGGAGGAGATATTTCATGCAGTATTCGCGTGAGGTTGAAGAGATGTTTTGCGTGGCAAAGGGCGCAAAGCACGACCCCGCACCCATTCCCGAGGAGGGCAAATGGGTTAAAGCAAAGGAGATTACGGACATATTCGGCCTGACCCACGGCGTGGGCTGGTGCGCGCCGCAGCAGGGCGCATGCAAGCTGACGCTGAACATAAAGGGCGGCATAATTGAAGAAGCGCTGGTGGAGACGATAGGCTGCTCCGGCATGACGCATTCCGCTGCAATGGCGGCGGAGATACTGCCCGGCAAGACCATATTGGAAGCGCTTAATTCGGACCTTGTGTGCGACGCCATAAACACCGCCATGCGGGAGCTGTTCCTGCAGATTGTTTACGGCCGCAGCCAGAGCGCGTTTTCAGACGACGGCCTGCCCGTAGGCGCCGGGCTTGAGGACCTTGGCAAGGGCCTGAGGAGCCAGATAGGCACCATGTTCGGCACAAGGAAGAAAGGCCCCAGGTACCTTGAAATGGCCGAAGGCTATGTGCTTGAGATAGGCCTGGACAAGAACAACGAAATAATAGGCTACAAATTCGTAAACCTTGGCAAGATGATGGACGCCATAAAGAAGGGCGTGGAGCCGAACGAGGCTTTCCGTTCCAACATAAACACCTATGGCCGCTTTGCCGAGGCGGTAACCGTTATAGACCCGCGCAAGCAATAAATAAGGAGGCGTAAAAATGGTCACTTTTGAAGGATACGAAAGAAGAATAGATACCCTGCGCCCCGTGCTTGCAAAGTATGGGTTCGACGGCTTTGAAGCATGCGAAGCCTTCACCAAGGAGCATGGCGTAGACGTGCGCGGCATAGTGCAGGGCATTCAGCCCATAGCATTCGAAAACGCGGTTTGGGCATATACCCTCGGCGCGGCGATAGCGCTGAAGAAGGGCGTTAAGAGCGCGGCTGAGGCGGCCGAATGCATAGGCGAAGGCTTGCAGGCGTTCTGCATACCCGGCTCCGTTGCCGATCAGCGTAAGGTGGGTCTGGGCCACGGCAATCTTGGCGCGATGCTGCTTTCCGAATCCACGCATTGCTTCGCCTTCCTTGCCGGACACGAAAGCTTTGCCGCGGCGGAGGGCGCAATCGGCATAGCCCGCACGGCGAACAAGGTGCGCAAGGAGCCGCTCAAGGTAATACTCAACGGCCTTGGCAAGGATGCGGCCTATATAATCAGCCGCATAAACGGCTTCACCCACGTTGAAACCGAATACAACCAGTACACGGGCGAGCTTACCATAGTAAAGACCACCGCTTTCAGCGACGGCGACCGCGCGAAGGTGCTCTGCTACGGCGCGGATGACGTGAACGAGGGCGTTGCCATAATGCGCCACGAGAACGTGGACGTATCCATAACCGGCAACTCCACCAACCCCACCCGCTTCCAGCACCCCGTTGCGGGAACATACAAAAAGTGGTGCGTTGAAAACGGCAAAAAGTATTTCTCCGTTGCCTCCGGCGGCGGCACGGGCCGCACGCTGCACCCGGACAACATGGCGGCAGGCCCCGCCAGCTACGGCATGACGGACACGATGGGCCGTATGCATTCCGATGCGCAGTTCGCCGGCTCCTCCTCCGTGCCCGCGCACGTAGAAATGATGGGCCTTATCGGCATGGGCAACAACCCCATGGTCGGCGCAACCGTGGCCGTGGCGGTGGCGGTGGCAGAGGTTCTCGCCAAATAAACCCGAATAAATTCACCCAAAGCCCGCTGGAAACTGCGGGCTTTTCTTTGCTCCAAAATAAATTTCAAAATTGTGCAAATTGTGTAAGACTTTTGGGGTGTGAATATGGTATAAAATAAACATCTAACCATAGGAGGTATCTTATACATGAGCCATGAAAATCATTTAGTAATACCACATTCTTATGCACTTCAGCTTGCGACTATCTTTAGCTGTAAGTATCCTACAAGCGGATTCAGCGCAGACAATTTTGAAGTAAATCCAGCAAATGAGTTGGAAAGAGGCTTAGAGTTATTTCATGCAGATAATCTGATTAGCTTCGATACGCTATCGGAAATTTTGGGAAGAATGAACTTTGGTGAGCAAAGCTTGATTGAGTATATGAGAGATTCATTTAACGTTGAACTCGTTGAAGAACTTATAGCTCAACTCAAGGAAATTGTTAAACTGAAAGAGGAGGTATAAGTATGTCTTTGTATCGTTGCAGTGTTTGCGGAAGTCCGAACGTGACATGCGAAAGCCGCTTAAGCGGCATCAAATATGATTATGCTAAGGGTGCAATGGGTTCCGTCATCCTCGGCCCAGGAGGTGCAGCAGCAGGAATAACCAGCACTACCGAAACAATATACAAGTGTGCTGATTGCGGCGCAGCGCTTCCTTATCCCATGGCCGACCACGTTAAGGCGTGGATAGATTTAGGCGTGATAAGTTTAGAGGCACGCAAAAAAATGGAAATGGATTTTATATATTGGGATGGATTAACCGCTCAATACAAAAATATAGAAAAAGGACCGGCTGACGAAGCGATTGAGAAAGCCAAGCAACTCGATGAAGCAAACAAGCAATCTAAGAAACAGCCAAAGAAAGCGAAAGTCGGCAGTATAGAGTGGGAGATGGCCCTCGATTTTAGTTCTGACGAAGGCAAAGCATATTTAGAAAAAAACTACAAAAAAGTTGAGGACAAGATTGCCTCTTGCGAAGCAGCGTTAAGAGCAAAAGAAGAAGATAATTACGAAAAGTTTGACTGGTGGCAAGCTATGCGTCGTAAGTGCTCTAGTTTTTCTAATGAAATGCATAGAAAGCAGAAACAGATAGATGAGCTTGGCACGATTAATATATTTAACCGTCGTAAGAATGATACATTGCATAATGAACTGAATTGCGCCCGTGATGAATACAATAAAGCAGAAGAGCTCGTAAACATTAAATTTAAGGAGTGGAATGTAAAGCCATTAGAAGATTATGGTCCGTCCTGCATTAATGATTACGATAATTCTTTTGTCAGGCGCCTGCATGCTGCATTTTCAGAAATCAAATCTGAAAAATATGATATCTTCAATACTTTCTATGAAGCTCACAACTATATATCTATAGCTACACTCGCTCTTTCTATATTCTATGGACTGGAAAGAACTCGTATGACCGGTAAGCATCTGCAGGATGCTATAGAATATTATGCTTACAGACTAATTACGAAGCGCAATCCCCTTTTTTTACCTCAATATGAAGCACTCAAGGAAAAATCCCATAAAGACTTCGAAAATCGGATATATGAATACAGTATCGGTGACGATGATGATGACGATGATCTCAGGTTCGATGAATCTGATTATCTAAGTTTTGCAGCTTCAGATTATTCAGAAAATATTGGCAATATAATAGGTCTTAAGAGCAAATACAGATTCACATGTGGTCGTTTTGCGCTTTTCATAGCAAACGATCCCCCTACGTTTACAAATCCATTAATACGTCCTTCGGGACAATTATACGTATATCGCGACGATAGAGGTATAACTGATTTTGGACCTATTGAAAGTCGAAGAGAGAAACGATACGGACCGGTGCATAAATATTGTAAGCGTAGGGATGAAGCAATCCTTAGAGTCAACAATATATGGAAACCTTAATTGAAGTTGAATTTCCCCCCCTACCCACCCAAAAAGGACGGCACAGCCGTCCTTTTTGCTTACTTTCTCTTTACTCCGCCCCATTTACCATTTCGGCAATATCGTTAAAGCTGTCGCCGGTAACATGCTCGGCGATGGCGAAGCAGACATTCAGGCCGTTGAAGCCGTTGGTGTGGATGAGCAGGGCATCGCGGGTGGCGGGATCGAAGCAGACAAGGGACTTGAAGCCGCCGTTGTCGCCCCAGTGCCATATGCGCTCGTTGTAAAGCCCCCAGCCAAGGCCCCACTCCACGCCGTTGCCGGCGCAGTTCCTTACGGAGCGCACACGCGCGGCAAAGTCAGGCTCCTTCAGTATGTTCAAAAGGAACTTCGGATAATCGTCAATCGTCACATAAAGCGAAAACGCGCTGTTCGGCTCCATGCCCATGGAATGCCGCGCCGTAGTGCGCTTTGGCTCCGCGTGCCCGTTGACGTCAACCGTGCGGGCAAGGGCATTGCGCATTGCACCCGTCCAGATAAGCGCCGCCTTGTCCATGCCGAAGGGGTCGAGCAGGCACTTCTGCATAAGGTCGTCCAGCCGCGTGCCCAGCCGCTTTTCTATTATGGATTGCAGATAATAATACCCCATGCCGGAATAGCTGAAGCCGTGCTTGGGCTCAAAATAAAGCTCCATCGGCAGCTTGCCCCAGTTGGGCAGACCGCTTGCGTGGCTCATAACATCCTTTGCCGTTACGCATGCAAAGCGCGCATCCGTGCAAGGCGTCCATGCCTGCTCATATTCGCTCAGCGGCCTGTCAAGGTCTATTACGCCTTCGTCCGCCAATTCAAACACCAGTCTGCCGAAAAACGGCTTTGTGAGCGATGCGGCCTCAAAATAAGTTTCGTTCGATACGGGTATGCCGCGCTCCGTGTCCGCAATGCCAAGGCATTGGCTCATCACAAGCTCGCCGTTTTTTATGAACGCCATCGCAAGCCCGGGCACATGCTCGCGCTGCATATTCTCCTGTGCGATGGCTGCCGCGCTTGCAATTTCAGTCAAATAGATATTCATAACTTTACCTCTCGTAAACTATTTCCCCGCCCACTATCGTCATAACTGGCAGTATATCACGTATCTCCATCGGGTCGCAGGTGAAAATATCCTTATCAAGCATCACCATGTCCGCCATGAAGCCGGGCTTTATGCGCCCCTTTTCGTTTTCCATAAACTGGGCGTATGCGCTGCCCGCGGTATATGCATCGATGGCCGTATAAACGTCCACGCACTCCTTGGGGAAGAAGCCGCCCTCGGGCCAGCCGTTTTTATCCTTTCGGGTAACGGCGGAGTATATGTTGGGGAAGGGGTTGCAGTCCTCAACGGGGCAATCCGTGCCGTAGGACACCTTGGCATTGAGCCGCGCCATGGTGCCGAACGCATATGACGTGGAGGAAAGCTCCTCTCCGCAGCGGGAAATAACGGCATGCATATCGTAATCAAGGAATATGGGCTGATACAGCGCAAGTATATCGTCCTTCACAATGCGCTCAAGCAGCGGCATATCGGTTATCTGGCAATGCACAAGGCCGTGGCGCAGCGGGTTTTTGCCGCCGTGCAGCACGGATTCGTAGCACCGCACGGTGTCCTCTATGGCCTTGTCGCCAATAACGTGGGTAACAACCTGTATGCCCGCTTCGTCCGCCATGCGGCACATTTCAAGCATCTCCTCATCGTGCGTGGCCTCCACGCCGTAGTTGCCGGGATCGTCCAGATATTCATGGCGCATAGTGGCTGTCCTTCCGCCGAGGGAACCGTCGCGGAACAGCTTCAGCGGCCCGAGCGTAAGCCACGGGTGCGAATAATCGCCGTGGGCAAATTCGCCCTCTACAAACGCCTTAAATTCCGCAGGAGTATGATAGCACACCTGATGATGATACCTAAGCTTTGCCCTGCCGCCTTCAAACACGCGCCTGACGAGCGGGAAAACTATTTCCGGCGCGGCGGAGGTGCCTGCATCGTTGGACTGCACGCTGGTAAGGCCGTGCGCGGCGGCGTAGTTCATTGCGTCTATAAACATGGCCTCGAGCTGCGCTTCGCTGTATTCGGGTATTACGGAAAGTATTTCGCCGCAGGCGTTTTCGGTAAATACGCCGCTTGGGTAGCCGTCCGGCTCCAGCTCAAACGTGCCGCCGGGGAACTGCGCGGAGCCTGCCTTTAGCCCCAGCAGCTCTATCGCCTTTGTGTTTGCAGTAACTATATGGCTGCATATACGCTCAAGCACGATTGGTATTTCGGTTGAAATTCTATCCAGATCGTGCCGCGTGGGTATGCGCTTCTCCCCTTCAAACATGTCCTGGTTCCAGCCAACGCCGTGTATCGCTTCGCGGCAGCGCTCGGGATGCTCCTTCATGAACGCCTTTGCGCGCGCTATCATTTCGTCTATTGATTTTACGCCGTTTATATCCACCTGATAAAGCCCCGCGCCCATCATGAGCAGGTGCATATGGCTGTCGTTAAGGCCGGGTATTACCGTGCGGCCTTCGCAGTCTATTATCCTTGCGTCCTTGCCCGCACGGGCGAGTATTTCTTCATCCGTACCAACGGCGGTTATTATGCCGTTTTCCATAGCCGCCGCGCTTTGGAACACGCCGCGCTCAACATATATTTTTCCGTTAATAAGTGCAGTTTTCATTTTGCCCATATCCTTTCTTTATCTTTCGTAAACGCATTTTCCGTTAACAAATGTGCGCAGCACCTTCGCTTCAAGTATCTCCATATCGGTGCAGTTCACAAGGTCCGTATCCAGCACTATAAAGTCCGCATACATGCCTTCCTTTATTTTGCCCTTTATGTTTTCCTCGCCCGTGCAGTACGCGCCCTGCGCGCTGTAGCAATACAGTGCCGTTTCCCTATCCAGTATCTGCTGCGGCAGGAAGGGGCCGCTGCCGTTAAGATCGCGGCTGGTAACGGCGCAGTATATGCCCGGCAGCGGGCGGAAGGCTTCCACGGGGCAATCCGTGCCGAAGGGCGCATGCACGCCAAGGCGTATGTAATCCGCCCATGCATAGGACGTGCTGCCAAGCTCCTTTCCCACGCGGTCGTAAACAATATGCATATCGTAATTTATGAACACGGGCTGAATGTATGCAATAACGTCCAGCATTTTGAACCGCTCCACCTGCTCCTTATCGGTTATTTGGCAATGCACTATGCCGTGGCGCGGATGAAGATGCGGCATTTCCAGCCGCGCATTCTCTATTGCGTTAAGGCACATTTCAACCGCCCCGTCGCCGATGGCGTGTATTATGGCGGGCATATTATGGCTGTGCGCGCGCAAAACGAGCGAGTTGAGCTCCTCCTGCTCATATATTGCAATGCCGCGGGTGGTGGGGTCGTCCGCATAGGGCTTGCGCATGTATGCCGTGCGCGCGCCGAGAGAGCCGTCGCTCAATAGCTTTACGCAATTTATTTTGAATGTGCGGTTGCCGAAGCTGTCGTCAAAGCCATGCTTATCGAAAAACTCGTCCATGTCCGCATGGGTGGGCAGCAGCGCCTGCTCCGCCATTCTCAGCTTAAAGCGACCTTTCTCCGCCGCCGTGCGCAGCAGCGCCATCATTTCGTATGCGTGGCCTTCGGGGCAATATTTGAAATCGTCGGACTGTATGCTGGTTATGCCGCATTCAAACAAATCCTTCTGGCAGTCTATCATCATTTCAAGAAGCTGTTCACAGCCGGGCATGGGCAGGCGCGCCTTAATGTCGTCAAACACGCCCTCCTTTATTACGCCGTTGGGCGTGCCGTCGGGATAGGTTTCGGCATATACGCCGTATTGCCCCACGGTATCCTTATTTATGTTCATCAGCTCCATGGCCTTTGAATTCATAACGCCTATATGGAAGCAGGCGCGCATTATAAGTATGGGATATTCCGTTGTTATCGCGTCCAGCTCCTTTGCCGTGGGGAAGCGCTGCTCATCGGTAAAATAATCGTGGTTCCAGCCTTCGCCCGTGAGCCACAGGCCAAGCGAGGGGTCGTAATCCTGCTCGTAGGCGCGCCGCATACGCGAAAGCACTTCCTTGAGCGATGTGCAGCCGTATAGGTCAACGGCGGTCTTTTGGGCGCGAACATAGTGCAGATAGTGCATATGGCTGTCGTTAAAGCCGCTCATTACGAAATTGCCGCCGCAGTCTATTGTTTCAAGCTCCTCCTGCGGATGCGCGTTAAGATAGGCCTCCGTCTCCTTTTCGCTGCCTACGCAGGCAAAAAAGCCGCCTATCACAACCGCCGCCTGAGCATGGGGACGAGCCTTATCCATGGTGGCAATGTTTGCGTTCTTTATCCAAAGGGTCATTCAGGGTAAACCTCCCGTTTGTATTCACGTGTTCAATTATATATTATATTAAATCATCACACCAAAACGCAACGGCAAAAATGTTTATATATGACTTTTGGCCAAGCTGTATTGACAATGCGGGCTTTTTCCAATAAAATGTGACGTGGACTACGATGCGGAACAGTAATCGTTTCCCGCGGGCAAAGAGAGCCCCCGTTTTGCTGAAAGGGGGAGCCGCGGTGCGGTGAAGCTCGCCGCGGAGTCTGCCGCGGCAATGCGCGGCGCGTTCCTCGCGTTACAGGGGGCTAAAGCGGGCGGTTTATGCCGCCAAGCGGAGTGGTACCGCGGAAAAATGTTCCGTCTCTTGCAATATAAGAGGCGGCTTTATTTTTTATACAAAGCATGAAAGGATAAAAACCGATGTCAGAGCGCTACGAACACGACCCGATAGAGCTGAAATGGCAAAAGCGCTGGGAAGAAGCGCATTGCAACGAGGCCAAAACGGATTACACCAAGCCCAAGTTTTACGGGCTTATCGAATTCCCCTATCCTTCCGGCCAGGGGCTTCACGTTGGGCACCCGCGCCCGTTCACGGCAATGGACGTTATTTGCCGCAAGCGCAGGCTGGAAGGCTACAATGTGCTGTTCCCCATGGGCTACGATGCATTCGGCCTGCCCACGGAGAACTACGCCATAAAAACCGGCATACACCCCGCCAAGGTGACGGAGACTAACATTGCCCGCTTCCGCGCGCAGCTTAAAAGGCTGGGCTACTCCTTCGATTGGTCCCGCGAAATAAGCACGGCGGACCCGGAATACTATAAATGGACGCAGTGGATTTTCCTTAAGCTTTACGAGCACGGCCTTGCCTACAAGGCGGAAATACCCATAAACTTCTGCACCTCCTGCAAGGTTGGCCTTGCCAACGAGGAGGTCGTGGACGGCGTATGCGAACGCTGCGGCGGGCAGGTTATACAGATGGTGCGCAGCCAATGGATGCTCAAAATAACCGAATACGCGCAGAAGCTTATAGACGACCTGGACAAGGTGGACTACATTGAGCGCGTTAAGACGCAGCAGCGCAACTGGATAGGCCGCAGCGAAGGCGCTGAGGTGGACTTCATAATAGCAAACACGGACGATAAGCTGACCGTTTACACCACCCGTCCGGACACGCTCTTCGGCGCAACATACATGGTAATAAGCCCCGAGCATCCCTATATAGACAAATATAAGGACAGGATAACCAACTGGGACGCCGTTGCCAAATACCGCGAGGAGGCCGCCCACAAGAGCGACTTTGAACGCGGCGAGCTTAATAAGGAAAAAACGGGCGTTGTGCTTGAAGGCGTGAGCGCAATCAACCCCGTTACCAAGAAGGAGATACCCATTTGGGTTTCCGACTATGTATTGATGAGCTACGGCACGGGCGCAATAATGGCCGTTCCCGCGCACGACACGCGCGACTATGAATTCGCAAAGACCTTCAATCTGCCAATAGTAGAAGTAGTTGCGGGCGGAGACGTCAGCAAGGAAGCATACACCGAATGCGAACACGGGCGCATGGTGAACTCCGGCTTCCTTAACGGCATGGAGGTGGCAGAGGCCAAGAAGGCCATCGCCGATTACCTTGAAAAGGAAGGCATAGGCCACCGCAAGGTGAACTATAAGCTGCGCGACTGGGTATTCGCCCGCCAGCGTTACTGGGGCGAACCGATACCCCTTGTAAAATGCGAAAAGTGCGGCTGGGTTCCCCTTCCGGAGAGCGAACTGCCGCTGAAGCTGCCCATGCTTGACGATTTCTCCCCCACGGACGACGGCAGTTCCTGCCTTGCCCGCGCAAAGGATTGGCTGCACACCACCTGCCCGCATTGCGGCGGCTCCGCCGTGCGCGAAGCGGACACCATGCCCAACTGGGCGGGTTCCAGCTGGTACTTCCTGCGCTATACAGACCCGCATAACGACAACGCCCTTGCTTCGCCCGAGGCGCTGAAGTATTGGATGCCCGTTGACTGGTACAACGGCGGCATGGAGCACACCACGCTGCACCTGCTCTATTCCCGCTTCTGGCACAAGTTCCTTTACGACATCGGCGTTGTGCCCACGCCCGAACCGTATATGAAGCGCACCAGCCACGGCATGGTGCTTGGCGAAAACGGCGAGAAGATGAGCAAGTCCCGCGGCAACGTTGTAAATCCGGATGATTACATCAAGGAATACGGCGCGGACGCATTCCGCATGTACATAATGTTCATGGGCGCGTTCGATCAGCCCATCCCCTGGAACACGCAGGGCACCAAGGGCTGCCGCAAGTTCCTTGAGCGCGTATGGCGCTTGCAGGACATGATAAGCGATGAGCAGGGCGTGCGCGACAGCGTGAAGGCCAGCTACCACGCCACCATAAAGAAGGTGAGCGAGGACATAGAGCGCATGAAGTTCAACACGGCGATAGCCGCCATAATGAGCTTCGTGAACGATATTTACGCCACCGGCAGCATAACGCGGGACGAGCTGAGGACGCTTTTGATACTGCTGTTCCCCTTCGCGCCGCACATTGCGGAGGAAATAAACGAAGCCGCCAAGCTCGGCTCCCCCATATACGAGGCGCATTGGCCCGAATATGACGAGAGCGCACTGGTAGCGGACAGCGTGGAAATAGGCGTGCAGATAAACGGCAAGGTTCGCGCCCGCATAATGGTTCCCGCCAACGCCGCCAAGGAGGAAATAGAGAAGCTTGCGCTTGAAAGCGCCGACGTGAAGCCCTTCACCGAAGGCAAGACCGTGCGCAAGATGATAGTTGTAAAGAACATAGTGAACATAGTTGTGGCCTAAACGCCGCATAGGATTAGGGGGACGGATTGCCGTCCCCCTGTTGTTTGTATTTTGGTTAAATCGTTTTAACCGTCCTTATGAGCCTTACTCCAGCAGCTCCACGCCCATGGCGCTGAGGTCTTGGTCGGTATATGTGCGGCTGGCGTGGCTGAGCGCACGGCCGCGGCTGCGGAGCTTGGCGGCGGAATTGGCGTGCTGCTCAATATCCTGCCTTGCGGAGTCAAGGTCGCTTATGCCCTGCTCATGCCAGCGGGCGACGGTGCGCTTTATTGCCGCCCAGGGCTTGTCGCTCGCGCGGCAGCTTTCCGCGCAAAGCAGAAGCAGCTCCGGCGCAATGTTCATGCGCGTGCGCCACATGTCCGCATCGTCCTGCTGTGCGGCTGTAGGGGCGCGATTTATGCCCGCACGGGCAAGCATCATGCGCGCAAGCTCGCGGCTGGCGTCCCGCTCACGCCTAAGCGCAGCTATGGCCTCCGGCGTTACGGCCCCGTTTGAACGGAAGGTGGAAAGCACCGTATCCAGATACTTAAAGCTGGGCTGCGCCGCGCTTGTCAGCTCCCCAAGGGCAAGGGATATCACTTCGTCGCTCATGCCCCATTCCTCTTTCCATTTGGCGTAAAGGGCAAGCTCGTCCTCCGTTGCGGCGCGCCTCAGCTTCCAGCGGGAAAGTATCTTCTGCGCGCCCGCAATGCGCTCATCTCTGCGGGCTATGTATTCGTTCGCGCTCTCTATCGTGGAAACGTTTGCGTCCGCCCAATTCTTTGCCTCCGCATTCATCTGCCAAAGCTTAACCTTGCTGCCGCGCCGCCGTGCGCAGTCGCTCACCACAAGCGCCGCCGTTTCCTCGCTGAAGCCGAAAACCTCTATCCAGTCGCATATCGCGCTCAGCTCGCTCCCCGTGAACACGCGCCCGGGCACGGCCTTGCTCAGCCGCTCTATAAGCGAAGCATAGCGCCGCGTGCGCTCGGCAGGGGCAATGGATTCGGTTTTCAGGAACTCCACTATAAGCGGCTCCCCGCTCGCTATGCGCACCAAGCCAAGCCGCTGCCAATACGCGAATGCATCGCAAAGCTGAGCATCATCCATGCCCAATGCGTCCGCAATGTCCGGCGCATCGCCGCGGCCTGCGGCCATCAGCCCGTATATGTATGCCTTAACAGCCCCATCGGGCGCTGTGGGCATATAGTCTATTATAAATGCGTTATCTATCGCCGTAACGCCCGCATGGGCGGACTGCGTAACAAATCGTGCCAAGCGTGGCTCCTTTCCTGCGCCTTTGGCGGCATTAAAGCTTGTAAAGCTCTCTAAACTTTGCCGTAAGGTAATCCGTGTAATACGTGGGGTCAAATTCGCCGCAAAGCACGTTCCGCGTAAGCTCCGCCGTGGGCTTGAGCCTGCCGAAGCGGTACAGCCGCGCCGTGAGCCATTCAACAATGGGCTTCACGCCGCCCGCAGCGACTATTTTGCCGATGTCCATTTCCTTAGAGATGTTGTGATATATCTGCGCGGAATACGCGCTGCCCACGCAGTAGGACGGGAAATAGCCTATCATGCCGCCTGACCAATGGCTGTCCTGCAATACGCCGTGCGTATCGTCCGGCACGTCCACGCCAAGGTATTCCTTATAAAGCCGGTTCCACTCGGCGGGAAGCTCGTCAACGCTCAGCGTGCCGGCAATAAGCTTTTTCTCTATTTCGTAGCGCACCATTATGTGCAGCGGGTATGTCAGCTCGTCCGCTTCCGTGCGGATAAGGCTGGGCATGGACTTGTTGGCCGCGCGGTAAAGCATTTCTTCGCTTACGCCCTGCATCTGCTCCGGGAATATCTCCTTCATTTTGGGATAAAGCAGGGCTATAAATTCGCGGCTGCGGCAAATCATGTTCTCAAACAGGCGGGATTGGCTTTCGTGCAGCGTCATTGTAGCCCCGCCGGAAAGGGGAGAGCCTATAAGCTCATCGCCCATGTTCAGCTCATACAGGCAATGCCCGCCCTCATGCGCAACGCTGAACATGTTTGAAAGCACATCGTCCTCATGATAATGCGTGGTAAGGCGCACATCGTGCTTGTTGAATTCGGTTGTGAAGGGATGCTCCACCTCCCCTATAACGCAGCTGTCGCGGTCTATGCCGAGGAAATCCATAACAAAGGAGGATAGTCTGCGCTGCCCCTCTATCGGGAACGGACGATGGAGCAGGGAATCATCCGCCTGATTACCCGATTGGCAAACGGCGTGTATTACCGGCACAAGCTTCGCCTTTACGTTTGCAAAGAAGGGGTCAAGCATTTCAACGCTAAGACCCTCCGAGAACTCCTCCAGCAGCGCGTCGTATGTGTCCTTACCGGGGTACATATGCGCCATAAGGGACTTCTGCGCGGCTATTATCCTTTCAAGATAGGGCTTAAAAAGCGGATAATCGTTGGTCTGCTTAGCCTCGCGCCATTTAACGCTTGCTTCGCTTATCAGCCGCGAATACGCCGCGTATTCCTCAATAGGCACGTTTTCAAGCTTCTTGAGCTGCTTGAGCTCCTCCTCGACCTCTCTCCTTGTTATCTCGTCCAGGCTTTCGCTGTTGGCGTTCAGCTTTTCAAGCAGGGCGCGTACCTCGTCGTTCACCTGCAATTTATAGCTTTCCTCGCTCAATATTGCCATCGTCTCCGCCATGTGCGGCGCGCCGTTTTTGGGCATTGCCGTTTCGCTGTCGTAGCTGAGCACGCCCATCGCGTGGCTGAGTGCGTTGCGCTTTGCCAATATGGCCTTGTATTGCTTCACGGTGTTCTGCATGGTTATATCTCCTTATTCATTATTCTTCGTTCTTTATCCTGCCCGCAATGGCATATGCTTCGTTGCGTGCAATGTCGCACAGGGCGCTTATCTGCTTCGCCGCGTCCTTAACGCTCACCCCGCGCTCAATAAGCTCCCGCGCCATATCCTCCGCCCTTGCGGCGGCGTTTTCGCCCCGCTCCTCTGCCCCTGCAACTACCATTACGCATTCGCCCTTGGGCGGCGTATCGGCATACATATCCGCAAGCCCGCTCAGCGTGCAGCGCACCACCTGCTCGAATTTCTTTGTAAGCTCCCGCACCAGCGCGCATTGCCTGTCCCCAAGCATGGCGGCAAGCTCCTTTGCCGTTGCGGCTATGCGCAACGGACTTTCATAGAATATCAGCGTGCCTTTGTGCGCGCCGATTTCGGCTATGGCCTCGCGCCGCGGCTTGCCGTCCCGCGGCAAAAAGCCAACAAAGCAGGCGTTTTTGGTGGGCAGCCCGCTCATTACCAGCGCCGTAAGCGGCGCGCTTGCCCCGGGCAGCACGGTGTATTTAGCGCCAGCTGCAATGCATCCCGCAACCAACGCTTCCCCCGGGTCGCTTATGCCGGGCATCCCCGCGTCGCTCACAAAAGCTATCGCCTCGCCCGAAAGTACGCGCTCGGCAATCTCCTCCGCGCGCTGCCTTTCGTTATGCTCATGGCAGGCGATAAGCGGCTTTTTTATCCCAAGATGCGTCATCAGCTCCCGCGTTCTGCGCGTATCCTCGCAGTATACGGCGCTCACGCCCTTCAGCGTGTCTATCGTGCGCAGCGTAATGTCCGATAGATTGCCTATCGGCGTTGCGCAAAGATACAGCATGGGTTCAAGCTGCACCGTTGTTTCAATATCGCTCATTGCTGTTCCTCCAGTATAATGCGGCTCAGCTCCGTTCCGGCGCCGCCGCCCTTTCGCCCCTCCGCCAGCGCCAGATACGGCGCCTTATCCGCGCGGGACTGCACAAGGCAAAGCCGCTTTATGGCAAAATCCGCCTGCTGCATCGCCGTACAGAGCTGCTGAATGTATTTGGCGGGATAACACACAAAAAACCGCCCGCCCTGCTTAACAACGCGCTTTGCGCACTGCGCCGCTTCGTATATATTCAGCGTATCGTCAAACGCGCTTGTTGCGCGGCTTTGGTTGGGGCTTTTTGTGCCGCCTGAAAAATACGGCGGGTTGCACACCGCCCCGTCGAACCTGCCGAACTCCGCTTCCGTAAGCGTCCGCGCGTCGCATAGTTCAACGCTTATATGCTCCCCAAGCTTGTTCAGCTCCACGCTCCGTTTAGCCATGCGCACGCATTCGCCGTCAATATCCGCCGCAACAAAGCTTACGCCGCATTTGGCGTATGTAAGTATCGCCAGTATGCCCGTGCCCGTGCCAATGTCCAAATACCGCTCCCCCGCGTGCGCGCGCACAAAGTCAGTCAGCAGCACCGCGTCATGCCCGTATGCAAAGCGGGAATCGGAGCGCACGATAACAAGCCCATCCCGCTGAAGGTCGTCAATAATTTCCATCGCGTCAGCTTTGCCTTCTCTTTATCCGCTCGTATTCCGCCATGAATGCTGCGCTCGCCATGTCGCTTGGCATGTTCCATACGCTTGGCGCTATCGACAGGCAAACAAGCGGCGCTTCCGGCGCGCAGTTGCGCTTGAACTGCTGTGAGAAGAACCTTCTCAGGAACGTGCCGAGCGTGCGGTACACTTCCTCCTCCCCAAAGTCCAGCGTGCCGAGGGCAATGTCGTAAAGCTCCTTCGGTCCCTTGCCTTTAAGGAAATAGTATAAGAACAGATCGTGCAGTTCATAGCTGCCCACCAGCTCCTCCGTCTTTTGGCTTATCTCCCCGCCGTTTGCGGGCAGAAGCTCCGGACTTACGGGCGTGGCCAGAATATCGCGCAGTATTGCGTCCGCATCCGCGCCGAAGTCCGCGCCCACCGCCGCCACCACGCGGCGTATTATCGTCTTTGGTACCGATGCATTCACGCCGTATTGCGCCAGGTGATCCCCGCCGAAGGTGGTCCAGCCGAGCGCAGCCTCGCTCAAATCGCCGGTACCAACGTCCAGCAGCCCTTCTTCATTGGCAATGGAAAGCAGTATCTTGGTGCGTTCGCGCGCCTGCGCGTTTTCGTAAACGGAGTTGTGGTTGGCCTCATCGTGGCCTATATTTGCAAAATGCTCGCGGCAGGCCGCCGCAACGGATATTTCCCTGCATTTGCAGCCAAGCGCTTCAACAAGGGCGCGGCTGTTGTTCTTGGTGCGGCTTGTTGTGCCGAAGCCCGGCATGGATACGCCGGTTATCATGCCGCGGCCTATTCCCATTTCGTCCGCCGCCGCGCACGCCACCAGCAGCGCAAGCGCGCTGTCCAGCCCCCCGCTTACGCCTATAACAAAGCCCTTTGCGTGAATATGCTCCGCCCTGCGCACAAGCGCCGCCCTTTGCAGCGCGAAAAGCCGCCTGAGCTGCGCATCTGCCTTAGCAGGGTCGTTTGAAACGTAGCCTTCCTCCTCCGCCTCGGTAAACGGCTCAAAGGCGCTCAGCTTATCTATGCACACGTCCGCATAAACGAACGCATCGCGCGAAAGTGGCTCTGATTCGGCCAGTATTTCGCCGTTTGCGGCTATTGCGCAGTACCCATCGAACACAAACGCCGTTGTGCTTTCCCCGCGGGATGGCAGCGCCATTGCGGCGGCCATGCCCGTGCGCGCGCTGTATGCAGCAAGGCTGCTCCTGACCGCGCCGTAGCTTTTTGCCGTGGCGTTTATTGCGCCGGAAAGCAGCATGATGTGCCCCTCCCTCGGCTCTCCCTTGGCAAATATCTGCCCCGCGAAGCCCACGCTCAGGCGCGGTATTGGCGTTAGTGTGGACAGGGACGCCGCCCCGCGCGGAACGGCAGGCGCAAAGCCGAACGGATTTGCCGCGCCGCGGGAAGCGGGTATAACGGCATATATCCTGCCGCCCCTGAGCAGCGCAATGCAGCTGCGCACGCGGCCATCAACCATATACGGCATGCCTATGCTAACAAAAAGCCAGGTATGCTTAGTGGCCTCCGCCACGGCGCCGAGCGCTTCGCGGCAGGCGTTGAGCATGAGCGGATGCTCCATAAGGGAGCCAAGCGTTGCCCCGCAAAGGAAAAGCTCCGGCAGCACAAGATAATCCGCCTCCGCCTTCTCCGCGCGGCGTATGGCGCTTATTGCGGCGGCAGCGTTGGCCTTAGGGTCTCCCAATACTATTTCCGGCGATGCCGCAGCAAGGCGCACCGGCGCATCGCTCTGCATTGCAAGCATACATTCGCTCATGGTAATACCTCCATAATTTCGCATAAACTTATTCTATTATACACCACGCATACCGCGCAGGAAAAGCACAATATAAAAGCAGCGCCCGCATACGGGGCGCAGCATTGTGCTTTTTTGTGTTATTTGAACGTATATCTCATTTCAACGTTTTCGCTTTGGCGCGCCTTAAAGCCCAGCTTTTCATAAAGCGGCCTGCCCATCGGCGTTGCGGAAAGCTCTATATACGCAGCGTCGTTTTCTCTTGCCTTCAGCTTCAGCATTTCCATAACAAGGCCCGCGTAGCCCTGCCTGCGGTATTCCGGATATGTCCAAACGCTGACTATGCTTGCAAAGCGCCCGTTTGGGCGGGAAGGGCTGGGCGGGTTTTCGTAAACGCCCAAAATGCCGGTGGATACGGCCTTGCCGTCCTGCTCTACTATGGCGGCGTAGCAGTCGCGGTTAAGGTGCCGCTCAAAATAGCTTTTCAGGTTTGCTTTGCGCAGTTCGTATGTTTCGGGATGCGGGCCGTTGTTCGCATCCGAAAAGTCCAGCCTAAGCTGAATAAGCTTATCTATATCTTCACTTTCTGCCAGTTTTACCGAATAACTCATTATTTCCCCTTTCTTGACCTGCGGCCTGCGCTTTGGCGCATGTATCCGCCGCGCAGGCTTTTAACATCGCTCACGGTTATTACAGCATTGGGCGCAACGGAATTGATTATATCCATGGCCTCGGGCGCAAGCTTGCGGCGCAGGGTTGACATGAGCATATATCTATCGGTATCGTCCCTGCCCTGAACCTTCATCTCGCTCAGTCCGAACCCGTGCGCACGGAGCGCATCGCCTATTTTATCCGCCGTTTCCGCCTCCATAACAACGCACTGTATGGAGCATAGGCCGAAGGCAAGCCTTTCCTCAAGCCAGCTTCCCGCGTAGTTGCCCAATGAATACGCAAGCGCGTAGGCAACCATTTTCCATGGGTCGCTTTGGTAATTGCTCAGCACGTTGCCCGCTATTATGAGCCAAAGCGTAATCTCTATCAGCGCAAGCAGCGCGCCTATCGCGCGTTCGCCGCGGTTTATAAGCACTATTCTAAGGGTACAGAGCGTAACCTCCAGTATTTTCCCCAAGAATATGCAAATATAAACAATAAGCGTTGTCCCTGCAAAAAACGTGCCGAGTATTTCGAATAACTTAGTCATAAACATCTCTCCTTCCGATAACAAATAATCCAAACCGTACAGATATTATATTACCTACAATCTGCCTAATAATCAATAGCCGCAGAAAATATATTAAAACGGGCCGGCCGCGGTGCAGCCAGCCCATTCGTTGGGGGAAGGTATATGCGCTTTATTCCTTAATAAGTATGCCGTCCGTATCCACGGCCTTGCCCGCTATGGTGAGCTTCACTTTGCGGGAGCCGTGCAGCAGCACAAATTCGCCGCTGCCCTTTTCCATTGCCGCGCTGACGCTTATAACGCTCTTCTGTGACGCGGTAACGAACACTATTTTGGTAATGCCCTGCCTGCTGAGCGCAAACAGCCCGCCGCGCTCTATTATAAGCTGGGCTTCCTTTTCATCAGTCGTAATAGTGAGCACGCCGCCCTTCTGCACGGCCCTATAGGCAATGCTACTGCCCTGCTTATCGGCAACGCGGTAAAGCTGAATGCGCTCATGGTGCGCCATAGGCTCGGGCTGGGGAGCGGGTTCGGGCACAACATATGTGCCTATCTGGAACTCTATCGTCTCTTCTCCGATCCGTACCACGCAGGTGACAGGATATGTGCCGGGCGCGGTGGGAACGTTCTCGCTGCCGCCGTAGAGTGTCTTTTCCACGACACCCTCGCCCTCCGCAGTAACGGTAAATTCGCCGTTTTCGCTGCGGACATCCAACTTGGTCAGGTTTTCCGGCTCGCCATCGTGGTTTTCGCCGCTCAGGCGCATGTTGATATAGTCCTTCAGCGCTTCAATATCGCCGCCGCTTATGCCGTTTATCGTCACGTTCGGCCCGATAATATAATGGCCTTCATCGCTCTCATGGTTGCTGTACTTGCTGTCGCCAATGTAGCCAATGGCATTCTCATCCAGCGTATATTTGATTTCTTTCGTATCATAATCGAAGCTGACATCATCATCATCGAGAATACCCGTAGTAACACGCGCATTACCTATGATGATAATGGTTCCGGTCATTTCATCCAGGTTATCGCTGCCTATTGCGGCGGCACGATCGCCCGCTATGGCGGTTACCTGCGCATTGTCCTGAATGATGATCATCCCAGCCATGAGTTCATCCTCGCCCGTGCCGATGCCGGCGCCTTCATTCTCGCCGATTGCCGTAACCTTCGCGCTGTCGCGGATGACGACCCTGCCGGTGGAGGTAAAGACACCGTTATTTCCGGAGCCAATGCCTGCGGTCTCGGAGTTGCTCCCCGCAGTTACCTGCGCGCTGCCACCGATGGTAATGTTGCCGGACATATCGTTCTCTCTGCCGGAGCCTATACCGGCGCCGCCGGTTTCACTCCATGCGGTCACTTGCGCGTTATCACCGATGGTGATATCACCAGGCATTTCACCCATATCTCCGGAACCGATGCCCGCGCCATCGTCTCGGCTTACTGCCGTTACCTGCGCATCACCGCCAATTGTAATATCGCCGGACATGGCTTCGTTTTCATGGCTGCCGATCGCGGCATTGTTGTTGCTATCGTTCTTGCTTCCTGCTTCCAGAGAGCCGCTGCCCGTGATGGTCACATCGCCGTCTGAAACATGCAGACCCGAGCCGTATTCGGAGTTGAGCTTGTTGTCTCCTTCCAGCGTGATGTTCGCGCCGGAGCTGCCCACGTCAATGGCGTCGCCGCAGCTGTTTATATTCACATCCTCAATGGTGATATTTGCCGTTGCATCGTCAGTGGTGGAAACGGTTATGGTATTGTCCGTCGCTTTCTCGCTGTCCCGCTGGGTGATAACAGTGTCGCTATCCGCAACGGCATCGTTATTGCCCTGCTTAACGGATTGGCCGTTTTCGTCCGCAATGACGGTTATGTCGCCATCCTCAAGATACCATGTGGCCGCAAGCGCCGTAGGCATAAGGCACACGGCAAGCATAAGCGCCACGATGGAGATAATTGTTCGTTTCAGCTTCATTGGTCGGTGTTCCTCCTTTTATTGGAAATTACGATAGGGTATGCGCTTTATTCCTTAATGAGTATGCCGTCCGCGTCCACGGCTGCGCCCGCTATGGTGAGCTTCACTTTGCGGTAGCTGTGCAGCAGCACAAATTCGCCGCTGCCCTTTTCCATTGCCGCGCCGACGCTTATAGCGCTCTTCTGTGACGCGGTAACGAACACTATCTTGGTAATGCCCTGCCTGCTGAGCGCAAACAGCCCGCCGCGCTCTATTATAAGCTGGGCTTCCTTTTCATCAGTCGTAATAGTGAGCACGCCGCCCTTCTGCACGGCCCTATAGGCAATGCTACTGCCCTGCTTATCGGCAACGCGGTAAAGCTGAATGCGCTCATGGTGCGCCATAGGCACGGGCTGGGGAGCGGGTTCGGGTTCGGGGATTATAAGCGTTCCCAGGGGAACCGTTATATCCTTGCCGTTCACGGTAACTACCTTGGTTATTATGTATTCGCCCGGTTCCGTGGGGAAGGCTGTGCTGCCGTTGAACATGGTATCGGACACGGTTATGCCGTCGCGCTCTGTTATAAGGTTTATGTCGCCGTTGGGCAGAACCTCCACCTGCGCGGGGATTATATCCGTACCGTTGCCGCCGTTGATATATCCGTTCAGCGTGGTTTTATCCGTGCCGGAAATGCCGTTGATGGTCGCCGTGTCGCTTATGAACACATGGCCGTAATGCTCGACCCTGTTGCAGTCGCTGCCGATATAGCCTTTCATATTCTCAAGCAGCTTGCCCAGCGGGTTTTCGCGCGTAACGCTGTTCTTTTCCACTACGCCCGTGGTAAGCTTCGCGTTGCCGAGTATCATTATATTGCCGTTGAAAACGTCGTCATCCGTTGCGCCGAGCGCCGCCGCAAAGGTATATAGGTTGCCGTCATATTCGCTTACGCCCGTACGCGCTGTAACTTTCGCGTTGCCGCTGATTATTATTGTTCCTTTGAAGGATGCTTCACAGCCGCTGCCTATGCCCGCGCCATTCTTTCCGCTTACCGCGGTAACGTCGGCATTATCGGTTATTGTCACGGTACCGTTCAGATTTTCTTCATCGCCCGCGCCTATGCCCGCGCCTTTGCGTCCGCTTGCGGCAATGACCTTCGCGTTGCCGCGAATGTTTATGGTGCCGTTCATGTTTCCCTCGTTGCCGCCGCCTATGCCCGCGCCGTTGCCGCCCGAAAACGCGAACACCTTTGCGTTGCCGCCTATATTTATGGTGCCGGTTTTTGTAACGTCGGAATCATCGCCGCTGCCTATGCCCGCGCCGCTACGGCTGGTGGCGGTAACGTCGGCATTGCCGTCTATGTTTATGGTGCCGCTCATGCCGCCCCAAAGGCCGCTGCCTATACCCGCGCCGTCATCGGTGCTGTCCGCATTAACGATTGCATTATCGCCTATGTTTATGGTGCCACTCATCTCGCCTTCTCCGCCGGTACCCATGCCCGCAGCGGTTCCATCGGACTTAGCGGTAACTTTGGCGTTGCCGCCTATGGTGATGGTGCCGCTCATATCGCCGCCATCATCAAGGTTCATCCATGGACTGCGCCATGTTCTTACGCGGCCTGTGCCTATGCCCGCGCCGTATTTATTGCCGGCGGATGCGTTAACCGTGGCGTTGCCGTCTATGGTGATGGTTCCGCTCATGTTGCCGCCCTGGGCGTTCCTGTTCTCGTCCTCCGTTATTGCGCCCGCGCCTATGCCCGCGCCGCCGGAAAGCGTTCCGAATGATTCATCCCCGGGTACTCCGCTGTCATGATAGACCGAATTATTACCGCCGGTCGTAACGGTAACGTCGCCGGTAATGTGTATATTGCCTGTCATATCCTCGCCCGCGTTGCTGCCTATTTTGGCGGAGTCCTGCAATATGCCTTCCCTGCCGTTATGCTCCGCGGTGAGCGAACCCGTGCCGTCTATTGTTAAATCGCCGGAGGACACGCGCAGCGCAGCGCTGTCGCCATCGGCATTCAGCTTGTTTTCCCCTTCAACCGTAAGGTTAAGGTTGGAATCGCCGACGTCTATTGCGCTGTCCGCACCGGAAGCGATGTTTATATCCTTTATCGTTATGTTCGCCTCCGCGTCCCCTTCCGTGGAAACGGTTATGGTATTGTCCGTCGCTTTCTCGCTATCCCGCTGGGTGATAACAGTGTCGCTATCCGCAACGGCGTCGTTACTGCCCTGCTTAACGGATTGGCCGTTTTCGTTTGCAATAACGGTTATGTCGCCATCCTCAAGATACCATGTGGCCGCAAGCGCCGTAGGCATAAGGCACACGGCAAGCATAAGCGCCACAATGGAGATAATTGTTCGTTTCAGCTTCATTGGTCGGTGTTCCTCCTTTTATTAGATATAGTGATAGGAATATCGATACTTTATTATAACCGATAGTTAACGCAATAGCAACATAATTTGTAATATATTCAATTTAACTTATTTTAGTATACAAAAACAATTCTATAAACAAATACAGAACGGAGCACGCACCAATTCTACGGCGCATGGATTGCGCAACAGCGCGTTGCTTTACCGCGGGCGGCTTTAATGATATAGTAATGCCGTATGGAGGCGATAAACATGGAAACAGGTAATATCTTATATGAACTGAGGACGAAAAACGGACTTTCTCAGGATGAGTTGGCGCAGAAGCTATTCGTAACGCGGCAGGCCGTGTCCCGCTGGGAGAATGGCGAAACCGTGCCCAATACGGAAACGCTGAAGCTGCTTTCGCGGTTTTTTGACGTGTCCATAAACACGCTGCTCGGCTCCCCGCAGAAGCTTGTTTGCCAATGCTGCGGCATGCCGCTTGAGGATTCGCTAATGAGCCGCGAGATTGACGGGGACATAAACGAAAAATACTGCAAATGGTGCTATAATGACGGCAAGTTCAAATATCTTGACATGAACACGCTCATAGATTTCTGCGTGAACCACATGGCAAGCGAAGAATGGCCCGAGGAGCGCGTGCGCCAATACATGGGCGAAATGCTGCCCAAGCTTGAATACTGGAAGGAAAAAGCGGAATAAAAAACAAGTCTCCGGACGGATAGCCGAACGGAGGCTTTTGCTTTACATAGGAATAAATTATTTATCCAACTCGCTGGTGCAATGCGGGCAGCGGGTGGCGTCGATGGCGATTTCGCTTTTGCAGAAGGGGCAAACCTTGGTCGTGGGCGCGGCCGGGGGTTCCGCAACGGGCTTTTTGCCTATACCCTTGAGCATATTCATGGCCTTGACCACGAAGAAAAGCACAAGTGCAACAATGAGGAAATTGATTATAGCCATTATGAACGCGCCGTACTGAACGTCCACCTCGCCTATTTTCAGCACAAGGTCGGAAAAGTCCACCTTAACAAGCAGGCCAATCAGCGGGGAGATGATGTTGTTCACAAGGGAATTTACAATGCTTGTGAACGCCGCGCCGACCATCATGCCGACTGCTAAGTCCATCGCGTTGCCCTTTATGGCAAACGCCTTGAATTCTTCAAAAAACTTCTTCATGCTTTGATACCGTTCCTTTTATAAAAAAAATTATTAAAATACCCTTTTGCCGTAAAGGAAGTTACGGTCGCTCCAGCCGCCCCAGCTTGTTATGCATACGCAGCCTTCGCTTGCCGATGCGTGTATAAGCTTGCCGCCGCCAAGCCATATGGCAACGTGGGTTATGCGCGTGTCCGAGCCTTCGGATTTATAGAATATCAAATCGCCCGGCTGCAAATTCTCCTTGCCGTAAACCGTGGGCCAGGAATCAATCTGCCCCATGCCGGCGGAGTTATAATAGCGCGTCATCTTGCCAAGGGGCTTTAAGCAGTAATACACAAAGCCGGAGCAATCGAACTTATCCGGCCCTTTGCCGCCGAGTACGTAGCGCACGCCTATCTGCTGCTTTGCAAGGGCTATGAAGTCCGATACTCCGCCGCCGTAATTTGGCGCGGGTGTGGAGGGCGCGGACGTGGGCGCGGAAGTTGGGGCGCTGCTTTCCAGTACGGTGGCGCTGCTTACCGCGTCCGGCGCGGTAGTCTTGCCGGGCTTTGGCGTTTTTGTCGGCTTATGCGTTTTGGTGGGCTTAGGCGTTGGTGTAGGCGTAGGCGTGGGCGTTGGGTCAATGAGCGGCTTAGCCTTGGGGGAATACAGCAGCTCCAGCGTAAAATAATCCGCCTCGCCGGTTATTTCAAGCTTGTTCTTTTTCTGGAATGCGGCTGTTGCACGGCCGGTAGCCGTGCCGAAATAGCCGTTCAGCTTGTCCCCGTAATAGCCAAGCTCCTTCAGCTCATGCTGGAGGGTAAGCACATCCTCTCCCGAGCAGCCCTGATTGATTATGTAGCTTTGCGCGGCGGAGCTGAAAAGTATCTGCTGCGTCTGCTCGTCCGCGTCGCCCGTCTCCTTCAAATGGTGCGCCCGCTGGAAGCTCATGACCGCATCCCGCGTAACGGGACCGTAGTAATCCGTTGTTTCATCGCTGCCCATGTAGTATAGATCCATAAGCCGCTGCTGCAATGCGCGCACGGCTTCGTCCCGCTGTTCAAACACAAGCGGGGCATACTGCTGCATATCATCGGGCGCGTCGGTAGGGGCCGTAAAGCCCTCCGTACTTTCGATTGGGAGCGGCTCCGCCGTCATCACCGGCTCGGGCGTAGCTATCTGAATATCGCCCACCTGCGCGGAGGGCTGCGCCTGCTTACTCGACGCCGTGACCTCTATGCTTTCCGCCCGTGCTTCGTATGCGCCAAGGGCAAGAGGGATGATTATGAACGCGGTCAGGAACGTGCCGCCCACCGTTAACAGGGGCAGCCTGACCCGCTTGAAGAACAATTTTATGCGCGCGCTTCTTTCGCGCCGCTTCTGCCATTTCTTTTCCATAGCTAAATTATAGCCTTTATGGCACTATTTGTCGAGATGGACATGGTTTGTTAACAAATTTCGTGCATAAAAAAGCCTTGAAGCAGAATCTTCCGCCACAAGGCCCGCAATATTGCTTTTATTCAACGCTAAACTCTGCTCCTACTTCCAAATCTTTGTACCATAAACGGTTTTCCTCATTCCATTCGTCAACCGTAATATATTTAACTATTTTGTACTTTCCGCTGCTTAGCTCATAGTAAGCCAGTTCGCATGGGAAATCGCGCGTTTCACCGTTAGCGACAATCTCGCCTACATCGGGAAAAGAGCGGATAAAGCATTCTTTTTCCATGCACATAGACCATTCACCGTTTTCGAACCGATAAAGCTGATACCATTCGCTCGTTGTTACCTCAACCGGATAATTATAATCTTTATTCGATATCAAAGCCGTTATTGTTTCCGCATCGCTGCTCACGGTTTTATAATCAAGTGTCATATACACCCCGGGCGCATCGCCGTCCCATGTTTCGCCGTTGTCATAGGACGTAACGGTTTCGCCCGTTTCGCTGTTGGTAACATAGATGCACAGCGCATCATTCTGCCCGGCGCACCCGCACGCAAGCATAAGCGCGGATAACGTTAACGAAAGTAAGATAAGTAATTTTCTCATGACCCCTTCTCCTTAATTATTTCTTATTTGACTCACGCCAAAACCTGTATCCTACTTTTTTGCCTGATATTGCCGTTTTTTCTAATTTATAACTTATGACTTTACTATACGGGCAAACCCGCGCCACGTCAACCGATTCGGCGCAAAGTATTTAATTTGTTAACAAATTCCCCTCTCCCGTTGCTATGGCGGGAAAAAACGCTTATACTTATACTACATGTAATACATGCATTTACGGAGGTATTGCCCATGCAGCACGAGATAGTAAAAAGCGCAGCGTTACTGGATAAGAACGGAAACATTGCAGAGCCGGGCTGGGCGCGCTCGCTCATAAGCCGGTATTCCCGCGCGGATATAAAGGCGCATCCCATCCGCATAAAGGAATGGGACTACTATCTTATTTCAAACGACCGCTTCGCGCTGGCGCTGACCATTGCGGACAACGGCTACATGGGGCTGATATCCGCAAGCGTGCTGGATTTTGAAAAGCCGTGGGAGCAGACCACGTCCGTAATGACGGCGTTCCCCATGGGCAAATACAAGCTGCCCGAAACCTCTGCCGCGGGCGTTACAAGCTATACCGACAGCCGCGTTAATATGCGCTTCGGCACGGCGAACGGCGTGCGGCACATAAGCTGCGTATTCCATAAATTCTTGCGGGAGGAAACGCTTGAAGCGGAACTGACGCTGACCGATGAGCCGCAGCACAGCATGGTGATAGCCACCCCGTTTGAAAAGCCGAAGGCGTTTTATTATAACCAGAAGATAAACTGCATGCGCTCAAACGGCTTCATGCGCCTTGGCGGGAAAACATATGATTTCAGCGAAGAGGACAGCTTTGCAACGCTGGACTGGGGCCGCGGCGTTTGGACATACGACAACACATGGTATTGGGGCAACGGCAACGGAACGGTGAACGGGCACCGCGTTGGGTTCAACATAGGCTATGGCTTCGGCGACACTTCCGCCGCAAGCGAGAACATGATAATATACGACGGCACGGCGCACAAGCTTTCCAAGGTCATCTTTAATATACCTGCGGACAGCTACACCAAGCCCTGGACATTCACAAGCGATGACGGGCGCTTTGAAATGGACTTCGTGCCCGTTATAGACCGCGCGGCGCGCACCAATGCGCTTATAATCGAAAGCGATCAGCATCAGGTATTCGGCCGCTTCACGGGCAAAATGGTGCTGGACGGCGGGGACGTAATAGAGCTTAAGGACTTTATGGGCTTTGCGGAAAAGGTCCATAACCGCTATTGATATGCCGCGGGAAAGCACGGCCTGCTTCACGGGACACAGGCCGGAAAAGCTGCCGTGGGGATATAACGAAGCAGACATGCGTTGTTTCGTGCTGAAGGCGGAGCTTAGCAAAATGATACTTCAGGCATACGGCTGCGGATACACGCACTTTATCGCCGGCGGGGCGCTGGGCGCGGATATGTACGCGGCGGAGGCGGTGCTGGAATTAAAGCGCACCCATGCGGACATAACGCTTGAGCTTGCGCTGCCGTTCCCAACGTTCAACATGAACCTTAGGGGGGAACTTAGGGAGCGGTTCGATACGATAGTGCTGCGCGCGGACAAGGCAACCGTGTGCGCGGAAAGCTACACGCCGTATGCATACATGCGCCGCAACGCATACATAGTTGATTCAAGCGGGCTTTTGATTGCCATATACGACCACCGTCCGGGCGGAACGAAGAACACCGTTGAATACGCCCGCAAAAAAGGGCGCGGCATTTGGCTGCTGCACCCGTAACATTAAAGCACAGGAGAAGAAAAGGCATTATGCCAATAATATCGGCACACGACTTAAAGAAAGAATTTGTGGAAAGGCTGCTTTTTGACGGCGTTTCCTTTGAAATAGGCGAAAGGGACAGGGTTGGCCTGGTTGGCGTGAACGGCTGCGGCAAAACCACGCTGTTCCGCATACTGCTCGGGGAGGAAGGTTACGACGCGGGCGAGCTTTTCCGCGCGAAAAACGCCCGCATAATGAGCATGACCCAGACCATTGCGGACACCAACCAAACCGTATACGACGCAACACTTGAAGCCTTCCGGCCGCTTATGGACGCGGAGGAGGAGCTGAAGCGGGTTGATGCGGAACTTGCCAGTGCCGAAGGAGAGCGGCTGAATACGCTTATAAAGCGCCAGCATGCGCTGAGGGAAGAATATGAGTTCAACGGCGGCATGACATACCGAAGCCGCACCCGCTCCGCGCTAATGGGCCTTGGGTTCACCGAAGAGGAGCTTACAAAGCGCCTTGGGGACATGAGCGGCGGGCAGCGCAACAAGGCGCAGCTTGCAAAGGTGCTTTTAAGCGGGGCACAATTACTGCTGCTGGACGAACCCACAAACCATCTGGACATGGACTCGATAGCATGGCTTGAGGACTTTCTTAAAGCTTATCAGGGTGCGTTCATAGTAATATCGCACGACAGATATTTTCTGGACGCGGTAACGCGCCGCACAATGGAAATAAAGAACACCCGCTTTTTTGTAAGCGAGGGCAACTACACCCGCCACCGCGAGCTGATGGCGGACGAGCAGGAGATGCTGCGCCGCCGCTACGTAAATACGCAGAAGGAGATACGCCGCATAGAGGGCATAGTGGAGCAGCAGCGCCGCTGGGGGCAGGAGCACAATTTTATAACCGCCGCCAGCAAGCAGAAGCAGGCCGATAAGCTGCGCGCAACGCTTGTTGCGCCGGAACGTAATACGGACAGCATACATTTCCGCTTCCATGCCGATGCGGTAAGCGGCAACGACGTGGTTGTTGCAAAGGGCTTAGCGAAGCGGTTTGACAAAAGCGTTTTTCGCAATGCGGATATGCTTATAAAAAAGGGCGAACGTGTATTCCTGCTTGGGCCGAACGGCTGCGGCAAAACAACGCTGCTGAAAATACTTATGGGCAAGCTTAAGCCGGATGCGGGCTCATATTACCTTGGCGCGAACGTACACCCCGGATACTATGAGCAGAACGCCGCGGGGCTTAGCGGAGAGGTTACGGCGATAGAGGAAATACGCAACAGCTATCCGCGCATGAGCGATACGGAGATACGCTGCGCGCTGGCGGCGTTCCTTTTCCGCGGGGACGATGTGTTCAAGCCGCTTGAAAAGCTTTCGGGCGGTGAAGTGGCGCGGGTGAAGCTGTTAAAACTGATGCTGAGCGGATCCAACCTTTTGCTGCTGGACGAACCAACGAACCATCTGGACATAGATTCGCGGGAGGCGCTTGAAGGCGCGCTTGAAGAATACGAAGGCACTATGCTCATCGTTACGCACGACCGTTATCTTGTTGAGCGGCTTGCGGACAGGGTGCTGAGCATGAGAGAAAGCGGCATAGAAAGCTACATTGGCGGCTACGCGGACTACATTGCCGCCAAGCAGGAGCGCGAAGCGAAGGCGGCCGCCGAAAAGCCCGCGCAGCGTTCACAGGCGGGCGAAGATTACCGCGCAAAGCGCGAACGCCAAAGCGCCATAAACCGCGCAAGCGGGGAATTAAGGCGCGCGGAGGACAGGGTGAACGCGGCGGAGGAGGAACTGAGCAGGCTTGAAGAAAAGCTGGCAAGCCCCGAAGTTGCCACCAATTACGTTAAGGCGGCGGAACTCAGCCGCACAATAGACGAAAAGAAGGCGCAGCTCGACAAACTCTATTCCCAATGGGAACAGGCGCAGGAGGCGCTGGAGGAATTGGAGAAGGAGTAACATAGGCTTACAGAGGCAGCGAGTTTGTATACACTCCTTCCGTCTGCTCGCTTTACTCGCAGCCACCTCTCTCAATGAGGGAGGCTTAATTATCAAAGCTTATATACAGCACCAAAAGGCTCCCCGGACGGGGAGCTGTCAGCGAAGCTGACTGAGGGGTTGACGTAAATAAGTGCAGTTCCGTTACAACCCCTCCGGCTTTTGCTTCGCAAAACCCACCTCCCCTTTCAGGGCAGGCCTAATATGGGAGTTTGTGCAGCGCTCAAAAGGCTTCCTCATTGAGGGAGTCAACACTCACCAATAAAGGACCACAACCAAAGGAGCGGCATATGCTAAGTTACATCAAATTAAGAATGGCATGATGGGCGCGGGGCTATCGGTAAACGGTCTTGCGCCGCAAGGATGGCAAAACATACTTTATTCGATAGGAGAATCATCATGAATATTCAGGATAACATACTTAAACAATATCTAAAAAACGTCTATTTCGTATGCGGCACGGCATGCGGCGGCAAAAGCACGCTCAGCCGCGCGCTGGCCGGAAAACACGGCTTTTTGCTCTATGATGCCGACGCGCGCTTTGATGAGCATATAGCGCTGTCCGCCCCCGTTGCTCAGCCGTCTATGAACAGGCGCTTTGCATCGGCGGACGAGTTCTTCGGCAGGAGCGAGGAAGAATATCTAATCTGGCTTGAGGGCAACAACCGCGAACAGCTCGGCTTTATTCTGCTTGACCTTATCCGCCTGAGCGAAAAGCGCAAAGTGGTGTGCGACGCCCATTTCACGCCGGAGCAAATCAAAGCGCTTACCGAACCGGAACGTGTGCTGTTCCTTATAAAGGAGCCTATAAACCTGATAGACGATTACTGCGGCAGGCCGGATCACGAGGGCTTCACGCGCTTCATAAGCAGCGCATCCGATCCCACTGCGGCAAAGCGGCGCTGCAACGCCGTGCTTGAGCGGCTCAATTGCGCGGTATACGACAGTATAAAGCGCAGCGGCTGTTTTTACATTGAGCGCGATGCGTCAAGCACAGTTGAACACACGCTGAAAACGGCGGAAGAGCATTTTGGCTTAGCCTAGCCCAAAAGGCTCCCCGGTCGGGGAGCTGGCTGTGAGCGATAGCGAACAGACTGAGGGGGAACATCTCACGACACTTGGCATCTTTGAGCATTTCCCCTTTCGTCACGGCTGCGCCGCGACACTTTCCCCGTAAACGGGGACAGCTTTTATTCTAACCTAAAATTATACAGCAAGGAGCGACACATGGATCCGATAATAGAAAAACTCAGCAAGGCACAGCCGCTGCTGTGGGTGAACCCCAATCTTACGGCGACGGAGGACGCGCTGAGCAGGCTTGACATAACCCGAAGTGACACGGCGGATGCGGAAGCGCGGCTTGAGCGCTTTGCGCCGTATATAATGCTCAAATTCCCGCAGACGGCAGCCTCCGGCGGGCTGATAGAATCCCCGCTTACGGAAACGCCGGCAATGCTTTGGCGGCTACGGCACGAATACGGCGCGCCGATAGGAGGCACGCTGTATGTCAAGCGGGACTGCGATCTGCCCATATCCGGCTCCATAAAGGCACGCGGCGGCATATACGAGGTGCTGAAGCACGCCGAAACGCTTGCCATAAATGCGGGTCTTTTGAAGGAAAGCGATAATTATGCTGTGCTTGCGGAGGAACGGTTTACGAAGTTCTTTTCGCAATACTCCGTGCAGGTGGCGTCCACCGGCAACCTTGGCCTTTCCATAGGCGTTATGAGCGCAGCGCTCGGCTTCCGCACAACGGTGCACATGAGTGCGGACGCACGCGAATGGAAAAAGGCGCTGCTCAGGCAAAAGGGCGTTACGGTTATAGAGTACCCTTCGGACTATTCCGCCGCCGTGGAGCGCGGCAGGGCCGCAAGCGCGGCGGATCCGATGAGCTACTTTGTGGACGATGAAAACTCAGTAGATCTATTCATGGGATACAGCGTTGCAGCCGTTCGGCTGAAGGCGCAGCTTGACGCGGCAGGAGTAACCATAGATGCTCAGCATCCCCTGTTCGTATACATTCCCTGCGGCGTGGGCGGCGGTCCTGGCGGGGTAGCATTCGGGCTGAAAACCATATTCGGCGACAATGCGCATGTGTTCTTCGTTGAGCCCACACTTGCGCCGTGCATGGTGCTTGGCATGGCGACGGGGCTTGATAACAAAATATGCGTGCAGGACATCGGCCTCAGCGGCAAAACGGAAGCGGACGGGCTTGCTGTCGGCAGAGCGTCCGGCTTTGTAGGTAAGGTTATGCGCAATATATTAAGCGGCGAAGTAACCGTTGAGGATGCAAAGCTGTTCGATTACATGCGATCGCTGATAGAAAGCGAGGGGCTGTTCGCGGAGCCCTCCGCCTGCGCGGCGTTCGCGGGGCCCGTTGGGCTTTATACTTATGAAGAAGGGAAGGCGTACATGCGCGCACACGGGCTGAACATGAAAAACGCCGTGCATATTGCCTGGACAACGGGCGGCAGCCTTGTGCCGGAATATGAGCGCGAAAAGTATGCCAAAACGCACCTATGAGCAGCTTTTCAGCCCAAGGCATACTTGATATCTGTCCTAAGGAATTAGCCGGCAGGCTTGATATTACGCTGTTTGACGAGCTTGATTCAACCAACACATGCCTTAAAAAACTTGCCCGCGCGGGTGCACCCGAAGGCCGCGTTATAATAGCCCGGCGGCAAAGCGCGGGACGCGGGCGGCTTGGGCGCAGCTTTTATTCCGATGCCGAAGGGCTTTACATAAGTGTGCTCATACGGCCGCATATGAAGGCGGAAGGCATGGTTTTCGTAACGGCGATGACCGCCGTTGCAATGGCGCGGGCGATAGAGCGCACGGTGGATGCCGACGCAATGATAAAATGGGTGAACGACATATTCGTGCGCGGCAAAAAGGTGTGCGGAATACTATGCGAAAGCGCGTTCGGTGCGGATGCATTGAGCGAATACGTTGTTATAGGCGCGGGCGTGAACATAACCGAGCCTTTTGGCGGCTTTCCGGCGGACATAAGCGCGGTGGCGGGTGCGCTGCTGCCCCATGGTAACAGTCAGGAGCTCCGTTCCTCCCTTGCGGCGGCGTTTTTAGAGGAACTGTTCGGCGAATATGCCCATATTGATTCCCGCAGCTTTCTTGACGAATACCGGCGGCGCAGCATGGTTACTGGCAAAAGCGTATCCGTCATATCCCCCACGCTCGCGCGGCACGGGAAGGCCATTGCCATAGACGACGACTGCCGCCTTGTTGTCCGCTTTGACGACGGGACAACGGAGCATGTCTCCACGGGCGAAATAAGCGTAAGAGTAGATTAAGCCAAAAAGTTCGCGCGTGCTACCTTCCCCTGTGCATGAATATGTATATTATTGTGATAAGCGGCAATAATACTGTTAAAATCCGACAGGGGGAAGAAATATATGGAAAGCTGTAAAAGCGAAACCGCCGCAAAGGGCGGCTGGACACAGCAGGAGGATAGGCTGCTGCTGAGCGCGGCGCAGTCCGCACGGCAGGACGGCAGGGCGCTGAGGAGCGTATTCGAGGACGTGGCGGCCCAAACCGGCCGCAAGCCAAACAGCATACGCAATTATTATTACGAGCGCATAAAGCAGGGCGATGTTGAAAGCGAGCTTTGCCGCAGCGCGGCATTCGTGCCGTTTGAGCGGGACGAGGTGCGCGCAATGCTGCGCACAATACTTGCCCAGCGGGCAAAAGGCATAAGCGTGCGCAGCTGCACCCTTGCAATGGGCAATGGGGACACGCGCAGCATGCTGCGCTACCAGAACAAGTATCGTTCCGTTATAAAGAAAGACCCCGCGCTTGTGCGCGAGGTGATGGCGGAGCTGACAAGCGAGGGCATTGCAGCGTTCGATCCTTACGTTCAGCCGCTTGCCGCCCGCAGGGAGCGACTGGGCCGCGCGGAGGCGCTGGCGTTCTTCAGCGCGCTGGAGGAGCTTGCGGCATCGTACAAAAAGCTGATGCTTTAACCGCATAATATGCGCATTGGGCTGAACCCATATCGGGCTCGGCCTTTATTTTTTATGTATAGCTTTTCGGGCGCGGTTATTGTATCATTATGTATGAATCTGAAAAAACGGAGCGGCACGCTATGATAGACAAGGCTAACATACGGCGCAATCTTTCCCGCCTGATGGCGGCAAAAAGCATATCCGGCACGGCGGATGAGATACAGGGCGCGGAAGTTATACTCGATATGCTTCACGAGCTTGATTATTTCAAGGCGCACAGTGAAAACATATTCACCGTTCCCGTGGCCGGAGACCCGCTTGGGCGCTATATCGTGGCCGCGCTCATGTGCGGCAGCGCCGCGGGAGACACAATAATACTTACCGGACATTACGACGTTGTTGATGCGGACGAATACGCGCAACTTAAGGACATTGCATTCGACATGGACGCCATAACCGCGCGCATAGGCGAGCTGCCCGTGAGCGAAGAGTGCAGGCAGGATTACGAAAGCGGGGATTGGCTTTTCGGCCGCGGCAGCGCGGATATGAAATTCGGCCATGCGCTTATAATTGAGCTTTTGCGGCACTACGGCGAGGATATATCCGCATTGAGTGGGAATCTTCTATATGTTGCCGTATGCGGAGAGGAAACAAACTCCGAAGGCATGCTCACCGCCGCGCTGTTTCTCAATAAGCTTGCCGCAGAGCGAAACTTACATTACCGCGCGCTGCTGCTGAGCGAATGCTATCTTAATGACGATATGGCACACGACCCAACGCGCTATATACATTACGGCGCAACGGGCAAGGTTATGCCGCTGTTCTTTTGCGCGGGCAAGGGCTGCCATGCGGACGAGCCCTTCGTTGGGCTTGACGCGAACGCCCTGAACGCCGCCGTATACGCCCGCCTTGCCATGAATGCGGATTACTGCGAGCATATGCGCGGCGAATGCACCCCGCCGGCGGTATGTCTAAAAATGAAGGATCTCAAGGCCAACTACTCCGTATCCATACCCATGTATGCGGTATCTTACTACAATCTGCTCACGCTTGACCTTGACCCGGAGGGCATAACGGAGCGGCTGAAGGCATTGGCATACGATGCATTCTCCGCCATGCTTGAAAAACGGCGGCAGGATATGCGCCGTTACGGGCAGCTTATGCCCCGCCCCATCGCCACACGGGACTTTGAACCGAACGTTATCACCTACGCGGAGCTTTACGCCGCCGTGAAGGCGGAGCAGGGCGACATAGACGCGCGCCTTGCCGCCCTTGCCCGTACACTTGCGGAGCAAAAGGCTGAATTGCAGGACATAAGCATTGAGCTTGTGCGCTGCCTTTACGAGCAATACAGCGACAAGCGGCCCACGATAATAATTGCGTTCATACCGCCCTATTATCCGGACGTTTATATGGATACAGCCGATGCGGACGCGCATAAGCTGCTTTGCGCTGCGGAGAACATAATAGCCTATGCCGAAAAGGAGTTTGGCGAAAAGCTGGCGCTGAAGGATTATTACATGGGCCTTTCGGACATGAGCTATACCGGCCTTAGTGAGGAGGCGAACCACGAAGCGCTGTTCAATAACCTTGCCGGGGCGAACATAACATACAGCTTCCCCATGCAGGCATTGAAGGCGCTGCATGTGCCGGGCATAGTGCTGGGCGGCTGGGGCAAGGATTTCCACCAAAGCACGGAGCGGCTGAACGTGCCGTACAGCTTCGGCGTAGTCCCCGCGCTTTATATTAGGATAATAGACTACATTTTCAACAAATAAGCTTTATATACAAGGAGGAACACAAATGATTTCCAGCATTACCAAGGACATAATATACGTTGGCGTGAACGACCATGACGTTGACCTGTTTGAAGGGCAATACATCGTGCCAAACGGCATGGCGTATAACTCATATGTAATTATGGATGAGCGCATAGCCGTTATGGATACGGTGGACGCGCACTTCGGCGAAGAATGGCTTTCCAATGTTAAGGAAGCGCTGAACGGGCGCGAGCCGGACTATCTTGTGGTGCAGCATATGGAGCCGGATCATTCGGCAAACGTGGCAAACTTTGTTGCCGCATATCCCAATGCCAAGATAGTTGGCAACGCAAAAACCTTCGCCATGATAGCGGACTTTTTTGACATTACCATACCGGAAGAAAACAAGGTTGCCGTTGCCAACGGCGAAAGCCTTTCCCTCGGCGCGCATCAGCTTACGTTCGTTTTCGCGCCCATGGTGCATTGGCCTGAGGTTATGGTAACTTATGACGCCAAGGACAAGGTGCTGTTCTCCGCAGACGGCTTCGGCAAATTCGGTGCGCTGGACGTTGAGGAAGAATGGGACTGCGAGGCAAGGCGATATTACATCGGCATAGTTGGCAAATACGGCGCGCAGGTGCAGGCGCTGCTCAAAAAGGCCGCGGCGCTGGACATTGCCATAATATGCCCGCTGCATGGCCCCGCGCTTAAGGATAACCTTGCGCACTACATAAACCTTTACGATATTTGGTCAAGCTACCGCGCGGAAAGCGAGGGCGTAATGATAGCCTACACCTCCGTATACGGCCACACCAAGGCCGCGGCTCAACTCCTTAACGACAAGCTTACCGAGCTTGGCTGCAAAAAGGTGGTTCTGTGCGACCTTGCCCGCTGCGACATGGCGGAGGCCGTTGAGGATGCGTTCCGCTACGGCAAGCTGGTGCTTGCCACAACCACCTACAACGCGGACATATTCCCATTCATGCGCACGTTTATAGAGCACCTTACCGAGCGCAACTATCAGAACCGCACCGTGGGCTTTATAGAAAACGGCGCGTGGGCGCCCATGGCAGCCAAGGTCATGCGCGCCATGCTTGAAAAGAGCAAGGATATAACCTATCTACCCACCACCGTAACCATCAAATCCGCCCTCAAGAGCGCATCCATAGCACAGATTGAGCAGATGGCGAAAGAGTTGATGTAAGCGAAATATAAAAAGGCAGAAAGCCGACTGCGGTTTTCTGCCTTTAGTTTGTGTTTCCCCAAAAGTAAATATGCCCCGCAGTATCGGCGGGGCGTGTTGCAAAGCTATTGAATACTCTACCGTTGCAATGTTAATATGCCTGCGCAGTACGATACCGGCATAAATGAGATTTCGGGAAAGTATTTCCTTAATTCTTCCACCACAAAATAGATTTCGTCATTGTCCCATTCATCGCCCGCGCTCTTCTTGCATTTTTCCAGTTCATCGCGTGTTTCAAAGGCTACATCGCCAATCAAAATCCTTCCGCCCTGTTTCAGGCAGCCGCGCAATGCGTTAATGAATACGGGCTTTTGCTCATCGGTTAAATGGTGTAGGGAATACGTCGCTATAATAAAATCATAGCGTTGGCTGCGCAGCGGCTCAACCAGTCCGTTTGAAAAATCCCCTTGATACAGATGCGCATTCGGCATTTTTGATGCCGCGAGCTCAATCATTCTTTCCGAAAAGTCCTGCCCGTAAACGCAGCAGCCATTCTCATACAGCTTAGTTGTCAGCGTACCTGTTCCGAAGCCAATGTCCAATACGGTTGGGCTTTGTTTTTCCATTACGGCTTGGAAAATATAGCCCAGCACCTTCTTGTACCCCGCAAACGGGTACGTGTTTCCCTCATCGGAAATGCCGACGCTTTTGTCGTATCCGTCAGCCCAAAGGTCAAATCCCTTGTCGTTAAGCATGGCTGTTTCAATGCCCTCCTGCCGTTTGTTCCCCGCTTTTACTTCCCCGCAAGCTCCACCAGCCGTTTGAATATGGCCGCGTGCACGCCGCCTTCCTGCTGAAGCAGCTCCGGGTGCCACTGTATGCCCATTATGCGGCCGTCCTCGCTTTCTATGGCCTCAATTATTCCGTCGGGCGCGGTGGCGCTCACCTTTATGCCGCGGCCCGGCTCACGCACGGACTCGTGATGGAACGTGTTCACCTCAAGCCGTTCGCAGTTGCAGAGCGCATACAGCGCCGTACCCTTTTCAACCTTAACGCTGTGCGTCATTTCGCAGCCCGGATCCGGCTGACGATGCCTGAGCGCGTTTGGGTACTGCGCGGGTATGTCCTGATATAACGTGCCGCCAAAGGCAATGTTTATGACCTGCTCCCCGCGGCATACGCCGAGTATGGGCAGATTCTTTGCCGCAGCCTGACGAATCATCTCCATTTCGTATATATCGTCGCTCCTGCGGCTGCCGCCCATGCCTATTATGGGTTCTTCGCCGAACAGCAGCGTGTTTATGTCCGGCCCGCCGGGAATATACAATGCATCTATGTTTTCTACCTGTTCGGGTATATCCTCTGTTGAGCTCATAACCGGTATCAATACGGGCAGTCCGCCCGCGTTCTTCACTGCGTTTATGTCACTCTGCCCGATAACGTAATGGTTATCCCCGCTTTTCATCCTTATGAGCATACCTATGCGTGGTTTCATCTGTGCGATTCTCCTTGCTTATATTGTAGCGTACAAATGATATCGCATATTCCCGCTTTTTGCAACAAAAAGGAGCGGCATCCTGCCCGCTCCCAATTTTTGTTTCGTTTACTTTTCCGTCTTTGCGGCATTCTCCGCTTTTTTCACGGCGAATGCTTTTTCCTCGTGATGCGCAAGGCGCACAAGATTGGGCCAGTGCATTATCCATACGAACGCAACAGCTGCTATCGCCACAACGTACTGGCTCGCGCTGAATCCGCCAAGTATAAGCATTGTTATCGGCATGAACGTTACGCCAGAAAGCGAAGCTATGGACGCGGTTTTCTTTATAAGGAACGCCAGTAAATATATTCCTATGCAGATAAGGAACAGCCGCCAGTCCATATAAAGCCCTATGCCCGCCGTTACCGCAACGGCCTTGCCACCCTTAAAGCCGAAGAATATGGGGAAGCAATGCCCCGTAAGGCAGGCTATCGCCGCCGTGGCCGTGCCGGTTTCGCCGGCCATAACGCCGCCCAGCCACATTACAAGCATCACCTTTGCCATGTCCAGCAGCAGCGTGCAGCCGCCCGCAACCGGGCCGAATACGCGCGTAACGTTGGCCGCGCCCGCGTTTTTGCTGCCGCGCTCTCTAACGTCGCTCTTCAAAATATACTTGGTAATAATTACAGCCGCATTGACCGAGCCTATAACATAGCCCAGCACTGCGGCCGCAATATGCAATAATATATCAATTATACTCATTCTTTGTTTTAACCGTTAAGCGCTTTCCTAATGTTTCTTACCACCGCGTCAAGCGACCTGAAGCTGCTGAGCGCGCGGTTGGCGCCGTCCACATTCACGCGGTCGTTATCGTCAAGCTGCGCCATAAGCTGCAGCGGGTTCACACCAAAGTAATAGTCCTGCTTTTCGTCCGGCCCTTTGGAAAGGAAGAACAGATAAGTGTCCCCCTCAACGGGTACGGGAAGCTTTGCAGGGTCGCACGCGGCAGGCTTGAGCGTTGATGCATCGATCATGCCTTCCGCCATCGTGGGGCAGTATACCACCTGTATCTCGCTGCCGTATTTCAGCGAGCCCTTTACGGAGCCGTAAACTTCAACCGTGAGCAAAGACGCAGGCAGTTCGTTTTCTATCGTTGCGCCGTTTTCATGCGAACGGAAGGCCATGGGCTTTATTGCCGGGGCTTCCTTAACGCGGCCTATGAAAATATAGTCGCTGCCTTCGCTCAGCGCCGCAATATTTTTATAATACAGGCTTTCGCTCTGCACGGATATTATGCTGCCGGCCTGCGATATTGCCGTTTCAATGCTGGACATATCTATTACGGAGCCGGAAACATACACAACATCGTTCTTTATTCTGAACGCCGTGTCGCCAACTATTTTAAAGCTGTCCATATCCTCGCTCTGGTAAACATCCTCGCCCTTGGCAAGGTAAAGGAGATATTCCTCTCCCTCCTTCATGCCGCCAAGTGGGCAATGCAGCGTTTCGCCAAGATGCTCCAGCGTGCCGGCAACGGTGCGTTCAACGCTCACGTCGCAGCATACATTGCCCGATGCATCCGTATGCGTGCGCAGGCACTTTGCAACCACCACCAGGGAAGAGCTCCTGTAAAGCCGCTGCATTTCGTATATCTCCGCTTCGGAAGCCAGCGGAACATCCGCCTGCTGCGCATTGCATGCGCAGAGCGCCGCCATGGCCGCAAGCACGAGCAGCATTGCAATTATGTGCTTTGCCCTTATCTTTTCCATTGTCCTTGCAGCGCCTCCTTCCCTGCGGTTTTGCCTTTCTAATATAATAAACTATTTCCGCGCCCAAAAGGTTGCGCAAAAAGTAAACTTTATATTAAAATTTTTTCCTAAAGCTCCCTTCTGCCCTCAACGGCCTTAAGCAGCGTCATTTCGTCCACGTATTCAAGGCTGCCGCCTATCGGCACGCCGTGGGCGATTCTTGTCACGCGCACGCCCTTCGGCTTCAGTATGCGGGCAATATAGCTTGCCGTGGCCTCTCCCTTAACATCGGGATTGGTGGCAAGGATAACTTCCTTCACGCCGCCCGCATCCACGCGCTCTATAAGCTCCTTTATGCGTATGTCCCCGGGGCCTATGCCATCGGTAGGGGATATGGCCCCGTGCAGCACATGGTAACGCCCGCGGTATTCCCGGAGCTTTTCCATTGCAAAAACCTCTTTTGGGTCCTCCACGACGCATATCACTTCGCCGCTGCGCTTTTCGTCCGCGCATATGGCGCAGGGTTCCCTGTCCGTATAGTTGCCGCATATTGGGCAATAGCGCACCTTTTCCTTCGCGTTTATAATGCTTTGGGCCAGCTCTCGCGCGGAAGCTTCGCTCATATCCAGTATGTAATACGCAAGCCTTTGCGCGCTTTTTGCGCCCACGCCGGGCAGCTTTGCAAGCTGCGCACACAGCGTATTTATGGGTTCTATCATCTATTGCCCCTTCTTTTTTGCCCTTAGAAGCCCAGCTTCATTCCCCCGGTGACCTTGTTCATTTCGCTGTTCATGGTCTCCTCCGCGCTGCGCATGGCCTCGTTCACCGCGCTGATTATAAGATCCTGCAGCATTTCAACGTCGTCAGGATCAACGCAGGAAGGGTCTATGGTTATAGCCTTGAGCTCCTTGGTGCCCAGCACCGTTGCGCTCACCACGCCGCCGCCAACGCTTGCCGTGAACTCACGCTCACTTATTTCCTGCTGTATGCGGGTCATGTCCTGCTGCATCTTCTGCGCCTGGCGCATAAGCTGCTGCATATTTCCGCCGCCCATTCCTCCGGGAAAACCATTCCTTGCCATAATTATCCTCCGTTCAAGTTATATATTTCTATTTACCGTGAAATATGATTATATCATATTTCCAATGCTCACTCAACTATCTCTATCATCGAGCCGAAAGCCTTCTTTGCCGTTTCCGCCACGGATTCGTTCTTCATTTCCGCCGCGCCGAAGCGTATGCTCATGCCGTTTGCCGCGGCGCTGAGCGCGTCCTGCGCAACCTTCAGCATTTCCGGCTTCATGAACGCATCCGCAATGGTGCGCTTCGGGAAGCGGACAAACAGCGCGTCGCCCTCTATTTGGCATTCGCACTTCATGCCCAGCACCGCAAGCGTTGGATTCTTTATTTGTATTGCCCTGCGCACCGTTTCCCACAATGCCTTGGCGTTGGACTGCTGCAGTTTGGCCTCGGGCTGCGGCTTTGCGGGCGCAGTCTCCGCCTGTTGGGGCGCAATGGTCTGCCGCGGTTCGGCCGTCTGCGTCTGCTCCGCTGCCGGTACGCTCACCTGCGCGGCAGGCTGGGCTATCGTGAAGCCGCCCTTTTCAATTGCAGCCAGCTTTGTTTCCATGGCCTCCAGCCGCTCCATCAGCCCGCTTGCGTCCGCCTCCGCCGCCTTATCGGGCGATGCTATGCGTATAAACGCGCTTTCCAGCCGCACTCTCGGCAATGAAAGGTATCTCATTCCCGATACCGCGTCCATAAGCGCATCCACTGCGCTCCTCAGCCGCGTTTCCCCGCAGCGGGACGCCTGCTCTATGTAGTGCGCCATGGTATCTGGCGTGCAGCTCAATATGTCCTCGCTCCTGCCACACAGCTTTGCTATGAGCAGCGCGCGGAAATGCTTTGCCATGTCCGCGGCAAAAACGCCCATGTCCCGCCCCTGCTCGATAACGCTGTCAAGGCTCCTTACCGCAAGCGCGGCGTCCCCGTTTATAAGCGCGTCCGCCGTGGTGAACAGGAAGGATGAGTCCATGCCGCCAAGCACGCTGTAAATATCGCGCGCGCTGACCTTATTGCCGCAGAAGGCAATGCATTGATCCGCAATGCTCAGCGCATCCCTCATGCCGCCTTCCGCCGCACGGGCTATAACAAGCAGGCCCTCGTCGTCTATCTCCGCGCCCGCTTTGGTAACGGCGCTGCGCACGCAGCTTATTATGTCCTCCACGCCTATGCGGTGAAAATCGAACCGCTGGCAGCGGGAAAGTATTGTTGCGGGTATGCTCTGCGGCTCGGTCGTGGCCAATATGAACAGCACATGCTCCGGCGGCTCCTCCAGCGTTTTAAGCAGCGCATTGAACGCCGGACGGGAAAGCATATGCGCTTCGTCGATTATATATACCTTTTTCTTCAGCTTCAGCGGGGTGAACCGCGCCTTGTCTATAATCGCGCGGACATCGTCCACGCCGTTGTTGCTGGCCGCGTCAAGCTCGATTATGTCCGCGCTGTCCGCCGCGGCAAGGCAGTATTCGCATTCGCCGCACGGTTCGCCGTTAACGGGATGCGCGCAGTTTACCGCGCGGGCAAGTATCTTCGCCGTGGTGGTCTTGCCCGTGCCGCGGGAGCCGGAAAACACATACGCATGGCTCACGCGGCCGCTTTCCACCTGATTTTTCAACGTTGTTGTTATATGCTCCTGCCCCAGCACATCCGCAAACAGCTGCGGGCGATATTTTCTGTAAAGCGCCTGATAAGCCATAGTAAGCCTCCATAATTTTCTGCCATAATAATTGTACCATTTTGAAGCCGCCATTGCCACAGGCAAAACAAGCTGATATAATATACTTTATTGATTTTACCGTTAAAGAAGGAGAACAAGGCTATGGAAAACGGAAAGAAAATAGTATTGAGCGGTATTCAGCCTTCCGGCATACCCACGATAGGCAATTATGTGGGCGCGCTGCGCAATTGGCCGCTGCTTCAGGGGGAAGGCAGGCTCTGTTATTACTGCGTAGCCAATCTTCATGCAATAACCGTTAAGCAGGATCCTGACGTGCTTAGGGAGAACACCCTTTCGCTCACGGCGCTGCTGCTTGCTTGCGGCGTAGACCCCAAGGAAAGCGTTATATTCGTTCAGTCTGACGTTAAGGAGCATTGCGAGCTGAGCTGGGTACTCAACTGCGCAACGTATATGGGCGAGCTTAACCGCATGACCCAGTTTAAGGACAAGAGCGCCAAGCATGCGGATAATATAAACGCCGGCCTTTTCACATATCCGGTGCTTATGGCGGCGGATATACTGCTTTATCAAAGCGACATAGTCCCGGTTGGCGAGGATCAGCGGCAACACATTGAAATTTGCCGCGATATTGCCATCCGCTTCAACCGCAACCATGGCGACATATTCACCATTCCCGAAGGATACACGCCCAAGTTCGGCGCGCGCGTGATGAGCCTGCAGAACCCTGCGCAGAAGATGAGCAAGTCCGACCCCAACCCCAACGGCTTCGTATCCATCATAGACACGCCGGACGTTATACGCAAAAAGCTGCGCAAGGCAGTTACGGACTGCGACGGCATAGTTAAGTACGACCTTGCCAACAAAGCGGGCGTATCCAATCTGCTGGCGATATACACAAGCTTCACCGGCAAAACAATGCAGGAAGCCGAGGAGCATTTTGCCGGTCAGAACTACGGCGCGCTGAAGAACGAAACCGCAGATGCCATAATAGAGGGCCTTGCCCCCATACAGACCGAGTATGCCAGGTTGATGGGCAACAAGGATTATCTGCATGAAATAATGCATGACGGCGCGCTGCGCGCGGGCGAAGCGGCGGCAAAGACAGTCAAAAAGGTATATGCCGCAATGGGCTTCAACGCATAATTAAGGCGAAATGAAAGAGGGGCTTTGAAAGCCCCTTTTTATTTTACTCCCTGCTGCCTATTCCAAGTTCATCGGCATATGCCTGCATGCCTTTTATGACTATCGCCATAACGTCCTCTATAGGCATGCCGAGCATTGCGCAGCCCTTGTCAATCACCTCGCGGCTGCACTTGGCGGCAAACTTTTTATCCTTATATTTCTTTTTAAGGCTCTTCACTTCCAAATCGGTTATACCCGTGGGCCGCATGAGCGATGCCGCCTGAACTATGCCCGTCAGCTCGTCCACGGTGAAAAGGCTCTTTTCCATATACGTCTGCGGTTCAATATCCGTGCAGATGCCGTATCCGTGGGAAAGTATGGCGCGGATATCGCTTTCGTCTATATCCTCGCCGCTAAGCAGCTCCCGCGTATGCGCAAGATGCTCTTCGGGGAACTTTTCGTAGTCCACATCGTGAAGATAGCCCACGGCCTCCCAATGCGCCTTATCCGCGCCGAAATGCTCCGCCATTGCGCCCATTGCCGCGCTTACCGCGCGCGCATGGGTGAAAAGATGCTGCTCCGTAACGTTCGCCTTGATAAGCCTTTCGGCCTGTTCCATGGTAACCTGTGCCATTTTTACATCTCCTCTTCGGTAAAAAATCTATATTCGCCTGCGCCTATTCCGGCAGCATCACGCCCTTGCATTGCCCGCCCGTGAGCCCTATCAGCTCCGATACGGTAACGAAGCGGAAGCCTTCCTCTATAAGCGTGGGAATTATCATCTCCATCGCGTCCGCCGTCTGCGTCTGCTGATCGTGCATCAGTATCACGCTGCCCTCCTTGGCCTGCTGAATAACATAATCGGCTATCTCGCCCGGCGCTTTTCCGCGCCAGTCGTTCGTATCCACCGTCCAAAGTATCAGCGGCCTGCCGGCGGCGCTCATCACGGTCTTATTATAATACCCATACGGCGGCCGCACAACGCTTGCTTCGTGCCCGGTAACGCGGCGTATCTCCGCATCCGTATCGCTAAGCTCCCGTTGGCAGTCCGCCTTACTAAGCCGCGTAAGGTCGGCATGGCTGAAGGAATGGTTGCCTATTTCGCAGCCCAGCTCATCCATCCTTGTCAGCATGTCCTCATGCCCTTCTATCCTGCTGCCAAGCACGAAAAACGTTGCGCACACGCCGTTTTTCTCCAGCACGTCCAGTATATGCCCCGTAACCTTTGGGTACGGCCCATCGTCAAATGTAAGGGCTATCATCGGCCCGTTTTCGTTCACTATTGCCGCCGCGGGTTCGGCCGTGCCATGCCCGCCTATTGCCAGCGCGGCAACTGCCGCAAGGCATACCGCCGCGCCCATGCGCATAAGCGTTTTGTTTGAAGGATAAAACCTTCTTATCATGTTAAACAATCCCATCATGGGATATGTTTATTTGCCGAATTTCCGTTTTATGATATGCCGAAAAGCCTTTTGCCGTTTTCAAGGCAGTTTTTTGCAAGCGCGTCCGCGTCCTCTCCACGTGCATCGGCAATGCATTGGGCAATTATCGGCACGAAGGAAGGATCGTTCCGCTTGCCGCGGTGCGGCACGGGCGTCATATACGGGCAGTCCGTTTCAAGCAGCAGCCTGTCCGCCGGAACATATTTTGCAACCTCAATGGGCTTAACGGCATTCTTGAACGTTACAGCCCCGCCAAGGGCTATGTACAGCCCCAGATCAAGGCATTCCCGCGCGGTTTCCACGCTGCCGCTGAAGCAATGCATAACGCCGCGGAGGCCGTCTTTGTTCGCGCGGAGTATTTCCATGGCGTCTCCGAAGGCTTCCCTTATATGCAGTGACACGGGAAAGCCAAGTTCCTTCGCCAGCTTAAGCTGATAGTTAAAGAGCTTTTTCTGGTCCTCCTTTTCTGAAAGGTCATAATGATAGTCCAGCCCTATTTCGCCCAAACACACGGCCTTTTTGTCGCAAAGGGCGCGCCTGAGCCGTGCCTCCCAGTTTTCGCCGGGATCTGACGCATAGTGCGGATGTATGCCGTATGCGCCGTATATAAACGGGTATTCCGCGGTTATTTCAAGCGTTTTTTCAAAATCCTCCGCCGCGCATGCAACGTCCATAATAAGCTCCGCACCGCAAGAGGGCAGCCCCTCTATCAGCGCTGCCCTGTCGGTATCGAAGCTTTCGTCGTTCAAATGCGCATGAGTATCAAAAAATCTCATAGCATAAGCTCCATCATCATTTCGTCGTAATATTCGCCGTTTATAAACAGCTGCTCCCTGCGCAGGCCGCATTGAGCGAACCCAAAGCGTTTATACAGCCGTACGGCGCGTTCATTATCCGCCCTTACGTCAAGGCATATTTTATGGTAGCCCGCCGTTTTTACAAAGTCCGTAGCTATGGCCATGAATATTGCCCCTATGCCAAGATGCCAGCAGCTCCGCGCGATGGCTATGCCGAACGATGCGTTGTGCGCGGCGCGCCCGCGCCCCATAGGCTCTACGCTGAAAAAGCCTATGGGTTCCCCGTCTATGATGCCAAGCATTTGAAGCCGCTTAGGGTCGGCAAGCACAGCGGCGATGTATTCCCGCTCCTGCTCTATGCTGCAAAGGAATCCGCGGCTATCCGTCATAAGATAGTCCGTTTCCCCGCCCACTCGGCGTGACAGGGCGAGCAGCCCCTCCGCATCGTCCGGTACGGGTGGCCTTACGGTAAGCCATTTTCCGTTTTTCAGCGGAACAAGCTCCATTAACCTACCTCGCTGCCGCCGGGCATAATATCCTCGGTAGAGAGGAGCCTGAGTTCCTCGCCGCCGTCCGCCGTGGGCGTGAACGCGCTGAGCAGCATACCTTCGCTCATTATGCCGACCATCTTGCGGGGCTTAAGGTTTATGCAGGCGATAACGCGCTTGCCTATCAGCTGCTCGGGATCGGGATACCACTTGCGGATGCCGGAAAGTATGGTGCGCTCCTCACCGTTGCCCATGTCCAGCGTGAACTTGAACAGTTTTTCGCTCTTTGGCACAAATTCGCAGTTTTTGACGACCGCCACGCGCAGCTTTACCTTTTCAAAATCGTCAAAGGTTATGTATTCGTCCGCGGCCTTTTCTTCCGCCTTTGCTTCCTTCTTTTCGGGCTTGGCCTCGGCTTTGGCTTCCTTCTTCTCCGGCTTTGCTTCCTCAGGATGCTCCAGCTTTTCCAGCGCCTCCAGTTCCTTCTTCATATCTATCCTGGGGAAGAGCGCTTCGCCCTTATGCACGGTAATGTTATGCAGCCTGCCCCATTCGGCGGCAGCTTCCCAGGTGGTGTCCTCCTTGGCGGCGCCTATCTGCGCAAAGCCCTTCTCCACGCTTTCGGGCATGAAGGGGGTGAGCAGGGTGAGGCACACGCGGAGGGTCTCGATAAGGTTATACATAACGGCTGCAAGCCTTGCACCGTTGGCTTCCATATCCTTTGCCAGCACCCATGGCGCGGTCTCGTCGATATACTTATTGGCGCGGGAGATAACACGGAACACCTCGCTGAGGGCATCCTGCGTACCGAACTTATCCATAAGCTGTTCGTATTTATCCCTAAGGCCTTTCACCATGCCTATGAGCTCATCGTCCATGGCGTCTGGCTGACGGTTTTCGGGTATTGTGCCGCCGAAGTACTTTTCAACCATTGCTACTGAGCGGCTCAAAAGATTGCCAAGGTCGTTGGCAAGCTCCGAATTTATGCGGGAAATAAGCAATTCGTTTGAGAAGTTGCCGTCGCTGCCGAGCGGGAATTCGCGCATGAGATAGAAGCGCAGCGCATCCACGCCGAAGCGTTCGGAAAGTATATACGGGTCAACAACGTTGCCCTTGGATTTACTCATCTTGCCGCCGCCGAGCAGAAGCCAGCCGTGTCCGAATATCTTCTTGGGCAGGGGCATATTCATGCTCATGAGCATTGCGGGCCAAATTATTGAATGGAAACGGACTATCTCCTTGCCTACCATATGCACGTCCGCCGGCCAGAATTCTTCAAAGTCCGCATCGGGATACTTATCGTTCATGAAGCCGAGCGCGGTGCAGTAATTGAACAGCGCATCCACCCAAACATACACAACGTGGCCCGGGTCAAAGTCCACGGGAACGCCCCATGTGAAGCTGGTGCGGCTTACGCAAAGGTCCTCAAGGCCGGGGTCTATAAAGTTCTTCACCATTTCGTTTACCCTGCTTGCGGGTTCAAGGAAATTGCCTTCAAGCAGCAGTTTCCTTACAGGCTCGGCATATTTTGAAAGGCGGAAGAAATACGCTTCCTCCTCCGCGTCCTTCACTTCGCCGCCGCAGTCCGGGCATTTGCCGTCCACAAGCTGGCTCTCCGTCCAGAAGCTTTCACACGGCGTGCAGTATTTGCCGGTATATTTTCCCTTATAAATGTCGCCGTTTTCATACATCTTTTTGAATATCTTCTGTATCGCGGCAACATGATAATCGTCCGTAGTGCGGATAAAACGGTCGTTGGATATGTTCATCAGCTTCCAAAGATCCTTCACGCCGCCCTTGCCAAGCACTATATTGTCCACAAACTGCTGCGGCGTAACGCCTGCGGCCTTTGCTTTTTCCTCTATCTTTTGGCCATGTTCATCGGTTCCGGTAAGGAACATCACGTCATAGCCCTGCATCCGCTTATACCGCGCGATAACGTCCGTCGCCACGGTGCAGTACGCATGACCTATATGCAGCTTCGCGCTGGGATAATAGATCGGTGTTGTGATATAAAACTTTTTCTTTGCTTCCACGGTATTTTTCCTCCTTGGACACAGGCCCACGGCAAGCCATTCTATAATATATAGAAAGTCTAAGCTTTCGCCCCGCTTTTGTCAATAAAAAAGAGACTCTGTACGGAGTCTCTTTCGCATTATTTTTGTTCAGCCGCGCGCGGATATGTTGAGTACATCCCTTTCAAGCGCAAGCGTCACGGTTATGCCGCCGTCTATAGTTATGCTCATGCCGCCATCTTCGGCATTTGCGCCGTACATTGCGGCAATTTCCGCCATGTAGCTTTCGGCGTCGGCCTGCATGCAGCCGTATACAATGCACTCAAAGCCATCCGCGTCATCCTTCGTCACATCATAATATGCTCCGAAATTTATATCCGGCAGCGTAATGTCCTTGGCAATCCAGCGCAGTCCGCATTCATCGGCAAGTCCCGGCGCCATAACCGTGCTGCGCAGTTCCTCATCGCCCGCAGCCGTGTCATTCATATCGCCTGCACCCTCCGCCGGCGCATCAGTCGCAGCAGGCTTCGGCGCATCCATGGGGAACGCCGCTTCCAGGCCGCTGCAATCCGCCGTGCCGCTGTCCACGCCGCACATAAACTCCGGCGCCTGCGGTGCGGCTTCGTTCGTATTAGCCGCCGTGCCGTTCATTGCAAACCACAGCCCGCCAACTGCCAATGCGATTGCCGCCGCGGCTGCCATAGAGCCGTATTTAACGAACGCGGTGCGTTTTTTGCGTGCTGCCGCCTTTTTATATACAGTGTCGAGCATGGCGGCATAATCAACCTTCATGTCCTCATCATCAGCAATGTCAAAAAGCAGAGCGTCCAGCCTGTCCTGCCCTGTCATGTTCAAATTGTTATCCATGCCCGTCACCTCCTTTCCAATGCCTTTGCAAGCTTCGCCTTTGCGCGCGCCATGCGGGATTTTACCGTTCCCTCGCTCACGCCCTGCATTGCCGCAATATCGCCATATTGAAGCCCGGAGAAATAATGCAGCATAACCGTTTCGCGGTAAATATCGGGCAAATCCTCCACCGCCTGCCTTATCATGCGCCGCTGCTCCGCGTTCACGGCGGAAACCTCCGGCAGCTCCGCCTCATTCTCAACGGCGGTCTCCGGCAGTTCGTCGCTGAGCTGTTCGCGCTTCAGCTTGCGTTTATTGTCCATGCACAGATTTATGCACACCCTGTAAAGCCATGCCTTTATCTGCGCTTCCTCCATATCCTTCAGTTTATCCGCGTATTTAAGCGCGCGGATGAACGTTTCCTGCGTAACGTCGCCCGCGTCGCTTTCGCTTTTGGTCACGCCGTAAGCGGCCCAATATACCATGCGGGAAAAGGCTTTATAAATGGCTTCGAATTCCCATCGCGCCATTATCATCCCTCCTGTTCATATAACGCGAAGCCTGCAAAAAAAGTTGCATGCCGCGAAATTTTTATTTTAGGCGCGCATACCGAAAAAATGGTATGCTCTCAACATATAAGCATACCATTTCGCAACGGATTTGTGAATCCGTTTATTCTCTTATTCTTCTTTCGCGCTCAAGCGCTTCCTTTTTGCCGTGCACGCGGCCAAGGCCGTAAAAAATAACGCATGCGCACAGAAGGTTTATCCGCCCCACTATGTCTGCACCGTTTACGCCGCACGCAAAGCTGACCGCCATGTTTGCAAAGCCGAGGCCGATAAGCACGCAGCTTATTCTGTTCAGGTGGGCGATGCGGCTGTCTATATCCGAAAACAGCTCAAATTCGCCAAGCTCCGCCTTTTTGCGGAAGTACAGCCATTGCAGCACCCTGCCAACGTATTCCGCGCCCGATTCGCGCATAAGCTCCATGTATTCTTCATCGGCATCGTGCATCGCAAGCCGTATTATGTATTCGCCCGGCTCCGTGCGCTCAAATACATATTTGCAGAAGCCCACCTTTTTAAGCGTCCAGCCCTCCTGCGCCATGCTGTTGAGCCATTCCTCTTCTTTATCGAAGCTCCATTCGGCAAACAGCCTATATACCGTTTTGGTTTCCATAATCATTTACCCTCCAACACTTTTTCACCGTTTTGTACAAGCTCCTTAAGCCGCGCCAACTCCGCCATTAGCACCTGTCTGCCTTTTTCGGTTATGGCATAATCCTTCCTGCGCCCGTCCGTGCCGCTTTCAAGCGTTATCCAGCCGCGCTCCTTCAGCGTATTCAGCGCGCCGTAAAGCGTGCCTGCTGCAAGCTTTACCCGCCCCGCGGACATTTCTTCCACCCTTTGCATTATTCCGTAGCCATGCAGCGGGGAGCAAAGCGAAAGCAGAATATAATAGACTGCCTCCGTAAGCGCTATCGATTCGTTCATTTGACCTCCTTATTATCGTTTGCCGTTATATCGGCCGTCGATATATGTATTATATCGGTATCCGATATAGTTGTCAATATATTATTTCAAAACAGGTGCTTATAAATTAAAAACATGGTACAATAGCCTTAACAAGCTTCTGAATAAAAAGAAAAGGAGATATACGCAAATGGCAGAACAGAAAAAGATACCCAAGCGCAGCGAGGTAGACAAGCAATACACTTGGGCAACGGAAGACCTTTTTGCAACGGACGAGCTTTGGGAAAAGGCGCTTGAGGACGCGAAGAAATACATACCCATGGCCGAAGCATACAAGGGCAGGCTGGGCGAAGGCGCGGACACGCTTTACGGCTTCCTGAAGGCGCGCGATGAGGCCAATTTGAAAATAAGCCGCCTTGCCAACTACGCCATGCGTAAGTCCGACGAGGACACCGCCAACAGCCTCTATAACGCCATGAAGGGCAAGCTGATGAGCTACCTTGTGGCAAACGAAAGCGCATATGCCTTCGTTACCCCCGAAATAATAGCCATAGACGATGCAAAGCTTGATGGCTTTATGCAACAGAAACCGGAGCTTAAAGAATACGAGCGCCTGCTCAGCCGCATACGCCGCATGAAGGCGCATACCCTAAGCGATGCCGAAGAACGCATAATGGCCCTTGCCGGGCAGATGAGCAACGCCCCCGGCGAAATAGGTTCAGCCTTCCGCAATGCGGACATCCGCTTCCCCGATATTCACGATGCCGAAGGCAACGCGCTGCAGGTAACACAGGGTTCATTCATACCCCTTATGGAAAACGGGGACGTGAACGTGCGCAAGGCCGCGTTTGAATCGCTGTATCATACGTTTGCATCGTTCAAGCACACAACCGCCGCGTTCCTTGACGCGCAGATGAAAACGCTCATATTCAATGCGCAGGCAAGGCATTATGATTCCACGCTGGAGGCTGCGCTTGATGAAACCGAAGTGCCCGTGCAGGTTTACCATAACCTTATAGAGGCCGTGCATAACAACATAGAGCATCTGCATAAGTACGTCAACCTGCGCAAAAAGCTGATGGGCGTTGACGAATTGCATATGTATGACCTTTATACGCCCATAGTGAGCAACGCCACCAAAAAGATACCTTACGAAGAGGCCAAGGAGATAATACTTAAGGCTCTTGCCCCGCTCGGCCAGGATTATCTTGATATATTGAAGGAAGGCTTCAATAACCGCTGGATAGACGTTTACGAAAACGAAGGCAAGCGCGGCGGCGCGTATTCCTCCGGCGGCGATCCGCATCCGTATGTTCTGCTCAATCAGCAGGACACGCTGGACAGCATGTTCACCATTGCGCACGAAATGGGCCACGCGCTGCATTCCTATCATTCCATAAAGCATCAGCCGCCCTGCAACGCGCATTATGTTATATTCGTAGCGGAGGTTGCTTCCACCTGCAACGAGGTGCTGCTGGTCAAATACCTGCTCAACAACACCACCGATAAGCGCGAGCGCGCATATCTTATAAACCACTTCCTTGAAAGCTTCCGCGGCACGGTATATCGCCAGACCATGTTTGCCGAGTTCGAGCTTTTCATGAGCCGGCTTGCCGAGTCCGGCGCGGCGCTCACGGCCGATGCGCTTTGCGATAAGTATTACGAGCTGAACAAGTTCTACTTTGGCGACGGCATAACCGTGGACAAGGAAATTGCCGAAGAATGGGCGCGCATTCCGCACTTCTTCTATAACTTCTATGTGTTCCAGTATGCCACCGGCTTCTCCGCCGCCTGCGCAATAGCCAACCGCATACTTACCGAAGGCGAAACCGCCGTTGCCGATTACAAGAAGTTCCTTTCCGCCGGCGGCAGCATGGATCCCATAAGCATACTGAAGCTGGCCGGTGTGGACATGACCACCGCCGCCCCTGTGAACGAGGCGCTGAAGCTTTTCGGCGAGCTGATAGACGAAATGGAGGAGCTGATGGCGTAAGTCAAAGGCGCGCGATATGAAAGTAATAGACCTTACGCATACCATATCCGAAACAATGCCGGTTTACCCGGGCACGGAGCAGCCCAGGCTGACCCCCGCCAATTCATACGAAAAGGACGGCTTTAAGGAAACGCTGCTCAGCATGTATTCCCATACCGGAACGCATGTTGACCCGCCGGCGCACCTTTTTGCCGGGCGTACAACGCTGGACGCCTTCCCCGTTAGCCAATTCGTGGGCCGCGCAGTGGTTATAGACTGCCGCCACCTTAAAGAGGGCGAGGCCATAACCATGCGGGAAATAGCCCCGCGCCGCGCCGATGCGGAAAAGGCGGACTATCTGCTGTTCAACCTTGGCTGGGACGCGCGCTGGGGCACGGAGGAATACTACGGCGACTATCCCTGCATAGACGACGAGGTTATAGACTTTATACTTGCCACGAACAAAAAGGGCATTGGGTTCGACGTTATAGGCGTGGACCCCATACCGGACGCAGATCTGCCGCGGCACAAAAAGCTGTTTGCAGAGCACGAGATAGTCAACATAGAGAACCTGACCAATCTTGACAAATGCGGAAGCGAGCCGTTCTGGTTCTTCGCATTGCCGCTTAAATGGGAAAATGCAGACGGCGCGCCGATAAGGGCCGTTGCATTCTTCGAATAAAGGCACAAAAAGGCAGCACACGCTGCCTTTTTTATTTACTCTGATATACTTAAAATCTCAATATCATGTCGTTCCATTGCACGCCGCCGTGTTCGGATGCGGAAATGCCGTTGAGCACAAAGCCGAACTTGGCATAATAATGCACCAGCTTATCCTTGCAGGCAAGTGAAACCGCGTCCATGCCGCGCTCCTTCGCCTTGGCTATCAGCGCTTCTATAAGCTTTGCCGCTATGCCGCGCCGCTGAAGGCTCGGCTCCGTGGCTACGCTCAGTATGCATATCACCTTGCCGTCCGCCACAGGCTCCGGTTCATACATATCGTCCGTCACGCCCTCTATAGCTACGGGTCGGCAGCAGATAAGGCCGACTATTTTGCCGTCCTCCTCCGCCTTCAAAAACCAGTCGTTTATGTTTGTTATCCTGTATTTATAGGATTCAAGACTTGCGGCTTCGGCGCTTGGGAACGCCGCGCATTCAATGCGGTTCAGCTCCTCGGCATCTTCCATTTTTGCCGTGCTTATGATTATTTCGCCCATTTTATCACTCCACTATTTCTATACTTCCGCCATTCTCAATCGTTTTACCGTCAAGCAGCAGCAGCTTTTCCGCAAGCAGGCGCGAAAAGCAGCTTATCACCGCTGCGAATGTTATCATGTCGTTCGGGTCCTTCGCGTCCAGCTCGCTCTTTTCATCGTGATCCAGTATGCTTGCCGCGGCAAGGCGAACCTGCTCCACGAAATACTGCGCGGCCAAATTATGCCGCTTGGCAAAGGATTCGTATATTTCCTTCACCTCGTCCTCGTTTATGCCCATCGGGATTATCTTTTGCAGCATTGCAAGGCTAAGATTCTGCTTTAAGGAGCAGATTATTATGAGATACGCAATATGTATTCTGTAATACTTCTTTTTGTTCGGCCCGGGCATTACCTTTGTGCGGACGTAATTGTTTATTGCGGCGGCGGTTATTATCTGTTCCTCTTTCAGTTCAGGCGGCAGATAATCCAAATATTTTTTCAGCAGGACTATCACCTGCTCCATATATAATCCAAAATCCGGTATATCTTCCCATTGCGGCAAACGGAAGCGGTTAAGATATTTTTCCCATCTTCTCAGCTTGCCCGCAACAAGCTGCTTATCATATGCCAAAGCAACTCCACCTCCTGATTATTTTATGTTATGACAGAATATATCACATCTTACGCCAAAATGCAAACGAACTGTCACATTGCCGCCCCTTGACATATCGTAGCACTCGTGCTAATCTAATATTGTTCACAAGGTTGTGCGGAGGTGTGTATTTTGTTTAAGCTTATGACCGATACTTCGGCCAATTTGGAACCGGATGTGATTTCGGCTTATGATATAGGCGTTATCCCGTTCAATTATTACCTTAACGGAGATGAGCGCACCTGCATGGACATTGCCGCGTTCGACGGCAAAGCGTATTACGACGCCATACGCTCCGGCGCAAAGGCTTCCACGTCTCAGGTGCCGCCGCAGCGCTATATTGAATATATGGAGCCCGTGCTCAAACAGGGGCTTGATATACTGTTCATAGGCATGTCCTCCGGCATAAGCGGATCGTATTCCTCTGCCGAGACCGCTGCCAGCGAACTCAGGGAGCAATATCCCGAAAGAAAGGTAATAACCGTGGACACGCTCAGTGCATCCCTTGGCGAAGGTCTTTTTGTTATACGCGCGGGCGAAATGATGCGCGAGGGCGCGGATATAGACCGGATAGCGAAAGAAATATTATCCGCGCGGGAAAAGATGTGCCAGGTATTCACAGTGGATGATATTATGCATCTGCGCCGCACGGGCAGGCTATCCAACATAGCCGCCATGATAGGCAGCGTGCTGAACATAAAGCCCCTTTTGAAGGGCGACGGCGAAGGCAAAATAGTTTGTTTTCAAAAAGTGCGCGGCAAAAAGAACGCACTCAAGGCCATTGCCGCAAAGTATGATGAGCTTGTAGAAAACGCCGCCGATCAAATCGTCGGTATAGCCCATGCGGACTGTTCTGATGATGCGGCGGCGCTTGCGGAAATGATAAGGGTCAAAAATCCGCCCAAGCAGATAATGACCGTGTGCTACGAACCCGTAACCGGGGCGCACGTTGGCCCCGGCGCGCTGGCGCTGTTTTTCATGGGCAGCAGCCGCGAAGCGATTTAAGCTGCATTCTTACGGCTTTGGCCTTCTCCGCGGGCGTGCGCGCGCTCAGCTCATGCACAATGTAGCGCGGGGCTATCGCGTCTATAACGCGGCGCATTGCGTCCGTTTCAAGCGGGGAATGAGCGTCCAGCGCCATTATGCGCGCGTAGCTTTGCGCGCTGCGCTCATCAAAGCTTTCGGCCGGTGTGATAACCTTTGTGTACTCCTCAATGGGCATATTCAGGCTGCATTTATGCAGATGAATGCCCAGTATGTGTTTTTTTACCCTCCAATGGGCCGCGACAACGTTTAATATGGCGTCCGCGGCCCCCTCCTCTTTTTGGGCTGTAAGCAGTCCGTTCAGCCTCAGCGCAGCCATAAGATGCCCCGTGTCCAGCATTATACCCTTGTTTTCGTATTCAACAAGGCTTAGCATCAGCTCCGTTTCCGCGCTGTTTATAAGCGTCATGCCCGGCACGAAAAGGTTTTCAAAAAGCAGCGTGAAGCTATACTTCCTGCCGCGCATAACTCGGTTTATAAGCGCAGCCGTTGCGCGGATGACTTCCTCGTTAGTATGCAGCGCGTAGTTGCCCAGCACTTCCTCGTTTGATATATCCGCACAGTGAAAAACCGCATACTTCGCACCCAAGGCTTCCGCGCGGTCCATGTCCTCGATTATCTGCCGCTCGAATCCCGCCGCATCAGCGCAGCAGTAATATTCCCGCCATGTTTTTTCGCTGCCGAAATGCTTATTCAGATATTCTGTGTTTCCGTTATAAAAATCTATCCAGTTGGGATAAAACATAAGGTGGTAGCCCACCGCGCTGCCCTTTACTATATCCGTTCCGTAGGGCGGGCAGGATATTACCTCCGCCCCGTCGCAGCGGCAATCATTATGGATATAATCATAAAGCCCCTCCCTGCCGCCGAGCGGCGCAAGCATGGGCAGATTGGATACTATATTGACCAAATTAAGCGTCAAATTTCAACCTTCTCCTTCACGGCAATGTTTTCAAGATATGCTTCGCCGGCTGCGCTGTCGGTTGCCGTATCAGCCTGCACACAGGCGCAATTTGGCAAATACCAGTCGTAAAAGCCTTTTTTAGGCCTGCCTGCCGCGCTGAGGAGAGCCATTATCACTCCGCCGTGCACAACGAACACAAGCCTGCTTTCGCCCGCGCTTTCCGCGGCGCGCACGCATTGCCAAAAGGAAGCGAGTATTCTTTCGGTAAAAGATGCTATGCTCTCCCCGTTCGGGCAGCGTCCCATGCAGCCGCCGTCTACCCACGCGCGGTAGGCGGAGTCATTTGCCATATCGTCCGCGCTCCTGTCCTCAAAATCGCCAAAGTCCATCTCGCTAAGGCCGCTTACAATGCGCTGCTTAGCGTTCGGGAAAAGTATGCGCGCGGTCTGCTGTGTCCGCATCAGCGGGGTGACTATAACGCTTTTAAGCGCGCTGTCCCCTCCGGCCGCTTTGGCGGACGCTATGCCTTCTTCACACAATGGCGAATCCGTGCGGCCAATGTAACGATTGAGCGCATTGCCGGCTGTTTTGGCGTGCCTTATAAGATATACCCTCATATTTGCCCCTTTATTATCACCGGTATGCCGCACACCATGCGCACCACGGCCTCGGCATCCTTTGCAAGCAGAACGCAAAGCCTGCCCGCCGCCTCCCGCCCGAGGCGCACGTTGCGTTCAACGGGTATTACGCCGCTGCCGACCTCGTTGCAGATAACAACCTCCTTATCCGCAAGCGCATCATATAGTTCCTGCGTGCGCGTATGGTCGGCAAAAAGAATGCTCTGCACGCCGTACACCACCCTTTTGCCGTCAAACGGATCGGTGGTGAAATCATCTTCCGTATAGCCAAGTTTTTTTGCAAATTCGCGTTTTCCGCTCGCTTCGGCCCCAATTATCAGTATCATATATTTACCGCCTTTGTAACAAAAACATATGCCGTCAGCATTATAAGCTCGCTCATCTGTATGGAAAAGCCCGCAAGGTCGCCGCTCATGCCGCCGAACTGCTTTATCGCCATGCGTCTGAGCGCAAAGAACGCCATTATTGCGGCAATCACCATCGCCGCGCCGCCAATGCCCGCGATAAGGATAACTCCCGCCGCGCACAGCGCGAATATGCAAAGCAATATCCATGCCGCTCCCTTAGCCCCGGCGGAGGTAAAGGCACTTAGCAGTCCTTCGTGTGCGGATACGGTAAGCGTGCTCATAAGCGCGCCCACGGCGCGGCTTATCATATGCATAAGCCCCATTATCAGCGCGGTATTATAGCATAGCTCAAGCTCGCTTGAAAGCGCAAAGTACCCAAGCATATACATGCCGAAGCTTATAACAGCAAACGCCCCCGCGTGGGAATCCTTCAGTATTTCCCTTTTGCGCTCCGCCGGTTGATGGCTGCTCAATGCGTCCGCAGTGTCGCAAAAGCCATCCATATGTATCCCGCCGGAAAGCAGCAGCGGTATGAGCGCAATGCCCGCCGCGAAAAGCGTTTGCCCTATTTTAAGCCGCAGGCATACCCATACCCACAGCGTAAGCGCCAGCCCTATTGCCGCGCCCACAAGCGGCAGCGCGCAGAGCATATAGCGCATATTCTCCTTTTTCCATTCAACGCGCGGCATGGGTATGCGCGAAAACATTGCAAAAGCCATGACTATTGATCTTAACGCGTTCATATCAGTTTCCCCTTCAGCACTATCGGTATGCCCGCAACCAATTCATACACATTGTCCGCCATCTGCGCCAATGCAATGTTTATGCGCCCAAGCGCGCGCACATAGCGCATTGTTTCGTCGGAATATACTCCGGCGTCGCTGCCAACGTCGTTGGTTATCACTATAAGATTACTGCATTGCGCCGCAACGTGCTCCACGCCGCTTATCACGCGCGCGTAAGGATCGCTCACCTTGCCCGCATCGTCAAACATTTCGTTGGCGGTAAGGTTGCATATGCATTCAAGCAGCGCCGTGCCGCCCTTGTTTTCAAGCTCAAGCGAAGCATAGTCACGGTAGCGCTCAATCGTTTCAAAGCCCTTGCCGCGGCGCATCTTCCTGTGCCTGGCTATCTTTTCCGCCCCGCCCTCGCCATATGGCTGCATTGCGGCAAGATAGTACCGCGGCCCGTTCAGCCGCACGGCAAGGCTTTCCGCATATGAGCTTTTGCCGCAGGCCGAGCCGCCCGTCATAAGCGTTATCACTTTATTTCTCCTCCCTGCGGCGTATATGCGTCCACGTTTATGTCCTCAAACGTAGCCATGGTGTTATATACGCTGAGCGCCATATCCATAAGCGGAATTATGCACACGCCGCCCGTGCCCTCGCCAAGGCGCATATCGGCATAAAGCGGCGGCTCAAGGTCAAGCTCCTTCATAATGCGCTTTGCCGCAGGCTCCGCCGAAGCGTGGCTGGGTATCATTGCAATGCTGCACCTTGGGCAAAGGCGTGCGGCTATAAGCGCAGCCGCGCTGCTTATGAACCCGTCTATTATTATAGGCACCCTGTAAAGCGCACCGCCTATGAACGCGCCCGCCATCGCCGCCATATCGAACCCGCCAAGCTTGCCGAGTACATCAAACGCATCGGCCTTATCCGGCTTGTTCACTGCAATACCGCGCGCTATAGCGCTGCGCTTTCGCATAAGCCCGGCATCGCTGAGCCCCGCGCCGCGACCAACGGCTTCATCAATCGGCGTATCCGTAAGCACGGCCGCCACGGCAGATGCGGTTGTGGTGTTGCCTATGCCCATTTCGCCCGTAACTATCAGCTTATAGCCCTTCTCTTTCAGCTCCCTTACGGTATCTATTCCCGCCTGTATTGCCCGCATAGCCTGCTCCGGCGTCATTGCCGGGCCAAGGGTAAAATTCATTGTTCCGTTTGCAACGTGCCTGTCCGCAACGCCGTCCGCTCGTGTAAGCATGCCCACGTCAACCGGATACACCTCTGCGCCCACGGTGCGCGCCATTGCGCACACGGTGCTTTTGCCGTGCGCGGCATTCGCGGCAACTATCGCCGTTACCTCGCTGCCGGTTTGTGTGACCCCTTCCGCCACAACGCCGTTATCCGCGCAGAACATGGCAACGCAGCGCCGCGATATGTCCACGTTTGCGCTGCCCGTGAGCGCCGCCGTCTTTATCACCATTTCTTCCAGCTTACCAAGGCTGCCCAGCGGCTTTGCAATGCTGTCCCAACGGCGCTTTGCCAATACCGCCGCGTTCATGTCCGCATCCGGCATGGCTGAATTGAGTCCGTTTATGTATTGCTTATAATCTACTGCCATCGGGAAAGCATCTCCTTCATGTATGCGTAAACATCCATGCCGTACACCTTTTCAAGCGTTTCGCGGCTCAGCGCCGTATTCGTATCGCCTATCGCCGCCATGCAGCCATGGTCGAGCAGCAGCGCGCGTGTGCCGTATTTTTTTGCAAGGGAAAGATCGTGTACAACGCTTATAACCGCCCTGTCCCCCTGCGCGAGCCATTCTTTTATCAGCGCGAATACCTGCCGCTGATATATCAAATCAAGGTGGTTCGTGGGCTCATCCAGCAGCAGATACTTCGGGTCCTGCGCGAACACCTGCGCAAGGAACGTCCTTTGCAGCTCCCCGCCGGAAAGCGTGAGCACGGATTGCCTACGCTGCGCCGCCATGCCCGTTTTTTCAAGGGCAAGCTCAACCATGCGCTCATCGTCATCGCAGCGCCTTGCAAGCACACCCGGCGAATAGGCGTATCTGCCAAGGCGTACAACCTCCTCCACGCTGAACGAATACCCAACGTAATGGTTCTGCGTGAGCACGCCTATGTTCTTTGCCAATTCAACAGGCTTCTTTTTGCGTATATCCTGCCCGTTCAAAAGTATCTGCCCCGTGTATGCAACGCCGCCTGTAACGGCGTTTATTATGGTGGATTTCCCCGCGCCGTTGGGGCCGGCTATCATAAGCCATTCGCCGTCGTTCACGGCAAAGGATACGCCCTTAACTATATCCAGCGCGCCGCAGCGCACCGAGAGCGACTTTACCTCAAGCACGTCCGCTTTTCCCCCTTGCGCGATAGAATATTATTATAAACGCAACCGCGCCTATAAGGCTTGTTACAACGCCTATGGGCAGCTCCAATGGGCTTAGCAGGGTGCGCGCCGCAAGATCGCACAGCATAAGGAATATCGCCCCCGCAAACGCGCTTGCGCTAAGCAGCCGCCTGTGGTTCGGCCCCGCTATGAAGCGCGCCGCGTGCGGCGTAACAAGGCCCACGAACGCTATCGTTCCGCCTATTGACACGCATACACCTATCAGCGCGGATACGCATATGAGCACCGTCAGCTTTGTCCTTTTTACGTCCACGCCAATGTTTCGCGCATTATCCTCCCCCACGGCGAACGCATTCAGCTCCCTTGCCTTTATAAAGAGAATTCCGCCGAATATTGCGAACGCCGCCGCAAGCGCAAGCGCGTTTGCGTATGTTGAACCGTTAAGGCTGCCCATAGTCCAAAACGTTATCTGCTTGAGCTTGTTTGACGCAAACGTGATTATAACGCTCATGGCGCTGGATACAAACATTGAATATATAACGCCTATAAGTATTATTGTATTTGTTGAAAGTGAAAAATCAAGCCTGTATGCAAGGCCAAGAATTATCAAAAGCGATATGAACGCAAACAGTATTGCCATAACCATCGTGCCGGCGAACGGGAGCGAAGGGAACGATATGCCGAACGCAATGGCAATAACCGCGCCGAGGCTTGCGCCGGAGGACACGCCGAGCGTAGAGCCATCGGCAAGCGGGTTTTTCAAAAGGCCCTGCATTGCCGCGCCGCAAAGCGAAAGCGACGCGCCCGTGAGCGCAACGCACAGCACGCGCGGCAGCCGCACGGTAAGTATTATTGACGCGGGCAGCTCCTTTGGCATGTCCAGCCCCAGTATCGCGCGGCGAAATATCTCCGCCGTGCTTTTAAGCGGCACGTTCACGCTGCCCAAGCATACGCATATAACGGCGGTCAATATGGCTGCCGCCGCGAATATTATGTATTCATATGCCCTGAAGCCTTCCTGCGTTCCGTTCATAAGCGTATTATACCATCAATATCCGATTATTCCCAATAAAAAGCCGCTCCCGCAGCAGCTTTCGCCGCGGGAGCAGTATTTAGCAGTATATGCCGCTTATTCGGCGGTCACAAAATCATAAAGCGCCTTTGCGCCATCAAGCAGCCTGGGTGCGGGACGGCTGAGTTCATTGTCGGCAAGGTTGAGCACCGCGTTGTTCTTAACGGCGGTCAGCTCGCCCCAGCCTTCGCGGCCCAGTATCTCCTCAACGGGGGTCGGGCCTTCGCCATAATACATGGATATGGTAACTATGTAATCCGGGTTGCGCTCAATTACCTGCTCCTGAGAAATCTCGCCCCAGCCTTCAACATCGCTGAAGCAGTTGGTAAGGCCCATCATGGTGGCTATTTCGTCCATAAACGTGCCCTTGCCCGCGGTCCAAAGGCCCCACTGAAGCGGGGAAACTTCAAAGTAAACTGTCTTTTCGCCTTCCACCTTGTTGGCGGCAATCTGCTCAAAGCCTTCCTTCATCTGTGCAATAAGGCTTTCCGCTTCACTGTCGCGGCCTATCACCTTGCCTATAAGGGCTATTGAAGTATACACGCCTTCTATATCCTGTGCGTAGCATTCAACTACCTTTATGCCCGCTTCCTCTATTTTAGCTATAACGTCCTGGTCCTGATCCATTGCGCTGGTTATAAGCACATCCGGCTCAAGGGCAACAATTTCCTCTATATTCGTTTCGGAACCGGACTTGACGGATGCAACATCGAACACCTCGGCAGGATAGTCGCAGTATTCGCCGCGGCCCACTACCAGCTCGCCCGCGCCAAGGGCATAGACGATTTCGCATTCGCCCGCACTAAGAGCGACTACCTTGCTCGCCGGTGCATCAAGCGTTACCTCGCGGCCCATCATGTCCGTTACGGTAATACCTGCGGGTTCAGGGTCGGCGCTCTGTTCGGGCGCTGCGGTGTCCGCAACGGGTGCGGTGGTTTCGGGCGCGGTGGTGTCCACAGGGGGCGTCATATTGCCGTTATCGGCAGGCTGGCATGCCGCAAGGGCAATGCACATCATGGCCGCAAGCAGCACGGCCAGCAGTTTTTTAGTGTTTTTCATGTTAAAGAAAACTCCTTTCCTTTGTTTAGAGGTAAATAAAAAGGCCGCAGCTTCCGGAATACAAGCTACAACCACATAATATAGGCGACCCGCGCCATATAAGTTTCACTCAACCCCAGAAGTTTTCCGTGCGAAAATAGGTTTCCCGACTTAGCTTCATCCTAACAAAGCGCCTTCCCGCCCGCTTTTATAGGCAGTGACATAAGTGCTTCTTCATCCGCATCACGGTTACTGGGATAGTTCGGAGCTTTCATCCGATTCCCCGGTCTTTATGGTGACCGCGCCGCGCCTTAACACGGCAGTATAATCGCACGCTGTTTACTTTTTACCCTTGTATTATATTGTGGATGGGGTTATAAGTCAAGGTTAATGAGCTTGTATTGCCGCCATATCAATGCTATACTGTTTTCATCTATGATTATGAGGTAATTATTATGTATCTCCCCGATAGCATTGCGCGGTGCGTAAGCGCGCTGCCTTATGAGGAAAGCGGAATCGGCATGTCCGGCTCAAAGGTGCTGTGCTATGAAAACATGGTGCTTAAAATCGGCACGGATATGGCTGACTATGAGCGCAGCCGCAATATTCTCGGCTTCCTTGAAGGCAAGCTGCCTGCCCCGCGCATAATTGAGGCCGCCGAAGAAAACGGCACTAACTATCTGCTGATGACCCGCATACGCGGCAAAATGGCCTGTTCAAAGGAATATATGGATAATGCGCCCGCGCTTTTGCCGTTGCTTGCAAACGCCATACATATGCTTTGGAACGTGAATACGGCGGATTGCCCGTATCAGAACATGCTTGAATCGAAGCTTGCCTTTGCAAAGCGCAATGTTGAGCAGGGGCTATGCAGCACGGATGACGCCCAACCCGGCACATACGGCCCGAACGGCTTCAGCGGGCCGGAGGAGCTTTATAACTGGCTCATTGCAAACAAGCCGACCGAACAGCGCGTATTTTCGCACGGCGATCTTTGCCTGCCGAATGTGTTCATAGACAACGGCAAAATAAGCGGCTTTATAGACCTTGGCTGGGCCGGCGTTACGGACATATATCAGGATATAGCTCTGTGCTACCGCAGCCTTGTTAACAACCGCGACGGCAGATACGGAACAACGCACCCGTATTTTGATGCGGATGCGCTGTTTAATCTGCTTGGCATAGAGCCGGACAGGGATAAGCTTTTCTATTATACAATGCTTGACGAGCTGTTTTAGGCTTTATTTCACAATAGGCCTGCCTATCCATTGCTCGTCCGGTGCAGCGCCCAGCCATTTGGCTATGGTCGGCGCGATATCAAGTATGCTTATGGGTTTACCCGTGAATTCATCAGGCGAACCATGCTCCGGTATTATTACGGGAATCGTCATGTCCTCCGGCGCGTCGCTGCCGTGGTTCATGTCGTGCCCGCCATGATCGGCCGTGATTAGCACCTTATATTCTTCCGGCGTTGCTGCAAGCACGCGCTCTATGTTGGCCCATTCTTCGCTTACTATATCAAGATATTCTTCACTCATCCAGCCGAAACGGTGCCCGGTTTCGTCCGCCCAGCCAAGATAAAGGAATATAAAGTCCGGCTTTTCCGCACCCATTGCGGCTATCGCCGCGTCCGTCACGGTGCGGTCGGCCTTTATCCCCTGCTCGTGAAACATGGCGCTGTACAGCGAATAATCAAGCATGCCGGGCTTTGCCAGGTCCCTAAGCTGCTCCCACGTATAATAAAAAGCGCAGCGCTTGCCGGCATTGTGCAGCTTTTCTATAAGCCCATCCACAGGCCGCGCCATGGGCACGAACGTATTCGTCAGTATCCCATGCCGCTGCGGCACAACGCTATGAAACAGCGACATATGGCATGGCAGCGTTACGGACGGAAACACCGTTTTCGCCTGCATATCCTTATAGCGGCAGCTTTTCAGCATATTGTCCGCATATTCGCTGCCGCATGCGGCTATGCTGTCCGGCCGCATACCGTCCACCAATATAAGCAAAACCTTATCCATGGTATCCTCCGAGTAAAACAAAAGCGCCGCACATAATGCAGCGCCATGTTCTTTTTTGAAAAACGCGCACCCGCCGCTCGACATAAAGCACCATGGGCGGCACACAATAAGCTAAGCTCCGGCCATGCATTCCCGCGGCACATCGGATTTTCCGCTTAATGCTGCTTCCGTCAGGACCTGACATGGTTCACGGCATCCGATTGCACAGGACACAGCCTTCAATGCTTCGCCCTTGTTCCAGCCCCACAGCGCTTCGCCTCACGGCGGGAATCACACCCTGCTATAGCGGATTGCAGGTACAGGGCACCGCTAACTCCCCGCTTGGCGCGCAAGAATATTGTATCCGTTTCCGCGCCGCTTTGCAAGCTAATTTTTCAATTCAAACGGCACGCTTTTACCGGATGGATATAAAACATCCCCCGATGATTCACCGGGGGATGTTGCTTTGCTTTTTATGCCGCGCTTTATGTGGCAAAGCCGGTGAAGGCCCACGCCACCAACACGAACAGCAGCAGTATTCCGAGAGCTATTGGCAGAAAAACCGCAAATGCGGAAAGGATAAGGGCTTTAAGATCCCCCTTTTCCAAGCCGCCCTCCTTGTGTATTTCATCGGAGAGAGTCTCTGCTTTCTTGGGGTCATACTTTTTAAGCTTTCGAAGCCTATCAATAAGCATGACTTACTGTTCCTCTTTCTTGCCATTCCGCTCAAAGAGATATTTGCCGTTTTCGTCTATCTTCTTATCCAGGAAATGGCAGGCTACGAAATGGCCGGGCTCGACCTCCACATACGGTGGGGGTACGCGCTTGCACTTTTCGCAGGCCATATAGCAGCGGGTGTGGAATTTGCACCCTTCCGGAGGACGGATTGGACTTGGGATATTGCCTTCCAGAATAATACGATCCTTGCTGGCGGAATCGGGATCCGTCGTGGGGATGGAGGAAAGCAGCGCCACGGTATACGGATGGCGGGGATCCTTAAATACCTCTTCAGCCGTACCAAGCTCCACCAGGTTGCCCAGATACATAACGCCGATACGGTCGGAAATGTAGCGGACAACGGACAGGTCGTGGGAGATGAACAGATATGTCAGATTCTCGCTCTCCTTCAGCTCCTCAAGCAGGTTGATTATCTGGGACTGTATGGACACATCCAGTGCGGATACGCACTCATCGCAAACGATGAACTTGGGCTTTACAGCCAAAGCACGGGCAATGCAGATGCGCTGACGCTGACCACCGGAGAACTGGTGAGGGTAGCGATGGAGCATATAGCCCTGCAAGCCGCACTCCTCCATAACGTGGAGTATGTACTCCTTCATCTTGGGGTCGCGCGCCTTGAAGAACTTATGCGTAACAAGACCCTCGCCTATTATCTGGCCCACGGTCATGCGCGGGTTAAGCGAAGAATAGGGGTCCTGGAATATAATCTGTATATCCTTACGCAGAACGCGCATTTCGGAATAGTTCAGCCGGCTGAGGTCAATGCCGTTGTCCAGCATGGCTTCATACTCCCGGAACTTAACATCGTCCTTATACTTGGCCTTGATAGCCGCCACGTTTGCTTCCTCATCCTTAAGCAGGGCATTGAGCATATCAAGCTTTTCCTGCAAAGCCCTTTTCCTTGCCCTGTAAAGCTGCGCCTTGTGCAGGGCCTTGCGAATCTTGGGCTGAGGATTCTTGAATTCCTTGTCGGCCTCAATCTCCTTGGCAATAGCCTCGTTAAGGGATATCTCGCCGTCCATATCCCGCATCTGCTCCTTGATTTTGGAAATCTGGATATTTGTGCGGTACTTTTTCAGCAGCGCCTCCGCGCCTTCCCTCGGGTCGTCAAGCGCGGCAAAGCCGCCCAGTATCTTAACAACGTTCTGGAAAGCGGTCTGCGCTTCGGCCTCAAGCAGGTTCTTGGTCTGATGCTGATAGAACGTAGCCTGCTCGCCCGCCTTTTCCACTTCCGCAGCGGCAGAGTGAGCCTTAGCTTGCTCCTTCTTATATCGCTCAATCATCTTGGGCGCCCGCATCAGGGTCTTTGCCACGTATTCGGGGGCAAAATCCTCCAACGTGCGGCCGTAATACAGGGTGCTGCCCGCAGTCTGATCGTATAGCTGAAGTATGGTTCTGCCCAACGTGGACTTACCGCAGCCGGATTCGCCCACCAGACCGAATGTTTCGCCGCTGAAAATATCTATTGTGATATCCTCGTTGGCCCTTACATACAGCTGTTCTTTCTGGAACCACTTAGTTTTGGCTACAGGAAAGTACTTTTTAAGATTTGTGATTGACAACAGCTTTTCCGTGTTCTTCACTGCAGCGCACCTCCTTCATGGGATAGAAACAACGAATTCTCTGACCGGGGAATACTTCATTGAGCGTAGGCTCCTCTTCCAAGCAGCGCTGAGTGGCGTATTTGCACCTTGGCGCGAACTTGCAGCCCTTGGGCAGCGCCAGCGGATGCGGCACCACGCCGGGAATGGGCTTTAGCTTGGTGCCCACATTGTCCATACGGGGGATGGAATGCATCAGGCCCTCCGTATAGGGGTGGCTCGCCGGGCAGTCTTGGCTAAATATGGTCCGCGCAGATGCCTGCTCCACAACCTGACCGCAGTACATAACAACCACATCGTCCGCCATTTCGTTTATAACGCCCAAATCGTGGGTTATGAATATTATGGCAGTGCCGTTTTCGCGCTGAAGCTCGTTCATCAGGTGCAATATCTGTGCCTGAATGGTAACGTCCAAAGCGGTGGTAGGTTCGTCCGCTATAAGTATCTTGGGCTTGCAGGCAAGCGCCATTGCTATCATGACACGCTGCCGCATACCGCCGGAAAGCTGATGGGGATACTGGAGCAGTACCGTTTCGGGGTTAGGTATCTGCACGGCATAGAGCATCTCCACCGCCTTCTTCTCCGCTTCCTTCTTGCTCATCTTCTGGTGAATTATGAAAGGTTCGCTGAGCTGACGCTTGATGGTGAACACCGGGTTCAAGCTTGTCATGGGCTCTTGGAATATAACGGATATCTTATTGCCGCGTATGGAGTACATCTCCTGTTGTGAAAGCTTGGTCAAATCCTTGCCTTCGAATATAACTTCTCCCTCTGCAATATAGCCATTGCCATCCAGCAGTTGAAGGATGCTCATGGCAGATACGGATTTGCCGGAGCCGGACTCGCCCACTATACCTATGGTCTTGCCGGAATCCAGCGAGTATGATACGTCGTTGACAGCCTTAACAATACCTTTTCTGGTCTTAAAATAGGTATGAAGGTTTTTTACTTCTAATAAAGCCATTTCTTTGCCTCCATCCATTATTTCTCTTGGGAGCTCTTGGGGTCAAGAACATCCCGCAGGGTGTCGCCGATGATGTTGATGCTGATAGTCGCCACAGACAGCGCAATGGCGGGGAACAGCCACTGCCACCAGAAGTTCTGGATGACTATGGAGTTGTTGGCGCCGTTAAGCATATTGCCCCATGTGGGCTGCGGCTGCTGTACGCCGAAGCCCAGGTAGGAAAGGCTGGACTCGGTAAGCATGCATCCTGCAAAGTCCAAAGTGATGTTCACCAGAATAATGGATATGACGTTGGGAAGAATATGCTTGAAGGCTATTCTGTTCTCCTTTACGCCCATTGACTTGGCAGCAATTACGAACTCCTTCTCGCGCTCCGCCAACACCTGAGCGCGAATCATGCGGGCAAGACCCGTCCAGCTCAGCAAGCCAAGTATTATCATGATTATGAATATTCTGGTATTTTCGCCTATCGGCATCGTTCGTATGACGTAGGAAAGCATCATGGCGAACGGCAGGAAGGGCAGCGAGGAGAAAATCTCCGTTATGCGCATGAGCAGCATATCCACCCAGCCGCCGAAGTAACCGGAAAGGCAGCCCACTATAACGGCGATTATGGTGGAAACCACAACGGCTACCGCGCCGATGGTCATTGTCATCTTGCCGCCGTGTATGATTCGGGTGAGTATATCGCGGCCTCTGCTGTCGGTACCGAGAGGATAGCCGCTGAAGCCGACGCTTTCCACCAGCTTATCTTCGCTGTCTACCATATAGCTCTGCTTGGAGCCGGTGTAGACAAGGCTGCACCTGTCGCCATCCACGTTGCACTGGCCGCCGTCGTTATGACCCCATGCGTACACGTTGCCGGTTTCGCTGACTGCCACAAAGTGACGGGTACCCGCCTTGACTCCCACTATCTTTTCGTTTGCGGTAGCTTCGGGGATATCCTTTTCACCGTATTCGGAGGCGCCGAATACCACCATGCTGCCATCGTCCATTACGAAGCAGTAGCAGTTATTGGTAGCGGCAATATCCAAAACCTTGCGATCCTTCATATAGGTACGCAGATTTTGAATCTGGCCGTCCTTATTGGAGTAAGCGGTCTGCTTATTGAAGGTGAGGGTCTGGCCGCCGGTAACGGTGCCGTCCTCCTTGAGCAGTATCGCATAATAGTTGGAGAAGGCAACCTTCTGCACTTCGGTATTGTACTTCTCCTTATTGGCAAACTCAACAAGGCTGAGCATGCTGTTGTTGTTGCCCCACATATACATACGCCCGTCGTCCATTACAAGGGCCGTTACCTGATAGCCGCAGATGAGCTGACGTACATGGTCGGGATCGATGGTGCCGTTAATAAGCTCTTCCGGCTCCTCGGTATATGGGTCGTTCGGGTTCTTGAGATAGCCGTACTGAGCGTTGCCGTTGGAGCCCCAGCCGATCACCTCACCATCGGTAGTGACGGCTATGATATGGTCCGAACCGGCGGCAGCGGCAACCACCTTGCCGGGCTGTATGGCATCGGGATAGTCGGAATAGTCCACGCCCGTAAGGTTGTTCTTAACGTTGCCCCAAAGATAGAAGGTATTATCCTTGCTTACGCCAACGGTGAAATCGGCAAAGCCGTTTATATCCTTTATCTGGTTCTTCAAGCCTTCCGGCACCGTTTTCATGTTGTTAATCGGGGGCATGTTGGCCTGGAGCGGATCGGTGTAATTAAGATCCATGGGCACGAAGTACGGCCCGATGAACACAAACAGGAACATGCCTATCAGCACAACCAATGCAACCACGGCCAGCTTCCTGCGAAAGAAAGCCTTCGTTGCCATTACGGAAGGGCTTTCAATCTTTTCGATGGCGAACTTTTCGTCATCACTCATTTCTTTGCTGCCACCACGGAAGGTCCGCCTGAACCAGTTGCCCAAGGTGCTGAACACGCCGTTCTTTTTGGCAGTGCTGTTGTTTTTCTTTTCCATAGACTGCCTCCTTTACTTGTTGACGCGGATACGCGGATCGACCAAACCGTATACAAGGTCGATAAGCAGGTTGCCGAAGAGGGAAATGGAAACGTAGAACATCTGTAAAGCCAGAATGACCTCGTTATCATTGCCGTTCAGGGCGTCAAAATATACTTTACCGATACCGTTAAGGCCGAAGATGTTTTCAATCATTACAGAGCCGCCGAATATGCCGAGGAACCAGCCTATGATCAGCGTAATGATCGGCAGCAGAGCATTGCGCCATGCGTGGGAATAGATTACAACCTTTTCCCTGACGCCCTTTGCGCGTGCCGTGCGGATGCAGTCCATGGACAGCGCCTCTATCATTGCGGCGCGGACGTAACGGGTCATGCCGCCCAATGAGCAGAACGTCATTACTATAAGCGGCAATGCCAAATGGTACATCTTATCCCAGAACTGTTTTGATTTGCTCCAATGCAGACTCCCCGCCGTTGTCATGCCGGAAACCGGGAACCACCCAAGCACCACGGCAAAGAGCCAAATGAATACAATTGCGATAATAAATGTCGGTAAACTGTAGCCTATAATCGTGCCCACCTGCACGGCTACGTCCCTTCTGCTCCCGCGCTTTACTGCGCAGAATATGCCAAGGGGAATTGTTATGCCCAAGGCAAGAATGGTGGCGAAAATGTTGATGAAAATGGTGTTCTTCATGGGCTCCACCAGCACCTCGATAACGGGCTTGCCGTACTTGGTGGACTGGCCTAAATTGCCCTGAAGCAGGCCGTCGTATCTGCCGTCATAGAATGGGTATATACCCAGCCAGCGGAAATAGCGTTCGAGCTTTGTACCGTCCGTTCCGTAACGTCTTTTCCAAAACTCCAGGCGCTCGTTATAATCCAGCTTACGGTTGGCCTGAACCTCCGTTTTTGCTGCTTCCGCCGCCTTATCTATGGGCAGCATATTGTAAATCATATAAATCATGAATGAGAGAATAAAGAATACGAGAATAATGTATAATACTCTCTTAACTATGTATTTTCCCATAGGCACCCTCCGTTTGATATGCCCGCGCGGCTTAATGCGGGCTATGCCGTTAAGACTCTCTAAAAAGCGCCGACCTGCACAGGAAGGAATCCTTATAGACATGCAGATCGGCGCATGCGCTTAAACCTGTAACCGGAAGATCGCCTTTACAACGCGGGGGGCATATTATATGCCCCCGCACAGTTGTTTGCGCTTAAAGCGATCTCATATTTTCTTCCGTGTTAAACCGATTAATAGTTCTCGAAGAAGTCGGCCTCGTCCATGAGATAGTAGGCTGAATAGCTATCATACTGAGCCGGATCGATGGTCATATTGAATGAGAAATCGTATGCGGCGCTGTTGAAGCCGGTAGCAAAGTTGATCGCGTTCAGCTTGGCCACGCCGTCCCAACCGGCATCGGTATTTTGGCTCAGTTCGCCGTAGATACCGGTATTGAAGTCGGTGGAGGTATATACGATGTAGGCGCCGATCTCGGTGGTGGCATTGGGGTTAGACTGCCATGCGGTGATCAGCATGTCGGTTACGTTGTTGGGCTGAGTACCGAAGTAGTTGATTGCCAGCGGCATGTAGAACTCGCCATCGATCTCAACGGTCTTGTAAGCGCCGTCGGTGGACTTAAAGGCGATGTTCTGCGGGGAGCGCTCATAGCCTTCCAGCTTCTTATAGCGGACGGGGTCGGTGCCGGCAACGTAGGGTTCACCCTTTTCGTTGTAGATCCAGCCGCCTTCGTCGAGAACCGCGTTAGCGGAGTCGGAGCTGTAAGCATACTGGTTCAGTATGATTTCGTCCTCAACGGCCTTGTAGGCGGAGAAGCCGGTGTAGTACGGACCATGCACAACGGAGCCGAAGCCGCCGGTGAAGGTCTGCGCGAACTCGGGACGGTTGATGGTGTAGCAGATGGCCTGACGCACTTCGGCAAAGGCGGTGGGACCAAGGTCGCAGCGGAAGCCGAGCTTACCGTAACCGGCGCGGTCGTAATGGGTTTCGGCGAACTTGCCTGCACCTTCGTCAACAAGCTTCAGGGCAGCCTTGGTTTCGTCACCGCCGGTGATGCCGGAGATGATGTCGATTTCGCCCTTGAGGAGCTGGTCGTTCTGGGTTTCGCTGATAACCTTTACATAGGTGAGGGTTTCGATGCTGGGCTTGCCGCGGGCATCGTCGCCGGGATAGACGGGGTTCAGCGTCAGGGTAGCGGTCCTGGAGGAAGCGTCATAATTGGACACTACATAGGGGCCGCTGTAGGGAAGATCGGAATCCCACTTCAGGTTATTGTTGATAACGTCAACCATAACAAAGGCGTCAACGCCGTCCTTGGCTTCCTTCTTATAGAAGCCCTCGGAGAGGCCGCACTCTTTGTTCTCGTTGACAATGATCTCGTTCTCGCCAAGGTACATCTGCATGGGAGCGGGGCTGAAGCCGGCAAAGGTTATCAGATAGTAGTAATTGGCATAATCAGCCTGATAGGTGATGGCAAAGGTGTAATCATCAATGAGCTGCACGCCCTTGAAGTAAACCGGATCGCCCTCGCCCTCATAGGCCTTGAATTCATCGAAGCCTTCAACAACCTGGCCCTCATTGCCGTTGCCGCCGGCAGCCACCGCCACATTGGTGGAGTTGGCCAGCAGGGAAGCAATGTAGTTCTTGGCGGTGATGGGGGTGCCATCGGAGAACTTCATGTCATCGCGGATCTTGATGGTGTAGGTCAGGGTGCCGTCCTCGTTCTTAACGTGGGTGGGCTCTTCGGCAACAGCCATCATGTTCCATGCATAGGAACCGTCGAAGCCGGACATAACGGTGGAATAACCGGTGGTCAGATTCTGGATGTCCAGATCGGAAGAACCGGGTGAGGACTTGCCCCAGGACGCATTGCGGAAGCTGCCGGAAAGCTCGGTGCTGCTGCCGAGAATGAAGGAGCTGGTTTCGCCTTCCTTAACGGTGGCGGCAACGATGGCATCCGCGGGTCCCCAGTAAGGAGAGGTCGCGAAATTTTCAATCTTGGCATTGTAAACATCAAAGTACTGGTTGGAGTAAAGAGGTATTTCGCATACCATGTAGTTCCAGCGCTGGATGTAAAGCTTCCACCATTCGGCGTAAACGTCATCTTCGGTCTTGTACTTGTCGCTGCCCTCGGGTACGCTGCAGTTGTAAACCATGGCCATGGAAAGGAAGTCCATACCAAGCTCATAGGTCTTGCCCTCGTACGTTACGGTGGCGATGCCGTCCTCATCCTCTTCAACCATGTCTATGGTGATCTTGGAGCCGATCTTCTTATAGACAGAGGTGTAATCCTGATGGACGATGGCGCCGTTCTCGTCTACCACATAGTTCGGAGCAACGGGGTCGGTGCCCGCGTTGGGATCCGGAGTAGTATCGGTGCCCGCGTTGGGATCCGAAGGAGTGTCGGTGGTCGGTGCATTGGTCTGCTGATCACCACCGGTGGGATTCTGCGGCTGGCAGCCTGCGACTACGCAAAAGACCATCATGGCAGCCAGCATCAGTGCAAAGAACTTTGCAAATTTGATTTGCATGTTTTTTCCTCCTTGTTTTTTTATAGTTTTTTTATATTTTACCGCTCATGTCGGAAAATATCATGTTGTGCTCTTGGATAAATCGGCTGGATATTTGCATGGTAGAACTGCATATACGGCCTTTCTATCATCTTGTAATGCATTCTATCACATGGCAGAATAAAATGCAACATAAATGTTGCGACGTTATGAATACTGCATGTCAAATATGCAATTTTCCCCAAAAACAGGCATACTCTGCACATATTACCGTATGTGCGGATATGTATTTTTTATGCCCGTACCGCTTTCATACGCTTGCATTATTTGCCGTTCGCACCGTTCTTTGCCGATGCATCGTTTACGGCCGCGCCCTTTTTGCGCAAATCCCCCCCCCTGCGCGGCGCGCGTGCGGCTAATTTTTTAATTCGCGCTTGCATCCTATCCTCAATATGATATAATAGCAAAGCAGCGTGTGCCCATAGCTCAGCTGGATAGAGCGTCAGACTCCGACTCTGAAGGCCGAAGGTTCGAATCCTTTTGGGCACGCCATATGCAAAAAGTATCTGCACGGCGGGTGCTTTTTTCTTTATGTTTTCATTTTTATGATGTACAATTTCTATATAATGCATGAAAGGGCGATAAGCTATGAAACACACAACGCTTTGCTATATAGAAAAGGACGGCAAATACCTTATGCTGCACCGCGTAAAAAAGCAGCATGACGTGAACCACGACAAATGGATAGGCATAGGCGGGCATATTGAGCCGAACGAAACGGCGGACGAATGCATACTGCGCGAAGTGATGGAGGAAACCGGACTTACGCTGACCAGCTTCCGTAAATGCGGCGAGATTTTGTTCGACAGCGCCCCATGGCCGGAGGAGATGATGCACCTTTATTATGCGGACGGCTTCACAGGAAAGTTGACGGACTGCGACGAAGGCGAACTCGTGTGGCTGGACAAAGCAAAGCTGAAGGAATTGCCTGCGTGGGAAGGCGACTTTATATTCCTTGAGCTAATGGAGCGCCATGCGCCGTATTTTGAATTGGAACTGCATTATAACGGCGAAAGGCTTGACCGCGCAATATTGAACGGCACCCCCTTGCCCCTGCCGAACTGGCGGGATGCGATAGACGCCCTGTATTGACCGCAGTAATTGAACGCTGAGGATATTCCATGCTTGATATAATAAGGCTTTATGATTCAAAAACAAAAAAGGCCGTTGCGCGGGGCATACTGGAAGCCCTTCCGGAATGGTTCGGCATTGCGGAGGCGCGCGAGGAATACATTGCACAAAGCGCCGCCGAGCCATTTTGGTGCGCCTATGACGGCGATAAGCCGATAGGCTTCCTTTATATACACCAAACGGGCGACGCAACGCTGGAGCTTTACGCAATGGGCGTTTTGAAGGAATACCACCGCCTGGGCGCTGGCAAGGCATTATTCGCCGCGGCATATGAATATGCGCGCGCAAACGGCTATTGCTTTATTCAGGTAAAAACGGTACAAATGGGCAAATACGCGGACTACGACAAAACGAATCTTTTCTACAAGTCGCTCGGGTTCATGGAGTTCGAGCTGTTCCCAACGCTTTGGGACGAGCGTAACCCGTGCCAAATCTATGTTATGGCGGTAAAATAAAGGGCACACTTCGGGCAGATGTTCATAAAACCGTATTATCAAGCATCGGATAGCCGATAACCGGACGGAATGGGTACGGCCGATGAACGCTTGCAAGGCACAGGCGGAGGAAATTGTGAAAGCGGAATTGAGTTATGATTGGGTAAAGAAAGTCCGAGCGGAAGCCGTTCGGGCTTTTTCATATCTCATAAAATCCGCGGTAGATTGTTCGTAGAGTTTATGTTACAATTCTAATGTCTGAGCAGGACAATAAATCGGAATTTAACAAAGGAGTACGAATATATGAGTAAAGCGGCTATTTCTTCCATTGTTGCTATTATCTTGGGATATCTTGGCTCTGCATTTGGAGCCGAAATAATGAATTGGCCTCAGCTCGGTCCAATTCTTGCAATTGTTGTAATGGGGTCTGCAATCATTACCTCTTTGGAAAAGAAAAAATAATTGCTTGACAAATTCCAGTTTGCCAAACCGATAAAGCACCTTCAGGAAGCTATGCAAACAAATTCACCCAAGCGCAGCGGTATATGGAATAAAAGCCTCGGCGGGAAATCTCCTGCTGAGGCTTTTTTGCGGTACATCCGTATTATCATGTTCTTGATTTAAGATACGCTTCCAGCTTTTTCTTTATGCGCTGCAATGCATTATCCACCGTTTTTGGCCTGCGGCCGAGCGCGGCGGCAATCTCCTGATAGCTATGCCCTTCAAGGAAAAGCTCCAGCACGTCCTTTTCAAGCGGCGTAAGCATGGTATCCAGCATTTTTGTCATGTCCGTCATGCTTTCGCGGCTTATTATCAGCTCCTCCGGATTATCCGTGCGCGCGGCCGGCATTGTGTCTATCAGCGTGCGCTCGTTTTCGTCGTCCGTGGCCTTATAAAAGGATATATATGTGTTCAGCGGAACGTGCTTTTTACGCGTGGCCTGCTTTATTGCAGTTATAATCTGGCGCACTATGCACAGCTCCGCAAAGGAGCGGAAGCTCATGTCGTGCCCCGGTTCATAATCGCGCACGGCCTTATACAGGCCTATCATCCCCTCCTGAAGCAAATCTTCCCTGTCCGCCCCGATTAGGAAATACGGCCTCGCCTTTATGCGCACCAAGTTTTTGTGCCGTTCGCACAGCGCTTCCTCGGCCCATGCTTCGCCGCTGCGCGAAAGGGCTATCAGTTCTTCATCGCTCAGCTCTTCCGCGCGCTGCGCCGCTGTGCTCTCGTCAATGTGTTCCACTATGCCTCGTCCTTTTTATCAGTTTTTCCTTATTCCGTCCTGCCTGCGCTTTTCAAACATAAGCACCGCCGCAGCTACGGCCGCATTGAGCGAATCTATTTGGCCAAACATGGGTATGGACACAAGGAAGTCGCACTTTTCCTTTACCAGCCTGCCTATGCCGTCCCCCTCGCTGCCTATCACCAGCGCAAGCGCGCCTTCCATGCGGGCGGACGTCATCGCCGTGCCGCTCATATCCGCGCCGGCTATCCACAGTCCCTCGTCCTTCAGCCGCGCTATGGCGTTTGCAATGTTTGCAACGCGGGCAATGTGCGCGTATTCAACGGCGCCTGCGCTCGCCTTGCAGGCGGCTGCCGTAACGCTTACGGCGCGGCGGCGCGGGATTATTATGCCGTGCGCACCCGCGCAAACGGCGCTCCTTATTATGGAACCGAGATTGTGCGGATCCTCTATCCCGTCAAGGATTATTATGAACGGTTTTTCGCCCTTTTCTTTGGCAAAATTCAATATGTCCGCTATTTCGCAATATTCAACGCCCGGCACCATTGCCACTATGCCCTGATGGTTGCCGGTTTTCTGCCCGTGACCGAATGGCATGCAAAGCTCGTCCAGCTTTTCGCGCACAACGCTGTCCACGCGGATGTTATTGTCCCGCGCAAGGTTGATTATCTCCCTGAGGGAACCGTCTATCTCTTTGGTCACCAGTATCTTATCTATGCTCCTGCCGCTGCGCACAGCCTCGCGCACGGCATTGCGGCCCATTATAAGGTAGGGCAGTTCATCCTGCTCCTCGTTCGCCTGCGGCGCGTTCTCCGCCTGCTTATCGCGGGCCTTATATGCGGTTTCCTCGCGCTTTGCCTTATAATTATCTTCCTTCTTGGCGCGGTCGTAGCGGCCTTCGGCATTGTCCCGCTTTTTATAATACGGTTTCTGCTCGCCGTCCTTATAATACGGCTTCTGCTCCGCTCCCCTGCGGTCGTTCCCGCGGTTAAATGATTTTCCGCCTTTATTATATCCGCCTTCGGGGCGCTTGCCGCCGCGCTCCTGGCGGCTGGAATAGGTTACGGGCATACCGTCGCGGAATACCACCTCGTTCACGTTGCGCTGCTCATCGCGGCGATAGTTGCGGCTGTTATGATACTGGGCCATTTTTATTTCTCCTTAAATATTTGTCTTGTTATATGCAGTTTTCGCGTGCAAAGCGCGATATTTCGGCGTCGCTTGTGCCGGACGCAGCCAGTTCTTTAAGCTTTTCCAGCCTTTCGCGTACCTCGCCCGCCTTGCCGCAGCTCATTTTGCCCTCCGGACATGCGCCTGATGCGCAGAACGGCCCGCATATGGAAAAAAGCGACGGCGCTTCGCGCATGCAAATGCCAAGCATTGCCCATGCCAGCGCGCGTATCTCCCACTGCGCCCTATTGCAGCAGCGAAGGTTGAAAAAGTGCATAAGCTCCCGCGCGTTCATTGTGAATACCATTCGTGTTTCCGCGGCGTTGGGCAGCATGAAGCGCGCATCCTCCGCGGGAATGCCGAGCGAAAGCCAATGCTGATAGAATTGTTCGCACTGCTGTATCTGCGCAATGTATTCAAGCTCCGCTTCCTCTCCAAGCGCCTTTACGCTGGGGGGAACGATATAGTCAAGCGCATCCTTTTTAACATAGCGCTGGGACTGCACGGAAAAGCTTGCTATGCGGTGGCGCGTTATCTGCGCCAGCAGCGCGCGGCTCACTCCCTGCGCCGCAAAGGTGAACGACGCATGCTCTATCGGGGAAAGATGCCCCAACGATATAAGCTTTTTAACAAAGCTTTCGCTTTTGCCCTGCACGGCGTCCTTGAGCGAAAGAATGTCGCTGTCGCTGTAACAAAGTCTGCCCGCCAAAGCTATTGCCGTTTCGGGTTCTGGCGTATGGCAAAGCAGCAGCGCCTCCATATTTCTTTGCGGCATTGGTTTATCCTCCCTTTTGCTGTTTATTCAAGTATAAGCTTCATCAGCTCCGTAAGCCTTTCATCCCGGCCGTTAAGATATAAATACCCTATCAGCGTCTCCAGCCCCGTGGCCGTGCGGTAATCGGAAATGGTAGCGTTCTTGGCCACCGTGCCAAGGTGCGAATTGCGCCCGCGCTTGTATACGCCCATCTCCTCATCGTCAAGCAGTGGCTCTATTTTGCGGAAGCCCTCCGCCTGCCCCTTGGCGCATACGCGCTTTGCGCTCATCAGGTGCAGCTCATGCACCTTCGCGTCCGCCTGCGTTACCAGCAGCGTGCGCACATACAGATCAAAAACCGTGTCCCCTATAAAGGCAAGGTTAAGCGCGGGCAGCTGCGCTGCCTTCTGCTCTCGCTCGCCCGTGGGCAGGGCGCGGCGTATTGCGGCGACTATTGCGCCGGTTTGTTCAAATGCATTCTCCATCGATTATATTATAAATGTGTACAGCCGTGAAATCAATAAAAAAGCGGGTGTTAAATTCCCGCTTTTGCTTTTACTCCTGCGGTGTAACGTCCTGATAGAAGACCTCTATCATTGTATCAAATACGGATTGCTTATCAAGCGTCAGCTCAACGTGATCCTCGTCGCTCACTATGGATTCACCTTCAAGCTTGTATATGTCGCCGGAAAAGGACATGCCCGCCGCCTCGGTAGCGAGATATGTAAGCTCGCTCACGTCAAGGTCGCTCAGTATATACTTGCTCAGCGAAGAATATATGTTCAGCACGCACGCCGGATTTTCCGCCACCTTCTGCCGCGCGGTCTGTATCATTGCAAGCAGATATTGCTTCTGGCGCGTCATGCGCTCCGCATTGCCGGTTTCGGTAAGCTGGCGGCTGCGGATATATGCCGCGGCCTGCTTGCCGGTAAGCGTAACCTCCGCGCCTTCCTTCATATTTTTGCACCCGGGCATGTTGCTGAACGGATAATCCCCCTTTATCGTAACCGTTATACCGCCCAGCGCATCGTTCAGGTCCGCTACGCCGCCCATATAGAACGCGGCATAGCCGTCTATCTGCAATCCGTAGAACAGCGCGGACACAGCCTCCCTGCAAAGTTCGCAGCTTACGTTCAGCCCATCCCCGTATGAATACGAAAGGGCTATCTGCGCGCGGCCTACGCCCGCCGTGTTGCCGTCCTTATCCAGTATTGCCATGTCACACATGGTATCGCGGTTGACGGCTATGAGCGACATTTTGTCGTTCACCGTATCAAGCGAGGCCAGTATTATAACGTCCGCCTGGTTATCGTTGCCGTATTTCAGCGGCTCCTTTGGCTTTTTGTTGGAGTCCACGCCTATGAACAGCAAATTTATAAGCTCATCTTTGTATTTATAATACCGCCCGCCGCTTGTGATGTCGTAATCTATCGGCACGCTCGGCGTGGGCGCAGGTGTGGGCGCGGCAATGCCGCCGTTCTCATCCGGTTCTGCCGATGCGGGAACCTCAACAAGCATAGGTGCCTTGGTTTCCTTACCGCTGAACGATGCGCGCCCACTCATCCATATTATAAGCGCCGCGCACACCAGCGCCGCCGTAAGCGCCGCCAGTATTATGAATATCAGTAATATCGGGCTCAGCCGTTTGCGTTTTTTTGCGTTCGTATTTTCCATGTATATCACTCCGTCTGCGCGTCAAGCAGCGAATACTGCGCGGTCAGCTTTGCCTGCACAAGATAGCGCTGCATGCGGTTCTGCTTATAGCATGTTGAAAGCGTAAGCACCTTATCGCCAAACGCGGGGAACATTTCGCGGTCGTAATTCGTATTCACGCCGTCTGCCAGCTTGTCAAAATAGCGGTTGAACTCATCCTCATCCGTAAAATCATGGCAAAGGAGCAGATGCTCGCTGCTGTGCGGATAGGCCGCAAAAACGGTGTATTCATATATAGCATCGCTAAGATATATGTACACAGTCCTGTGTTCTTCAAAATACGCGGGGTCGGCAAAGTCGTTAAGCGTGGCGAACATGGTGCCGTTTTTCCTGTTATGCCCGTAAAGCACGGTGACGGGATCCGAAAAGTCCCGCTTGTTATAGCGCTGCGAAAATATACTGCCGCCGGAATAATAGCTGCCGTCAACGGCATGATCTGAATAGAACTCGTCCTTATCCTCGCTCTGCACCACGGCGTAATTTATTATGCTGCCCGGCATATCTATCCATGCGTAAATGTCCGGATTCAGTTCCGTAAGCGCGCCAAAGTTTATGCTGCGGAATTTCTTCTTCGGCTCCGCATCCGCTGCGTCCGGCTGCGGTTCGGCGTCCGGCGCGGCAGTTTCTTCCGGTCCCGCTGTGTCCGCCTTCGGCACGGCAACCGTCATATCCGATGCAATGTCGTTAGCCAGCTTGTCGTTAAGGCTATTCCCGCGCACATACTGAACAATATAAAGTATGCACAGCACGCAAACGACTGCCATTGCGGCGGATATAATGCCAAGTATTATCTTAACCGATTTTTTCATTTGGCTCCCCTCGTTCAAACGGTAAAAAAATGCCCCATAAACTACGCATTTATGAGGCTCTGTTTTGATTGTGATGCAAATTCAGCTCAGGCGTTGGCCTTCCTGCCTACATACAGCGCCACGCCGCCGCAAAGCACGGCCAGCAGCACTATGCTCTCGATACCGAAATCATATCCGGTCTGCGGAGAGGTAGGATCGCTGGAAACATCGGTATTGCCATGCTCGGGGCTGATAACTTCGGTATCAGCAAACGCAACGGAAGCAAGGCTGAACACCAATGCAAGCGCCAACACTACTGCAAAGAACTTTTTCATAACAATCCCCTCCTGATAAAGGTTTCCTTGCGGATAGATATAGTATAGCTCATGCGGAACGAAAAAACAAGCTGTTTTTTGCTAAAATCGGGCCGAAAATCTAATAATCCATCGTCAGCTTTTCGGCAGTCCGCGCGTCTATTTCCTCAACCATACCTCCATGCACCCTATATACCCTGCTGCACATGCCCAGCACGCTCGGCCGGTGGGTCGTAACTATGCAGGTTTTGTTCGGGTGCGCAAGCATTATGGAGCGCAGCACCTGCCGCTCCGTTGCAACGTCCAGCGCGGATGTGGCCTCGTCAAGCAGCATTATGGGTGCATCTCTCAGCACCGCGCGGGCTATGGCTATGCGCTGTGCCTGCCCTTCGGAAAGCCCATGCCCGTGCTCGCCCACGGACGAATCAATGCCGTTTTCCATTCTGCTCACAAATTCCCATGCGCACGCCGTTTTCAACGCCGCTTCTATTTCTTCGTCCGAAGCCTGCGGCTTCACCATGCGCAGATTGTCCGCAATGGTGCCGGAAACAAGCGTGTTACCCTGCGGAACGTATGAGAAAAAGCCCCTCAGCGCGGCGTTCATCTCCTGTGCTTGGCCATAACCGTCGCCAAGCTCCGCCCGGCCCTGCCGCGGCCGTATGAGCGAAAGTATCATGCGCACCATTGTGGTCTTTCCCCCGCCCGATGGGCCTATCACGGCCACTATCTCGCCCGGGGCAGCCGTGAAATTCACCTTGTCAAGCACGGTTTCGCCCGCCTTATACGCAAACGACACGTCCTCCAGCCGCACCGTAAGCCCGCGCGCGGCGTTGAGCGTATCCTCTCCCGCGCCGCATTCTTCCGGCGGCATCGCCATAAGCTCGCGTATCCTTGTTGCAGAAACGGACGCATTAAGGAACACCGGCACGGTTTTTACAAGCGAGTTAAACGCGGACGAAAGCTTTGCCCCTTGCGAAAGGAAAAGCGTCATCGTGCCGTAAAGTATCTTCCCGTTCCATAGCAGATACAGGCAATAGCAGAACGCTGCCATCTGCACGGCGGAGCCTATCAGCGAAAGCACGGCCTCTGTTTTGATGCTGAACAGATTATAATCAAGGCTCACTTTTTTATATTCGCCCTGCATTTGGCGCAGCCGCTCGCTCTGCTTATCGGTTATGCCGAAGCTTTTTATTGAATCAAGGTTATTGAACGTTTCCGTTTCAAACGCCATCATGCCGCTGTTCAGCTCCCGCACCTTTTGGCCGAAGCTGCGCATGCGCCCTATCAGCCGCCTTGCGCTGAATATCAAAAACGGCGCGCTTGAAAGCGCAAGCAGCGCCATCACCGCATCATAATACATTATTGACAGCAGCGTTATTATGAACGTGTAGCTTGCTATTATCAAATCCGGCAGCCAGCTTATTGCGTTGCCGGCAACGGTATAAGCATCGCTGTTCAGCCGGTTAAGAAGATCCCCGCCCGGGTAGCCGTTGAGCGTGTTCCAGTCCGCGCGTATGACTTTATCGAACACCTCGGCCTGAATATCGTTATTCACCTTTATCGAAACCTTGGCGGATATTCTTGAAACGGTGCTTTTTAGCGCAACGCTCACGACCGAGCTTGCTATCATAACCGCTATAACGAACCACAGCCGCGCCCTGTCGTGCCCGGTGATTATATCAATGGTATATTTGCTTGCAACAGCGGAAACGAGCGCGAACGATGCGCTGAGCATCCCAAGCAGCGTATATATTATCACCGCCGCGCGGTAACGCCGCGTGTATGCCGCTATCCATTTCCAGTCGTTTATAATGTCCTTAAACGTGCCGTCCTTCATGCGGCCAAGCAATTCGCCCAGCGCCTCGGACCCAAGCACCTTCCGTTTGGGCTTGTTCTGCTCCATCGCTCCGCCGCCTTTCGTTCCGGTCTATCTCAATCCCTTGGGCACAATAAAGCTCAGCTTGAGCATAAGCGGCCTCAGCTTTATAAGCGCCACCCACGGCCCGGCAAAAAAGTCCCACCAAGGGTTCCCTTTCTTTATCCATTTGCCCTTGCGGCAAACGTCCGTCACAACGGCAAACACCATGTCCGGCGCAAGCGGGCCTTCTATCTCCGTCTGCGCGTCTCCGGCGGCATAATAATTGCCCTGCCTATCCACGCGCACTATTCTGTGCATAACGTATTGGCCGTTTCTTCGGCGATAAAATGCCATGTCCCCGCGCCTGAGCGGCCCGCTCGGTTTAGCGAAGCGTATGCTGTCCCGCCCGTGCACAAGGAACGGCGTCATGCTGCCGCCAGTTATTGTAAGGCACACGGTTTCGCCCTTTGCAACAAGGCCGCTCAGCACGCGCATATAGCTGTCCGTATCAACGGTCCGTGTAACAGGCTCCACCGTGTTTTCCCTCCAATGCTTTGTTCTTTGCTTACTCGCGTTCTTCGCTTTCTGCCTCGTCCGCATCGTGCGCGGCTTCGCGCCCATGCGCATTTGCGGCGCTATCACTATCCTCGCGGTGGCGGTAACCATAGCCGTAGCTGTATCCGCCATAGCCGTATCCGTAGCCGTAGCCGTAGCCATAGCCGCCGCTAAGGTGCGTTTCAACTCCGTTTAGCACGCAGCCTATAACGCTTGTCCCGCTTTCGGAAAGGAACTGCAGGCTGTCAAGTATCTGCGATATCTCTACCCCGCCCGCGCCTATAACGTACAGCGCGCTGTCCACCGCGCTTGCAATATTCGCGCTGTCGGCAAGCAATCCGCACGGCGGCGTATCCACAATTATAAAGTCCGCCTGACTTCTGAGCGTATCTATAAGGCTTTTCAGCCAGCGTGCGCTTATGGGGCGGGTGCTCTTGCGTGGCACGTCACCCGCAAGCAGCTTCAGCGTGCTGCCCTCAATTTCGCTCAGGCATTCGCCAACGCTTTTCACCTTGCGCTCTCTCAGCTCTACCAGTCCGTTGGACGGCGTGGTTATGCCAAGCGCTTTTTTAACGCTGGGCCTGCGCAGGTCCATATCAACCAAGATTACCCGCGCGCCGTTTTTGCTAAGCGCCAGCGCAAGGTTTGTTGAAACGGTGGTTTTGCCCTCTCCCGGCATTGTGCTGGTTACCAGTATTGCGTGGCATTTGCCGCTTTCAAGCCGCCGTAAAAGCTTTATTCTCAGGCTGCGTATGCTTTCCTGGAAGGAACCGGATACGCGCTTATTCAATATTGAAAGCGTATTCACGTTATGCTGCTTGCGCTTTTTGAACGTTACCTTGGGCAGCGTGGCAAGGCAGGTTTGGTTCAGCTTTATGCGTATATCGTCCGGCTCGCGCACGGTGTTTCTTATCGCCGCACAGAGCATAAGGAAAACAAAGCCTATTATCAGCCCCACTATCGCGCCCTTTATGAACGTTTTTACGGGGCTGAAGCTGTTATACGGCACGGTCGGTTCCACAGAATCCGTCAAAAGATTCATTGTGGTGCTGCCTATAACGTAATCCGCAACCTCCGGATAAACCTTTATCACCGCCTCAAGTATCGCCTTCGCATCGCGCGGGCTGCTGCTTGTAACACGCATGGTGAAAAGGTTTGTATTGTCCATAGTCTCGGCCGTTATAGAGCCGTTTATAACGCTCACACCAAGCTCTTTTTTAAGCTTTGAATACATAAGGTCGGACTGGATAAGGTATGGGAACGTTTTGCCCAGCTGCTCCGCCGTGGCCTTATTATAATAGCTGTATCCGCTGCTCTGCTCCGTGTTGCCGGATGCGAATACCTGAATGGTGAACGTAACTTCGCATGCGTACATGGGCGTATAGCTGAAATATCCTTTGGCGAACCATAGCGCGCCTACTATCGCCGCAAGCACAAGCGGTATCCAAAACAACTTTTTCAGTACCGGAAGGAACTCCTGCAAAAGCCGCGATATATCTATTGCGCCCTCGTCCCGGCGGTCAATTTTCTTTTCTTCCATTGGCTTCCTCCGTATGCCGGCGGCTGCTCTTGCCGCCCTTCGCGTTCCTCTCGCCGTAGCCATATCCGCCGTAACCGCGGCCGTAGCCGTAGCCGTAGCCGTATCCATAACCGTAACCGTAGCCGTAACCCGCGCGGCTGCCTATTATGGGCGTTACGCGCACATCGTTGAATACGCAGCCCAGCAGGTGCGCCTTGCTTTGGTTAAGCATATCCACGGCGTCGTTTATCCTGCCCGCGCTCACGCAGTCCTGCCGCACGACAAGCAGCGAAAGATCCGCTATGTCCGCCAGCATTTCGGCATCGGAAAACATTGCCATTGGCGGCGAATCGATTATTGTATAATCCGTTGCCGCACTCAGTTCCTTCATCATGCTTCGCATGGCGCCGGAGGATATAAGCTCCGCCGCGTCGTTCTGCACCGCGGATGAGAACATCGCGTTCACGCCGTATTTTTCTATGTATTCCGTTTCAAGGCCGCATTTGCCGCGTATCATGTCCGCAAGTTCGGTTTTCACTTCCGCGCCCAGCAGCTTATATTGCGAAGGCTTGTGCATGTCCGCATCTATCAGCAGCACCGTGCCGCCCTTCTGCGCCAACGATATGGCAAGGTTTGCGGCAACGGTGGACTTGCCCTCGTTTTCCGCAACGCTTGTGACGAGTATAACGTTTTTCTTGTCCCGCCTTACGGCATGGGACACGCGGGAGGCAAGCTTCGCCACTTCCTCGCTGAAGTTAAAGCTTGCGGTGGTGTTGGTTATAAGCAGGCCCTTCGTGGTCTTTTTCAGCTTTGTGCGCAGCGTTTTGTTCTTTGTTTCGTGGTGGATGGTGCAATAAAGCTTTGCGTCTATTTTATGCCTTGCGGCGGAGGTGGTCTGCACCCTGTCCGCAAGCAGTATTGATGCTATAAGCGCCAATGCCATTGCCGCCGCGCCTATTATGAACGCGCGCTCTATCGCCGCGCGAAGCTGCAGCGGGTTTGACGGGGATTGGGGCACGGACGGCGGGTCAAGCTCCCTCAGCACAACGTTCTGAAACACATAATCGGATACAGCCGAATAATTGTCCAGCAGGAATCTGAGCGTTTTGAACGCATCCGTCGGGTTATCCGCAGTTACGCGCATCGTCATAAGATTAGTCTGCGGCACTACGAACGCCTCAAGTTCGCCGTTCAGCTTTTCAACGCCCAGCTTTTCCTTTGATATGGTTGAAAACATTGTGCTGTCAAAAAGCTTTGTGAAAGTGCCCGCCATTTCGGACGTGCTTGAAAGGTTTGAAAAAACGGAGGTATAGCTCGCGTTCTTCATGCCCACGGCAACGGTTGTGCTGGCGGTATATTGCGGCTTATAAAATACCTGAAGATAGGCCACCGTAAGCATTGCCGCGATAAGTCCCGCGGCGATAACGGTGGGTATTTCCTTAACTATGCGGCGGATGATGCAGACAAGGCTGTAATCCGTCCAGCGATTTGATGCATGTTCTTCCATTGCTGCCCTCCCGCTCATTCCACAACAACATACAGCACCACGCTACCGCGCACGCCTATTTCGTTGCGGCAGGAATAAGTGATGCGGTTCACGCCCTCTTTAAGGCGTGATTTATCGGCATATACGGCGCTCTTTTCCGCGCCTATAACTTCCTTAACATATTTCATCGGCTTAAATGACTTCGCTTCCTCCGCCGTCATATACACAAGATATGTGTCAAGCGTTATAACCGGTTCGTTATCGGCTATTGTCCTTATTTCAACCTCAAGCGTAAGCGAAACATGATCGCCAAGACTGTTCGTTACCTCGAACGTAACGGGATAAAGCCCTGCGTAATAAGGCGAAAGGTTATTTGTGTTTATCCTTATGCGGTCATTTATATTGCCGTCTATCACATCGTACGCTGTAAGCCTGTCTCGCACCTGTATGCTGCCCGTCGGGGCATAGCGCAATTCCTTGCTCAGCGAAAAGCGCGGCGGAACATAATCGGTATATATTATTGTGCGCGTGCGGGTAACAACATGGCTGTCGTTATCGGACACGGCATATGTCGCGCTGACCTCGCCGCCTTCGCCCATTTCAATTTTTTGCAGTATCAATTTGTCCGTTATGTCGCCGTCCTTTGCGTCGTATGCCGTAACGCCGCTCATAAGCGCATCCGTGCCGTCCGCAATGGAAATGCTGAGCGGTTCTTCATCCACCCGTATTTCCGGCATTGTAGTATCTGTAGTGTAATGCTTATAAAGTATAGCTCCCCCCAGCAGAAGCGCCGAAACTATGAACAGAATAAGCATTGTGATATGAAGCTGTTTCATCGTGCGTTATTATCCCTCCGCATTGGGTCAAAATTCGCTTGCCAGCGCATATACTTCGCCGTTGTTTATTATGGCCGCCGGATTTTCCGAAAACAGCAGCTCCGCCGCGTCCTGCCCGTAATATTCCGCAACCACGTCGTAACCGTCGTCCAGCTTGGTCGTGCGGCGATACGGGCCGTGCGCGTCGCTTGCAATTACGTGCACGCACCCGTGCTCCAGGCACCAGCGCGCCGTCTTTTTCGCGTGCCTGCCAAACATGCCCGTAAGGCTGCCCTTGTTCAGCTGCACCACCGCGCCGCACAGCGCGCAGTGTTCAAGGAACGCCGGCTCATCCTGAATGAAATAATACCGTTCCGGATGGGCAATAACGGGTATCAGTCCGCGCTCAAACACCGTTTGCAGGCTCCGTTCCATAAATTCGTCCGTCTCGCCGAACGCGAACTCTATCAGAAGGTATTTCGACCCTGCAAGTGTCAAAAGTTTCCCTTCGTCTATCTGCTCGCCCAGCCTTGGCGTTGAAAATACCTCCATGCCGTTGTAAAGCTTGAGCGGTATTTCGTTTTCCTTCATCATGGCGCGCATGGAATCAAACCTTGTCAAAAGCTCCGCCGTGTTGAAATTGGCAAAGCCGTCCGCCTCGCAGCAATGCGGCGTCATTATCATTTGCTTAACGCCGTTTTCCGCTGCCGTTTCCGCCATTATCAGGCTATCCTCCGCGTTGCCCGCGCCATCATCCACGCCAAAGAGTATATGGCTGTGTATGTCTATCATATTGCAACTCCTACCGAGCAGCACTTGGCCTTGGCGCATTGCACGCTGACCTGCTCGGCGTTTTTGTTTACCTCCTCGGGCCTTCTGTACGTGGGCACCAGCTTATGCAGCGCGGCAAGTATTTCTTCGTTATTGCCAAGTGCAACCGTCGCTTTCAGCTCATCCAGCCTGCGCTTCATCATTTCCTCGTCCACAGCAGGGCGTTCCTCAACGAATATCTTTTCGTTTTCGGTTTTGTGCAGATTGTCGTTGGACATCAGCAGCTCCTCATAAAGCTTCTCGCCCGGCCTGAGCCCCACTTCTTTTATTTCTATGTCCCTTCCAGGAACGTAGCCCGAAAGCCTTATCAGCTTGTCCGCCAAATCAGCTATCCTCACCGGCTCACCCATGTCCAGCACGAAAACCTCGCCCTTGTGCGCAAAGGAGCCGGCCTCAAGCACCAGCTGCGCCGCCTCCGGTATCGTCATGAAATAGCGTATTATGCGCCTGTCCGTTATCGTTACCGGCCCGCCGTAGGCTATCTGCTTCTTAAAAAGCGGTATTACGGAGCCGTTTGAGCCAAGCACGTTGCCGAAGCGCACCGCGGCGAACTCCGTCTCTCCACCGTTTAAGGATTGCAGCACCTGTTCGCACAGGCACTTTGTTGCCCCCATAACGTTTGTTGGGTTCACGGCCTTGTCCGTTGATATCAGCACGAACTTTTCCGCGCCGAACTCACGCGCGGTACAGGCGGCGTTATATGTGCCGAAAACGTTGTTCTTTATAGCCTCTCCCGGGCAGTCCTCCATAAGCGGAACGTGCTTATGCGCCGCCGCGTGCAGCACAAGCTGCGGACGGTATTTTGCAAATATCTGCTCCATGCGCGCCTTGTCGCGCACGGATGCTATTTCAACGCTCAGCGGAAAATCCCGCCCGTAAAGATGCACAAGATCGTTTTGCAGTTCATACGTCGTGTTCTCCGCAATGTCCAATATTATCAGCCTTTTCGGCCCCTGCGCCGCTATCTGGCGGCAAAGCTCGGAGCCAATCGACCCGCCTCCGCCCGTTACCAGCACAACCTTGCCGCGCACGAATTCATTCACGCGCTGGTTGTCAAGCCTTATCGGTTCGCGGCCCAGCAAATCCTCTATCTGCACTTCCCTCATGCCGGAAGAAAGGCTCTTTTTGCCGGAAGCATCGCCCTCCACCTGCGTAACAGGGTCGCCCAGTATATGCACGCGGCAGCGCGTGTTTGCGCATATGTCCAGTATTTCGCGTTTTCTTTCAGTCGTAGTGTTGTTTATGGCCAGTATTATGTCCGTAACTGGCGTGTTTGCAAGCAGCTCAACCGTGTTGTCAATCGGCCCTATAACGCTAACGCCGTGTATGCGCTTGCGCTGCTTTTCGCGCGAATCGTCAATAAGGCAATACGGCTTATATGTGCCGTACACGTTGTCGTTCAGCTCTCCAAGCAGTGCCACGCCCGCGCTGCCCGCGCCTATTATGGCAGTATAGCGCTGCGCGCCCGCACCTATGCTTGTCACCCTGCGCCTGTATTTGCGATATAAAAATCTTATGGCAAGCATGGCTATAAGCGCAAGCGCCGTGCCCTTGAGCGCCTCGCTTATCCAAATGAAGCTGGTGCCGAGTATAATATTTACCGCGGAGTACAGCAAAAAGCCGCAGCCCATACCCTTGAGCAGCGTTAGATATTCCTGGCTTTCGGCATAGCGCCACAGCGTATCATACGTTTTGAACCAAAGTTGAAAGACAAGCACGCATACCGTAAGCAAGCCGATATGCATTACCAAATTGTAAAGCTGGATGTTACCATCCGTCAGATAGCTGAAGAACATGGCAAAATTGAAGAAAAAAATCAAGCACACATCCATCAGCAGCACGACAAGACCCCTGTAACGCGATCTCGACACAAGTTTCCCCTCCCTGTGACTGCGCAATGCGCCTATTATGCGATTATTCTACATTATATCAGCCCGTTTGCGCTAAGTCAAACCGCACGTTGTGCCTGCGCGTATGTTTTGATATAATATCTGTACAAATAAGCAGTCAAGGGGGATTATATTATAATGTCTGTTTTGCTTACCGGGGGCGCGGGCTTCATTGGTTCGCACATTGCGGTTGAATTGATAAACGCGGGGCTTGACCCCATAATTGCGGACGATTTCAGCAACAGCTCGCCCGATGTTATCGATAGGCTTTATGCAATAACCTCTAAGCGCATACCGTGCTATGAGATCAACGTGGCCGATGCTCCTTCGGTCAGCCGCATTTTTGAAGGAAACGCCATCGATGCGGTCATACACTGCGCCGGGTTCAAGGCCGTTGGCGAATCGGTAAGCGAACCCGTCAGGTATTACCGCAATAATCTTGACACCACCCTTACCATACTTGAGCAAATGAAGGCGCACGGGTGCGAAAACATTGTTTTCAGCTCCTCCGCCACGGTATACGGCGGCAGCCACACAGCGCCCTTTACCGAGGACATGAGCGCGGGCGACTGCACCAATCCATACGGCAAAACCAAGTATTTTATAGAGGAAATATTGAAGGACACGGCCTTTGCGGATAAAAGCATGAGCGTTGTGCTGCTGAGATATTTCAACCCCATAGGCGCGCACGAAAGCGGCCTTATAGGCGAAAAGCCCAACGGCATTCCCAATAACCTTATGCCGTATATTACGCAGACCGCCGCGGGCATACGCAAGGAACTGAGCGTGTTCGGCAACGATTACCCCACGCCGGACGGCACGGGCGTACGCGACTATATACACATTGTGGATCTTGCGCGCGGGCATGTAGCAGCGCTGAAATACGCAGCGAATCACAAGGGCACGGAAATATTCAACCTCGGCACGGGCAAAGGCACAAGCGTGCTGGAGCTTGTTCATGCATTTGAGCAGGCCAACGGCATAAAGATACCCTACCGCATGGCCGAGCGCCGCGCAGGCGATATAGCCACCTGCTACGCCGGAACCGAAAAGGCGGCGCGCATGCTGAACTGGCGCGCGGAAAAAACATTGCAGGATATGTGCCGCGACGGCTGGCGCTGGCAGCAGAATTGCGGAAAATAACGGTATTTTACGTTAAAATGGCGCTTCCTACGCCATTTTTTATTGTTCACAGAATGTTAATATCCCTATTCATTGACACTTCTGCCCCTTTATTTTATTATATTTATATCATAGTTGCTTCATAGCCCGAATGGGTGGGGTATGAATTTATTCACAGCAGTAGGTCAATAAACGCAGCGCAAACAGAATATGGTGGACAAAAGCCACGGTTCGTGCGGAACAGGTGTTTTCGCCCCATTCACATTGTGCAGGCATAGTTTACCCAAATAATTCAAAGGAGGTACCCACATGAAAAAGCATATTTCATTAATACTTGTACTGTTATTCGCGCTTGCTGCGCTGCCGCTTGGCGTGCTTGCCGCGGGCAATGATTACCGCTATGCCACGGAACCCGTGAACATGCGCACAGGCCCCGGCACGCAATACGACGTTATACGCGAACTGCAAACCGGCGAGCAGGTTGAATATCTTAAGCGCTCCGGCAAATGGGCAAAGGTAAAAAGCGGCGATACCGAAGGCTATGTTTTCGCAAAGTATCTCACGCGCGAAAAGCCCATCACCGCAGGCACCGTGCTGACAGCCAAAAGCACCGTAAACGTGCGCAGCGAGGCAAGCACAGCATCAGCAAAGCTCGGTAAATTGCCCAAAGGCAGCCTAATAACGGTTATTGCCGTGCGCGGAAAATGGATAGAAATAAACTGGAGCGGCAGCACCGCATTCGTATACAAGAAATATTTCAAGCATCTTAATACGGCCGGTATATCCTTGCTGTACGCGGGCAGTGTACGCACATTCTTTGAAGCGAATTACAGCAGCGTATACTTTGGCATATATATCGATAAAGATAACGGCGGCAAGCTCGGCGTGCGCGTATCATCCTCGGCGAACATAGCCAAAATTGCCGATGAGCTGAAGGCCACGGGCAAGGTTGACATGGCATATATAAACATTCAGCCCTCCAAAATGCCTTCCTACGCCAACGCCGAATACATGCGCGGCATAACGCATAATATGCTCACAAAGTATCTTGAGCTGCCCGAGGAGCAGCGCGACCTTATCCGCCTCAGCTCTGTAAATTACGACCCGCAGAGCGATACGGTGATAGTTGAAATAGTGCAGCTTGACGCGGCGGCGCAGCAGGCCTTTGAGCAATACATAGCCAAGGCGGACTATATCACGTTCCGCTCCGTAAAAATGCTTGCCGTTCCGCAAACCTAAGCCGATGTGCAGTAAAAGAGCCGCAGGGGTTATCCTGCGGCTTTTGTATTGTGCCGTATTTTGCTTTACGCGAAGTTCTTGATTATGTCAACAATCTCCGCGCCTACGCGCTTCTGCGCCTCTGCGGTCTGCGCACCTATGTGCGGCGTGCAGCTCACATGGGGATGGCTGTAAAGCGCATGGTTCTTGGCGGGCTCTTCGGCGAACACGTCGAGGCCCGCGCCGCGCAGCTTGCCGCTTTCAAGGGCCGCAAGCAATGCGTCCTCGTCCACGTTGTTGCCGCGGCTGGTGTTTATAACTATTGCGCCGTCCTTCATCTTGGCGATGGTATCGGCGTTTATCAGGGGCTTGCCGTCTATGCTGGGGGTGTGTACGGATATGAAGTCGGAATTAGCGAGCAGCTCATCCATTTCAACGTACTTCATGTTCTCGTTCTCAAGGCCTTCCGCCTTGAATATATCATACGCCAGCACCTTCATGCCCAGCGCCTGCGCCTTCGCGCCAAGCGCCTGACCTATGCGGCCGTAGCCTATAACGCCCAGTGTCCTGCCCGCAAGCTCAATTCCCTTGTAGGCTTTCTTTTCCCACTTATCCTCGCGCATAGTGTGGCCGGCGATGGATATGAAGCGGGCAACGGAAAGCATATGCGCAAGGGCAAGCTCCGCAACGGTGTTGCTGGAAGCGCGCGGGGTGTTGCGCACATGTATGCCGTTTTCTTCCGCGTAAGCCACGTCTATGTTGTCCACGCCAACGCCGCCGCGGATTATCAGCTTCAACTTGCCGGTTTCCTTGGCCGCGTCAATTATGGGCTTGCGTACCTTGGTCGCGCTGCGCACAACCAGAATGTCGTACTGCTTTACCTGTTCGGCCAACTCTTCGGGCTCGTAAAACTGCTCCACTACCTCGTGGCCCATTTCCTTCAGCGCCGCTATCGCGCTCTTATCCATTCCGTCGGATGCAAGTATCCTCATTTTCGTTTCTCCTTATTACTCGTTCTCGGCTTCAAACTTCTTCATGAATTCCACAAGGTATTCAACGCCTTCCATGGGCATGCAGTTATATATGCTCGCCCTCAGGCCGCCGGTGGAACGGTGCGCCTTAAGGTTGGACATGCCGGCCGCAACGCTTTCCTTAACGAACTTCGCGTCAAGATCCGCATTGGGCGTATTGAAGCGGACGTTCATCTTGGAACGGCTGCCCGGCTCTATCGTGGTGGTATAGAAATCGGAATGGTCAAGGCAATCGTAAAGCAGCGCGGCCTTCTTTTCGTTTATGGCCTTGCGCGCCTCAAGCCCGCCGTTTTCAAGCAGCCAATCCATTACCAGCTTGCATATGTAAATGCACCAGCAGGGAGGGGTATTGTGCATGCTCTTGGCCTCTGCATTTATGGTATAGTCGCACATGGTGGGGGTGATGGGGTTCACGTTGCCCAGCATGTCCTCGCGCACTATAACTATGGTCAGGCCCGCGGGGGCAACGTTCTTCTGCGCGCCGGCATATATAAGGGCGAACTTGGATACGTCTATGGGTTCGCTCATTATGCAGCTGGACATATCGGCGACCAGGGGCACGTTTCCGGTATCGGGAATATAATCCCAGCAGGAGCCGTATATGGTGTTGTTGAAGCAGATATGCACATAGTCCGCCTCGGGATCGAGCTTCAGCTCTTCCTGGCGGGGAATGCGGGAGAAGCCAATGTCCTTACCGGTCCATGCGATGTTTACCTTGCCGTACTTTTCGGCTTCCTTGGCGGCCTTGCCGGAGAAATTGCCGGTCACAATATAGTCGGCCTTGTGGTTTTTGTTCATCAGGTTGAGCGGAACCATTGCAAACTGAAGCGTCGCGCCGCCCTGCATGAATATTACCTTGTAGTTATCGGGGATGTTCATTACCTTGCGCATCTGGGATTCGGCCTTAACGATTATGTCGTCGTAAGCCTTGGAGCGGTGACTCATTTCCATTACGCTCATGCCGCTGCCTTCGTAGTTGAGCATGTTGTCCCTTGCGCTTTCAAGCACCTCTACCGGAAGCATAGAGGGGCCGGCAGAGAAGTTATAGATCCTGTCGTAAACCATATCTTTTCTCCTTAACACATAGTTATATTCCTTATGCCGGGCTAACCCCGACTTATGTTAGTAATTATACTCTTATTTTGTGCGCAAAACAAGGCCGCGGAAGCATTTCGCCATTTCTTTGACAAATATATTATATCCAATGCCGTTTTAGGGCAAAAACAGCCGCTTTTTACTCATTTGCACCCCTTTGCGCTATGGACAATACTCCGCTCATGTTGTATAATAGCATTGCATATACATTATGTATATACAAACACTTTATGCATTTTTAGAGGTGGCGCATGGACAGATTTGTAAACCAATTTTCCGAAATAGGCAAGCTTAACGCCGTTATGCTGCACCGTCCGGGCGATGAATTGAACCAAGTCACGCCGGATTTTTTTGACGATATGCTCATAGACGATACGCTCTATCTTCCCGCGGCGCAGCGGGATCACGACCGCTTTGCCGAAATCTTACGCGAAAACGGCGCAGCCGTATATTATCTTAAAGACCTTTTCTGCGAAGTTATTGCGAACGATAAATTAAGGCTTCAATATATAGAGGATTTCTTAACCCAAAGCCCCATCCCCGGAGACGCCGTGCGCGATGCCATACGCGCCTATCTTTTGCCCAAATCTCCAAGCGACTTGTTCGATGCCGTGGCCCGCGGCATATGCCCGCGCGACCTTGCTGCCATTCCAGGCAACCGCATAGCGCTTGACGTTACCAATGTTTATCCGTTTATACTCGACCCAATGCCGAATATTTACTTCACGCGGGATACGTCCATGTGCATTGGCGGCGGCATGGTAATAAGCAGCATGAGCATGCCCTCCCGCAGCCGTGAAACGCTGTTTACCCGCTATATACACGACTATCATCCCCTGTTCACCGCTTCTCCCGTGCCGCTGTGGTATGATAATGAGCAGCGGTATAATATGGAAGGCGGGGACGTGCTTATTCTTTCCGATAAGCTGCTTGCAATCGGCTGTGGAGAGCGCACGAACATTGCCGCGGTGGAAATGCTTGCCAACCGCGTTTTTGCGGAAGGATTTGAGCGCATATTGGTTTTCAACAATCCCCGCTCGCGCAAGTTTATGCACCTTGACGTGCTGTGCACAATGGTGGATTACGATAAGTTCATAACCCACCCCTGCATATATGAAAAGCAGTTTGACGTATACGAGCTTACCGGCAAGCCCGGGAAGCTTTCCATTTCCTGCACTACCGATCCGGTGAATAAAATATTTGCCCGCTGCCTTGGCCTGCCCGCGGTAAAGTTCATTGAAATGGGCGGGGGCGATCCAATAATTGCCGCGCGGGAGCATTGGAACATGGGCTCGAATTCGCTCACGCTGTCCCCGGGCAACATTGCCGTATATGACCGCAACGAGGTTACTAACGAGCTTCTCATTAAGGCCGGCATAAAGCTGAATCTCGTCCCCGCGGGCGAGCTTGTGCGCGGGCGCGGCGGCCCCCGGTGCATGAGCATGCCCATAAACCGCAGTGCAATATAAAAAACAAGGGAGCAGCCTCAACTCAGCTGCTCCCTGTTATTTTCTTTTTAATCCTCGCCTTCCGCCATGCGGTAGCCCACGCCCATCTCTGTCATAATGTAGCGCGGCTCCGCAGTGGAAGGTTCTATTTTGCGGCGAATGTTCGCCATGTTAACGCGCAGTATCTGGTTGCCCTGTTTGGCGTTTGGGCCCCAAATATGCTTTATTATTGAATCATATGTAAGCACGCGGCCGGAGTATTTGCTCAGCAGCGCCACTATTTTATACTCATTTTGGGTCAGATGCGCGTCTTCCCCGTTCACATATACGCGCCGCTTATCGTAGTCCACTTCAAGGTCGCCCGTATGAAAAACGCCTGTCTGCCGCTGCGCCTGCTCGCCTTCTCTAAGCTGAACGTGCCTGAGCGCCGTACGTATGCGGGCAAGCAGTTCGCTTGTGCCAAACGGCTTTGTAATATAATCGTCCGCGCCCGATTCCAGCGCCATAACCTTGTCCCGCTCCCTTGTGCGTGCGGAAACCACTATTATGGGCACATTCGACCATCCACGCACGTTTTCTATTATCCCCTGTCCGTCCATGTCCGGCAGCCCAAGGTCAAGCAACACCAAATCCGGACAATGCGACGTTATAAGTATTATTGCCTCCGCCCCGTTGCGCGCAACCATTGTATCGAACCCGTTGGCCTGAAGCACCGCGCTCACAAAGCTTGAGATATTGTATTCATCCTCTACTATAACTACTAAGTACTTATTGCTCATTCGTCCTCCTGCCGATCGTCACAGTCATACAGTTCCATTTCCGCCATGTCCAGCGGAAGCGTGAATTCAAATACAGCCCCGCCGTTCTGCCCATTATAGGCCCGCATTTTTCCTTCATGCGCGCTTATTATGGTGCTGCATACGCTAAGGCCTATGCCCATGTTTCGCTTTTTATCCTCGCTGCTGCCAACGCTGCGTTTAAAGTCCCCCTCCAATATGTGCGGCAGCAGGTTCGGGTCTATTCCCCGCCCATCGTCCGTCACGCGGAAAACGGCGTTTTCGCCCTCGCGCGATATGTCTAGCGTTATCTTCGTCATGCCGTCGGCGTGTATCGCCGCGTTTTCAAACAGGTTCATAATTACCTGCCTTATAAGCATCCCGTCCATGGGAACCAGCAGCAGCTCATCCGGCATATGTGTTTCCACCTTCACGTTTGGGAAATGCTTTCTGAACTGCGTTAGCGCAGATGCCGCAACCTCTTCAACAACTTCGCTTTCTTTTGCTATGTTCGCCCCGCCGTCCGGCGCGTCTATCCGCGTAACTATAAGCAGGTTTTCAACCAATCTTATCAGCCATTGCGAGTCTTCCTCTATTTGGTTAAGCAGCTTGTTCTTTTCCTGCTCGCTCAGCGTATCTCCGCCTTCCTTCAGCACGCTGCACGCGCCGCTTATGGCTGTCAGCGGGGTTCTCAGATCGTGTGAAACTGCGCGCAGCAGATTGCTTCGCGTCCGCTCGCGTTCGGCGTCTATCTTTAATTGTTCCTGCTCTTTTATTCTTGTGGTCAGCGTGCCCGTTATCATGGCCGCCGACAGCATGCTAAGTATCGCTATCGGGTATCCCGTCAATGTAAAGTTAAGCTGGTAATACGGATATGTAAAAATGCAGTTCACTATCAGCACACCCAGTATGCTTGCCGCCACGCCGCATATATATCCGCTCGTAAAGCGCGAAATTATAAGCACCGCCACAACGAACAATATCGCCTCAAATTTCTCTTCCCCTGCAAACGGCCTCAACGCGTAGCACACAAGCGTTGTTGCCGCAAGCGTGCCTATCGTTATTCCAACATCGCGCCATGTTAATTTCGCACATTTTTTCTTCGCGGACGAGCTCATGTGTATCCCCTTTACCATGATAACTTTCTCGTATTATAAATGTACAACGATTTTCATTTTATTGCAATGCCGCATATTGCCCACTTAACCTATAATAAATGCTCTCTTTACGGCTTGGCATATTATCTTAACGCCTTCTTTACGGTGCATCCCCAAACTTGTGCCAAAATACGCACACAAGGGCGGTAAAAGCCGCCCCTATGTTGCATAGTTTTATAATCTTCTCCACGCTTCGTCCTTTATCGGCGCGCGGCCGCTCAGCGCACGGTCAATTTCTCTTAGCATGCGCGGCGTGTCCGCATTAAGCGTTCCTTTAAGGTTTATATAGTTGGATGCATGGTTTGCGCGGAACACCGTGCCCTCGCTATCCATGTTTTCAAGCATTATTCTGCATTCTTCAAGCGCCGTCGCAGGCCCCACAGGCTTCAGCCTGCCCACCCTGTATTCGTCGTACATTGGGCAGCCCGGCTCAAGCATAAGCGAAAGTAGGCCAAAATAGTCCGGCTTCATGCGGCTTACAGCCTCTGCCGTGGCCTTCGCATGCGCGGCGGAGCCTTCGTCCCCCGCAAGGCCCAGTATCGCCGTGAGCGATACCGCAAAGCCCGCCCGCTTTGCCCGCTGACCCGCAAGTATTATTTCCTCTGCCGTCGCGCCCTTGTCTATTCGCCTGAGCACATCCTCGTCGCCCGATTCAAGACCCATGTATAATAGCTCCGTGCCCGCGTCATGCAGTGCCTTCAGCTCGTCATCCGTCTTTATAAGCACGCTTTTTGGTGAAGCATACATGCTCACCCTTTCGCATTCCGGGAAAATGTGCCTTATCGCCGCGCTTATCTTCAGCTGCTCCTCGCTTTTGCGTATGAACGCATCGCCGTCGGCAAAAAATATTCGCTTTATGCTGCTTGCAAATCCGCGCGCGCGCTCAAGGTCCGCTATAACGTCCTCCGTGCTTCTTATGCGGAACTGCTTTTCCTTATACATTGTGCAAAAAGCGCAGCGGTTGTGGCTGCACCCTATGGTGGATTGTACTATAAGGCTGTATGCCTCGCTCGGCGGGCGGAATATGCGTCCTTCGTAAAAATCTCCCACGGTTTATGCCCCTTCCGCGTTTGCCGCCGCGGCCTGTTCCTGCTTCTGCGCGATTTCGGGATGGGTAAGTTTATAGTAATATTGCAGTATATCGCGCCTGGTAACAATGCCTATGAAAGAGCCTAAATCGTCCGTCACTGGTACAAAGTTCTGGTTCTGCGCCATCAGGAAAAGATCCTCAAGCGATGCGTTCACGTTAACGGCCTTGTTGCGGTCCGCCTTAAGTATGTCCTTAACATACAGCCGCTCCTGCGCGTGGTTATCCCATGCGGATTCGTCTGTCAGCTTCCATAAAAAGTCGCCCTCGGTAACGGTTCCCCTGTATTTGCCGTCCCTGTCTATAACGGGTATGGCGGTGTAGCCGTAATGCCTCAGCTTTTCAAGCCCCTGTCTCAGGGTGTTGTCATAATAGATATAGGCCGTGCTAACCTTTGGCCTCAGAAAAAACAGCACATTCATGTCCGTATCTCATTCACCAACCTTTGCTTATAGCATACCATAAACTCAGCCCAAAATGGTGGCAGCATTGTTAAATAGATAATTATATATTATTTATGGAAAAGCTTCTTGGTCTGGTACCGCGGTTCGCAGGTCAGATTAACGCCAAGCTTTCTGAATGTTGCCACGTCTACGCCGGAAAGAATTACCGAGGAATGCGCTTCGCATCCCCTCAGCTTGCTAAGCTGCCGCATGGCAAGGTCCGCCGTGGGGTTGGTTGCCGCGCATATGGAAAGGGCAATAAGTATCTCGTCCGTATGCAGGCGCGGGTTGTGGTTGCCAAGATGCTTTATCTTCAAATCCTGTATAGGCCCAATTATAATCGGGGAAATAAGATGCATGTCGTCCTTTATGCCGCCCAGCGCCTTCAGCGCGTTCAGCAGCAGCGCCGCGCTCGCCCCCAGCAAATCGGAAGTTTTGCCCGTTATTATCCGCCCGTCCGGCAGCTGCAATGCCGCCGCGGGCTGGCCTGTGACCTCCGCCTTTTCAAGGCACTTGGCTATTACCGGCCTGTCCGCCTCGGTAAGTCCCGCCTGGTTCATAAGCAGGCGCAGCTTCTGCACCGTGCTTTCGTCCCGCATGCCCTGCCTGTGCTGGCACATTTCGGCATAATAGCGGCGTATTATCTCCTGGTTGGATGCTTCGCGGCACGCCTCGTCGTCTATTATGCAGCAGCCCGCCATGTTCACGCCCATGTCGGTTGGGGATTTATAGGGGCATTCGCCGTATATCTGCTTAAATATCGCCGCAAGCACGGGGAATATTTCAACGTCCCTGTTGTAATTCACGGTCGTTTTGCCGTAGGCTTCCAGGTGGAACGGGTCTATCATGTTCACGTCGTTAAGGTCAGCCGTCGCCGCCTCATACGCAATGTTTACCGGGTGCTTCAGCGGCAGGTTCCATATCGGGAACGTTTCAAATTTAGCATAGCCCGCCCTTATGCCGCGCTGATGCTCATGGTAAAGCTGGCTCAGGCACACCGCCATCTTTCCGCTGCCCGGTCCCGGCGCGGTTACGACTATAAGCGGCCTGCTGGTTTCTATGTATTCGTCCTTGCCGTAGCCTTCGGGGCTGACTATCAGCTCCACGTTGCTCGGGTAGCCCTTTATCGGATAATGCCTGTATACGCGGATGCCCAGCCCTTCAAGCCGCTGCTGGAACGCATCCGCCACGCTTTGGCCGCGGTACTGCGTAAGCACCACGCTGCCAACATAAAGCCCTATCGCGCGGAATGCGTCAATAAGCCTTAATACGTCCAAATCATATGTTATGCCGAGATCTCCGCGAACCTTGTTCTTTTCTATGTCCGATGCATTTATGGCGATAACTATCTCTGCCTTGTCCTTCAGCTGCATAAGCATACGCACCTTGCTGTCCGGCTCAAAGCCCGGCAGCACGCGCGACGCATGGTAATCATCAAACAGCTTGCCGCCGAATTCCAAATACAGCTTGCCGCCAAACTGATCTATCCTGCTCAATATATGCTCCGACTGCATAGAAAGGTACTTCGCGTTGTCAAATCCCTGCCTCATCATTTCCTCCTGAAAAGCTCTCTATTAAACAATAAAAGGAAGCGGGCTGAGCCTGCTTCCGATGTGCGCCTTTTTTATAGTACAACTATTTTGCGCGGATTTCAAGTGGAAATGAGTCGCTTTTTATCAATAAACGTAATACCCGTTCACATACATGTAAAGATACGCCGCCTGCATCATCGTGCATGCAGCCGTCATTGCAACGTCCGTGCGCCGTTCGCCGCTTGCGTTCGCCGCCGCAAGCATCAGCGGTATGCACGCCGTAAGGTAGCGCGGGGAACTCAAAAGCCACGTTGCTCCGCATGCCACCGCAAAATACGCAAGGAAATACGCCGTGTATGCCGGCCTTAGCTTCTTTGCACCGGTCAGCATCATTATAAGCGCCGCAATGCTCGCCGTAAGATTGGGTATCCAAAGTCCCCACAGCTCGCCCGTGTTCCCGCGCTGCGCCGCGCGTGCCGCCGCATCCACCTGCGTTGCCGCCGTTTCAAAGAACAGCCCGAAGCCCTGCGACCAATGTTCCTTTTGATACTTCATGAATGTGAGCGCGTTCCCAGTCACGGCATAGTTGATGTAAAGATAGCCTATCAGCCCCAGCGGAACTATCATCAGGCACAGCGCGTTTAGTATAAGCGCACGCCTTTCTTCCTTTATCGTGCCCATTCGATACGCCGTTATAAAATCTTCCGCTATTTCCCAGGCAATAAATACAATTATCAGCCCGCCTACCGAGCGCGTGAAGCCCGAAAGTGCGCCGAATACGCACGCCCAAAGGTATTGCTTTTTCCGCGTGAAGTATATTGCCGCCGCGCTTAGCATTATGAACAGCGCCTCACTCATGGGCGCGGTAAGGAAAAACGCCGCCGGAAATACAAGCATGTATTTTACGGCTCTCAGCGCCGCGTCACGCTCCATGTCCAGCGCCGCCGCTTCATATACGAATACGGCCCCTACTGCCGACGCCGCAGCCGATACAACCATTGCCGATATCAGCGAATTGTTGAATATAAGGTTAAACAGCCATATGGCGCACGGGTAAAACGGGAAGAATACAATATGGAACCGCGGGTCGCCCTCCGTAACATACCACCGCTCCGCTATGCCAAGATAGCTTGGCGAATCGCTGTGCTCCCATACGCTTGCAAGCGTGTTCCACATTCCGCCGGGATACGCCCTGCCGTAGCGGTAAAGCAGATATCCTATCAGCAGCGCCGCAATGCGCGTCATCAGCACAAACAGCACTATCTCGCCCCACGGGTGCCTTCTGCTGCGCCTCAGGCTCCTTGCCCCAAGCAGTTCGTCCGGGCTTAAATGGCCGCCCTTCAGCGCCGCAAAGGGCCGCGCGCACAGCGCAACCATAAGCGCCGCAAACAGCGCCGCCATTATTCCGCCCGCAATAAGCCCCAACACGGAAGCGTTCCGCGTAAGGCTTCGCCATATGAATATTATCGATACGAGCGTGGCCGATGCTATGCCCGCCCAAAGCTGCCATTTCTTTTCCATGCCATAAAGTATAGCACAATACCCGCCCCGCCACAACGCACCATGCAGGAAAAGCCGCGCCTATGGCGAATTTATAGTGTGGATTTTTTGTAAACAGAGGTGATACCCATTGTCCTTTGAACTTGATGCGGGCGTGTTCCGCGCCCTTTCGCGCGAAGAAGCGCCCCTCGCCAACGCCCTTGCGGACAGCATAAAGCCCACCTTCAGCCATTGGGACGAAGATTACCCAACATTGGATATATTTGAGCAGGACGCCGCCGCTGGTGAGCTTTTCGGCTATTTCATCGATAATAGGCTCGTTTCGATAATCGTCGCCACCACCGCCCCCGAAGAATTTGAGGACGTGCTCGGCGTGCCCGGCGCAAACTGGCCGGACAGCAAGCGCCCGTGCATGCTTTGCCGCCTGTGCGTTGACGTGAACTATCGCCGCCGCGGCATAGGCGAATATATGATGCACCATGCCGAAGCGGAGGCCAAGCGCCGCGGCGCGGATGCACTTTGGCTGCTGGTCGCCACGGATAATCCCACCGCGTTCAGTATATATGAGCGCATCGGCTACCGGCTCTGCGGTCAGGCAAATATTTACGATGCGGACTTCTACTGCTGCGCTAAGGATATATAGTCCCGAATATTGTCCATATTAAGCTGCCCTGCCCGCGTTCATCCGCGCAGCAGGGCGTTTTTTATTGCCTCAGCCTTTCCATGACCGCGCTCAGCCGCGAAAGCTGCTCCGGCGTGAGCATTGGCGCTATGCGTGCCGCAACGTCGTTCAGCTTCGCTTCGTCTATCATGCCGCTGCTTTTGCCGCGCATCAGTTCCTCCATCAGCTCGCCTTCGCTTTTGCCGCCATAGTAGTTCATCGCGTCCTCCATGCTTTTCAGCTGTTCAGGATCGGCTGAATTCATGGCGTTCTGCGCCATGCTTTCGTAGTTCGGCCGCTGCTCTCTCCGTCCGTATCCTCTCAGGTCCTTTTTCATTGCATCATCTCCCTTCAGCCTATTATATGATGCAATGCTCTCAATGGTTCGGCTTGGTTCAAAATTCCGCCCTTTTGCATACATTGGAATAGATATATCTTTAAGGGGGGCATATTATGCAGCGCACGCTGAACAATACCATTCCGCAGCCGCAGCGGGACCGGCAGCAGGGGGCGCAGTATTCCCCCGCGTATACCATGGCTTCCCGCATACGCAATGAACAGGGGCGCGACCGCGCGGCCGAATATCTTGGCGCAATGGAGCCTTTCCTTGCCCCCGGGGAGCGCGAGCACATAGCAAAAATGCTGGATATTCCCCTGCCGCAGCGGCAATATGCCCCGCCACCGCCGCAGTATGCTCCCCCGCAGTACGCCCCGCCCCAACGTCCCGCGCAGGGCCCGCAGGCTATGCCTAACCTGGGCGGCATGGGCGATACAATGCAGCTAATGCAGCTCTTGAGCAGCCTTGGCGGCATGGGCAAAGGCGGTTCCCCGCTTGGCCAATCCGGCGGCGGCATGAATCCGCTTATGCTTGCCCAGCTTTTGGGCAATATGATGGGGAGGCGCTGATGCCCTCCCCATTGCATATCGGTCATTTCTTCTTTTTGCCGCCGTTATGTATCTGCTTCGGCTTTTCCCCGTCAAAGAACGCGGAATCGTCCGGCCAGGCATATTTATCGTCCTTCAGCCGCGTATGCGCGCCGTTGGCCTTCATCGCGGGCTGCGGCAATTCTTTATAGTGCTGCTTTATGTAATATACCTGCATAAGCGCCGCCGCAAGCAGAATTATCCATATAACTATCTTCAGCCATCCGCCCGCGCCGAGCACGGTGCAGATTTCGTTCATGTTATAGCACAGTGCGCTCATCACGGCGTATGCCGCCGCGCCTATGTACCATTTGCCGCGCCGCATGATTATCGCCATGAATATGGCCATGATCGGCTGAAAGAACACCATTATTACAGACGGCAGCGTAAGATAGAAAAACTGCCATCCGTCCGCAGCGGATACGCCCTGCTGCGCAAGCTGTATGTGCGTCATAGCAACGCTCAGCGCGCGGCTGTACAGCATGGGTATGCACATGCCAACGCTTACGCATACCGCTTCCATAAGGCTTATCTCGCCCCTGTAAACCGCCTTGTATATAACATACAGCGCCATCGCTTCCACCGCGCCAAGCAGTATCCAGCGTATCGCGGCTGCCCATCCCGTCTGCAAAAAGGCTACCCCGCCGTCCTCATAAAGCAGCAGCACCGCCGCGCTTATTGCGGAGGATGCAAGTATGGCCGTTATGCCCACGCCAAGCGGCTTCATCAGTTTAACGCTTGAGCGGTGCACCACCACCAGCGCCGCAACGGGTATGCACATGAAAAGCACGGTCAAAACGATAGCAAGTATTGCAAAAAACATAATCTCTCCAATGCGTGTTAAATTTTACCGCTATTATATCAAAAAATCGGGCCGCTGTGTAAACGGCCCGATAATTTTTATTTGTCAGCTTACTTTATCAAACAAGCTCGATAACTGCCATCTCGGTAGCGTCGCCGCGACGGGGTCCCAGCTTGTAGATGCGGGTGTAGCCGCCCTTGCGTCCATCGTACTTGGGTGCGATTTCACGGAACAGCTTCTCAACCACGGGGTTGGGAGTCTGCTTGGCGCGCTCGGCATACTCGCTCTTGCTCTCCTTGTCCTTCTTGGGCAGGGGAGTGTTGTACAGATAAGCCATCATCTGCCTGCGGGCATGGAGCTTGGAAGGCATGTCGTTGGTCTTTTCAACCTTGACTATCTGCTGCTTCTCGTTGCGGGTTTCCTTCTCTACGGTAACGGTGTTCTTGTATTCGCTTACGGCAAGGGTGATCAGCTTCTCAGCTATGGGGCGGATCTCCTTCGCGCGGGCTTCGGTGGTAACGATTTTGCCGTTCCACAGCAGCGCCGTGGTCAGATTGCGCAGCATTGCGTTGCGGTGATCGCTCGCCTTGCCAAGTTTACGGTTTGGCATTTGTTTTTCCTCCTAATTAGTCTTCGTTGTGACGGAGCGAGAGGCCCAGTCCAACCAGTTTCTGCTGGACTTCCTCAAGCGACTTACGGCCAAGGTTACGAACCTTCATCATTTCTTCCTCGTTGCGCTGAACAAGCTCTTCAACAGTGTTGATGCCTGCGCGCTTGAGGCAGTTGTAGGAACGCACGGACAGGTCAAGCTCCTCTATCGTCATTTCAAGGATCTTTTCCTTCTTGTCCTCTTCCTTTTCAACCATTATTTCTACGCCCTGAACATGTTCGGTCAAATTGATGAACAGATACAGATGCTCGGTCAAAATCTTGGCCGCTAAGCTTACCGCCTCGTCCGGACGAATGGTTTCATCCGTCCAGATTTCAAGCGTCAGCTTATCATAATCGGTTATCTGACCAACACGGGTGTTTTCCACGCGGAAATTCACCTTGCGTATGGGAGTGAATATGGAGTCAACCGCGATCTGCCCAATAGGCATATCGGGGCGCTTGTTCTTGTCAGCGGAGACGTATCCGCGGCCATGCTCAAGTATAATCTCCATCTCAAGCTTGCCGTTGGGGCCAAGGCTGGCAATGTGCAGATCCGGATTCATTATTTCAACGTCCGAATCGGCGGTTATGTCGCCTGCCTTCACCTCGCACTCTCCATGAGCGCTGATCGTGACCTTCTTGGGGCCTTCGCTGTGCAGCTTAACGCACAGCTCTTTTATATTGAGCACTATCTCGGTAACGTCCTCGCGAACGCCTTCGATGGTAGTGAACTCATGCAGCACGCCGTCTATCCTTATGGCAGAGGCGGCCACGCCGGGCAAGGAGGAAAGCAGCACCCTGCGCAGTGAATTGCCAAGGGTGGTGCCGAAGCCGCGTTCCAGCGGCTCCACCACAAAGCGACCATAGCTGTCGGATATTTCCTCGCACTCGATCCTGGGTCTTTCGATTTCTATCATTTTTCCATCCCCTCTCTTGATGTTTGGTCAGTCGATAAGGGTCGCGGACCGCTTCATTACCTGGAGTAGAACTCGACGATGAGGTTTTCCTCAACGGTGAGGTCGATATCGTCGCGCTGGGGCATCTGGGCGATCTTGCCGGTGAGATTCTCACTGTCAAGCTCAAGCCACTTGGGTATGGGCTTGCTGGCGCCCTGCTCGCGCAGGTCCTTGAAGTTGGCCATGTCGCGGCTGCGCTCGCGCACGGTGATGGTCTGGCCGGGCTTCACAAGATAGGAAGCGATGTCGACCTTCTGACCGTCTACGCGGATGTGGCCATGGTTAACGAGCTGACGGGCCATGGGACGGCTGGGAGCGAAGCCCAGGCGATACACCACGTTGTCAAGCCTTCTCTCGAGCAGGCAGAGCATGTTGTCGCCGGTTATGCCGCGCATGTTGCTGGCCATGTCGTAGTACTTGCGGAACTGGGACTCGCTGATGCCATAGGCACGGCGGCACTTCTGCTTTTCGCGCAGCTGCAGGCCGTATTCGCTCTGCTTACGCTGCCTGGCCTGGCCATGCTGTCCCGGGGGGGTGTGGCGCTTGATGATAGCGCACTTTGCTGTGTAGCAACGGTCGCCCTTAAGGAAGAGCTTCTCGCCTTCCCTGCGGCACTGTCTGCAAACGGATTCAGTATATCTTGCCATTTGTCTGTCTCCTTAAACTCTTCTGCGCTTGGGCGGACGGCAACCGTTGTGCGGTATGGGCGTCACGTCCTTTATCATGTTGACCTCAAGGCCTGCGGTCTGGAGGGCGCGGATGGCGGCCTCACGGCCGGAGCCGGGTCCCTTAACATAGACTTCCACAGTGCGGAGGCCATGTTCCATGGCGGCCTTAGCCGCGGTCTCGCTGGCGGTCTGCGCGGCGAAAGGAGTGCTCTTCTTGCTGCCCCTGAAGCCAAGTCCGCCGGCGGACGCCCAGGATATGGCGTTGCCCTGCAGGTCGGTGATGGTTACCATCGTGTTATTGAAGGAGGAACGGATATGGGCAGCGCCGCGCTCTATGTTCTTCTTTTCGCGGCGTTTGCGGGTACCCGCTTTCTTGACCTTACCTTTTGCTGCTGCCATTTTGCATTAACCTCCCTTATTTCTTCTTGCCGCCAACCTGACGCTTGGGACCCTTGCGGGTACGGGCGTTCTGCTTGGTGCTCTGGCCACGCACGGGCAGGCCCTTACGATGCCTTACGCCGCGGTAGCAGCCGATCTCGATCAGCCTCTTGATGTTCATGGAAGTCTCTCTCCTCAGATCGCCTTCCACCTTTATGTTATGGTCGATATAGTCCCTAAGTTTGGCCACATCGGCTTCGCTCAGGTCGCGCACGCGGATGTCAGGATCGACGCCCGTGGCTGCGAGGATGTCCGTAGCGGTCTTGCGGCCGATACCGTAAATGTAGGTCAGGCCGATCTCAACCCGCTTGTCTCTGGGCAGGTCCACGCCAGAAATACGTGCCATAAAGTTTGTACACCTCCGTAAATTTTGGTTCAAATATATATGTACCCGCCGGTTTCCGCGTCGTTTCCTCCGCGGCAGCCGCACCGGCGGCTGTTTCCGCTATTAGAAGCCCGCTCCGCACACCGTGGAGCAGATTTCTAATATGTCTGGCGGCGCAATTACCGCCTGACGGAGCCCATAGCGTTGAGCTCGAAACCTTTCGAAGAGCCGGATGAAATTATCCAGTGTGGCGCTCTCCTTTGTATATCTTCTCGCCTTGGGGCCGTTTGCTTAGCCCTGCTTCTGCTTATGGCGAGGATTCTCGCAAATCACCATCACGCGGCCCTTGCGCTTGATGATCTTGCACTTTTCGCAAATGGGTTTGACTGAAGGCCTAACTTTCATTGTTTTATCCTCCCGTTAATTCTTTGCGCGCCACGTTATGCGGCCGCGCGTAAGGTCATAAGGAGACATTTCAACGGTTACTTTGTCTCCCGGCAAAATGCGTATGAAATTCATGCGCAGCTTGCCTGAAATATTTGCCAATATCTTGTGCCCGTTTTCGAGCTCTACCTCAAACATCGCGTTGGGGTAAAGGTCTGTGACCAGACCCTCAACCTCGATAACATCGGTCTTTGACAAGCTATACCTCCCTATAATATATCGTCCTCATGGTGAACCGCGCCCGTTTTCAGTGCGCGGCGTAAAGCCGCATCGGCCGTTCCGCCCTTTGCGGAAAGTATATCGTCTATACCATCTATCCGCCCGGCTTCAAATTGCAGATGCTTTGGCTTCTTCCTCTTGGGCTTTGCCGCCTTGTGCACTTTTCCGTCGCACAGCATCAGCGTCCCGTCGTCATTCGTGCCTATCACGGCGTAGCGTATGCCCTTATCCCTGCCGGCCTTGGAAACGGCTATACGTCCCATCAGGCCGTCTGTCTTTTCAGTTCCAGCCATCGGCTGCACCTCAAAGCGTCAGTATTTCGGGCTTCCCGTTTGCGGTTATCGCAACGGTGTTTTCGTAATGGGCGGCGGGCTTCGCGTCGCGCGTCACAACCGTCCATCCGTCCTTGAGCACCACCACGTCCGGCGTGCCAAGCGTTATCATCGGCTCGATAGCTATCGTCATGCCGGGATAAAGCCTTGGCCCTCTACCGTGCCTTTTATCAACAAAGTTGGGCACTTCGGGCGGTTCATGCATGCTGGTGCCTATGCCGTGACCCACAAGCTCACGCACCACGCCGTAGCCATGGTCGTGCGCGCATTGTTCCACCGCGGCGCCTATGTCCGCAATGTGGTTTCCGGCAACAGCCTGCTCCATCCCGCGGAAGAAGCATTCCCTTGTCACTTCAACAAGCTGCTTCACTTCGTCCTTAACGTTGCCTATCAGTATGGTGCGGGCCGCGTCGCCATGGTAGCCATTCAGTATGGCGCCCACGTCTACGCTGATTATATCCCCATCCCTCAGCTTATAACCGCCCGGGATACCGTGCACCACCTGTTCGTTCACGCTTGTGCAGATACTCTTGGGATAGCCCTCGTAGTTAAGGAAGCTTGGTATTGCGCCCTGAGAGCGGATAAAATCTTCGGCGATCTTGTTCAGCTCCTCGGTCGTCATGCCAATCGCCGCGCTTTTTTCAAGCAGCAGCAGCGTGTCCCTTACCACCGCGCCCGCAGCACGCATCAGTTCAATTTCGCGTTGACTCTTTATCGTAATGCGTTCGCTCATTTCAGCCTCTCCGTAGCGGCCACAACGTCTGCGTAAACATTATCCGGCGCGTCGTCGCCGTTCACGCGGCTCAGGTTGCCCCTGTTCGTGTAATACTCGATAAGGGGCTTGGTCTGCCTTTCGTATACGGCGATGCGGTTTTTCACCGTTTCCGGCTTATCGTCGTCCCTTATGTAAAGGGGCGATCCGCATTTTTCGCAGGTGTCCTTGTGATAGGTGGATGTGTGGTATCCTGCGCCGCAGCCGGAACACATGCGTCTTCCGCCAATGCGCTCCAGTATCCGCTCCGCAGGAACGGCAATGTCTATCACCATGTCAATGTCCGATATATCATTCAGGGCTTCTGCCTGAGCAACTGTTCTGGGGAATCCATCGAACAGGAATCCGTTTTCGCAGTCGGCTTCCTTTATGCGCTCGGCAACCATTGCGATTATCAGCGCATCAGGAACCAGTTCGCCCCGCTCGATATAGCCTTTGGCTTCCGCCCCCAGCGGCGTGCCTTCACGCATCTGGGAGCGGAGCATATCCCCTGTGGAGATATGGGCTATACCATAAAGCTTGCTTATCCTCTCCGCTTGGGTGCCTTTCCCGGCGCCCGGAGGTCCAAGAAATATAAGCTTCATAGTGTCTATCCGGCTTTCTTAGCCAAGGAATCCCTTGTAATGGCGCATGAGCATCATGGATTCGAGCTGCGCGCTGGTTTCCAGAGCAACGCTTACCATTATCAGTATGCTCGTGGGGCCAAAGGTGGAGCTGAGTCCGAATGCACCAAGCAGCACCGTGGGGACTATGGCCAGTATCATAAGGAAGATCGCGCCGAACAGGGTCAGGCGGTTGCTTATCCTCTGCAGATATTCGCCGGTGGGCCTGCCGGGACGGATGCCCGGTATAAAGCCGCCGTTCTGCTGCAGGTTCTTGCTTATTTCCACGGGATTAAAGGAAATCGTGGTGTAGAAGTAAGCGAAGGCCACTATCAGCAGCGAATAGATCACATAATATACAAGGTGTCCATACCAATGCTCACTGCTCGCGCTCATGTAGTTGATATAGAACTTGTAGAATCCGCCATCTGGCCAGAACTGGCCGATCATCGCGGGGACCTGCATAATGGTCATGGCGAAGATCAGGGGCATAACGCCGTTGGCGTTGGCCTTGAGGGGGATAAAGGTGCTCTGGCCGCCGTACATCTTGCGGCCTACCACGCGCTTGGCATACTGCACGGGGATGCGGCGTTCGCTGCGGTCTATGAAGGTGACGCCGGTCACTATGGCCAGTACGAACACGATCAATATAGGCAGTATCCACCAGTAATACTGGCCGGTTACGAACACAGCCTTGCAGATACTCAGTACAACGGTGGGAACGCGAGCGCAGATGGAGGCGAAGATTAAGAAGGAGACGCCGTTGCCGATGCCCTTTTCAGTTATCCTTTCGCCGATCCACATCAGGAACGCGGTACCAGCCGTACACACAAGACCTATCGTGGCATAAGTAAGGAAAAGATTATCTGTGCTTGCAAGCACGTTTCCGCCGTAGTTGCTGTTCTGAAGTCCGGCAACGATACCTATGCTCTGCACCAGCGCAAGGCCGATGCCGGTGTAACGTGTAATGGCTTCGATCTTTTCCCTGCCATCCTCCTCCTTGGAAAGTCTTTCAAGGCTGGGGATGGCAATGGTGAGCAATTGAATGATTATAGAGCCGGTGATGTATGGCGAAATGCCCATTGCAAAGATGGAAAAGTCACCGAAAGCGCCGCCGGAGAGCAGGTTGAGGAATCCCAACATATCGTACTGCTCTGCATACTGTGTAATGGCTGCCGCGTTCACACCGGGGACGGGGATGAAGGAACCCAAACGATAGATCACGATAAGCAGCATCGTGTAAAGCATCTTCGTGCGGATATCCTTTATTTTCCATGCGTTGACGAGCGTGCTAAACATCAGACCACCTCTGCGCTTCCGCCAGCGGCCTCGATAGCCTTCTTAGCAGTCTCAGAGAACTTCGCGGCCTTGACATCCAGCTTCTTGGTCAGCTCGCCGCGACCCAGAACCTTAAGTCCGTCCTTCTCTATCTTGCTGATAATGCCCTGCTTCTTGAGAAGCTCTGCGGTAACGGTGGTGCCGTTTTCCAGCTTTTCAAGCTCGCCGACGTTAACAACAGTGTATTCCTTAGCAAAAATGTTGGTGAAGCCGCGCTTAGGCAGACGGCGTGCAAGGGGCATCTGGCCGCCTTCAAAGCCGTTCTTCTTGCTGCCGCTGCGGGCCTTCTGGCCCTTGTGGCCCTTGCCGGAGGTCTTGCCCAAGCCGGAGCCCGTGCCGCGGCCTACGCGCTTTACGGACTGGGTGGAGCCCTCCGCCGGCCTTAACTCTTGTAGTTTCATGCTTCCTACCTCCGAATTAAACTTCTTCGACCTTTACAAGGTGCTTTACCTTGAAGATCATGCCGCGCACGGCCGCATTGTCGGGCTTGATAACGGTGCTGTTGGTCTTATGCAGACCCAGCGCCTTTACGGTAGCCTGCTGGTCGTCAAGCGCGCCAATGGTGCTCTTTACGAGGGTTATTTTCAGTTCAGCCATCGTTTCCTCCTATCAGCCGAGGATCTCTTCCACGGTCTTGCCGCGCAGACGCGCGATCTCTTCCGCAGTGCGCAGCTGGCTGAGTCCATCCAGGGTCGCCTTGACGCAGTTAGCGGGGTTGTTGGAGCCGTAGCTCTTGGTGCGGATATCCTTTATGCCGACCATTTCAAGCACCGCACGGACGGGGCCGCCCGCGATAACGCCGGTACCTTCTTCGGCGGGGAGCATCCTTACATGGCCCTTGCTGTACTTGCCTTCCACAGCGTGCGGAATGGTGGTGCCAACAACGGGAACCTGTATCATGTGGCGCTTGGCGTCAGCAACGCCCTTGCGCACGGCTTCGGGAATCTCGGTAGCCTTGCCAAGACCAACGCCGACCCTGCCTTCGCCGTCGCCGACAACCATCAGCGCGGTGAAGCGGAAGTTACGGCCGCCCTTAACGACCTTGGCGACGCGGTTGATATATACAAGCCTTTCCTTGAGTTCCACTTCGGGTGTATCGATACGCTTTTGCATTTAGACCTCCTTAGAATTCCAGCCCGGCCTTGCGAGCGCCGTCGGCAAGCTTCTGAACGCGGCCGGTGTAAAGATAACCACCGCGGTCGAATACTACCTGCTTGACACCCTTTTCAATGGCCCTCTTGGCGACCATTTCACCCACTATCTCGGCAGCTTCGCTCTTGGTCTTGCCTTCAAGCTGGGCCGCGACTTCCGCATCCAGAGTGGAAGCGGCAGCCAGAGTGTGGGAAGCGTCGTCATCGATGACCTGGGCGTAAATGTGGTTCAGGCTGCGATATACGTTGAGCCTGGGGCGCTCGGCGGTACCCAGGATGTGCCTGCGGGTACGCTGATGCCTCTTTTGACGTATAGAGTTTTTATCTATCCTTGATATCATTATCCTTGCTCCTTATCTACGCCTTACTTACCGGTCTTGCCTTCCTTACGGCGTACATGCTCTCCGGCGTAGCGGATACCCTTGCCCTTATAAGGCTCAGGCTCGCGGACCGCACGGATATCAGCCGCCATCTGGCCGACCTGCTGCTTGCTCGCGCCCTTGACCACGATGCGGTTGGGTGCGGGAACCTCAAAGGTGATACCTTCGGGAGCGTCAAACTCGACGGGATGGGAATAACCCATGTTCAGCACGAGCTTGCTGCCCTGAAGCTGGGCGCGGTAACCAACGCCTTCAATCTCCAGATTCTTCGCAAAGCCCTCGGTCACGCCCACTACCATGTTGTGTATCAGGGAGCGGGTAAGACCGTGCAGCGCGCGGTGACGCTTGTCGTCGCTGGGGCGCTTCACGTGAAGCACACCATTGTCCTGTTCAATCTCCATATCAGGAGAGATCTTTTCACTAAGAGTGCCCTTGGGGCCCTTCACGGTCACGGTGTTGCCGTCATCGACCGTGATTGTCACTCCGCCAGGAACGCTTATCGGAAGTTTTCCGATTCGTGACATGTTATTACACCTCCGTTTATATTGGTTTTATTACCAGATGTAAGCGAGGACTTCGCCGCCCACGCCCTGCTTGCGGGCTTCCCTGTCGGTCATTATGCCGCGGGAGGTGGATATGATGGCGATGCCCAGACCGTTCAGCACCTTGGGCAGCTGGTCCTTGCGCGCGTAGATGCGCAGACCGGGCTTGCTGATGCGCTTGAGGCCGGTTATGACCCTCTGCTTGTTGGGGCCGTACTTGAGGTCGATGTGGATATACTTGGCCACGCCGTCCTCGCGGATGTCATAGCTCTTTATGTAGCCCTCGTCGAGCAGTATCTCGGCTATGGCCTTCTTCACCGTGGAAGCGGGGACGAGAACGTCCTCATGCTTGGCGGTAAGAGCATTGCGGATACGGGTCAGCATATCGGCGATGGGATCGGTTATCAACATAGTCTTTTTTCCTCCTTTCGATATGCTTACCAGCTGGCCTTACGCACGCCGGGTATCTCGCCCTTGTAGGCAAGCTCCCTGAAGCAAACACGGCAGATGCCGTATTTGCGCAGGACGGAATGCGGACGGCCGCAGATGCGGCAGCGGGTGTAAGCACGGGTGGAATACTTCGCCGGGCGCTGCTGCTTTATTTTCATGCTTGTCTTTGCCACTGTTTCTTCCTCCTAAAATCACGCCTGCATGAAGGGCATGCCCATCATCTGGAGCAGCGCCTTCGCTTCTTCGTCGGTCTTGGCCGTGGTAACGAACACTATGTCCATACCCCTTATCTTATCAACATCGTCATAGTTGATTTCAGGGAATATCAGCTGTTCCTTCAGGCCCATGGCGTAATTGCCGCGGCCGTCAAAGCTGGTATCGGGTATGCCGCGGAAGTCGCGCACGCGGGGAAGCACTATGTTGATGAGCTTATCAACGAAATAGTACATCCTGTCGCCGCGCAGAGTGACCTTGGCGCCAATGTTCATGCCTTCGCGAACCTTAAAGTTTGCAACGCTCTTCTTGGCCTTGGTCACAACGGGCTTCTGACCGGCTATGATGCTCAGCTCTTCCACTGCGCTCTCCATGCCCTTGGGGTTGTCCTTCTCGGAGCCGAGGCCCATGTTGATGACTACCTTTTCAAGCTTGGGGATCTGCATCACGTTCTCGTAACCGAACTTTTCCTTCAGCTGGTTAACGATCTCGTCGGTGTACTTCACCTTGAGACGGGGAGCCTCGGTAAAGGGCTTCGCCTCAACGGCGTTCTTTTTCTTCTTGGCGGGTGCCTGAGCGGCGGTATCTTTCTTAGCCATTCTCTATTCCTCCTGCCTCAGTCGATGTTCTTGCCGCACTTTTTGCAAACGCGGACCTTCTTGTCGCCGTCCATGGCATGGCCAACGCGGGTAGCCACGCCGCACTTGGGGCAAACCAGCATCACGTTGGACGCGTTGATGGTGCCTTCATGCTCTATACGGCCGCCGGTTTCGCCCTGCTTGCGGGGCTTGCGATGCCTGGTCACCATGTTGGCGCCCTGCACCACTATGCGCTCCTCCGCGGGGAAGGCAGAAAGGACCTTGCCCTTCTTGCCCTTGTCCTTGCCGGAGATGACGACTACGGTATCGTCTTTCTTGACGTTAAGCTTCTTCATTGCGTTTCCTCCATCAAAGCACTTCGGGTGCAAGGGAGACTATCTTCATGTAGTCCTTAGCGCGCAGCTCCCTCGCCACAGGCCCGAAAATACGGGTTCCCTTAGGCTCCTTCTTGTCGTTTATTATAACGGCCGCATTGTCGTCGAAGCGGATGAAGCTGCCGTCCGGCCTCTGTGTGGGGTAGGTGGTCCTTACCACTACCGCGTGCACAACATCCTTCTTCTTCACGGCGCCGCCGGGGGAGGCGGACTTTACGGAGGCAACTATTACGTCGCCTATGCCGGCGCTCTTGCGGAAGGAGCCGCCCAGGCAGCGGATGCACATGATTTCCTTGGCGCCGCTGTTATCTGCTACTTTAAGCCTTGTCTGCGGTTGAATCATTTTTTGCTCCTTTCCGGCTTACTTGGCCTTTTCAACTATCTCGACCAGTCTCCAGCGCTTATCCTTGCTCAGGGGGCGGGTCTCCATGATCTTAACGGTGTCGCCTATGCCGCACTCGTTATTCTCGTCATGGGCCTTAAACTTGCGGGTACGGTTTACCATCTTGCCGTAAAGGGGATGGCGTACCTTGGTCTTTATGGCCACGACGATGGTCTTATCCATCTTGTCGCTTACGACTTCGCCGATGCGGGTCTTGCGATAACCTCTTGATATCTGTTCCATTGGTTTAATCTCCTTTCACCCTTACTCGGCAGCCTTGAGCTCGCGCTCGCACAGCAGGGTCTTGACCCTGGCCACGTCCTTCTTGCACTCGCCTATGCGCTGGGGATTGCTGAGCTGGCCGGTAGCAAGCTGGAAGCGCAGATTGAACAGCTCTTCCTTGAGCTCCTTTTCCTTGGCGACAAGCTCCTCGGTAGAGAGCTTCCTCAGTTCATTAGCCTTCATTGCTTTCGCCTCCTGCCACAGTCTCTTTCTGTACGAACTTGCACTTGAGGGGCAGCTTGTGCATTGCAAGCCTGAGCGCCTCCCTTGCAGTCGCATCGTCCACGCCGGCGATTTCGAACATCACTCTGCCGGGCTTGACAACCGCTACCCAATATTCGGGTGAACCTTTACCGGAACCCATTCGGGTTTCTGCCGGCTTTTCGGTAACGGGCTTGTCGGGGAATATCTTTATCCAAACTTTACCGCCGCGCTTGATGTAACGGGTCATCGCTACACGGGCGGCCTCTATCTGCTGGCTGGTGACCCAGGCGGGCTCCGTGGCCATCAGGCCCCAATCGCCGTAAGTCACGGTGTTACCGCGCAATGCTTTGCCGGTCATGCGGCCGCGGTGCACTCTCCTGCGCTTAACTCTCTTAGGCATCAACATGGTTATTTGCCCTCCTTACGCTTTCTTCACACGGTTGAGCACTTCGCCCTTGTAGATCCACACCTTAACGCCTATGCGGCCGTATGCGGTGCGGGCTTCTGCAAAGCCGTACTCTATGTCCGCACGAATGGTCTGAAGGGGAATAGAACCTTCATGGTAACCTTCGCTGCGGGCTATTTCCGCTCCGCCAAGACGACCGCCGCAGGAAATCTTTATGCCCTTGGCGCCGGCCTTGGTGGCCCTCATCATGCTCTGCTTCATGGCGCGGCGGAAGGAGATACGCTTTTCAAGCTGGGCCGCGATGTTCTCAGCTACGAGCTGAGCGTTTGCATCGGGGTTCTTTATCTCCATTATGTTCACGTTGACGGGCTTACCGATCAGCGCGCTTACGTCGGCCTTTATCGCGTCTACGCCCACGCCGCCTTTGCCGATCAGCATGCCGGGACGGCCGGTGTAGATGCTCACGGTCACCTTGCCTGCGGCGCGCATAATGTCTATGCGGGCGATACCGGCGGCGTAGTGTACCTCTTTGATATGATCGCGGATCTTCTTATCCTCGATGAGGAAATCGGAGAATTCCTTCTTGGAAGCGTACCAGCGGGTGTTCCAATCCCTGATGACGCCTACGCGGAATCCGTTCGGATTAACTTTCTGTCCCATTGTCTCCTCCTTAGTTTACCTTGTCCAGGATAACGGTTATGTGGCTGGTGCGCTTGCGGATCCTGCTCGCACGGCCCTGGGCACGGGGGCGGAAACGCTTGAGGGTGGGTCCCTGATTAGCAAACACCTCGGCTACGAAGAGCTGATCCGCGCTCATGTCCAGATTGTTTTCCGCGTTAGCAACGGCGGAATTGAGGACCTTAAGCACCGGCTCGCTGGCAGCCTTGGGAGTGAAGGCCAGTATGGCCTTGGCTTCTGCCACAGACTTGCCCCGGATCAGGTCGATGACGACCTTGACCTTGCGGGAGGAGATGCGGACATACTTGGCTATCGCGCGGGGACGCTTGTCGGCGTTGGCCTTGCGCGCTGCGCTCTTTTCTCTTGACCTTGTTGCCATGTTTCGCTCCTCCTTATCTCTGACCAGAGGTCTTTTCGGAACCCCTGTGTCCTCTGAAAGTACGGGTGGGCGCAAACTCGCCCAGCTTGTGACCAACCATTTCCTCGGTCACGTACACGGGAACGTGCTTCCTGCCGTCATGCACGGCGATGGTGTGTCCCACCATCTCGGGGAATATCGTGGAAGCCCTGGACCATGTTTTGACCACGGTCTTCTTGCCGCTTTCGTTCATCGCGTGAATGCGAGCGAGCAAGCGTTCCTGAACAAAAGGCCCCTTCTTAACTGATCTGCTCATTGTTGACTCCTTTCGCCTCTTACTTGCCGTTCCTGCGGCGCACGATGAACTTATCGTTGACGTTCTTGGTCTTGCGGGTCTTATAACCAAGCGCGGGCTTGCCCCACGGAGTGACCGGGCCGGGACGGCCGATAGGCGACTTGCCTTCGCCGCCGCCGTGCGGATGGTCGCAGGGGTTCATGACTGAACCGCGCACGGTGGGCCTGAAGCCCTTATGACGGGTGCGGCCGGCCTTACCAAGCTTAATGTTCTCGTGATCCACGTTGCCAACCTGGCCGATGGTGGCCTTGGCTTTCATGGGGATCAGGCGAACTTCGCCGCTGGGCAGACGGACCTGCGCGTAAGCACCTTCCTTAGCCATCAGCTGGGCCGCGTTGCCGGCGCTGCGGGCGATCTGCGCGCCCTTGCCGGGCTTGATCTCGATGCAGTGTATCATGGTGCCGACGGGTATCTGACGGATCTGCATCGCGTTGCCGACCTTGATGTCCGCGCCTTCGCCGGAAAGCAGCGTGTCGCCGACCTTCAGGCCAAGGGGAGCGATGATGTAGCGCTTTTCGCCGTCTGCATAGTTCAGCAGGGCAATATTCGCGCTGCGGTTAGGATCGTATTCGATGGTGGCAACCTTGGCGGGCACGCCGTCCTTGTTGCGCTTGAAGTCGATGATCCTGTACTTGCGCCTCGCGCCGCCGCCGCGATGGCGAACGGTGATGCGGCCATGGTTATTGCGGCCGCCGGAGGAGCGAAGGTCTTCCAAAAGGGATTTTTCCGGCGTGGTGCAGGTGATCTCCTCGAAAGCGGAGACGGTCATGAAGCGCTGGCCGGGAGTGGTGGGTTTGATCTTCCTTATAGCCATTGTGTGCCTCCTTACTGGGCGATGCTGTCGAAGAATTCAATACCCTTGGAATCCTTCTTCAGCTTCACATAGGCCTTCTTGATGGAAGGACGGCGGCCTTCGTGCAGGCCCTGCCTCTTCATCTTGCCCATGTGGTTCACGGTGTGTACGGAATCGACCTTTACGCCGAACACGGCTTCGATAGCCTGGCGGATCTCGGTCTTGTTTGCCCTCTTATCGACCACGAAAGTGTAGGTCTTGTCTGCAAAGTGGTCGTAGCTCTTCTCGGTGAGTACGGGGCGGATGATTATATCATGGGGAGACTTCATTATGCGTACACCTCCTCTATCTTTGCCACGGAATCCTTGGTGAGGATGAGAGTGTTGTACTTGAGAATCTCGTACACGTTCAGAGTGCTGACCAGAGTGGTCTTTACGCCGGGGATGTTCCTGGCGGCGCGCTCTACTATCTCGTCCTTGTCGCTGAGCACTATGAGCGCCTTGCCGACGTTCATGGCGTTGAGCACCTTCACCATTTCCTTGGTCTTGGGGTTCTCTATATCCAGCGCGTTGTAAACGATGATTTCGTTGTCGTTCACTTTGCTGGTCAGTGCGCTCTTCATGGCGATGCGCTTGACCTTCTTGTTAACGCTGAGGCGATAGTCGCGCGGCTTGGGAGCGAACACTACGCCGCCGTGGGTGAATATAGGCGCGCGGTTGCTGCTGTGGCGGGCGCGGCCGGTACCCTTCTGGCGGTAGATCTTGATGCCGCCGCCGCGTACTTCGGCGCGGGTCAGGGCGCTCTGCGTGCCCTGGCGCTGATTGGCCAGATAAGCCTTAACAACTTCGTGCACGGCGTACTGATTTACTTCAGCGCCAAACACATTCTCGCTCAGGGCGATCTCGCCGATGTTTTCGCCGGCGATATTGTGCAATGCTACGTTAGGCATTTTCTACTTCTCCTTTCCCTTACTTAACGGTTTCCCTAACCATTACCAGGGAACCCTTGGCGCCGGGGATTGCGCCCTTTATGAGCAGCAGATTCCTTTCGGCGTCCACTCTGGCGACCTCAAGGTTCTGAACCGTGATGCGCTCGCAGCCCATATGACCGGGCAGACGCTTGGTCTTGAATACCTCGCCGGGGTAGGTGCAGGCGCCCATTGAACCGGCTACGCGGTAGGAGTGGGAACCGTGGGTCTTGCGGCCGCGGGCCTGATTCCAACGCTTGATGTTGCCCTGGAAGCCCTTGCCCTTGCTCTTGCCGGTAACGTCTACCTTATCGCCGTTGGCGAATACGTCAGCCTTAATGACCTGACCGACTTCGTAAGTCGCGGTATCATCCAGCTTGAATTCGCGTACATAGCGGTGAGCGGCAACGCCGGCCTTCTTCAGGTGACCGAGCTCAGGCTTTGTGATGAGCTTTTCCCTGACGGGGCCAAAGGCTACCTGCACGGCTTCGTAGCCGTCTTTGCCGGTGGTCTTAATCTGAACCACGGGGCAGGGGCCCGCAAGCACTACGGTGACGGGGATCATGGTTCCGTCTTCTCTGAACATCTGGGTCATGCCGACCTTGGTGCCCAAAATCGCTTTCTTCATTGTAAATCCACCTCCGTGCTTACAGCTTGATCTCGATATCAACACCCGCGGGGAGATCGAGCTTCATCAGCGCGTCCACCGTCTTGGCGGAGGGCTGCAGGATATCGATCAGGCGCTTATGGGTGCGCATCTCAAACTGCTCTCTGCTGTCCTTATACTTGTGGGGCGAACGGAGGATGGTAACTATTTCCTTCTCCGTCGGCAGGGGTATGGGGCCGCTTACGCGAGCGCCCGTGCGCTTTGCCGTATCCACGATCTTTTCCGCGCTCTGGTCGATAAGGTTGCACTCGTAGGCCTTGAGCTTAATGCGGATCTTCTGATTTGCCATATTATTTCTTCCTCCTTTTAGTATCGGGGCCGTACACGCAGCCGAGTGTTTCGTTTCTAAAATACCTCGGCCGGGCACTTGCCCGTTGCCCGTATCGTGGGCCCTCGGCGGAAATTACCCGGATGGCATACCGGCAACCTCCCGCTGAGTCTTTCACGTTATCGCCGCGCGAAAAAACTGCGTCCATTCGCACAACGCTCATATTCTACACGATATTCATGGAAATATCAAGCTTTTTTTATAAAAAAACCAAACTTTTTTCGCAAACACGCATCCGGGTGTTTCTATGCCCCGTTCGCCGCTTTTTACTCTTGCTTTTTTGCCAGTTTAAGGTATCATATCCTATATAAATATGTCAATACGGCAAATGCGAAAGGAGACTCCCAATGCTTAAAACCAACAAAGAAAAGGTAGTAAAAGGCTCCGTCGTGGGCAAAATACGGCCCAATGTCTGCCGCGGCTGGCGCGTTGCGCAGGACGGCAAGCCCTTCCTTACCCCAGGCATAGGCGGCATCAATTATAATGTAAAGCTGGGCGACTGTGCCTTCGGCCTTGCGGGCGACCATATTGAACCCGGCGTATCGCTTTATCATGACAACAAGGATTTCAGCGAATATCTGAACATACTTTCCTGCATAGGCAACGAGGCTGTTGTAATGAGCGGGGACGGCAAGGGCAAGCGCGGCTTCGTCACCGGCAAGCACGGCGGCGCGGAGGACGTTATGATATACTTTGAGGATGAAACGCTTGACCTGCTCTGCCCCGAGGATAAGGTGCTCATCCGCGCGCACGGCCAGGGGCTAAAGCTTGTGGACTATCCCGAAATAAGCGCCATGAACATTGACCCCGAGCTTTTTGAAAAGCTTGGCATAGAGGAAAACGGCGACGGCACGCTTACCGTACCCGTAGCGGCTGTGATACCGCCCTATCTTATGGGCTCCGGCATAGGCTCCAATCTGCCCTTCCGCGGCGATTACGACATTATGACGCACGATCCCGCCAAGGTGAAGGAGCTGGGGCTTGACAAGCTCCGCTTCGGCGACATAGTAATGCTTCAGGATTGCGACAATATGTATGGCCGCGGCTTCCTCACGGGCGCGGTAGCCATAGGTGTAATAATCCATTCGGACTGCATGCTTGCCGGCCACGGCCCCGGAGTTACAGTAATAATGGCCTCCCAGAAGCCCCTCATCAAGGCCAAAGTCGTAGCCGACGCAAACATAATCAACGGATTGAAGTTCTAAACCTAAGCATATCAAAAGGCCGTCGCAAGACGGCCTTTTCGGTGCATTGAGTTTATTGCGGAAGCTTATACTCCCACACATGCCCGCAGCCCGGGCATACACAGTATTTCTTTTCTTTACTTGTTAATGCACCAACCCCCGCTCCGATAAGTATCCCGACCGGCCCGCCGAGTAAGCCTATAGCTCCGCCAACTGCCGCCCGCTGGCCAATGGGTTGCTTACGTTTCTCAACCCTTGCATAATATGCACCGCATTTGGGGCATGTACGGGCTTGCTTATCAATTATTTTTGTTTTAGAACGGTGTTCCCTTATATACTTCGTTTTTTCAAAGTCATCTTCCTCAAGAGAACCACACCTATAAGCTTCTTCTGCTATAGGTAAAATGTCCAAGTCATCATTCAGACAAATGTCTGCATCTATATATGCAAGAGTTATTAACGCTAAATCAACGCTATCAATACGAGAATGATAGTCATCATCTAACGGCTCTTCAGCTCTCCCCACGCCGCACTCAAAGGCTTTCAAGTAATATTCCCCTGCAATGTATTTATTCTTATTCACACTATGGCCGAAACGGTAATGGTCACCCAATTTGCGTGCAGCTTTACCACATCCTTTTTCACTCGCCGCCTTTAGAAGTTCAATTTCTCGTTGAGGATTTTCATCAGAAAAAGACTCGGCATATTCATACATGGCAACTTTCATTCCTGCATCAGCACTTTGTTTCAATAGCGCACGCCCTTCATCTACTCTGCCATTCTTTAGTAATTCTTGCCCGTCCATGTATGCGAGAAATGTTGCATTATCCATAAAATCACCCTTTCAGTTCACCGCTCTTGCAACCCAGAACGCAAGCGATAAATAATCTATTACGGCGCGTTCATTCTCACCATGTTCAATGCGGAGTATTATTTTTGTAACCGCTTCGTAAATATGGTCATAAATAGCATCCCGTTCCTTTGAAGCTTCAATGCGTTCAACAAGTGCCGGTGCGCTTTCATAATAGGTTCGTATCAGTTCCGAGCCGTATTCGGTTTCTTTAAGGTATGTGTCGCGGAATCGGCGCAGCGTTTCAAGCTCCGCACAGTCATCAGGCAACCCTTTATACTTGCAGCAGGCTGTTGTCAAAAAGCAACCGCCCGAACTTGAACTCGAGCCTTCCTCATAATGTTTGCAGCTATCATCTGCGTAATAATATGCCTTGAACCACGAACAATATCCCTTGCTGTTTTCTCCGCTGAACTCATAATACTTGCATGACCTGCAATGTCCCATATAACCGTTGCCCCCAATCCCAAATTTTGCGTATTCTGTCGTAATTTGATTATAATTCTTTTGCAAACTTTTTGCAAGTATATTTTATTGCAAACATGGTGCAAATTTTCTTTCGACAATCGTGCAAAATATAGGTACTGCACATTGCGCCGCAAAGGAGGAATAAACCGTGTTTAAGCTTAAACCGGGCAGCGAAACAATAACAAAAACCTTCCGCATACCCGTTGACATGAGCGAGCGTTTGGAACAGCTTGCATATAAAAACAACCTTTCGCTCAATGCCGTTATAATACAATGTCTGCAATACGCTTTGGATAATCTTGATGAAACGGCAGCGGAGGAAAAGTAATCCTTCAAAGTGCTGAAAAGCCCGGGCAATCGCCCGGGCTTTGTTCTCACTTCATAAACATCTTTATTATTCTAAGCTTCCGTTTGCTGTACGGGAAGTAGCGCATGGGGAGGTCTATCTTGGTTGATTTATTGACTATGCTGCGCTCGTGCGTGAACGTATCGAAGCTTTTTTTGCCGTGGTAGCTGCCCATGCCGCTCTCCCCTACCCCGCCGAACGGCAGCGCGGAGGAGGCAAGATGGATTATGGTATCGTTCACGCAGCCCCCGCCGAAGGAGCAGCTGTCCAGCAGCCTGCGCTCGGCGGCCTTGTCCGCCGTGAATATATAAAACGCAAGGGGCTTGGGGCGGCTGTTGACAAAGGATATAACTTCACTCAGCGTATCAAAGCACAGCATGGGCAGCACGGGGCCAAATATCTCCTGCTGCATGATTGGCGCATCGGGCGAAACATCATCAAGCAACGTGGGCGCGATGAAGCGGCGCTCGTCGTCAAACGTGCCGCCCAAGGCTATGCTTTCGCCCTGAATAAGGCCCTTCACGCGGTTGTAATGCTTTTCGCTTATTATGTTTACCATGTCCCGCATATCGCCGTTTGGAAAAAACTGCTCCAGTGCATCCTGATATTCGCTTACGAACGCCTCCTTAATGCTGCGGTGTATCAAAAGATAGTCCGGCTCAACGCACGTCTGTCCGGCGTTGAGCACCTTGCCGAAGGCTATCCTGCGCGCGGCCAGCTTTATGTCCGCCGTTTCATCCACTATTGCGGGGCTTTTGCCGCCCAGCTCCAGCGTAACCGGCGTAAGGTGCTTCGCCGCCGCCTGCATAACGGTTTTGCCCACCTCCACGCTGCCGGTAAAGAATATGTAATCGAACTTTTCTTCAAACAGCGCCTGGTTTTCCGCCCTGCCGCCCTCAACGGCGGCAATGTATTCCGGCGGGAAGGTATCGCCAATCAGCTTGGCTATTGCCGCGCTTGTTGCCGCGGCATAGGCGGACGGCTTTACCACGGCGCAGTTGCCCGCGGATATTGCGCCGATTAGCGGATTTAAGCAAAGCTGCACGGGGTAATTCCATGGCGATACTATGAGCGCCACGCCGTAAGGCTCGGGCGAGATGAAGCTTTTTGCATAGAACTGAGCAATCGGCGTTTTGACCCGCCTTTCCTTGGCCCATTTGGCAACGTGCTTTATATGGTAACTAAGTTCTTCCAGTACCATGCCCGTTTCGCACATGTAGCTTTCCGTTTCGGACTTATTCAAATCCTGCTTCAACGCATCGGCAAGCAGCTTCTCGTTCGCGCGTATTGCCCGCTGAAGCTTCCTGAGCGCCTCTATCCTAAACTCCACCGTCCTTGTCGCTCCGGACTGATAGTATTTATGCTGCGCTTCCACCAGCGCGTGTATATCCATAAAGGTTTATCCTCCGCTGTTACGACTTATTTTACTTTATTATAGCATAAAGGCCGCGTTATCGCACGCGGCCCCATGTAAGCTTCACTTTATTGTTTCGCTGTTGTTTATAACACCCGTGCTGTATAAAAACAGCGCGTCCGTATATTGGCTGAAATCTATCATCCGCCCCAGCAGCTCCGGCGCAACATAGCGGATGTCCACAAGCGTGACCCTGTCGAACCCTTCCGCAATAAGCGGCGCAATGCTTGAAGCGAACGAATCCCTAAACATTATCAGCGACCGTCCGCTCCTGCTGTTCGGGTTTTCAATCGTCAGCACGGACTTTGACCCATGCAGGAACATTTCGTACGGATCGCGCCCGCTTAGCGCTTCCATGTCGTATACGTCAACGTATTTTCCGCTCTCGTAATCATATACCCTATAATCCGCAATGCTCCCGCCCTGCATGTAATACATTTTATCCGGCTTCAGCGGCAGCGCGCTTTGGGCATAATATATGCCGTAGAAATCCGTATCCGCATCCACCGCGGTGTATTCCGCCGCATCGTCCGCGCCCATGCCCTCGGCAAGCTTCTTTGCCGTGTCAAGTATCCTCTCCTGCCGCCAGTGAAGATCCGTCTTGTAGTAATCGTCTATGCCGAGCGTGCCGGCAATGTCTATATATTCGGCGTACATCATATTTGATGTAAGCATATCCTTCAGCTTGTCGTAATCTATGCTCAGGTAGCCGTTCGCATCGGCCATAAAATAGTTCTTGTCCGGAACAAGGCTTAAATACGCCTTTATGCCGTTTGGCTCAAGATAATTATCGTAAACGTAGCCGAACCGCTTTGCCGCATGGGCAACGCTGCTTTCATTTAACGGATAGTCAAGCTTGCTCGCTATGCCGTCGACTATATATATGCCGTTATTATCGCGCTGAGAAAATACATAATATGTATTCACGGCCTTAAGCGTGCGGAAGGCGTCCCTAAGCGGGAACTGGTCAAGCTTATATTGTTCGTAATCGCTCATGAATTTGCCGGAAAGCACGCTGTCTATGCTGAGCTTTGGCATTGTTGCCAGCGCGCGCCTTTCGCTGAGGGATTGCGCGTCGTCCTTTTTAAGCGTTCCCCATATTGCAAAGCCGAATATTATTGCCGCCGCAAGCGCAACGGTAAGTATGCTTTTAAGCTTGGTACGCATATGCTCTCCTTTCCGCTAAAATCTGAAATACAGGAACGGGTTGAATGACCCGTCTATCAAATACGCCGTGCATAGGCAAAGCAGCGCCGCAAGCGCCACAGGCTCCGCTATCGCCATTATCGCCCCGCCGATGCGCGTGGCTTCAAGCTTCGCCTTTATGCGCTTAGGTAACGGCGTTGCGCCAAGTGCGGCAACGGTAAGCGGCACGGCGTAGCTTCTAAGGTAATATAAAGCCTCCGTATTATCCGCCGCGTTTGCGCCGAACAGCGCGGCAATCGTCTCAAAGCCTTCCTTAACGCCCGAAGCGTCAAACATGATGAAGCACAGCATAACGAAAAGCAGCGTGTATATATGCCCTATTGCTCTGTGCTTTTTGATAAAGCCTAAAAGCAGCGTTTTTTCCGCGATCAGCAGCGCCGCGAACATTATCCCCCACATGACAAAGTTCCAGTCCGCCCCGTGCCAAAGGCCGGTAAGCATCCATACTATTGCAATGTTCAAAAGCGCGCGCGGCCTTTTCACGCGGCTGCCGCCAAGGGGGATATATACATAGTCCCTGAACCACGAACTCAGCGACATATGCCATCTGCGCCAGAATTCGGTTATGCTTGCGGCAATATAGGGATAATTGAAGTTTTCGGGGAACGTGAAGCCGAATATCGAGCCAAGACCAATCGCCATGTCGCTGTATCCGGAAAAATCGAAATACACATGCAGCATGTATGCCGCGGCATATACCCAGTAAAACAGCGTGGATTTTTCGCCGCTTGCCTTGAATGCGTTCACAAGCTCCGCAAGCACGTTTGCAATAAGCACCTTTTTACCAAGGCCCAGTATAAACCGCCTTGCGCCGTATGCGGCCTTGTCCGCGCCGTATGCGCGCGCGGTAAGCTCCGCTTCAATATCGCTGTATCTCACTATCGGCCCCGCTATAAGCTGGGGGAACATGGATATGTACGCCGCAAACGCAACGTAATCCCGCTGCGGCTCAACGTCCGCACGGTAAACGTCTATAACGTAGCTTATAAGCTGGAACGTATAAAAGCTTATGCCTATGGGCAGGGCAATGTTAAGCGCGGCTATTTTGAGGCCGAATACCGCGGCGAAGCTTTCCGCAAAAAAGTTGGCGTATTTGAACACGCCAAGCATGCCAAGGCTCAGCACAAGGCTTATTATAAGATATGCCTTTGCTTTTTTCGTTCCGCGGCTTTTGCCTATAAGCCGCGCGAATATATAGCCTTGGGTTATGGACAACACCATAAGCACCACATAGCGCGGCTCTCCCCAGGCATAGAATATAAGGCTCATCAGGAGCAGCGCCGCGTTTTTAAGCCGCCGCGGCATAAGGAAATACACCGCTATTGTCAGCGGCAGAAAGCTATATAAAAATGCCGCGCTTGAAAACAGCATGAACTGCTCCCTCCCTTCGTTTGCGCTTAGAACGCTATCGCCTCGTCGTAAACTATCTCCGCGTTTTCATAGGCGGCGGTCAGCTTATCGCGGAAGGTGTTCACCAAATCCTCTGCGCCGTATACGGATACTATGCAGCCGCTAACCTTGGCAATCACCATCTTGTCCGGAAAGCCGCACATCCATTGCTTGGAATTAAGCCCATCGCGTATTGCGGCGCACACGGCGTCCGCATCGGCGGCGTCCTTCAGGCGGAACGCTCCGCAGGTGAACGTGTTGGCGTTCATCATGTGCATAAGGCTGGCGGCGGCGTCAAGCTTGTCCACCATGTCCGTCGGGAAGGAGGTGAGGTATGCAACCGTATCCGCATCATCCAGCGCAACGTTGCCCGGTGCATCGTCCTTCATGTTCGCTTCGCTCATGTCGCCGCCTGCGGCGGGGAACTTTTCATCGTCGGTATAGCTGTCCCACACTTTATTGAGCACATCCAGCGGGTTTCCCGCGGTTTCGGCCGTGCCCTGCCCGTTTCCGTTCGCGGCGCAGCCAACCATGCCAAGCGCGAATATAATGGCCAATACGGCCGCAATGGTCTTTTTCATAAATATATGTCTCCTTTCGTGCCTTGTAAAAAGGCATATACGCTATTATAAACGGTTTTCGGGCGGAAGTGGTTGCATTTTTATAATATATTATTTGCCGCATCAGGTAATGCGATGCGGCGGCGCAGAAAAAACTTATTCTGCCTATTGCGTTTTCCGGCAAACAGTGGTATATTTGTCTCTATTATAAAAACATATGTATCTGATATGCGTACATTCAACAGTAAATGTACCGCACGGAAGGAGTTTGGATATATGAACATTGCTTTGCTTGGATTCGGGACTGTCGGCCGCGGATTTTATGAGCTGCTTACGGAGCGGCCGCTTTCGCTGAACATTTGCGCCGTGCTTGCGCGCAGGCCGCTTGAGGGGCTTAACTGCATGGTCACAAGCGATTTTTATAAGATACTTAACGAAGCAGACGCGGACATAATAGTTGAAGCCATGGGCGGGCTTGAACCCGCGCATGAATACATATGCGCCGCGCTTAGGGCTAAAAAGCACGTCGTTACAGCCAACAAGCAGCTTATGTGCGCATATTATGATGAGCTTACCGCACTTTCGCGCGAAAACGGCGTATCGCTGCGCTGCACTGCGGCGGCGGGCGGCGGCATACCGTGGCTCAGCTCCCTTGCCCGCGCGGCAAGCGTGGACGCGATAATATCCGTAAGCGGCATAATGAACGGCACATCGAATTATATACTGGACGCGATGAGCCGCCGCGGTATGGATTACGCTGCGGCGCTGAGCGATGCGCAGCGCCTTGGCTACGCGGAGGCCGATCCAACCGCCGATGTATGCGGGCTGGATACGCGGCGCAAGCTGGTGCTCAGCACAAACATAGCCTACGGCGTATCGATAAGCGAAAGCGACGTGCCGTGCTTCGGCATAGCCAATATTACAGCGGAGGATATGCGCTTCTTTCAAGAAAACGGCCTTGCCTGCCGCCTGATAGGCCATGCGGAAAGGCACTTCGGCACAATAAGCGCCGCGGTGGAGCCCATGCTCTTCGGCGCGGATGCGGGCGAGGCGCGCGTATGCGAATGCGGCAATATGATGAGCCTTTGCGCCGCGCATATGGGCGGACAGAGCTTCCTTGGCGCGGGCGCGGGCGCATACCCAACGGGGAGCAACGTGCTTGCGGACTGCCGCGCAATAGCCGAAGCCGAAGGCTGCTCGGCCTTCTATACGGATTCGTTCACCCGTGCGCAGGTGGATAATTCCCGCGCGTACCAGCGGTATTATATCCGTAGGCAGGGCTGCGCGCCCGTAATCACCGCCCCGCTCTCCGTTGAGCAGGCGCACGCAATGTGCCGCGTGGAAGGCTTCAACGGCTTTATGGCTGCCATTGCCGAATGATTTGTTTTCAATTTTTGGGGAGATATATAAACAATGCTTAAAGTTGCCAAATTCGGCGGCTCATCAATGGCGGACGCCGCGCAGATACGCAAGGTATGCGCCATAATACGGGCCGACGAAGCAAGGAAGATAATCGTGGTCTCCGCCGCGGGCAAACGGAGCAGGGATGACCACAAGATAACCGACCTTTTATACCTTTGCTATGCTCACATCAAATACGGTGTATCCTGCATGGACGTATTTGAGCAGGTGAAGCAGCGGTATTTGGACATTCGGGACGAGCTTGGGCTTAATACCCCGCTTGAGGCCGAATTTGACGCGCTGTGGGAGCGCATGCAGCACGGCATAGGTGAGGATGAACTTGTAAGCCGCGGCGAATACTTTTCCGCAAGGCTGCTGGCGGACGCGCTGGGCTATGACTTTATTGACGCAAAGCTGTGGCTCACATTCGCGCTGGACGGCAGCATAGATGAGGAAGCAAGCTACTCCGCGCTCAGGCGCATTGCAGCCAACAGGCGGGCGGTAATACCCGGCTTTTACGGCATTGCCCCCGGCGGACGCATACTCACGCTTACGCGCGGCGGCAGCGACGTTACGGGCGCGCTGGCGGCGGCGGCGCTTGACGCGGACGTATACGAAAACTGGACTGATGTTTCGGGCATACTTATGGCGGATCCGCGCATAGTTGAAAATCCGGAGCATATAGACAGGCTTACATACAGCGAGCTGAGGGAGCTTAGCTATATAGGCGCACAGGTGCTGCACGAGCGGGCTGTTTTCCCCGTGCGGGAGAAGAACATTCCCCTTAACATACGCAATACTAACGAGCCTGACCACCCCGGCACAATGATAATGCGCGACATTGACGACAGCACGGAGCAGAACCGCAGCTTTATAACGGGCATAGCCGGCAGGAAGGGATACACGGTGATAACCCTTTCAAAAACGGGCATGTCCTCAACGCCGGGTGTGCTGAGGCGGATACTTGAAATATTTGAAAAGGCCAACGTGAACGTTGAATACGTTCCTTCGGGCATAGACAGTTTATCCTTGGTAGTGTCCAGCGCAAGCGTGGCGGACTGCCTGTATTCGCTGCTTGGCGAGCTTGAGCGGAGCATAAAGCCGGACCATATAAAGACGGAATCAGATTTGGCCGTTGTTGCGGCAGTCGGCCGCAGGATGGCCTTCCGCCCGGGCATATCGGGCAAAATATTCGCGGCACTGGGCGAAAACGGCGTAAACATACGCATGATAACACAGGGGCCGGAAGAACTGAACATTATAGTAGGCGTGGAAGAAAAGGATTTTGAGCAGGCAATAAGGGTGCTGTACAGCAGCTTTGCCACGATAGGGTAAGGAGCATAGCATGAGGCAATACAAAATAGGCATACTGGGCGCAACGGGCGCGGTTGGGCGCGAGATGATGAAGGTGCTGGAGGAGCGTAAGTTCCCCGTAAGCGAACTCAGGCTGCTTGCGGGCGCAGGCAGCGCGGGCAAGCGCATAAGCTTTATGTGCAAGGAACACACGGTTGTTCAGGCGAGCGAGGATGCATTCGAGGGGCTTGACATAGTGCTTGGCGCGGCGGAGAACGACATTGCCATGCGCTTCGCCCCCGCAATAGTTAAGGCTGGCGCAGTATTTGTGGACAATTCAAGCGCGTTTCGTTTGTATGAGGACGTGCCGCTGGTAGTGAGCGAGATAAATCCCGAGGACGTGCGTAAGCACCGCGGCATAATAGCCAATCCCAACTGCACAACAATAATATCGCTGGTGGCGCTGAACGCGCTGAACAAAGAAAGCCCGATAGAGAGCATAATAGCATCGTCCTATCAGGCGGTTAGCGGCGCGGGCGCGCAGGGCATAAGCGAGCTGAGCGAGGAAACGGCGGCAATAGCTGCGGGCAAGGCCGTTAAGCCAAGCGTTTTCCCGTACCAGATAGCATACAACGTGATACCGCAGATAGGCTCCGAGGCCTTCATGGGCTATACGAGCGAGGAGATGAAGCTGCAAAACGAGGGGCGGAAGATACTGCACAGCCCGGAACTGAAGGTAAGCTGCACATGCGTGCGCGTGCCTGTGTTCCGCAGCCACAGCGTATCCTTATTGATACGCACCAAGGAGAAAATAAGCGCAGCGCGTGCGCGGGAGCTGATAGCCGCCGCGGCGGGCTGCCGCCTTACGGACGATATTGCGAACCGCGTTTACCCCATGCCGCTCGACACGTCCAATCAGGATCTGGTCTACGTTGGCCGCATACGCGACGACCTGACGGACGAGCGCGGGCTTAACCTTTGGTGCTGCGGTGATCAGCTGCGCAAGGGCGCCGCAACCAACGCCGTGCAGATAGCGGAAATAGTCGCAGGCCTATAAGCAACACAAAACCGCCGTACATCATTCGTGGTGTACGGCGGTAAAACATCATTTCACCTTAAATAGCATATAAGATTCACGCAATCGGGCAGGGATTCGTCCACGTAGCCGCTGTCGGCAAAACCTGTTTTTTCATAAACATGCAGCGCGGCGGCATCATCCTTCTTCACGCATACCTCAACATGGTCAAAGCGCGCTTCTGCCTTCAACTGAGCAAGTATCAGCTCCAGCGCGGCCGTGCCGTAGCCCCTGTTCTGGAACCGCTCGTCTATCATGAACTGCTGAAGGTCATAGCCAACGGGTTCATCGATAAAGTCCCGCACAAGTGCAACGCCGACCATCTCCGCATCATTACAAATGCCTATCACGCGCGCATTGCAATCGCGGTAAACATATCCCCGCGCGATTATACCGATCGGCGGCGCAAGGAAGCGCCGCTGCGCTTCGCTCACGCTGAGCCGCGCAATCTCAAGCCAGTTCGATTCGTCAACATCCGTAAGCCTTATCATCAACTCTCCATTATATTGCGTTCAGCGGGCCGCCGCGTTCAACTATGGGCGCGCTCCATTCGCCAAGCTCCCCGCCGTACTGCGCGGCAAGGTTTATCACGCGGGTGGTGAGCGCATCCACGTCCGCCTTTTTAAGCGAGCTGAGGCGCACAACGTCCGCCCCGTAGGCCAATTCACGCTCCGGCGAATAGTTAGGCCCTGCATAGGCAAAGCCTGCCTTGCGCGCAGCCTCCGCAAAATTGAGCATTATGCTTTCGGTCGGGAAATACACCGTGAAGGTAACGCGGCGGACTGCACTTATGCAGTCGCCGTGTTTTTTCATAAGCGCTATATGGTCGCGGTTAAGCTCCGTTTGCAGCTTTGCGGCATCCGGATAAAGCAGGGTTTTATACGTGAGCCAATCCGGCTCGTCCGCAAGGCCCGCGGTGCAGTCCATAAGCGGCGTTTTTTCGGCAATGGCTTCGCCCCGCTCAAACTCCTCAGCATCGTGAATATAGAAATAATACTGTATCTGCGCATCTATTTCTATATACCCGGCGTACAGCGCGCCAAGCTTTTTTATCAGCTTATCCTTAACGCCCGAGGCTATGCTGCGCTCTATCGCACTGAGCGTTTCCCGCTTTTCGCTGCGGCTTTGGCAGCTTACATACATCAGCAGCGGGCGCGCCGCCCTGTCGGCATCTATCAGCGCCATGTCCGCGCCGAAGCGCGCCATCGCCCCGTCAAGCGGCCAATCGTACTCAAACCATTGCGCGGAATTATCCTTCATCGCCTTATTGCAGCACGGCCTTTATCCTGCGCACGCCGGCGCCGGAGGCCTCCTCCTTCTTTATCTTGAACGTGCCCAGCTCGCCGGTATGGCCGGCATGCGGGCCGCCACAGATCTCCTTTGAATATTTGCCCATGGTATACACCTTTACCTTTTCGCCGTACTTATCGCCGAAAAGGCCTATTGCGCCCTGCGCACGGGCTTCGTCAACAGTCATTTCCTCGCAGGTTATGGGTACGTCCGCCTGAATGGCTTCGTTGACCAGCTTTTCAACTTCCTTGACCTCTTCAGGAGTCATCTTGCGCTCAAAGCTGAAATCGAACCTGAGCCTTTCGGTGGTTATGTTGCTGCCCTTCTGCGCAACGCCGTCACCCAGCACCTTGCGCAGCGCCGCCTGAAGCAGATGCGTTGCGGTATGCAGCCGCGCGGTAACCTCGTTTGCTTCGGCAAGGCCGCCCTTGAAGCGCTGCTCCGCGCCCTGCTTACTCTTGTTCTGATGCTCACTGAACGCGGCCTCAAAGCCCGCACGGTCTACGGTAAGGCCGTTTTCGCGGGCCATTTCCTCTGTAAACTCTATCGGGAAGCCAAACGTATCATAAAGATGGAACGCGGTAACGCCGTCTATTTTGCCGTCCGCAAAGCTGCCCTTCATGCGCTCGAACTCCTTCATGCCCTTCTTGAGGGTATGCTGGAAGCGGGCTTCTTCCTTGGCAAGCTCGGTGGTTATCTTTTCCTGATTTTCCTTGAGTTCGGGATACACATGGCAATATCTTTCTATAACGGCCTCGGCAACCTTGGAAAGGCTGTTTTCCGGTATACCTATCTGCATGGCGAAGCGTATCGCGCGGCGGATAAGGCGGCGCAGAATATAGCCCTGGTCCACGTTGGACGGGGTAACGCCCCTTGGGTCGCCCAGTATAAAGGTTGCGCTCCTTATATGATCCGCAATTATACGGAAGGCCTTCTTGGTGGCTTCATCGTCATGATAGTTCTTGCCGCTCAGCTCCGCAATGCGGGCAATTATGGGGGCGAAGCCATCGGTATCGTATACGCTTTCCGCGCCCTGAAGGGTTGCAATGGTCCTGTCGAGGCCCATGCCGGTATCCACGTTGCGCTTGGCAAGCGGGGTCACGTTGCCTTCGGCGTCCTTATAATACTGCATGAAAACGTTGTTCCATATTTCAAGGTACTTGCCGCAGTCGCAGGAAGGGTTGCACTCAGGGCAGCACTTAGGCTTGCCGGTATCGAAGAAAATCTCCGTATCCGGGCCGCAGGGGCCGGAGTTGCCGGGTATCCACCAGTTATGCTTTGCGCCAAGATAGAATATATGGCTGGGGTCAACACCCATTTCCACCCAACGGTCGTGCGATTCGGTATCGCGCGGGGCATTTTCGTCGCCCTCGAAGCAGGTGAAATACAGCCTGTCCTTATCTATGCCCAGCCATTCCTCGCTCGTCAGCAACTCATAGCTCCACGCTATTGATTCATGCTTAAAATAATCGCCAAGGCTCCAGTTGCCAAGCATTTCAAAAAAGGTGCAGTGGCTCGCGTCGCCCACCTCGTCAATATCGCCCGTGCGCAGGCACTTCTGCACGTCCGTAAGGCGCTTGCCCGCGGGATGCTCCTGCCCCATAAGGTACGGCACAAGGGGATGCATTCCCGCCGTGGTGAACAGTACGGAGGGGTCGTTTTCGGGTATGAGCGAGGCGGAGGGGATAACCTTATGGCCCCGTTCTTCAAAGAATTTCAGGTACAGCGACCTGAGCTGATCGGAAGTAAGGTTCTTCATATGTATCGTATATCTCCTTAATTGTTTACAGTTTTGGACCAATAATGAATTATATCCCACACACAGCCGCCTTGTCAACGTGGGGCGCAGGCTGTATAATTTATATATGAAGATACGTTCGTTTTTTAGCGGCAGAAACCGCCGCATAAGGAAAAAACATACCCGCCCGGTCATAATGCTGAAGGGCGAGCAGGGAAAAAAGCTGCGCCGTGCGCTGATAATAGCCGGTGCTGCGGCCGCAGTCATACTGCTGGCGCTGCTGCTCAGGCCAGAGCCGGTGCTGATGAACAGCGCGGAGATTGCCAACATTTGGAACAATGGCGTGCTGCGCGTTGGCCTGCGCAACGATGTGCCCGGCCTTGCGGAGAACGGAACGGGGCTTGAATGGGAAATAGCTCAGGCGCTGGCGGAACGCATAATGTCCAACTCCGATGATTACACGGGGGATATTCCCGCGCTTGAAGCAGTTGAGGTGACAAGCATGAGCGTTGGCGCAAAGCTGAGGGACGGCAGCATAGACGCAGCAATATGCCTTATGCCGCGCGGCGCGAACGCCGCATACGCCTACTCCCGCGCTTATTATGACGACCCGTGCTACATACTGGTTAAGCCCGGCAACGAAAACGCGGACATGAGCAAGCTGAAGGTGGGCTGCATACAGTCTGCAAGCAGTTCAAACTTATATGTGCCGTCCGGCGCAACGAGGAACCTGCTTTTCAGCTATTACAGCGATTATAAGGATTCCGGCTACGACACGGCAAGCATAACGGGCTACGCATCGTATACAGACCTTTTTGACGCGCTGGACAAGGGCCAAGTGGACGCGATTGCCATAAACGAGCTGATGCTGAACAAATACGGCGAGGGCCGCGCATATGCAAAGCACACAGCCGACATAGGCACGCTACATTACGCCGTGGCCACGTTGAGCGCGAACAGCGCAATAGCCACCGTTGCGGACATGATGCTTTCCGAAATGGGATACTGAGCAAACAACTAAAAGCCCGCCTGTGTCAAGGCGGGTTTTTTATATGCTTAGTTTCTATTTAACATCCTTGCTGTATGCGGCGTTCTGCGCATCGCGCGGGAAAACCACGCTGTTGTCCATTATGGCGCGGCAGATATAGGCAAGATCTGCCACGGTGAGCCGCCCATCAGCATCAACATCCATGCTGAGCATGTCGTTCGCGCCCGCGCCGCCATCCGCAATGGCCCGGCACAAAAGCACGGCGTCCTTCACGCCTATTGCGCCATCCCCATCAACATCGCCGGTCAGGGCAAGCGACGCTGCGCACGCGGCTATAATGGCAAGCGCGACAAGCGCCGCAATGGTTCTTTTAAGCTTCATCATTCATTCCCTTCCGATATCATTTGGCAAAGGAGCACGCCGTCCGCCGCGTTCACCTTGCCGTCATTGTTTATGTCCGCAGCGGCAAATTCGGTGCCGCTCAGCACAGCATCACCCATTATATACCTGCATATCAGTATAACGTCCGCAATGTCTATTTTCCCGTCTGCGTTTACATCGCCCTTGCCGGGGACCTCTTTGGGATTAACGGTATGAAGTTGGTAGTTCATATCCGTATACACCACCGTGCCGCGGTCATAAAGCCCATTATTAAGATTTAGTCTGCCCGCGGCGATTTCCGTCACCATGGTATCGCCCGCAACATCGGCAAGCTTCCTTGCCGCGCCGGTGGCGGTATCGTAGCACATTATGGCGTCTGTAACAAACTGTGCGCTGAACCTACCGTAAACAAGGCTGCCGTCCACAGCAGCAAAGGGCGTTGCATTTTCGGCAATAATGTTTGTCTGGCGCTCCGTACCGTATGGCGTGGAGCAAATATTGCCCTTCATATACGGTAAAGGCTTATTCCCGCCGGACATGCCCCTAAACGGGCTGTCGTTATAGTACCATTTGCCGTCAATATATGCCATGCCGCACCGTATGCCGCTCCAGAAGGCGGAGTTTGTATGCTCCTTCGCTGCAACGATGGGCGTTGTGCCGAATATAACGCTCGTTGCAGCATCGTATGTTGTATTGTTCACGGCGAAGTGGTTTTGCTCTATCTGCGCCGTTGTGTTCATGAAATAATCATGTTGGCAATAGCCCATATAGTCGCCATCGTTGGTATATTCCCCTATTTTGGGCCTTGGGTCGTCCCAAGTAACGTCGCTGTGATACCAACCGGATTCGGTATTTATCACATTCCAGCCATGGTCAAGATTGATCGAGGATACAAAGTAGCTTTCCACGTCCACTTCCCTGAGCAAATCTATATACGCCAGCGCATAGCCATGACACACGGCAAGGCCGTTCACCAGCACGCCGTAGGCATTATACATATTGCTGTTGGTTAAGGTGTAATCATAGCGCGTATGCAGGGCAATATAATCATGTATCGCCAAGACAATTTCGGTTTTGCTCATGCCGGAAGTGCCGTTGGGAAACAGACTATTCAGCACGGCCTGCTTTTCGCTGTCGTAATCGGCGCGCATGGAAGCCGCATTTGCTTTAAGATTAAGGCTGAGCATAGTGAACTTGCCGCCGGAAATGGAGTATTCCATACCCTCGCTTGCGCATACGAAAGACTGCGGCACGCTGTTCAGCACGGCGGACATCGTGCTGTTGAGTCCAGTATAGTTAGTGCGCTGCCCTTCCGGTTTATCCCCATCATAGTTTATGTTAAGGTCGCTCAGATCTATGCTGGGGGTAAGGTTAAGTATGGCATTACGCAGACGTTCAATAAATATATTGCGCTTTTCCGTTGTCAGCTCGCCGTTATCATCCTTGCTTATATACGCGGGCGCCCTTGCGGGCATCATCCTATCAAAGTCAATGCTTAGCTGTTCGCCGTAAAAATCGCCAAACTGGAACACGCCGTCCAGCTCGGCGGGGATTTCAATAGTTTCGTTCCCGCTCGGCGCGGGCGTTGCGTCCACGTCTATCAGCGGGGCATCCTCCGCATCTGGTTCGGGTTCGGCGGTCTGCTCGGGTTCAATGGTCTGTTCGGGCTCTATCGTCTGTTCAGGTTCGGTTGTCTCGCCTTCCGCAAATGCGCACACGCTTGTGAGCATAAGCGCGGCAAGCATAAGGCAAAGCAGTTTCTTTTTCTTCATATGTGTTTCCCCCTCCTGATCCGAATATTATTCGGGGCCAAGTTTGTTACGCTTGGCCCCAAGGTTCGGGTATGTTCAGTTAATATCAGTTGCCGCGCTTGCGCATGGTCACATATGCCGCGCCGAGCAGCGCCAGCAGGCCGAGGCCTATCAGCATGCCGCCGCCTATTACCGCGCCTTCGTTGCGCTGTGCGCCATCCAGCACGCTTACGCCGTCCGCATTGTCTATCACGGGGCGGGCATTGGCCGCGCTCTCAAGTCCGGGGATAATGCCCGCGGTGGCAGGAGTCATGGTATAGGGATGCTCAACCACGGTTGCGTCGCCCGTTGTGGGCATAAGCACTCCCACGGTAATGCCCGTTGTGCCGCTGCCGCTTATAACGCTGCTGCCCTTGAGCATTTCCTTCAGATAGCTGATGGGATAATAGAAGCGGTACATGCCCAGCTTTTCAAGCGCACCGGGGTTCACAACAATCTGCATACCGAATGCGGAGTTGATTATAAGCGTATTGCCGCTTATATCCACCGCGCGGAGCACGCCCTGCGGCACCCTGTCGTAATAGCCGGCATTGGCGGTTATAACGCTGCCCTGTCCGCTGCGAAGGAGCGTCCAGTAAACCTCGTTCCAGAAGTTATCTTCAGGATCCCTTTCAGGCTCGGTGGGCAGTACGGGTGAAGGCGCGGGAGTGTACCAGCCTATGGCAAACGTCACATCGCTGTTTTCTATTTCAAACTGCAAGCCGTCCGCGGTCTTTTGCGGCACTATGGCTTTCATCTTGCCCTCGCCGTCGGGTATCAGCACCACAAATTCGTCATTCTTATCGGAATCGGCGGGGTAGGGCACGGTCACCTGCATCTTGCCGTTTGCAAACGTTACAGGCTTGCCTGTGTTATCCTCAAAGCTGATGTTTTCATACACAACATCGCCGTCGCCGACATTATTGAACGCGGGGTTATTCTTCACTTCCCCTTCAAGCGCGCCCGGTGCGGCATCGGAAAGCTTGCCCTGCACATCTTCCGGCTTCACCTCGTTCCCTGCGTCGTCCTTATATTCCATTTCCTTGCCCGCATCGGGTATCGGCGTAACCGCAAAGCCCTCGGCATTGGGCTTACCATCCGGCTTAACGGGGTCTGCTGTTACGGAAACGGTTATATCAATGCTTTGCTTATCGCTTGTACCGTCAAAATACTTTTCGGTATAGGTAAGCGTTATGGTAGCGGTGCCAAGGGTGTTCAGCAGGCGCGCTTCCTTTGCGCTGTCAACTGCCGTACCGTCGCTCATGGAGAGTACAACATCGGCATGATTCAGCGCCTTCTTCGCGCCGGACTTATACACGGCGTGTATCTTACCGTCGAAGCCTATGGAGGTCGCTTCCTTCAGCTTGTAAGAGTATGCTGTCGGGTTGGCTTCAAGCTTAACGCCTTCAAGCACGTCCACAACGGTGAAGGTGTGGGTATAGGTTATGCCGCTGTTCGCCTTATCGGTAAAGGTTACGGTCTTTACGCCTATTTCCTTGGCGGTGTGGTCGTAAGTGGTGGTCACTTCAACCTTGGTATCATCGTTAACGTCAAGCTGCTGCTCCGGTGCGCCGCTGCCGAACTTGGTAACGAGCTTTACGCCGCTTAGGTCAAGCGCTTCGCCCAGCTTCACCTGAGTGGGCAGGGTGCCAACGATGCTGTTGGTGTAAGTATCCTGCGCCAGGGTCACGGTAACGGTGGCGGTGACGGGGTTATAGTTCTTGTCGGGCGTGAAGGTGAGCGTCAACTCAACCTTTTTGCCGATGTCCGCAGTGGTAAGGCCGGACTTGACGGTGAACACGAGGTTCTCGCCATCTATCTTAGCTTCGCCGTCAAGAATTTCATTAGTTCCGGTAGTAACGCTCCACTTACCGCTTACGTTGTCGGGAGCAAGCTGCAAATCGCTCAGCTTTCGGGTCTGCGCGCCCGCAAGCATGAACGCAACGGTGTATTCCTTATCGATCGCGCTCATGTCGGCCTCTTTTATCACCACGTCAACGGTATTGGCCTTCAGGTTATAGTTCTTGCCGCCCTCGTCGGTCAGCTTGGCGGTCACTTCATAAGTATTCGCGTCGACGGGAAGCGCATCGCCGCCAGCATAGGTCAGGGTATAGAGCGTTTTGCCCTTGTCCGCCTCAACGCGGTTATCCTCAACGTCGCTCACTCCATGCGTATTGCCGTCATATGTAACGGCAGCGGGCGCGATAATTGCAACGGTGAGTTCCCTCTTTTCAACCTTACCGTAAGCCTTGTCGGCGATACTGTAGCTGTAGTTATCCTTGTCTACACCGGAAATGGTGTAAGTCACGGTTACTTCCACGTTGTCGCCCGCATCGGCAGTAGCATAAACGCCCTTCGTGGCAACAAGCTGCACATCGTCGCCTGCGATAATGCCGGACGCGCTCATGGTAACTTTCGCGTCGTCGGTACGACCATTGTAGGTCTTGTCGGCAACGGTCAGGGTAACGGTTGCGGGCAGGGCGGTAATCGTACCCTTCAGCTCAACGATGGGGTTGGTCAGGTTATAGTTGCCCGCATCCGTACCGGTGAGGGTTATGGGCGCGGTGTTTTTAACGGCCTTGCTCGTGCCGACGTTCTTATCATCGAACTTAAACGTGAGGCCGGACTTATCGAAGCCAACATCCGTACCTTCTATCATGCCGTCAAGCTTAGTGTTGGTGCTGTTAACCACGGCATCGGCTTTGCCGTCATACACCTTAGATTGTGCCTCGAAGCCCTTTACGGAAACTTCCTTCTTATTTATTATAAGCTTCGCGGTTGTGCTGCCGATGTAGTCCGCATCCTCGTACTTAATGGTAGCGATATATTCACCGGCGTTTCTGGTTTCCGGCGCATCGTAGGTAACGGTCAGTTTACTCGCGTCAAGCGCCTTACCGCCGCCGGTAACCACAGCTTTGCTCAGGTCGATGCCCTGAGTTTTGCCGTTGAAGGTCGCGGTGGTATCGGTTATGCCGGAAATGACAGCAGGGTCTTTCTTCGTAACCTTTATGGTGAAATTAACGGTTATGTCGTTGACACCATTTGCCTTAACGGTAACGGCAGCCTTGTATGTGCCTTCCTTGTCGGTTGGTATGTCCTTAGGCTTTACTTTTATTTCCAAACTGCCGTTGCTTGCAAGCGTGCCGGATACGGCTTCAAGCGTAAAGTTAGTTTCACTGTCAATGGTAGCGGTTATGTCCGTAAGCTCGCCCGTGCCTATATTCTTTATTGTACCTGTCAGGGGTTCGGGCAACGTTCCGCCAACGCGAACAGTCTCGATAACCTCGGCAGAGCCTTCAACTTCCCACGCATAGGTATGCGCAGTCGTTACCGTTGCGTAGACTGCCGGAGAGGGGTTATAGTTGTTATTGCCCTTAACGCGGGTGAACACATAATAGGTAGTCGCGGGTTTAAGGCCGGTGGTGATAATGGTCGCCGCCCACTCGGTGGGTTCTTTGCCCGTGGTGTTGATGGCATACTCCTGTTTTTTATCAAAAGCTACAACAAAGCTATCGGATTTTATATCCGTTACAGTAGGCTCGGCGGGCTTTTTCTGATCTGCCCTTGCTATGGTGAACGTTGCGTCCGCCCAGGTCGTGCGGTATTCAGAAGCTTCGCTGGAGGTAAACGTTACCTTAACTTTATATGTACCTGCTTCGTTAGGAGCAGATTTAAGTTTGTTATTCAGGCTGTCGAAATATTCAATAGTCCGATCCATGCCTACAACTTCTTCAGGGCCGATTTCAGGCGTCTTTTGTGTGCCGTCATAGGTGAAGTTGAGGCCGTTGAAGTTTATAATAACGGCTTCCTTCTTCTCAAACACAGCCTTTACCGTCACGTCCGTGTTGCCCATGGTGAAGGTTATCGGGTTAGCCTTCGCTTCTGCTTCCGTCAGGGTTATACCGGTAACTTCCCACTTGACGAACTTGTGGTCAAAGTCGCCTGGTTTGGCGGTAAGGGTGACCTCGTTGCCTTCGCGCACGGTGCCTTCGGGAATACCATCAACCGTGCCGCCTTCGCCCGCAGTAACGGTCAGATTGCACGGGGCCTTGTCAATAGTAACAGGATTGCTTTGAGCTTCCTCACTCTCTTTATGGGTAGCGGTCTCGGGATAGCGGGCCGCAACATAATAGGTCTTGCCGTACTGCACGGTGAACTCGGTTTCCTTGCCGAAATTCTGACTGGCGCCATCACCAACAAGAAGATATTCCGCATCGTGGTCAACATTTTTAACGGTTATAACGTTCTCTTTGGCTTCGATAACGGGAGCGTCGGGAGCTTTCTGCGTGGCTTTTTCGACCTTTCCGGTCTTTGCGCTCACGTTGCCCGCGAAGTTGTCCGAGCCGACCCAAACAGTGAGTACCTTGCCTATGTCGTCCTTGGTAATAGTATATGTATTTGTTGTACCGACAGGCTCAGTTCCGCCTTCACGATACCAAACGTACTCTACCTTTTGGGCATTGCCTTTAATATATGCCGCGGTAAGAGTTTCGCCGTAAACGGCATTTCCGGTAATGGTGACCGTGCCGATCAGGGTAGCCTTTTTAACGGTTATTTCCTTGGTAGCGGTCTTGCCCTCAAACGTTGCGGTTATGGTTGCAGTACCTTCGCCAACAGCGGCTACAAGGCCGTTTTTAACGGTAGCAACCGTATCGTTGCTTGTACTCCAATCAACGTTGCTCATGTAGGTGTTGGGCTGTGTCGCGTTGGCAGGCTGCGCCTCAACGGTAAGCTGAGTGGTGTTGCCGATTCCGGTTATGCTGTCAGCGCCGCTGATGATTATTTCGGTTACGGGGATGGAGATAACGTTAGAAGGCACAGTCACGCTTGTGCTGTCCAAATAATAAATGGTCTTATTCTTCGCGTACAAAGTGGAATCATTTTCAGCAGCATCAAGTTTAAAGTTTATGCTTGCAGCACCAGCTTTAGCGGTATCTCTAACCTTCAGTTTAAATTTGTAGTAAGTACCAGTATCGCTAAACTCACTATCAGCAGTACTCATGAATAGTACTTTACCATTTTCAACCTGTTCGGTGTTAATGGTTAAGTATTCACCAGGTTCTGCATCACCTGCATATTCTTTATTTTTTGAGAACTTGATAAACTCATATTGTTCTACATCAAAGAGTATGACAGCAGTTATGTTATTAACTCCAGGATTGGTTAATACATCAACGTTGACATTAATCTCGTCGCCAATAGCAAGCGTACCACTTTTATCAGTCGTGATAGCAAGCTTTACCTCTGTGCCGGTTTCCGCGATAACAGTAACAGGGTAACTGCTTACGCTCATTACCATTGCTATCGCCATAACCAATGCAATTAGTCTTTTTCTCATCTTACTCTCCCTTCGTACTCTTTGTTACTGTATTCCAAACTTGACACTCATTCCTGCACAATATCTAAGCATCAATATTGCATCAAGTACATTAACCGAGCCATCGTATGCAACATCAGCCCTCGCAAGCTGTACATCATCCAATTGAGCCGCACTCATGCCCGCACAATACTGCAACAGCAATATCGCATCAAGCACATTTATGCTTCCATCGCCGTTCACATCGCCATACTCATACCCCCCATACGGGTCGTCGGTTACGGTGGGTTGAGTTATTGGGCTGAGGGCGCCGTTGGCGTCCTTTGTGGCTATGGCCTTGGGCTCTGAGATAATGCTTTGGCTTGCGCCCGATTTTTTCATCGTCAGCACCGCCACACTGCTGCGCATGTCCACGCCGCTGCCGTTTTGCGCATTGTAGGTTATGGTGGCAGTATTGCCGCCTACATTAACGGTTAGTGGGCAGTCGGCTACTGCGGTAATATTTTCATAGCCCGTCAGCGTAAGCTGCATGTCCAGCCGCTGCAAATCGGCAATGTTCGCCTTGAGCGAAAGCGTAACAGCGCCGTCCTTCTCGCTCGTCAGGCAGTATATGGTGGGCGCGCCCGCCGTGGGATAGGTCACGCTGTCGCTCACGGTCACAGTGGTTTCCGTGAATGTGCTGCCGGCAGGGGTCAGCGCCGTTTCTGTTTCGCCGGTTTTCTCCGCCGCTATGGCGCTAAATCCCTCGCTTGCTATTTTGTAGCTTGTGCCGGTGGTATTTTGACCTATCACCTTGAACACAATATTGCCTATCACGGTGTTTGCCGCAATGCTCGTATCGCCGCCGCTGATGATACCCGCATTGACAAGCAGTATCTTCACCTTGCCGTCTTTAACGCCGCCGTAGTTGAGCATGCCGGTTCCGCTGCCGCTTTCAGCCGTGTCCTCGTCTGCCGTGCTGCCCAGCAGCGCCGTGTAGGACACGAACTCAAGCACCGTGCTGTCGTACTCAACATTGAACTCCGCGCCGCCAAAGCTTGCAACAGCCGCATCAAACTTAACATTGACGCTAAGATAATCGCCCACCGCAAGCTCAGCGTTGCCGCCGCTAAGGCTTATGGCGATACCTCCCCCCTCGGCAAGCGCAGCGAGCGGTAGCACAAATGCCGCCATTATGCACGCGAGCCAAGCTGCTACGATTCTCTGTCGTTTCATGTAATGCCTTTAAACTCCTTATGTATTTGGACCGGAGCAGGCGATGGGCATACCTCCACCACCTATAGTTATATAGTATTATACCCGCAAAAAGCAATATAAGCAAGGTTATTCTGCTCCTTTGCGGGTATTATTCACAAACTGTTGATTTACTTGTTATTTCCTGCCAATTACCTGCGGCGCATGGCGCGGATGGCCAGATAAATAGAGGCTATCCCCGTTATCACAGCCGCCGCGAAAAGCAGCCACATCCAAACCGAAGGCCCGTCGTCCTCCGTTTCGGCAACGGTCACCTGCGCGGCATCCGTCTGCGCCGCGTCCGTCTGCACGGGAGCGTCTGTCTGCGGTGCCGGGGATTCAGCCGCCTGCTGACTGCCCACGGACACAACGGTTTCGGTAACGCTTGCTCCGTCCTCGCTTATGGCATAAATTACGGCTTCGCCCTCCGCATGGGCTGTCACGCTGCCGCTTTGGTCAACGGTAGCCACGCGTTCGTTGCTGCTGGACCATATTGTGCCGCTGCCGCCGGAAATGGTGGTGTTCTGGCCTATGTCCATTGTAACGTCTGCATCGGGGTTGGCGGTAGCGGCAGGCGCCTGCGTGGGCTGCGCGCTCTGCTCCGGCGCAGCAGTTGGCGCGGGAGCATTTTGCGCAGATGCAAGCTCCAGCGTGGCGCTGCCCTCGGTATATGCAAGCTCGTTGAGCTCTTCGTCTATTATCATGGTTTCCGTGAGCGCATTGTCCAGCTTTATCTCCGTGCTGCCGTGCGCGCCCTCTTTGGGGCGGAACGTGAGTTTGAGCAGTTCGCCCGGCTGTTTGCTGCCCATAAGCGTGCTCCATATGAATATAACGCTGCCGGGTTCTTCGTCATTGGTGGCGCTTATGCCGCCGGAAACTATCGCCCCGTTTTTCACATTGACAAGTTCCAGCATTGTTTCATCATAATCAAGCGCAAGCTGCGCGCCGGCAACGCTTGTATCACCGCTTAGGCTTATGGTAACGGTTATTGTGCCGTCCGCACCGGCCTCGCCCGCGCTTATGTTTATCTTAGTATCCTCCGCAAGCGCCGCCGTGCCCATCAAAAGCACCGCCGCGGCAACAAGTGCGGCAAGTATTCTTTTTGCTCCGCTCATTCTTCTCCCCTCCGTTCGTACAGATATGCTTATTATATAGTACGCTTCGCGCCTTTGCAACCGCGCTCAGCCTTGGAAAATAATTCTGCACAGCGCGGCAGCGTCTGCAACGTTCAGCCTGCCGTCGCCGTTTATGTCCGCATCGGCGTCGCCCTTAGCTATTTTTATGCAGAGCAGCACCGCGTCGCGCACGTCTATGCGGCCGCTTCGGTCAATATCGCCCACCCTGTACGCGCCTTCGGCTGCGCCCATGCGAATGATAAAGCAATACTGCCCTGCCGTGCCGTCTGCGAAGGCTATATTTAGGCATACTGTCTCCTCGGTTTCACTCCCGCAGCCGAGCAGCGTTATTGCCGCGCCGCCGTCCGCCGTGCTCCACTGCGCGCTCAATCCGCTCCCATCTTCAAACGATATGTCCATGCCGGCTATACTTTTGCCAATACTGAGCGCATAGCATAGCCGCATATCTTCAAACATCCGCACGGCATCCGTGCAAAGTATGGCATACTCCGCGCTTGCATCGGTGAACAGGCCGACCGTCCGAGCGGTAGTGCTATTGAAAAGCCGCGGCTGAGGATCAAGCCCCGTTACCGTGCCGCTGAACTTTTCTTCCCCGCCGCGGATATATTGCGCACCGTGTGATATGTGCAGCGCAGCGGTTTCGCTCAGCTCTATTGCGCCCGTGTTTATCAGCAGCGCGCCGTCCGCAACGCTCAGCCGCGCACCCGAAAGCAGTTTAAGCGTGACTCCGCGCGGTATGCTCACCGCGCCGTTTACCGCAACAATAGCATCCTGACTTACATGCACCGTATTCGCGCCGGATGAAAGCGCCGCGTTCAGCTCCGCTTCCGTTTCCGCATGGCAGAAGCCGTCCATGCTGCCGTACACGCGCCGCGTGCCATCGCCCGCATATTTGCCGCCGGATGCAAGCATTGCCGTGCCGCCCGCAAATACGCACAGTCCGCGCTCAACTCCGGCCACGTTGCCATATGCTTCATTCGTAAGCGCGGCACATATGTTCAGCTCCGCGCCGTTATAAACCTGCAGCGCACCGCTGAGAGTGACTGCCGCATTAAGCGTAAGCCTTGCGCCGCCGTTAACGCGAATAAGCATATTTTCGCCCACGTTCCATGCTTGGTTTATACTAACAGGCGTATTTACATCAATAATGTGTATAATTTCATCCGAATACGCGCCGCGAATCGCCGCATCCATATCCGCCTGCAAGCTTATGCCTTTTTTGGTGTACCGCACCGTTATACTGTCAAGCCCCTGCCCCGTCACAGATGAGCCATCTTCCGCGTTTGCCCATATACGCGCATTTTCATTGCCGAATGTGATATTGGCGCCGTCGCTTACGGTAAGCGCGCCGCCGTTGACCCATATGTTCCCCGTACACGTAAGCGACGCGCCAGGCGCAAGGGTGAGTGAATTGCCGCCGTCTATCACCATTCCCGCACCATACGGCAAAGCAAATGCCGAGTCAAGCGTCACCGCGCCGCGGGCATAAAGCGCAGCATATTCACCGCATTGGGTGAGCAGCACCGAAAGTTCATGCCCGTTTGAAAAGCGCAGGACATCGCCCTGTTCCGTGCCGAGCGCGGCTCCGTTTGCGCTTTTGTATAGCTTGCCGCCGCCAGTATATTTGCCGTTCAGGGCGTTAAGCATGCCGCCGTCGCGTATGTATATACCGCAGTTCAGCCTGAATTCGCCGGACACATATTCAACAGCCCCGTTCTCAAGCGCGCCGTTGACTGTAAGCGTACTGCCGGATTCAATATATACGCTGCCGTAATTAACAACCGTCGCGTTTTCGCCTATTATAAGCTCCGCATTGACTAAGTACACAGCCATCTGTATGCCGATGAGCCAATTTTCATCCAGCGTAATCATGATACGTTCGGAGTCGGCTGAGCCGATATACGCTTCGCACACAAGCGGCGCGCGCACGCCGTCCCGCTCGTATTCCTCCATATGAGCAGCATAAACAAACGCGGAGAATTCGTCCGCTACGGCAATATAATGTCGTTCAACCCAGCAGGCGTTCTCCGCGTTCCATTCCGTTTCGTTAACATTGGCCATAAATATCCCGCTAAGCGCCTTTGATGGCGTCGCGGCGCATAAGCATAGAATAATGCACAAGAGCAGGGCAATGTGGGTACGCATACTTGTCCTCCGTAGGGCTATCATGGTCATGTTGTATTTTGTAGAATATTGTCGATAAATTGATTATACCATACCTGCGCTTTATAGCAAGGGGATATTTATACCTTCATCACAAACTGCTCAAAGGCAATGAGTATTATAAGAAAGCCGAAGTTGAAGGCGGAAAATTCCGCAATGTAGCGACGGGTGCTTTTGGGGTCGTGCTTAACGTATTCGCGGAAGGTGATAAGGCTGGCAAGCGAGGCAATAAGCGTGCCTACCCCGCCCACGTTCACGCCTATAAGCAGCTCCGCATAGTTGCCGGTGAACTGCGAAAGCAGTATCGCCGAAGGTACGTTGCTTATGCATTGGCAGGAAAGCGCGCTGAAAAGCAATGTGTTTTTTGAAAGCAGGGTGGAAAAGAAATCCCTTACCGCATCCATGCGTGCCATATTGCCCGCGAATATGAAAAAGAACACGAACGTGAAAAGCAGCGGATAGTCCACCGATTCAAGCGCATGCCGATCGGCAAAGAACAGCACCGCTGGAATTATTATAAGCCCTATCCAATACGGTATGCCGCGAAAAACAATCGCTATCGCCAGCGCAAACAGTGCAAGATACAGCGCAGTGCGTTTGCCGTTAAGCTCTATCTTTTCATCGCTTATCATAAGCGGCTCGTTTTTTACGAATATGATGCAGCACAGCGTGATGAGCGCAACGGACAATATGAACGGCGGGGCCATTATGCCCATAAATTCGCCGTTGGGAATATTAAACTTAGTGTAAAGATAAAGGTTCTGCGGATTGCCGAAAGGCGTAAGCATGCCGCCGAGGTTGGCGGCAATATTTTGCATAATAAAAGTAAACGCCATATATTTCTGTTTCCCCGTGCTGCTCAGCACAAGGAAGCCCAGCGGCAGAAACGTGAGCAGCGCCATGTCGTTGGCAATGAGCATGGAGCCTATGAACGTTATATACACAAGCGCAAGTATGCTCATGCGCGCCGTTTTGAAAAAGTGCACTATTTTGCGCGCTATAACAAAAAAGAAGTTTATGTCCTCGAGCGCGCAGACCACCGCCAGCACGCAGAAAAGGCAGCTTAGCGTTTTGAAGTCAAAGTAGCCTATGTATTCCTTATCCACGGGCACAAACAGGCTTGTTATCAGCGCCGCCGCAAACGCAATGAGCATAACCGCATTTTTCTTCGCAAAGCCGCGCGCATTGCTTATTACCAATTCCATATATATCAAACCGTCGCTTTCTTCAATAAAATACGCCCTGCGCCGCAGCGCAAAGCAAGCAGTATTATACTCCTTCGGTTTCAAAAAGTCGAGCGGCTAAAAAAATTCCCGCGCCTGATTACTGCGCGGGAGTGGCAGCCGCCTGAGCGGTCTGTTTTTTTCGTTTATTTTTGCGCTTTTGCGCTATAAGGCCAAGCGTTGCGCTGCAAAGATAATGCTTGGCATTCTTGGCCACCTGAAAGCTATGCAGCTCCTTTGGCGTCATCTGCGGAATTGCCAGCCGCCCGCGGATAAGATCATCCTTTTTCACTATCGTCATGCGGCAGATGAAGCGGCCGTGCCCATGGCAGCGAAACGCGGCATAATAACGGCGCCGGTCGTTGCTGAACCATTCGCCTATGCTGTGCTTCGCGCCGCATATGGGGCAATTGACTATGCGCATATCGTTGCAATTCATAACATCGTGGCGGTTGGTGAAGTATTCCGAATACTTGGCGGGCGGTGTTTCAAACGTTTTGCCTGTCATTTCCATGCTGCGCGGCACGATTTTTCCGCGGCTAAGCTCAAGCGTTTCTTCATCCACCCATTCGCTTACAAGCGCGGTATACATCGCATCAGCCAGCGCATCATGATAGTCAAAGCAATCCGGTATGTGGCAGAATTCCACCGCCTTGTAAAGCGCAAGCACGCTGCCCACGCCCATCGTAAGGCTGAATGCGGACTGAACATCCAGCATTTGAACATCCTGCTTTATGGGCAGGGAATAATACTTGGCGTTGTCGTTGAGCACATGCCAATCCCCGCCGCCCCACGCGGCGAACATGGTTTCCTCGCCGACCCAGTCAAGGAAAGCGGTATACGCCTGCTCAAACGTAAGCCTGCTTTCAAGCGAACGCCAGAGCTGCGGCAGCGCCTTTGCGCCCACGCTGAATTCGCTGTGCACACAGGGGTGAATGAATACACTGAACGTGTCCACTATTTTGTGGGCAGATCTATCGTACTTCACCGCGCCTATCTGCAGTATTTCAGCGAGCGATTTGCCGTCGCCAACGCCGCTGTTCCATTCCAAGTCCATAACTATCATATATGGATTATAACATATAGTAAGCGATTCCGAAAAGCATAAGCTTAACGGAACCGCACATTAACATATGTTCTTTTTTGCTCAGTCCACGGCGCTTACGAGTATAAGCGTGAGCGCAATATACACAAGGCTGACCGCGCCGATTACGGACGCGATTATTATGCCCGCAGTTCTGGCCTTTTTGTTTTCTATCTTACGAACGTCCAGCACTATTGCCGCAATGGCCGCAACAAGCGCAACTACCGCACCCCACAAAGGCATAAGTTCGATCCCTACCCTTCTATGCCATACCATGCGGTATGGTTCACACCGCTGCATATTTCGTCCATAACGGTAAGCGCATCGTCATCGGTAACATAGAACGACTTTGCCATCACGTTGCCCTCCGCATCGGTATAGATATACAGGCGAACGTAGGCGGATTCGGTATCGTCGTAAACATAGCCGTCCATCTGCGCAAGGTCGTTGGGATTATCAGGATCCTTTATATCCATATCCACAATGGGGCTGAACATGCTGTAAAGCGGGCCAAAGTCATTATAGATATAGCTGTTGGCATAATCTATTGCGAATTCCTCAACGGAACCGTTATAGTCCGCATAGATATCGTTCACGCAGCGGGCAACGGCATAATTGAAATTATTGTCGTATATCACCAGCGCGTCGCTTATAACTTCCATAACGACGTAGCCATACGGATAGTACGTCTGCACGCCCACGGTTGCATCGGCAACGTACATTTCGTCGCCCGCATCCTCTATTATGGTGTCATGCTCCCAATCGCTGTTGGTTATAACCTGCTCGGGAGTTTCGTCCAGCGTATCCGGTTCGCTGTTGTCATCAACTATTTCATCATAGAAATAGTAACCGTTTGATGTTTCGTCATACATCCATACCAGCATAAGCTGATTATCGTCATCCATATTGAACTGAATAGCAACGTCCGTATTGCCGTCGCCATTGCCGTCCTCGAACGCTATGGCGTTGTAGTTGCCGCTCGTAAGGCCGTATCCTTCAGGGAACTCAACAAAATCGAAAAGCACCTGATTCTCGTCGTCATGATAAAAATACGCCCCGTCGTCCTCCACGCATACAAGCACGGCGGTGTCTTCCCCGTTGCGGGTTATTGTCCCGCTGTCCACCACCAGGCCCCATGTGCGCCAATCCTGACCCACAACCTCGTTAGGGTCGTTGTCCGCATCGTTAGAGCACGCGCTCAGCGCCATGCACAGGCACAAAAGCGCAGCTATGAGTGCCATTCCCCATTTTCTGTTTTTCATTTTTCTCTTTCCTCCCCTTGCTGACGTTTTGGCTCAAAGCATTGATTATGCCGCCATTTCTTCAGCTTAGCCCAAGTATTATATCATGGTATAGTAAAAAAATCCAACGTATTCCAATTTTGGATTGTATATTTTTTCGCGCTCCCTTTCCACCCGCTCCATCTGCCCCTTGCGGGCTTAATCGGCGGAATGCATAATAAATCCCCCCCTCAAAATGCAAAAAGCATTGTAGCGCCCGGTAATGCCATGGTATAATAATACAAATACTCATGCAAGGAGGTAATAAGTATGAAAAAATACGGAATCGGCCTTTTGTCCATGGCCATTCTGATTGCAAGCTTTCTGATTTGCAGATTTGCTCTGTTTGATATGCACAAAATGAAGCAATTTCCCCTCGTGCTGCTGATTGCGGGCGGCTTGTTTATAGGCATTTCCATGCTTTTCGGGTGCAGCCGCTTCCCGCTTTTCGCATCCCTTGGTTACCCCGTTTCATTTGCCGCAGGGTTGATTTTTAGCCAAGATTACGCCGACCCTACGGGCGCAATGACCCTGAACAATATGTGGATAATATGCATAATAGTATACTTGGTTATCGTGTGCATAGGCATAGTCGTTGAGGTTATTGCGCGTAAAAAGCGGAAGGCTTGAAGGCGTTTACCGTTTGTTTGAAAGGAGGGCCTCTGCATGAACAAACCGGCCATATTCATTTTGACATTGGCTTGCGCCTTGGCTTTGGCCGGGTGCAGCCCAAATAAGGAAACAAAAAATCTATCGGACGATATGCCATTTGCGGAAACTCCCGATGTCAATTTAACCACGCCGGGCGACATGCCCGCAGACGAGGTTTTTGATATTGTTATATCCCATGCGTCGCGGGCGGATTTAGGGGCGATTTACTCAGGCGCATTGAATGAGGAAACCATGATGTTCAGCAGCGTTTTGCATCTTCCCATATACAAATTCGATTCATTGGAAGAATTTGAGCAATTCAAGGCCGCATTTGGGGACTCGCTCTGTATGGATGGTAAATATGACGGCGCTTTGTCCTTCAATGAAGCAACTTCCGGCCGCGATGAGGCATTTTTTGAAGAAAACAGCTTAATGCTCGTCTATGTTGATGTCAGCAACAAGGCAAGTGATTTGGAAGTGAGCAGCATTTTTTGTGACGGGAACACATTCTGCATACATATAATGCCCCGCAACGGCTCTAAATCCACAACCGACGGCGCAGATAGCTATCGTCTTATCACGGTCGCGGTTCCCAAAAGCATGATAAAGGACTGCATCAAGTTTGACGCTGACTTTAATAATGATACAAACTGATTTTCAGTCCGATCGAAGCATTGACGGCGGGACGGCTAAAGCCAGTCCCGCCTTACTTTTGAGGTTTTGTCAGATTAAAAACCGTAGATTGGATTTAGCACGGCATGTGTTCTGCAATGGAGGATTGTTCACCGAAGCAATGGCAATCCGCAAGGCATACGCAAAATATACCGCGAGAACAGCCCGCATCACAACAATCAAACCCTTATAGCAGGCGTAAGCTTCCTTCTGCCGTTCATATTTTTTTCAACAGGCATCACAGCAAAACCAATGGTTTAATCAGGTCTGCCGGCTTGTCTTTCATCAGCATGAGCGCCGGCTCCACATTTTCCAGCCCGTGAAATTTATGTGTAATGAGCTTTTCGGGATGAATACGGCCGGTTTGAATCAAGCGGGCCAGTTTCTCCGAACGCAGTCTGCCCTACACTTATGCTGCACCATCTTCCCAATACGCAGTTTCTTAGCACAATGTGATATCATAAAATACCCTCCTTCGCTTTGGTACTATCAATATAGCCCATTTGCGACATTAATACAATACTTTTAGCAACTATTTTCTTCTCAGTTGAGACATATAATATTATTAAGAGGTGAATTTGGTGGACGTAAAACAGCGCATAACAGAATTGATGCAATGCCATGGATGGAGCGAATACCGTCTTGCGAAAGAGTCGGGGCTTTCCATATCCACCATTTCAAATATGTTCAACCGCAATACGCTTCCGAGTATCAGCACATTGCAGGTCATCTGCGACTCATTCGGAATAAGCATTGCACAGTTCTTCTCAGAAGGAACGGAAGTGGAACTTTCAAAAGATCAGCAGGAATTGTTTTCAAAATGGCGCTTCCTTACGGCAGAGCAAAAAGAGCTTATACTTCAGCTTATTGATAATATGAAGTAAACATCGCTTGACAAGGGCACACAGAGAAAAACAACTGAAAATGAGCTGCCAAG
>ERZ779869.38-NODE-38-length-181442-cov-8.713612_pt1 | contig 181442 bp, 167 predicted proteins | sample MGYA00511557_ERZ779869 | MGnify/ENA primary metagenome ERZ779869 (study PRJEB29588, sample SAMEA2154620) | human gut metagenome | biome: human gut; feature: human-associated habitat; material: faeces | place: Denmark | collected 2008/2010 ... | reverse complement strand
TCGGATTAACTTTCTTCGTCGCGTCAATCCGTTCCACGAATTCTTTGACGTTTTCTGCTTTTTTCATCATTTGTCTCCTTGATAAATTATAATGGATAATATGTTAAAATAACGCTGGCCGCGAACAGCAAAACAACCGGAAATACCGCTTTTTCAAACGGAAAATGTGCATGTCCGCCGTTTTTGTTTTTCATATATTGATACAGTTTTTGCGATGCAATATACAGAAATGCTCCGATTAATGCTGATAAAAGAAATGTATCAATATATAAAAAGCCGATAATTTTCGGGGTGTATGGCAGCAGCCCTAAATAAACAAAGCCGGAAGATGCAATACAGGCAAGCATAAGAATTGCATTGCGCCCTGCAAAGTACCACCCTTTTTTTTCAAACCAGAGGATAGTCCAATATCCGAGCAGAGAAAACAGCGCGCCTGTCCATAAACCGACAATGTCGTCACTGATGCCGAGCTTGCGGGAAATTTCCAGCGAAGCGCCGATTGCAACGGTACAAACGATGCAGGCCGGATTAGCCAAAGCTTCTACCGCTGTTCCCGTTAAAAACAATAATAAGGTAAAAAATGCTTTCATATAAATAGACTCCAAAATATGTATCATATGCAATATATATAATAATTAATATATATTAAAAAGTCAATAAATAATTTCAATAAAATGCGTTTTCCTTTGGCAGAAATTAATATATGCCGAGAATTTTGTTGATAACCGGATTTGTTTGTCATATATAGTAGTCGTGTCATGATTTTATTAAGGAGAGAAATATGAAAAAAATACTGCTGGCGCTGGCTGCTGTGTTTATGCTGAATGCCTGTTCGGAGGCTGACCCCGCATCATTGAAAGGGAAAAACTTCACACTGGCAACGGATAAAAATATCACATTGTCTTTTGATGCTAAGGAAGATCGTTTTTACGGAAAAGCCTTGAATAATTATTTCGGTACTTACAAGGCAGAAAAGGATAACATTAAATTTGGTCCTGTCGCATCTACAATGATGGCCGGCCCTGAAGACGAGATGAAAAAGGAACATGCTTATTTTCAAAATCTGGACAAGGTCAGAACCTATAGTTTGAAAGGGAAAGAACTTGAGCTGAAAGGCGACGGCGTAACGCTGAAGTATCTGCAGCAGTAACTTTTCCGGGCACAAAAATGTAATCCCCTGCGAAAGCGGGGATTATGTTTGTTTTCAAAAATACTGTGTTTTCTGAAGAACAACTGCCCGATAATATCTATTTGCCCAAAAAGCAAAATAAAACAGTCGCAAGGGACAATATAAGAAATTTCATTCAAAGACAAAATCTCCCAAAAACAGCCCGGCGACCCAGACAGTAATTCTTCAGATTACAACAACAGCCGTCGGAATAATCCGGCGGCTGTCTTTATACCGATTATTAAAAAACGGTCTATCGCAAAACTGCACCGGTCTTTTTGCCGACTTCCAGAATGACCTTGTTCATCAATGCTTCCAGTTCGGCATCGGTATAGGTCTTGTCTTTCGGCTGGAACGTAACGCTGATAGCAACGGATTTCTTGTCTTCGAGCAGATTCTCGCCTTCGTAAACATCAAAAATCCGTACATCGGCAATATTGCTGCGGTCTGCATTTTTAGCAGCCGCCGCTATGCTGACGGCCGAAACGTTACGGGCAACGACGAATGCCAAATCCTTGTCAACTGCTTGCAAAGGAGAAAGTTCCAGCTTCTTTTTAGCTTTGGATTTTGCATCCCTCGGCAGCGGAATATTGTCAAGGAAAACCTCAAAAGCCATAACATTGGTTTTGATGTCAAGCGCTTTGAGAATCGCCGGGTGCAGTTCACCAAAATACGCGAGGACGTTTTTGCCGAGTCGAATAACGCCGCTGCGCCCCGGGTGGTAGTAAGACGGTGCGTCGGTCGTAATCTGTGGTGCCTCAATCGGGCCTTTCGCCGCGGCAATAACTGCCAGCGCGTCGGCCTTGACGTCAAATACGTCATAAGCGCGCATGGAGTTTGTCCAGTCCTTTTTCGCGGTCTTTCCGACCCGAATGCCGGAAGCCATAGCCCGCTGTTCGCCGGGATTACGGCCGAAAAATTCGGGTGCTGCCTCAAACAATGCCAAATTGCCGTATCCGCGCGCAATATTGTTTTTGGCGCCGATAAGCAGATTCGGCAACAGTGACGGCCGCATTTCGTCAAGCTCATTGATAATCGGATTTTGAATAAATACCGCTTCCGGCCTTCTGCGGAAATATTTTGCAATGTTGCTGTCGGTAAAGCTGAATGTAACCGTTTCGTACATGCCGCGTGAAGCAAGCTCATGCTTGGCCATGACAATATTATTCTGCAATGGTGTTAAAACCGGTTTCGGAAATTCGGCCGTTTTCATTGAAGTTGCCGGAATGTTGTCAAGCCCAATCATCCGTACGACCTCTTCAATCAAATCCTGCTCGCATTCAATATCGCCGCGCCATGACGGAGAAATCGCCTTGATATTGCCGTTTTCTTCGCTGATTTCAAATCCGAGATTGTGGAGAATTTCTTCACAAGTTTCTTTGGCAACCTCCATACCGATAAAAGTTTTCATTCGTTCCGGCCGCAGATATACCGGTTTGGCGACAGATTTTTCTTCTCCGGCAATTTCCATCTCCGAAGCTTCGCCGCCGCAGATATCCAAAATCATTTTCGTGGCATAATTGTTACCGCTGATATTTGACATCGGGTCAACCCAGCGTTCGTACCGGGCACGTGAATCGGAGTCAAGCTGAAGCTTGCGTCCGGTTCTGGCAATGCAGGCCGGCGTAAACAATGCACACTCCAGCAGAACGTTCTTTGTGTCTTCATAGCTGCCTTTGTTTAATCCGCCCATGATGCCGCCAAGGCACTGTACGCCTTCGTCGTCGCAAATGCCGAGTGCTTTGTTGTCCAGCATATAGCTTTTTTCGTTCAGTGCCAGAAATTCTTCACCGTCATGAGCCATCCTGACCTGGATGTCGCCTTTAAGCTTGTCTGCATCAAAAACGTGCAGCGGACGTGCTAAATCATAGTTGATATAATTGGTAATATCCACCAGGGCGGAAATAGGACGCAGCCCGATAGCCGTCAGACGGTCTTTCATCCACTTTGGCGTCTCCGCTTTGTTGTTGACGTTTCTGATGTAGCGTGCCGTATATGTCGGGCAGGCTTCAGGGCATGAAACAGTTACTTTAACCGGGCTTTTGAACGTTCCTCTGATTGCCGGAATATCCAACGGTTTCAGCCTGCCGAGCCCCGCAGCGGCCAAATCCCGGGCAATTCCCCGTACGCCTAAACATTCGGCGCGGTTTGGGGTTATCGAAACTTCAAAAACCGGATCAATATTCAAAACTTCCGCCGCCGGAATGCCGGCCTTGGTTTCTGCAGGCAGCTCGATAATGCCGTTATGGTCGTCACCAACAAGTAATTCTTTTTCCGAGCACATCATGCCCATGCTTTCCACGCCGCGGATTTTTGCAACTTTTAAGCGTTCTCCGTATGCAGGAATCAGTGCTCCGGTCGGAGCATAAATGCCAACCAGCCCTTCATGGACGTTTGGCGCGCCGCAGACGACTTGCAGTGTTTCCTTGCCTGTATTGACGGCTAATATGTGCAGATGGTCGGAATCCGGATGCTTGTCAACTTTGTCAATGCGTGCCGTGATAAAGCCATCCAGTGCAGCAGCCGGATTAACGACCTCCTCGACTTCAAGGCCGATGCGAGTCAGTGTTTCGCTGATTTCGTCAACGCCTGCTGTTGTATCCAGATGTTCTTTTAACCAGGATAATGTAAATTTCATCGTGCCAGTCCTCCGTTGTTGCTCAGTCCGCTTGTCATTGATGAAAAGTCGAGCGGGGTAAATCCGTAATTTTTAATCCAGCGTACGTCAGATTCAAAGAAAGTCCTCAAATCCGGAATGCCGTATTTTAACATCGCAAGCCTGTCAATGCCGACCCCGAAGGCAAATCCCTGATATTCATCTGGGTCGATGCCTCCAGCGCGCAGGACGTTCGGATGTACCATGCCGCACCCCAAAACTTCCAGCCAGTCTGTTCCTGCTCCGATAATTAAATCGGTTTTAGTCTTGAGGCAGCCGATATCAACTTCGGCAGACGGTTCCGTAAACGGGAAGAACGACGGGCGAAATCGGATAGGCAGTTCGTCAACTTCAAAAAATTCTTTCATAAAATCATACAGGCAGCCCTTTAAATCGGCCATAGTCGTTTTCTTGTCAATAACCAAACCTTCTACCTGATGGAACATCGGCGTGTGCGTCGCATCGTAGTCGGAACGGTATGTTCTGCCCGGCGCTATAATGCGGATTGGCGGCTGCTTCTTTTCCATGGTACGGATTTGTACACCGGACGTATGCGTCCTGACCACATAAGCGGAGTCCATATCAAATTCCTTATTAGCATCATTATTGATGTAGAACGTGTCCTGCATTTGGCGGGCAGGGTGGTTCGGCGGCATATTGAGTGCGTTAAAGTTATGGAACTGGTCTTCAATGTCCGGGCCTTCAGCCACTTCAAATCCCATCTGGGCAAAAATAGCGACAATTTCTTCATAAACTTTGGAAACCGGATGGATTCGTCCTTGCGTTTCCGGCCGGCAGGGAAGGGTAACGTCAATAACTTCCTTTTTCAGTTTTTCATTCAGCTGTTTGGTTTCCAATTCCTGTTTTTTTTCGGTAATTTTTGCTTCAATTTCCGCTTTGACAACATTAATCTTCTTTCCGAAAGAAACTCTTTCTTCCATCGGCATGCTGCCCAGTGTTTTTAACAGTTCGGTAATCTGTCCTTTTTTGCCTAATGCCGCAACTCTTGCCTCGTCAAGGGCTTTTGCGTCTTCTGCATTGGCAATCTGTTCCAACAGGCTTGTTTTTATAACTTCAATATCACTCATTTGTTCACCTTATAAGAAGGATATTTCCCAGAAACAACAGGAGTGTTTCCTGAAATCACCCTTTTGCCGCTCCCAAAGGCCGGCTGTTGTTTGTCTTTTTTCCGCTGCCGTAAAAAATGCCGCGGAAGTTCATAACAATTTTAAATATAAAAGAGTCCTCTTGGCTGCCCAAGACGACTCTTTCCTATCTGATATAAACTATACTAAATCTAAAAATTATTTAGCCAGAGCCGCTTTGGCAGTTTCTACTAACTTAGCAAAAGCTTGGGGCTCTCTGTAAGCAATATCAGCCAGCACTTTACGGTCAAGCTCAATACCTGCCTTGTTGAGCCCGCTGATAAATCGAGAATAAGTCATATCATTCAAGCGCGTAGCAGCATTGATACGCTGAATCCACAAAGAACGGAAATTTCTTTTCTTCGCTCTTCTGTCACGGTAAGCATACTGCAAACCTTTTTCAACTTTTTCAACAGCTACTCTGAAAACGTTTTTATTGCGGCCTCTGTAGCCTTTCGCCATATCCAGAATTTTTTTATGACGGGCATGAGCCGTAACACCTCTTTTTACACGAGACATTTACATATCCTCCTACAACTACAAATAAGGTAAAAATTTCTTAACAATCTGGACATCGACTTCTGAAAGCAAAGTCGTGCCGCGGGCTTGTCTTTTCATTTTCTGGGTTTTGCAGAAGAGGCAGTGTCTCTTTTTCGCAAAATTTCTTTTCAGTTTGCCGGTTCCGGTAACGCTGAAGCGCTTTTTCGCCGAACTTTTCGTTTTTAATTTAGGCATTTCAATCCCTTTCAAAAATTTAAGTTGGATTCACACATAACAGGAAGGCATGCCGTTAGCCCTCTCTGTTATTCGTACCAATGTATACCGCAATATTTTTATTTGTAAAGAGTTTTTTTAATTTAAAATTAATAATTATTTACCAGTCTGTTGTCCTGATTAATTCTATCTTTGTCCGGTTTCTTCTTTTCCATATCCGGCTTGACTTTGGGGCCTGTGCCTGTTTTGCGGATAAAAAGGCGCACTCCCTGCTCATAAAAAAGATATCCCTTGTAAACGGCGGCTGCCGGGATTTTGTAGCCGTTAAATTCGGTCTGATTTTCATAATAGCTGAAATCGGCTCCCGCAGCATCGTCTTCGTCTATAACGGCAATATCATGATGGCGGTCAATAAGCTCCTGCATATTGTCGCCTTTAACGGCCATGTCTTCTTCGGTCCAGAGCCAGTACATCGGAGCTTTGTCTGCAATATATAATTTATCTCTGCCGAGAATTAATTGCAGAGGCAGAGTGTGAAAGCCGACAGCCTGAACTTTTGCTTCGGGATTTTCGAAAGCGTTATGTTTGGCCAGCATTCCCAAAACCTGATTCTGCGAAGAGTAAGGGTGTTTTATCTCATAATCGGCAGAAACGGCGCTCCAGTATATCTGCATAACGGCACATGCCAGAAACAAATAATGCTTTCTGCTTTGGGCATAGTTCGGAAAAAACATATAAACCGAACAGAGAAAAAGTCCCCATATAAGCCCTTGGTGATAGTACATCGGGCGGACAGCAAAATAAGCGGCAATAAAAACGCTCCAAACTGTTGTAAAACGCAATACGACCGGCAAATTATTCCGCATATTAACATAAAAAAAAGATGTGCTCATTGCCGTTTTTACCGCATAAAAAGCGGTGATAAACAAAAAAGTCAGATTCAGCATCGTATTTTCACCGGCAAAAAATGCTTCGGGAAAATGAGCCAGCACATTGTATGGATAATTTTCAATATTTTCGATTCGCATATTGTACTGCACCATATTGACCGGCAGGATCTGCCATAGCATAAGCAAGCCGCATCCGCCCAACAGACACACAGGGGCAATATATTGAAACGGCTTTCCCGAAGTCTGCCGACAGGCTTCCGAAAACCAAAACAGCCCGAGAACAGCGGCAACTGGTGCCAAAAAAGCGGCAGATTCTGCAAACAGCAGCAATGATAGTGCATATCTCCAAATATACCGATGCCTCTTTTCATAAAGCACGGCAAGCAAAACCATTGCCAGATATGCCAGACAGTAGTTGCGTGAAATGATATTGTACTGGTAAAGGAAATAATGCCCGAACGGCAACAGTATTTTATAAATCAACGGAACCCAACAGCAGAATAAAAATATACCGACCGTTATGGACATAACCGCAATTGAAACATAGGTAATGTTTAATTCTTCGCCAAATATGGCAATAAGCAATTTCAGCAGTAAATGCCATAATACCGGCTGCCCCTCCTGATGCGGGATAACTGTCAAAATTTCGCTGAAACTGGCATCGCGTGCAATCAAAAAAGCCTGAACTTCGTCAGCCCATATTTCATGAAACGGGGCAATATATAAAGAAAAGGCAGTGAAACAGAACCAAATAACCGCCGCGGAGACTTTTGCTATATATGTTTCCGGAGAGAAGCCGTAGCGCATTTTAAACACCTGAGAAAAGAAAAGGCGGCAGCCGTCTGGTTGCCGCCGTCTGCTATATTAGGCCAATGCGTCGGACTTGATATCCAGATGCAAGTCTTTCAACTGCTGCTCGGAAACCGTATTCGGCGCCTGCATCAGCAAATCCTGCGCTTTGCCGTTTAACGGGAACAGGATGACATCACGGATAATCGGTTCGTCCAAAAGCAGCATGACCGTGCGGTCAATCCCCGGAGCGCATCCTGCGTGCGGCGGCGCGCCGTACTTGAATGCGTTAATCATACCGCCGAATTTGTTGTCCACGACGCTGTGGTCATATCCCGCCAGTTCAAATGCCTTGTACATGATTTCCGGTTTGTGGTTTCGGACTGCGCCGGAAGCCAATTCCACGCCGTTGCAGACCATGTCGTACTGATAAGCCAGTATCTCAAACGGATTCTTGTTCAGCAGCGCGTCCATTCCGCCCTGTGGCATGGAAAACGGATTGTGCGAAAATTCAACTGCGCCTGTTTCTTCGTTTTCCTCGTAAAACGGAAAATCGACAATCCAGCAGATGCGAAACGCGTCTTTCTCAATCAAATCCAGCTCTTCACCGAGTTTTGTGCGGACTTTTCCTGCAAATTTGCTGATAAGTTTTTTATTGCCGCCCATAAAGACAACCGCATCACCGTCCTTAACCCCAAACATATTTTTAAGTTCAGCCATTTTTTCTTCAGAGAAAAATTTGGCAATGCCCTTGGCGCCGTTTGCTGACAGCGCGACATATGCCATGCCGCCGAACCCTTCTTCTTTGGCAAAACCGTCCAGCTTGTCAAAGAACGAACGCGGTTTCTCTCCTGCGCCGGGGATAACGATGGCACGCAGTCCCTCGCCGTTGGCTGCCTTGCCGTCATAAACGCCAAACCCGGAATTGTTGAAGAAAGCGGTTGCATCCTGAATAATCAACGGATTGCGTAAATCCGGCTTGTCGGAGCCGTATTTCAGCATGGCGTCTTTAAAAGCAATACGCTGAAATGGCGCCTGGTCAACTTTTTTTCCTTCGCCGAATTCGTTGAAAATAGAACCCATAGTCTTTTCCATTACCGCAAACACATCATCCTGCGTGGCAAAAGACATTTCCATATCCAGCTGGTAAAATTCGCCCGGGCTGCGGTCGGCACGCGGATCTTCATCACGGAAACACGGTGCAATCTGAAAATATTTGTCAAAGCCCGAAACCATCAACAGCTGTTTAAATTGCTGCGGCGATTGCGGCAAAGCATAAAACTTTCCCGGATTTAAGCGGGATGGAACCAGAAAGTCGCGTGCGCCCTCCGGAGATGAAGCCGTCAAAATCGGCGTCTGATATTCCAGAAATCCCTGCTCGTTCATCAACTCGCGCATGCGTTTGATAACTTTGCAGCGCAGAATGATGTTGTTGTGGATTTTCTCGCGCCGCAAATCCAGAAAACGATACTTCAGGCGCAGCTCTTCCGGCGAGTTGTCTTCCCCGAAAACCTGTATCGGCAGAACGTCGGCCTTGGAATGCAGAACGACATCGCTGACTTTTACCTCAATGTCGCCGGTCGGCATGTTTTTATTGACGCTCTCGCGCATCACAACCTCGCCGTCAACGGTAATGACGCTTTCCACCCGGATATCTTCCAGCTTCTTAAACAAATCGCTGGAGCTGTCAACTACGCACTGGGTAATGCCGTAGTGGTCGCGCAAATCGACAAAGCACAGATTGCCTAAATTGCGTTTGCGGTGGATCCAGCCCGAAAGCTTGACCTTTTGGCCTGCGTTGGCGGTTCTCAGTTCGCCGCAGGTATGAGTTCTGTATTCAATCATAAGTACCCCTGAAAAATTGTTTCAACGTCAATGCCGCCATTTTTATCCCAAATTGGCATAAATGCAAGCTAAAATTAAAAAAATCTTAAACAATCCCCCGTAAACTGCAACCAAAAGACAAGGGAACGCCCAAATGAATTTAATAGATAAGACACAAGAACTGCAGGACGCCTGTAAGATATTAAAAAAACAAAAAGTTATAGCCATAGATTGCGAATTTATCCGTGAAAAGACATTTTTTCCCATTCCCTGCCTGATTCAGGTCGGTTATGAAGACGGCGCTTTTTTGATAGACCCGTTGGCAGAAAATATGGATTTCGGCGATTTCTTTGCCCTGTTGCAAAATAAAAAAGTGCTGAAAGTTTTTCATTCCGGCCGTCAGGATATTGAGATTCTGTACAACCTTTCCGGTGCGGTGCCGACGCCGGTTTTTGACACCCAGATAGCGGCGCAGGCCTGCGGTTTGGGCGAATGTGTCAGTTATGAAAATCTGGTTAGAGCCTACTGCGGGGTGGATCTGGATAAATCCTGCCGTTTGACCAACTGGCAGCTGCGCCCGCTGAGTGCCGAGCAGTTGGAATATGCCGCGGGCGATGTAACGCATCTGATTAAATGTTATAACGAAATTGCCTCGTATCTGAAAGAAAATAAACGGGAAAGCTGGATTGCGGAAGAAATGGAAGATTTTGCCGATACGGCGCATTATGAACAAAATCCGGAAAACGCTTGGCTGCGGATTCGTCACAATGGGCACTCTTTGTCATTCTTGAATGCGTTGAAAGCGTTGGCGGAATGGCGTGAAAAAATGGCGATAGAACGCAACGTTTCCCGACAGAATATTATCAAGGATGAAACGCTGGTAAACATTGCGATAGCCTTCCCGAAAGATATGGAAGAGATGAAAAGGGTTCGCGGGGTGCGTCCGGATGTTGCCAAAAGCCGCCTTGCTAAAGAAATGACGGAAATTCTGGCATCGCTGACCGAAGACAAATTTGACCGCACGCTGGGACGTGTAGACCGTGAACGCGATGTTACTCTGCCGCCAAGTCAGCATTCCCTTTGTGAAGTCCTGAAACTTTTGCTGAAGATAAAAAGTAACGACTGCGGTGTCGTATCGCGATTGATAACGTCGGAAAAGAATCTGCGCGAATACATCAAAAATCCAAAAGCTAAAAATCAGATTCTCAAAGGCTGGCGTTATGAAGTCTTTGGCAAAACGGCCGAAGAATTTCGCAAGGGAAAACTGGGAATCGTTTACGATGCGGCTTCCCGGGACATTGTAATAAAAGAGTTGTCTTAATTGCCGCTCTTCTAAGAAAAAATATAATATATATTAACTGTTAAAAGGAACTTGTAATGAAAAAAATATATTTGGCGCTTGTCGCTATGCTGATTTCGTTTAATGCCCATGCTTTTATTATTTCGCCACATGTTGGATTGGATTATGTTTCCGCCACGCCGAACGGATTTGGCGATATTGACAGCCTGAACGGCGGCGCAGTCAGTGCCGGCGTAAAAGTTTTAGGCTTTTTATCCGTAGAAGGATATTATCAGCAGTATGCGTCAACCGATGCTTTCGGCGGCAGCAAAACAAAACCTGCGGCATACGGCATAGATTTGGTTTCAGATACGTTGAATCTCGGCGTAGTAGAGCTGTTAACGACCGTGGGATATGGTAAATATACATTGGACGGCGGTAACCTGAACAAAAAAATGGAAGATTTTGAAGGCACCGCCTATCGTGCCGGTTTCGGTGCACAGTTTAACCCGACCGATAACATTGGTATCCGCGCTATGTACCGTTATGTATTCCCGGAAGACGATACGTTTAAGAAGAATATCCAGGAATTCACCGTCGGCATCCGATATTATTTCTTTTAGTATGCTGATGTCAATTGGAGCAGAAAAAATAGAGCGGGGAATGCCCCCGCTTTTTCTGTATTTTCAGACATCAAGGGAAAGCCTCCGGAATTTATGCTGCGATTTATTTTTGCGGCGGCAGAATTTCAATCCAATAACCGTCCGGATCCTCAATGAAATAAATTCCCATCGCCTCGTTGACAAAACAAATCCAGCCGTTTTTCTGATGAAATTTCAATGCTTCCTGATAATTGTCTGCCGTTATTGCCAAGTGAAATTCGCACTCGCCCAAATCATATTTCTGCGGATGGTCTTTCAGCCAGGTCAGTTCCAGCCGGAATCCGGTTTTGCCGTCGCTGAGATAAACGATGACATAAGAGCCGTCTTCGGCCTCAATCCGTCCGTTTTCTTTTAACCCCAGTGCTTTCTCATAAAAGGCAAGGCTTGTTTCCAGATTCGTAACGTTAAAATTGAAGTGATTAAAACAAAATGCCATTTTCTTATCCTTTCTTAATCATATAGGCTTTGGCAGCTTATATCTTTTGGTTGCAATAACCGGATATTTCCGCATTTTTACGGGATTTTTTTCAAAATGCCGGAAATTATCCTGTTTTGCAATAATTTTCTTGCTTAATTCAAAAAAATAAACTAATCTCAAAATAGGATTTGTTCTCTAGAAAAGGATAAATCCGAGGGCCTAGAAAACCCTTTATAAATACAACTTAGTCGTGCGCACACGACTTTAAAAATAGTGCCGACGTCATACCTCCGTATGGGGTGGATGTCGGTGAATAAGGCTCTGCCCCAATAAGCCGAGCCGTTTTAAGTTGTATACGGTTTTCTAGCATCCGCCCGCCTTTAGCTTTCTAAAGCGGGTTTTTTGTTTGAACTGAATAAAAGGATGCAAATATGAAAAAATCGGTGTTATTGTCCGTATTGGTCTTGACCGCGTGCGGAACTATTTTTAGTGGTTCGACACAACAGCTGACATTTGACTCGAACGTTAAAAATATCAATATTTATGCTAATGGTGCGTTGGTTTGTACAACAACGCCGTGTACCGTAGATATAGACAGAGGCTCGTCAGCATTGATAGTAATGGCAAAAGCTCGTGGTTATGAAGATGCTGTTAGTCAGATAAAATCTAAAATAAATACGGTATCATGGTGGAATTTATTAAGTCCGTATAGTTGGACAACCGATTTTGCCACCGATTCTATGTGGAAATACAATAGGAGCGGGGTATATATAAATATGCGTCCTCAAGGAATGAGATATGCTGAAGAGAAAAAATTTAACAAAGAAGCAAAAATAAAAGCATTTGCTTTGTTTAATTATCCGGAAATCAAAATAGAAAATCAAGAATATATGCAGGCTCTGGCTGCATTGACTGGAAAAAATAATCAAGAACTGCATCAAATCATAGAAAAGTCAAATACCGAGGCGGAATTGGCGCACAATTTGATATAGCAACAGGTACTTTGTTCCGAAGCACCCTTTGAAGGGCGCTTTTCACGAGCTGATTTGCGTGTCATTACTTAAACAATTTCTTTAAAACCGAAAAAATATCAATCGTCGTTCGATTGTAAATTCGGTTATAAAGTGCTTTTTTCGGATTGGTCAGCCAGCCCCAGCCGCGCGGAGCTTTTATTCCAAGATTGTGCCGTATAAAACGCTTCGGCGAAATACGTGCCGCAATCATCTTTTTTAGCGACGGTTTTCTTATTCCGATTTTCATGTTGTTTAACCTTCTTGGGCATTCATGGCTGTAAATTATTGCCACGCCGAATATCCGGAAAAAGCGCCGACATTGGCGCCTTCCCCGCTTGTTAACCGTTTAAATAGCCTTTTTGACTTCTTCAAAAGCCTGTTGCAATTTGCTGGCATCAGGGCCTCCCGCCTGAGCCATATCCGGTCTGCCGCCGCCGCCTTGTCCGCCGACTGCTGCCGAGGCAATTCGCACCAGGTCAACCGCAGAATATTTGTTTGTCAGGTCTTTGGTAACCCCAACGACAATAGATGCTTTGCCGTCTTTATCGGTTGCCAGAACCATAACGCCCGAACCGATGTTTTGGCTCATCTCGTCAATAAAGGCTTTCAATTCCTTCGGATGAACGTCCGGGATAACCTTGCCGATAAATTTCACGCCGTTGACAACTTCCGTTTCGCTGCTCTTTGCCGCACCGCCGCTGGCCAGCGTTTTCTTGAGGTTAAACACTTCCGCTTCCAGCTTTTTCTTTTCTTCCAGCAGGTTGCCGATACGTGCTTCCAAATCGTTGATGTTGGTTTTCAGCGTGTTGCAGGCACAATGCAGTTTATCTTCCATCGCATCGACATATTCTTCCGCGCCTTTGCCGGTAACGCATTCAATACGCCGTACGCCGGCCGATACCGCAGATTCGGAAATGATGTTGAAATAGCCGATTTCTCCGGTGTCGCAAACGTGCGTTCCGCCGCACAGCTCGCGCGAATAAACTTCTCCGTCTTTTTCCATCGTAACCACGCGAACCTCTTCGCCGTATTTTTCGCCGAACAATGCCATTGCGCCGGTTTTAACGGCTTCATCCTGATTCATCAATACCGTGTTGACATGATAATTGGCACGGATGGCCGCATTAACCATATCTTCGGCCAGCTTTAGTTCGTCTGCGGTGATTTGCTTCGGGTGTGAAATGTCAAACCGCATTCTGTCCGCCGCAACCAGCGATCCTTTTTGCGTAACATGTTCGCCTAAAATCGTCCGCAACGCTTTGTGTACCAAATGCGTAACCGAATGGTTAGCGCAAATCTGTTTCCGATTCGTTTCGTTGACTTCAAAAGATGCAAAGTCTTCAACTTTAACTTTGCCTTCAATCATGCGGCAACAATGAACGAAAACCGTATCCAGCTTACGCTTGGTGTCATAAACTTCCGCTTTGAAGCTTTTGCCGCAGATAATGCCGGTATCGCCGACCTGTCCGCCGCATTCGCCGTAAAAAGGCGTCTGGTTGGCAACCAGATAAAATTCGCCGCTTTTCACACTGTCAACTTCTTTGCCGTCCTGAACCAAAGCCTTGACAATGCCGTCGCTCTTGGTCGTCTTATAGCCTAAAAATTCTGTTCCGCCGATTTTTTCTTTAACTTCGAACCAAATTTTTTCGGTGCCGGCATCGCCCGACCCGGCCCAGTTCTTGCGTGCTTCTTCTTTCTGCTTGGCCATTGCTGCATCAAACCCGGCAACGTCAACTTCAATTCCTTTGCCTTTTAACGCATCTTGCGTCAAATCAAGCGGGAAACCATAGGTATCATACAGTTTAAATGCCGTTTCGCCGTTGAGCGTGTCGCCTTTGGTTAGCTGCGAGGTTTCGTCGTCCAGCAGGCGCATGCCTTTGTCCAGCGTCTTGCCGAAACGGGTTTCTTCTGCCTTGATGGTTTCCGTAATCAGTTTATCAAAGCGGTAAAGTTCCGGATAGGCCTCGCCCATTTCTTTCTGCAAAACCGGCAGCAGCTTGTAAATCATCGGCTCTTTTACTCCGAGCATATAAACATGGCGCATCGCCCGCCGCATAATCCGCCGCAGAACATAACCGCGTCCTTCGTTGGAAGGCAGTACGCCGTCGGCAATCAAAAAGCTCATTGCCCGCAGGTGGTCGGCAATCACGTTGTGCGATGCCTGTAGCGGTCCTTTCGGGTCGGTGTTGGCCATATCCGCAATCGCCTTAATCAGATGCTGGAACGTGTCAATATCAAAATTGGAATGCACACCCTGCAGAATGGCGGCGATTCGCTCCAGCCCCATACCAGTATCAATAGACGGCTTTTTCAGATTAATTCTGGAACCGTCCGGCAAATCTTCAAATTGGTCAAACACCAGATTCCAAATTTCAATAAAACGGTCGCCGTCTTCTTCCGGTGTTCCCGGCAGCCCGCCCCAGACTTCCGGTCCGTGGTCGTAAAAAATCTCCGAGCAGGGACCGCAGGGACCGGTGTCGCCCATCTGCCAGAAGTTGTCTTTGGTGGCAATGCGGATAATTCGCTCGTCAGGCAGCGCCGATACTTTCTTCCAGATGTCATAAGCCTCGTCGTCAGTATGGAAAATCGTAACCGCCAGCTTTTCTTTCGGAATCATAAATTCTTTCGTCAGCAGTTCCCAGGCATAATAAATTGCCTCTTCCTTAAAATAATCGCCGAACGAGAAGTTGCCGAGCATTTCAAAAAACGTATGGTGGCGCACATCATAGCCGACGCTGTCCAAATCATTGTGCTTGCCGCCTGCGCGTACGCTTTTTTGGGAAGTTGCGGCTCGCGTATAATCTCTGGTTTCGTTGCCTGCCAAAATGTTTTTGAACTGTACCATGCCTGAATTTGTAAACATCAGAGTCGGGTCATTGTCAGGAACAAGCGAAGATGCCGGCACGATTTTGTGTCCGTTCTTCGCAAAATAATCCAAGAAAGTTTTTCTTATTTGATTAACGCTGGTCGTCATTGTTTTTTTCTTCCCAAAAATTAAATTAAACTTTTAACCGCATAAAACTACAGCGGTTTTTTGCTGATGTCCAGTTTAAATTTAACAGGGAAAGCGATTCTTTTGTTTTTTGCAAAAACTGACCTAGTTCAGCATAACGACGAAGATATTCAGGTATGTAGCGAAAAGCAGCCATAAAAGATACGGAACCGTCAACGCAAACGCCCATTTGTTGATAAAGAAAAACGTATGCATCATCAACGCTGTAACGATATCCAGCAGGACGATGACAATCGCCGACGCGGTAAGCTGTTCCATATAAAAAAAGCTGAATGTCCATAAAATCTGCAAAAACAGCTGACTGACAAACAGGGCATTCGCATCTTCAAACTGTTCCAAAGTCTTGCGTGACCTGAGCACAATGTAAAAGCTCAAAAACAACAAAACGTAAATTCCGCTCCACGCATAAGAAAAGTAATGGTTTTCGGGCGTTCCGGGCGGAATGTCGAGCGTATCGTAAAAAGAAATCATGCCCTGTTCGGTAAAATACCGGGCCAGCAGCGCCGTAATCAAAACCAATACAAAACTGTAGAGTCCCTGCATAAGTTTAAGTGCCATCTTATCCTCCATATTTGCGGCTTTATAACCATATATGCTCCATTTGAGAAAAAACATCACTGCCGTAAAAATATAAAAAAATAAATTGCAATTTTAAATAAAAAGCATATAAACAAAAGTAGAACAAAATTCAATGGGAGTAAAAAATTGGCTAAAATAGATGAAAAAGATATAAAAACGGATGAAAACGGCATAAAATTATACCGTCCGGAAGATTTTGAAGGAATGCGTCGGGCCGGGAAACTTGCTGCCGAATGTCTGGATTATATTACGGATTTTGTTGATGCCGGCGTAACGACGGAACATCTGGACAATCTGTGCCGGGAATTTATCGTTTCGCATAATGCGATTCCCTCCTGTCTGGGATATCACGGCTATCCGAAAACAATCTGCACCTCGATTAACCATGTCATCTGCCATGGCATTCCCGATGACCGAAAGCTTGCCGACGGCGACATTGTCAATATTGACGTAACCGTAACTCTGGACGGCTGGTTCGGCGATACGTCGCGTATGTATTACATCGGCAAACCTAAACTAAAAGCAACGCGTTTATGTGAGGTAACTTATGAATGTTTGATGCGCGGTATTGATGTTGTAAAACCCGGTGCGCATTTCGGCGATATCGGTGCGGTAATAGAAGAATATGCGCACAAATACGGTTATTCGGTGGTGGAAATGTTCTGCGGTCACGGTCTGGGGCGGGTTTTCCACGATGAGCCGAATGTCCTGCACTTCGGGCGTAAGGGCACCGGCCCGGTAATTAAGGAAGGGATGTTCTTTACGATTGAACCGATGATTAATATCGGCAAGCCGGATGGTACGATTCTCTCCAACGGTTGGACTGCCGTAACCCGCGACCGAACCTTGTCTGCGCAGTTTGAACATTCGCTGGGCGTTACCAAGGACGGCTGCGAAGTGTTTACCTATTCGCCCAAAGGGTTAGATAAGCCGCCGTACAAAAAATGACCTTGTGAAAGCGGCAAAATAAGCCGACTGAACAGCTGCCAACTGCCGTAAAAAGGCTGTAAGGCCGAATTGGACTTGACTTTGGAAAAAAATATGACTGTGACTAAAAAGAAAGCATCCGAATCTCCGAAAACAAAGGAAACAAAAGAAGTGCCGGATTACTTCGGGCATCGTCAGCGCTTAAAAGCCCGTTTTGTTGCCGATATGGGCAAAACCATGGCCGATTATGAATTGCTGGAATTAATTTTGATTTATGCGATTCCCCGAAAGGATGTCAAACCTCTGGCCAAGGCATTGTTGCGCCGCTATTCCAATTTGGCAAGCGTATTGGCTGCTCCGTTGGATAACCTTCTCAAAAATGAAGGTGTAGGCGAGAGTGTTGCCATACTGTGTGGCATTATTCATGCCTGCGCGAATAAAATCAGTTGGGAAAATCTGGAAAACAAAGATGCCCCGATTTTATCCAATAAAAAACTGATTGTCGATTACTGCCGCAGCTGCATCGGCTATTCGGGACAGGAACATTTGCTGATTATTTATCTAAACAAGCACGGAAAATACATAGCCCAAAATATTGAACAGGTGGGAACAATTGATGCTGTTATGATTAGTCCGCGTGAAATTGTGTCCAAAGCTTTGAATCACAACGCTGCGGCAATTATTTTGGCGCACAACCATCCGTCCGGAAATGCCACGCCGTCAAATGCAGATATTGAAATGACCAAACAGGTTGTCCGTGCGCTAAAAGCCATCGGTGTCAGAGTAGATGACCATTTAATAGTCACGCCGGGAAGTTATTACAGTATGCAGGAGAAAGTTCCTTTTATTTTTTGAAAAAAGTAAAAAGCTTGTTTGCTTGCAGCCAATCTGTTCTGCTTCTTCCGGCAAAAGTGTCATAAATGTTTTAAACAAGTAGAAAAAAACGTTTATATCACCATTTCAACCATTTAAAATAATACATAAAAATAGTTTGTCATAAGTCGTTTTTTTGCTTGTGCAGTGCAGTTTTTTGTGGTGTCTTAATTAACGAAAAAGTAAGAATTATTTACATACAATTATTTCGTATTAAATGGCGTTTTAGCCGTCCTCAGGCTAAAATATTGTTCTTATACCGGAGTAACTCCAAAGGTTAACATCAGGGTATAAAGAGGCGCTTAACAGCGTTAAGGATTAAAGATTGTGAGATTACGAAAAGCACGCAGGGAAGCTTTGTCGTAAACTCAAAACAGGCTGGAAAAAACAAACCGTTTTCCGGCCTGCTTTTTTATTATAAAATCCGTTTTTTGATAAAACTCGGCAATTTCACGGCATTTATATAAATTTGCCGTATTTTATGCAAAAAGTACTTGACAAATGATTTTGTTTCTGTCAAATATATACATCGTGATAATAATCTTATGTTAAACAATTCTAAATTTTTATAATTATGGAATTAGGAAATTTAGTTGCGCATTATGCAACCAAAGGTGAAAAAGGTGTAGAAATCAATTTGGAAGCATTGTCTCAGGACAAACACTTCCGTAGTCAGGCAGTACAGGCAGTTGTAAAGAAAGTAAAAGAAAATCCGCATGCTTGCGTTTTCTTCCCTTCGTACAAGCCAGCCTGCGACCATAACCCGTTGGGAAAACTCATCAACGAGGTCGCGTTAAGCCTTCAGGTCGAAACATTAGTTACGGGAAATTATGAAAAATTGAAAGATTTGCAAAATCCCGTAAAAGATGTGATCATCGTAAAGCAGTCTTTCCGTTCCGGCAAGGAATTGAGAGCGCAGATTGAGGAACTGAAAGCAATGGGATACGATGTGAGTGTCCTTTGTCTGATTGCCCATTCCGGCGCCAAAGTTGAGGCTTTTGCCCATGAAAACGGAGTTCCCGTTTCGGCAATCGTCTACACAGACGAAATCTCTTATATTTGACGCCAACCTTAATTGTAGCCTTAAAGCCAAAAACACGTAAAGACCGGCATTGCCGGTCTTTTTTTGTTGGATTGTTTGCATTATGTTTCAAATCCTGTATTGTGCAGGTTTTCATGTCCATCGGAGAAAAGGATTCTCTGCCTAAGCTGTCGGTTCGCGCCCTCCGCGTCCGTTATGGCGCTGGTTGTAAAGCATCATTGCTTTGCGTCTGGCTTCGGCCTTGTCTTCATTGTCTTTTTCACGTTTTTTCATCTGCTCCAAAGCTTTCGGGTCAGCAAGGCGCTCCAGCTTCATTTTTTCGTCGGAAATAGCCAGAGCTGTCTCGGCAACGGCCTTAACGTCTTCCGGTTTGAAAACCTGATTGCCGTCTATATCTTTAACCATCGGCAGAGCATCGCCAATCATCGTTGCTTTGCCGCTGATTTCATTGATTTGCAGCCCGTCATTTTTCATAAGGTCTTTCTGGCTTGCATCAACAGCCCTGTCAGCGCTGTTTTGCACATTATTCTGCATACGGTTTTCTTCATTGGCGGCATCAACATTTCTGTTGAATTTGTCAATAGTATTCATAACATCTGTTACGTCGGTACGCTGCTTGCCGTCTTTGCTGACCAAAACCCAGCTCGGTCCTTCCTGATGAATTTCCATGCCGCTGGGAAGTCTGACTTTGGAAAACATTTCTTTCATCTTTTGTTCCTGTTTTTCCGGTGTCAGTTCTTTTTCCTTATCTTTCTCTTTTTCTTTTTCTTTTTCTTTTTTCTTCTCTTTGTTTTTCTCTTCTATGTCTTTGGCTAATCCCGGCCCCTTAAGGTCAATCCCTGCTTTTTCGGCCTTTTTTTCCAATTCCGTGCCTTTTTTTGCCATTTCCGCTAAAGAAAGAGGCTTTAAGGCTTTTTTTCTGTCGCCGGTTTTAGTCTGTTCGTCAATGGGACGGTTGGCAAATTGCTCCAGCCGTTTTCCGACAGGCTCGTTATGTCCGAGAACAACCGGGCGTACCCGCCTTAAGGCTTCTTCCAGAGCCGCTTTGCGTTCTTCCGGCGTTTTATTGTGTCTGATGGCGTTTTCCATAACCGTTCTCCGTGCAATTCATATTAAATAAATTTTAGCATAAATTTTGAGAACCTGCAATACTTTTTAGTCGAAGATATCGTAAATTTTCGCCAGCAGGCTTGGTCGGTGCGGTTTGAATGCAAAATGTTTAAATAACAGATAATTGACGATAAGCAGGAAGGATATCGCCGCTGCTTGTGCCAGGTACGGATCCCAGTGTTCCCGCTCAATCAGGAAGGTTAAAATAAGAATGTTGATGAAATAGCTGCAAATCCATATCAGCAGAGATTTTGCATATTGGTGCAAATGGTTTCCCTCTGCCGGAAAAACCAGAAATTTATAAGAAGCAAAAGCGATAAAGGACGAAACAAACCATGTCGCCGCCAGAAGCAGCTGGTATCTTTCCGGAGAAAAAAGCAGTGCCAGCCCGCTGAAAATCATAAAACGCAGAGCCATATTAACCGAAGCCATAATGGCAAAACGCACTTTTTCATCTATGCCAAACCAGTATTTTCGCATATTTTGCTCCTTATGACAGACAGAAAAATTGTCTGTATGCCGGGTCAATATAATCTGTCTGTCTTATTTTTCAATCAGCGGATTTCACCGTCAGGCAGCTTTGTTCACAGCCTGTATATCAGGTCAGTCTTTGCTCCAAGACCGCTTGGCGGCAGCTGCTGCCGTTACTGTCGGAGGCATAATGGGAAAATGTCGTTTTTTTCTTCATAAGCCGATGTCTTGATTGCAAGCAGGCGCAAGACTGAATAAAAGTAGTTATCGTGCGAAAAGGATACCGTCTCGGCTCGCTTTTTCAGGCATGAGCCGTCAATTTTCATAGCGTGCATCGTCTGTTCAGGCAGCCATAAAATCATCGGTACTTTTTTCTGCTCTTCCGGTGCGACGGTGTAGGGCAGGCCGTGCAGGTAAAGATTGTTTTCTCCCAGTGATTCGCCGTGGTCGGAAACATAAAGCATACCGCTTTGCAGATTATTGTGGCGTTTGAGGATGTCTATAACGGAAGCGATAATATAGTCGGTATAGACAATGGTGTTGTCATAGGAATTGATAATCTGCTGTCGCGAACAGTCCTGTAGGCTGGCTGTGTCGCAGGCGGGTGTAAAACGTTTGAATTTGTCGGGATAGCGTTTATAGTATGTTGGTCCGTGGCTGCCCATCATATGCAAAACGATAACCGTGTTTCGGGTTATGGTTTGGAGCTGTTTTTCCAATCCGTCTAACAGGATTTCGTCATGGCAATAATTCCCGAAACAATAAGGCTGTTTATTGCCTTGTTTGGCATCGGTTTTGCCGATTCTGTCGCAGACTTTTTTGCAGCCGTCGTCATTGTCTTTCCAAAAAACATCATATCCGGCAGCTTTGGCAATATCCAGCAGGTTTTGCATATACTGGGCATCCGTAACGTCAAATTCTTTTCTGCCCAGTTTGGAAAACATGCAGGGAAGTGATACCGCTGTCGCCGTCCCGCAGGAACTGACATCTTTAAAGGCAATAATTTCGCCGTTTTGTGCCAGCAATGGATTCGTCTGCCTGTTATAGCCGTATAGGGAAAAGTTTTGCGCTCTGGCCGTTTCTCCGACAATTAAGACTATCACCCGCGGTTTTCCGTCCTGAGTGGGAATAGTTTGCGGAGACTTGTCCAGAATGACAAATTCCCTTTTGGCGTCAGCAGTACGTTTATAATACCGTCCGACCGCGTAAATATAATTGAATGTATTGATATAATAACGAACCTGTTTGTTATTGCGTCCGAAAGAGGCATATTCTTTGTATGAAACGGCGGCAATGGCACCGACGACGGAAAGTCCGAGCATGAACAGCAGCAGCCGGCGGCGGATTTCTTTGCCGAACGAGGCAAATTCTATATGTGTACGGTATACCAAAACCGCAGGCAGAATGCCGACAATCAGGATATAAAAAGCGGCGTGGAGCGTAATCAAATCGGCAGCTTCCCTCGGCGTTGTTTCGGCAATGTTGCGTATCATGTCAGAGTTAATGACGACGCCGAGGTTTTGCAAGGCGTAATCAGATGCCGCGGATAAAACCATCAGCAGCATAATCAGAGGCTTGCCGATACGGGGAACGACAAGCAGGCTGAAAAACCAAAACAACGGAACGTAAATAAAAAACGGCAGGCTGAGAGCAAAAAACAGGACGGAAAAACTGTTGATGTCAATTTTTTCACAGGCAAACTGCCAAAACTTGATGTTCAAAGCAATGGCAAAATAGGCGCTGGTCAGGGCAATAAAAGCCGGAGAGCCGAGATTAAGATTATTTTTGGTCATTTGGGATAGTCCTTAAGATAGGGAGATGTTCATTATGCCGTTGGTTTCAGTATGAAATTAAATTGAGCAGAAAGCCGGTAACCAGCGGAATTGTAAAGTTGTCATCGATTCGGAGCTCTTTTTCAAAAAATTCGGCAGCGGTGGCAGTTAATGCAATAAAAAAGGCTGTTACGGGCGGCAATGCCGGAAAAAAGCAGGATATGATGCCCAGGGCGCTGATAAAAAAGGCAAGTGTTCCCTCCGGAGATTTACCGTTGTAAAAACGGAAACTGCCCCAAAATCTGCCGCACAGGGCAGCGTTGGAATCGGCAATCAGCATAACGCACATGGCCGCAGCTGCCGCTTTTGGTGCAAAGCAGACTGAAACGGCAAGCGCTGCAGCCAGAATATAAACCGATCCGCTCGGCGTAAAGGTAGAATGGCTGATTTCCCGGTTTCTCAGCGTTTTGATAAACATCTTTTTAAACAGCATACCGATAACGGCCGTTCGTTGATAAGCCGCATACTCAACAAACAAATTGGCGGCAAGCAGGGTGAAAAAAAGCAGGATGCTCCAGTTGCGCGGAGCGGTAAAGATAAACAGAGGCATCCAGAGTGAACTTAAGTGTACGGCTTTACGGTAAAGTTCCGTTTTTATTGCTTTTGACTTAAAAGCAGGCATATCAATGTCCTTTCTGATGGTTTTTGTTTTTTTTTATAATTTATTTTCATACAGTCTTGTTGTTGTATGTGATACTGGGGTTCCGGTTTCAGGCGGGTTTGCGCAGTTTTCGGCAATAAACATTGTCTTGTATGTCGCCCAGATGCCGCAGCCTGTAAGCAGTATGGCAAAATAGACGTCAGTAAGGAAATGGTAGCCGCCTAAAATCCTGCTTGCTGCAATGGTTAAGACGATTCCAGCCGCCGCCGTAATGGAGGGTGTGCGGATTCTCTGCGGCATAACCAGCGCCAGGGCAAACAGCCACATAGCAAAGGAAGTATGTCCGGAAATGAAGGAGTCTCCGGTCGGACAGAAAGATTTTACAAAAGCATTGGTAAAGGTGCAGTCACCGGCGAAAATATCCGTCTGATAAGGCCTTGCCCGCCGGAAAAATATTTTGAAACCGTAGGGTAAAGCTGTACACCAGCCGAAAAATGAAATGCATAAAAACAACATTGTTTTGGCATTAATAAAGTTTAACTTGTTGCTGATGAGTGTGCGGAACTTTTGCTTCAGGGCGAAAATGCCGCAAACGGCGGCAAATAAGGCGCAAATGGCATATTCTCCATATGTGTCCGCTGCATCCACAAATAAGTTTTCGTGTAGATAAAAACCGTTTTGGTAAACCAAGCCGGTCAGAAACAGGTCGCATTGTTCAGAGCAGCAGATAAGCAAAATGCTGACAGCCGTTGCCGCCGTAATAAAAAAGGTTGTAGGTTTCATCGTGTTCTCCCGTAAAGATAGAGTTGCATCCGATAAGAATAGGTTTTCTTCCGAATTTAAAAGCCAAACTGAAATCAATCTGAAAATTTTTAAAATAAATACCAATAAACCGGTTTACTTTTTTTGCGTATTAGTAATAAGATAGGCTTGCAGACAGGCAAACGCCGGAGCCGAAAAGTGTCTCAGTTCTGACGGATGTCTGCCCGTGCCGGCAAAAATTGTCCGCAACCAACTACGCTGTCCTGAAGGAATAAAGCGGCAGTAATAAAAATCGCTGTAACAGCAGATGAAAGCTGCAGCAACATAAAAAACGTATTATAATGAAAGAGGATTGTCATGAAAATCTTGCTTGTGGAGGATGACGTAAAACTGGGCAAAGCAACGAGCGAACTGCTGGCATATGAAGGGTGCACCGTGGACTGGGCGCAGGATGGGGCAGAAGCTGCAGCTATGGTAAAGGAAAGCCTGTCCGCAAGCTATGATATTGTGCTGCTGGACTGGATGCTGCCGGAAATCAGCGGGGTGGAAATCTGCCGCTTGCTGCGAAATAAATATAATTTTCAGGGCGGCATTATTTTTGTGACGGCAAAAGGCGAGGTAGAAGACTGTGTGCGCGCTTTGGATACGGGCGCAGACGATTTTATAGTTAAGCCGTTTAAGATAAAAGAGCTGGTTGCCCGGATAAACGCTGTTGACCGCCGCAAGAGCAAACCTTTTGTCGACAGGGTGTATGCCCGGGGCGCTGTCGAAATCAACCGGGATTTGCACACGGTATATTGCCGGGGCAGGGAGGTGCATCTGCGCAAAAAAGAGTTTGATTTGTTTGAAATGCTGTTTGTCAATCTGAATAATGTTCTGCCCCGTACGGCTATTTTTGAAAAAATCTGGAGTGATAAACTGGACACGAATATGGAAAGTCTGGATTCGCATATTTATATGTTGCGCAAAAGCCTGAAACTATTGCCTGAAATCCGGATAAAAGTAGCAAAAAACATCGGTTATAAAATGGAAATAGAACCATGATAGAAAAAATACGCCGGGCTTTGATTGTCAAATATACCGCAGTGATTGCCTGTATATTGTTTTTAGGCTTTGCAGCAAGTTATGCCGCATATCGCCATAACGGGATAAAGCTTCTGCAGGACAGCCTGTATGATTATCTGGCAGAAGAAATTTGGGAAGCGCAGGAATACTTCCGCCATGGCGGAGAAAGTCCGGAGATGCATACAATCAATTCAGATATCCGGTCTCTGCATAATTTTACCTACTGGTTGCTGGACGGCAAAATCATCCGCGCCGAACAACCGGGAAACGATGTTATCGCCCGCCAGTTGGAACAAAGGCTGCTGACGAAAACATATCAGCCAGGAAAAATCTATCACGAAAATATGAAAGCCGGTAAACAGAAATGGTATTTTATTGTCATAAAGCAAGATATCCGGTTGTCCGCATCGCAGCAGGGGACTGTTTTTGTCCTTGCCAATTATACGCCGGTGCGGAAAAATGCCAAGGCCTATATCAAGATAGCTCTGACTGCGGCCGGAATTATAATTGTATTAGCTTATTTGGTCGGCAGTTTTTTTGTTTCTCGTTCGATGAAATATATAGAACAAAGCTACCAAAAGCAAAAACAGTTTGTATCCGACGCGGCACATGAATTGCGCACGCCGCTGACAATTCTGTATTCGTATGCCGAACTTCTCGAATATAATCCCAAACAGACCGATGTGATAGCAGAACTTAAAGACGAAATTCAGCACATAAACGAAATGGTAGACAGGCTTTTGGCCATTGCCCGTTACGATAATTCAAAAGTAATAATGCATAATGAACGGTTTTCCGTCAACCGGCTGGCAGCATCAGTCATAAAATCAATGTCTGGACTGTGCCAGCCCGGAACATTTGAACTAAAAAGCCAAACCGGCAATATTGAACTGACGGCTGATAAGGTTATGATTCGCCAGTTGTTGGGTATCTTGCTGGACAACGCGGTAAAATATACCGGAGACAATAAAAAAATAGCCATAACGCTGGAAAAAATTGCATCTTCCGTCAAAATAACTGTAAAAGATAACGGAATAGGCATAAGCGAAGAAGATTTGCCGCATATTTTTGACCGTTTCTGGCGGGCGGAAAAATCAAGACATCAAAAAGGTCTGGGCTTGGGGTTGTCACTGGCTGAAACAATTGTCAGCCTGCACGGAGGGACAATCCGAGCCGGGAGCAAACTTGGGTGCGGAACTGAATTTGAGATAATTTTGCCGCTTCGGCAATAGTACCGTAAAGTGGACAGGCACAGACTTTTACATCGTTACGAAAGTCGTTACAAAACCACGGCATCGCCACAAAAGCCGTTATATCGCCACAAAATAAGCCGGATGCAGACATGTCAGCCCGGAAAATATTTCAATCCGAAACAGGCTGTTCAGTTGCAGGGGTAGAAAACATATTATACAAATTAGGATGCTGTAAATTTTTTATTGACATTCCAAAAACCTTCGTTTATATAAAATTTCACGATAAGCGCCGACATAGCTCAGTTGGTAGAGCAACTGATTTGTAATCAGTGGGTCGGGAGTTCAAGTCTCTCTGTCGGCACCAGCATTTTTACAGTATTTCTCAGTGCTCTTTAGCTTTTCTCCCCTCTTCGGATTCTGTATCCTTTCATTTACAGGGCTCAAATAGTCTTTTTGGGTTTAGGAGTGATTTTTTACAGATAAGGTTATATCAAAGAACTTTTGTACTTTGTTGTTTCCTCTGTAATAATCGTCTATCCAGGAAAAAATAAATTCTTCAAGTTTTCCTTTTGTATCATCGCCCATTTTTCTAAATTTTTCATAACTTTGAGCAAATAATCGATGTTTTCCCTCAGTATTTTCCTTTAATTCAACCCACAGATAGGTATTATTTTCAAAAGGAATATTAACTCCGTATACACCGTTTTTATGGCTTCTTTTAAATGGAACTTTCTCATCTTCATTAAAAACTAAATTTTCTTCAAGAATTTCTATATTTTCAAAACTCATAAGGTCAACATACGCAAGATTTGTGATTACAGTAGCTTCAAGCATAAAGCTTAAAGAATTTCCAACTTTTTTTCCTAATGTTTCCATTCCTTTTTCAAGCTCTTTTGAAAAATCCACCGAGCTTTCTGATATTACAATCTCATCATCAGAAACCTCTTTTATAGTTATTTCGTCAGAACTTGCAGTATCATTTATTATTATTTTTTTTTCTTCATTGTATGGTGTACCATCGTGATTAAATCTTAGCTCTTCTACAGTCTGTCCATTTTTTATTTTGGCTTTCAGCTGTGGATTTCCGTTTTCATAATAAACTTCATAAACTCCGTCTAAGTCATTATTTTTAAATTCTTGTCTTGTCCATACATTTCCATTTTTATAATAATCTTCTTTTAGGCCATTAAGCTCTCCATCTTTATAGTTTATTATTGTTTCTAAAGTGCCATCTTCTAAATAAGATTTCCATTTGCCGTCCTGTAGGCTGTTTTTATAGCTTCCTGAAAGTCTTATATTTTTATTTTCGTGATATTCTTTAAAATCTCCGTTCTTCTCGCCGTTTTTATAAATTACTTCTCCTTGAAGATTTCCATTTGGATAGTATGCTTTAAATTCTCCATCAAGAACTCCGTTTTTATAATTTGCTGATACTCTTAATTTTCCTGTATCGTTATAAAATTGTTCTGTAAGTCCGTCTCTTTCTCCATCTTTAAAAGTACCACTGTCAATAAGAATACCATCTTCTGTGTACATTTGGAACAGGCCGTGTTGTTCACCATTTTTCCAATGTCCGACTTCTTTAATGTTATTTTTATAATAAATAACATTAAGACCGTCCAGTTCACCATTTTTGTAAGAGTATATATCAAGATAGTCCCCGCCGGTCCTTTGGGTTCTTCCGTTAAAAGGCATGCCGCTGTCGTCGCAAAGTTTTCCATTTATGTTTCTTAATTGTTTATTTTCCTCAACTGCAGGAAGATATTTAAAAAATGAATATCTGTTGCTATAAAAATAGCTTCCCAAACAGGATGCCGTTAACAAAATCAAGGCCAATGTTATTTTCTTTTTCATTCCCGTCTTCTTTCTAATAAAACTTTTAATTTATTTTTACTGTTCTTTTTTCAATAAATCTATCGTTTAAAATATAATTTCACAATAATATAGAGATAAGATAAAATTAAAAGTCGATTAAGAAAAACAGCCTTGCTGCCGGAGGTATGGCAGGAACTGTATGCCGTCTTGTGGAAAAAGCTGGCGGCAACATTGTCTGCTTTATGTTCTGACTGGAGTTGGCAGGCCAGTCTATGCAGGCGCGGATATCGGTTCCTGTTGTCAGTCTGATAAAATGTTGATATTTTTTTTTATACAGATGTTTTTTTCACAACAGGTAAAATAAAGTGTTGACATTTCAGATATATGAAAATAAACTTACCCCTAGTTTATTAAAAATGGAAGAATAAAGGTTCTGTTTGTATGACAGCCGTAATGGGCATATATTTGTTTAAGTTCGCTTTCAGAAGATATGGTCTGAAAGCTGCTTGTGCATCGCTCGTTCTTCCCCTCATTATGATTGCTATTCTCCTTATTAGCCTCTGGCTCTAAGTGCTTTTTGCTTAAGCTTAAAGCCCGGACACTTAGAGGTATGATTTCAGGGCTTTAAGGTATCAACAGGAAAATAGCCAATCTTTTTTAATTAATGAGGAAACAATGTCAAAATCAAGCAATGGGTATGGTGCCGGGGAAGAAAACGGCACAAAAGTAAAAGAACCGGAAACGGTAACAGCGGCAAAAAATGCATTTAACCAATATTTTGAAATGGCTGGCCGCAAAAGCTTTAAGCAGTTTTACTATGACTGGCATATCGATGCCATGATAGAGCCGTTTGCCGAGCTCGCAGACTATTTCAGCCGTCGGTATCCCATTGACACGGCAGCACACTTCGACCGCTTTGTCAGGGATTTTTGCGACAGCGTCAATACGTATAATATTGACTGCGAAAAGTTTTGTTCGGTCAAATCCGGTATTCGCCATAAAGACAAAGAACTTTCGGATATAATTGATAAGATTGAAACGTTCAGCTTTGAATTTCGGCAGTTTTCATATAGCTTTATGACCGAAAAGGATTATGTCGCCGAATTCGGTCAGTGGACGTTCAAGCCGAATTATCCGTATTCTCATATGCATGGCCTGGCCGTTTCCGTTGATATCTTAAACAAAATTTCCGAACATTATAATTCTTTTGAAAATAGAAGCGTTGCCGAAAAAACGCGTTATGTTGTCGACAATTATCTGCGTACTAATATTGCATCGGATTATCGTTATAAAGCCCGGTATTCCTATAGCGCACGCAAGGCGGCAGTAAGAGGTTTTGTCAGCTTGCGCAACCGGATGAGCACGGAATATAAAACCGGGCTGTATCGTGATTATACGGATTTGTTTCAGATTGAAACCCGTACGCCGACACCGTTTGGAAAATATCGCCCCAACGGATTTGAACTGGAATTTTATGTTCCTGAAGAATATGGCGATTATTCCAAATTAATCAGTTACCTGAAAGAAAAACACGGTTGGAAAACAGTTTATACGACCAACAAAAATCCTGATGTTTATAATGACGGCCAGTCAGCCGGAGTAATTGAGCGCGATGAAAGCCTGGCCGCGATGAACGGGCTTGCACCGGTAGAATACGCGTCCCGTATTATGAAATCAAAAGCCGATGAGGCCGAATGCCTGAAAATTATGGATTCGTTTGACCAGGGGCATGCCAATGTCCATTGTTCCCTGCACCAGCATGTTTCGGCGGAAGGGTTTGATTTAAATACCTATAAGCGTTTGGTTAAGCGTATGATGAACCATGAAGACGCCATCGTCAGCAACTTTGCCGCACCGGAACGCCGCAACAACAAACTGCTGTACGCCACTTATATCAGCCGCAATCTTAGTTCCAATGGCAAACGAGACTACCCGTTTTTATGCGTAATGACGGATTTGTGCGACAATCTGAATGAGTTGCGTGAGATGGTGGGCTTTGGCCATAAATACAAGACCTTGAATATTATGCCGTCCAAGACTGTGGAGTTTCGCTATATGAATGCCAACTTTAACCGTCGTTATGTAGAGGCTTTTCTGCAGTTTAACCGCGATTTTGTCAACAGTGCGGTTAATAATGACGGAACGCATATTAATCGCCCGCTGGCCAACAAGTTTAACTGGATGCAGAATGCAGCCGTTGACGACAAGACGGTCTTGAAACCTTTAAGCTACTATTACCAGAAGGCGTATGATCAGTTCCGTCCGGAGAAAAAGGTTGACCCGCATACGATTTATGAAGAAAACGTTTACGCGCGTCATGTGGCTGATGCCATCAATGCAACCGGAAAATTCGGATATTACAACAGTTGGTTTTTAAAGAGGGTAAGAGATGCAAGAGCAAAATAAAGTATTTGATGTCATTAATCCGGACAGCACCCGCCCGTTAATTTTAACCTGCGAACACGCTTCGGCGGCAATTCCGTCCGGATATGATAATCTGGGGCTTTCTCCGATATGGCTGGATACGCATATTGCCAGAGACAAAGGCTGTCGGGAATTGACGGAAACATTGGCGCAAAAACTCGGTTGTACGGCATTTCTGGCCGGATATTCCCGTCTGTTTGTAGATTATAACCGCCGTGAAACTGAAGCAAGCCTGATTGTTGACGAAAGCGACAAAGTCATTATTCCGGGTAATCAGAATTTAAGCGATGCCGAGCGGAAATATCGGATTGAAAATTATCATCGTCCGTATTACCATGCAATTATGGCTAAGATTGAAAGCCTGAGGCAGCAGGGGGTAACGCCGCGGATTTTTTCCGTCCATGGCTTTACGCCTCAGCTGCGGGGAGGGAGCTTTCGTCCTTGGAATGCCGGGATTTTGTATGTAACCCCCAACGCCTTTGCGGAGAAGCTTCTGCGTGGACTTCGGAATTTGCCGGAGTTAAAGGTTGACGCCAACGTGCCTTATGATATGCGCCAGTACAACACGGGCGCCGCAGCCATTTGCGGCGAGGATATCGGGCTCGAAAATGCCGTTATAGAAATTCGCGATTCCGAGTTTGATGATATGGCTGCCGGAGTGGCAAAATGGGGAAATATTTTATACGATATCCTAAATTGACAAAAAAAGCTGGACTTTCATGATAAATTATGTTACCTTAATAGCAGAAAACTATTAAAAACATATACATATGAAAACAAAAATTTTTATCATAACTTTATTGGTTATGATATTCTCTGCAGTTCAAGGTTACGCGCAGAGAGAAAACAGAGGCAACACGCGCAGTCGTGCAAGAGTGGAACGTCCGCAGCGCAGTACGGTTCGCCCGTCCCGCACTCCGGCACTTCGTCGGTCTCCGGCAATTACCGGTCGCTCGTCAGCACGGCCGTCAGTATCAAGCCGCAGGGCACCGTCATCCCGGTTCGTGCGCAATACGGCACCGCAGCGGGAAACGCCCCGGCGTTCTGCCGTAACGTCACGGAGAGAACGGACAGGGATAATATCCCGCCGTTCGGGTACGCCGCAGGAGAGGCACGGAATAGCACCGCACCGTCCGGCATCGTCTTCACGAAATCCCGGTATTTCATCCAGACGCCCACCGGCTCCGCCGCATGCAGCTCCGCGCCATCGTCCGCCTGCACCGCGCCGCGGTCATATGCCTCCGCCGCCGCATCGTCCGTGGCGACCGGTTTTCGGGCATCATCACGGTTATTTGCACCATCACCATCATTGCTATTTCAATAGTTGGTATTGGTACACATGGGGCGGGTATCATAACCGTTTTATCTGTCACCGGTTGTATCATAACAGGTTTTTTGACAGCCTGCTCGGGTACTATATCTGGGGTGCGATAAACGCGCCGACAAAGCTTGAGATAGGAAATATGATATTGACAAGATATAACAATACGTTGAAAGTCCAGGTTGGAAACAGTGTGTCGTATCTTGATTTATATCGTTACCAGACAGTCAGCTATCTGGCCGGCTATACAAGCATTGAAGTGACGACCGGAAACGGCAGTGCATTGGTTCGTTTTTACGACGATTACGGCAATGAGGCGACATATCGTCTGTAAGGCATACTTGCTTTACGAGGCCGTATTTTGCTGATAATTGTCGGTAATGCAAAAGAAAAAGGGGGCTTCGGCTCCCTTTTTTACGTGAAAAAGTAAAATGAGACATGGTAAGATATTGAAATAAAATAAGTTTTGGTAAGGCGGAAGAAAAATCGGACGATTCGGAAAGCGAAATTTGAAAAATAATGCAATTTTTGCAAATTTTGCTTAACCATCCATCCGAAAAATATGCAGATATATAACCGGTTATGCCTGGCAGAGGAAAATTTTACAATAATTTTATAAGGCCATATATTCGTTTTCAGAAAGCATCTAAGGAAAACGGATTATGATAAATGTCAAAATTTATTGCATGAAAACACATCGCGAATACGAAAACGTGTATATGGTTATAGATGACGTATTGAAACGCAGCCGGCTTGAATACCGTATTGAACGGGTTACGGAACCGGAGGAACTGTACCGGCGCCGCATATTGTTTCAGCCGCATATCGTTATCAACAACCGCATTGTTTTTGCCCGCCGTTGTCCGCTGCGGGAGGAAGCAGAGGAAATCTTGAGAAAAATGAAGTTGATAAAATGAAATCGGAAATCTATACTGCAATATGCAAAAAATAAGGAGAGCAATATGAAACGTCTGCTGGTTTATTCTGAAATAATAAAGCATCTGCCGCGTACCGGCTGGAAAAGGAAAGGCGTGCCGGAACCCGAAACAGTGGCGTCGCACAGCTGGCAGATGGCGCTAATGGCTTTGTATCTCTCGCAGGGCAATGCGTTGGAATATGATTTTGACAAGGTTATAAAACTCTGCCTGTGCCATGACCTGGCAGAGAGCAAGCTTGGCGACATCACTCCTATTGATGCCGCCTACTCCTCAAAAGCCGTCAGGGAAACTGCCGCAATGGCCGAAATTGCTGTTGAAGCTGATTTCCCTGCGGCAGCGGAACTTTTTGCCGAATATGAGGCCGGAGAAACGCCGGAAGCGCAATTGGCCAGCGATTTGGACAAGTTGGATATGTATGTACAATCGCTTGATTATGAACTAAAATTCCCGGATAAGGACTTGGAAGAATTTCGCCGTTCTGCTGCCGCCGGAATCAAAACGGCATTAGGCCGAAATTTGCTGCGAGATTTGCAAAACCGGGAAGAACCGTTACCTTTTCGGAATATGCCGGAATAGTATATCCCGTATTATCGGGTATGTTGCGCTTTAGCCAAGGCAGCTTGTTCCGCCAGCTTAACGGCTTTTCTGTTCTTCAGATGCTGTTGCTGGAGTTTTTTATCGGCATGGTCAAATGCACTGTACGTACCGCTTGCCTGAATGCCGCGGCCGTCGCGTCCCGACTGGATAACCAGCGAATGGATATAGGCCTTGTCTTCATTCCCGCCTGACAAAAGGTTCTTAACAGCTTTATTTTCTTTAGAGTTCGGAGCCAATTGATTATACATTGTAAAAGCATGGGCATACCACTCACGCGTTGTCCCGTCTTTGTATTCAATTTTTCCGGCTTTTTCCAAACTATCAACCTGTTGGTAGAGTTTATCGCGGGCTGTTTCTCCCAAAATAATCTTCAGAGCCGTGTCAAAACGGTTTTTATAGGCTTTTTCCAATGCGCTCATTTCTTTTGTGAAATCAGCAGTTTTAGATTCTTTATTTTTCTGAGATTTAGAAACTTTTTGCTGAACCGGCTGTTGTTGTTTTACCGTAACCTCAGTCTTGTTTTGCTTGGCGTTGTCATCGGCTTTGCTGAACTGGTTTTGTACAAATTTTCCTCCGAAATATCCGACAAAAGCCAATCCGGTAACAACCGCAGCTTTCTTTGTCCATTTTTTTGCCGCTGCCGCAGATGCAGGAATAATGGCTATGGCTGCCATAGTAGCTTTTTTTGCCCAGCCCCGCATTTTTGCAAAGAACCCTTTGCGTTCTTTTTTCTTCGCGGCGGCAGCTGGTTTGTGTTCACTGTTCTGGCGTTTTCCTCCTTCCGGGGTTCTATTCGCTGGTGTTGCCTTTGTGTTCTTGTTTTCAGCCGAAACAATGCGGTTGTCTTTAGATGTATCTGCTGCTTTTTTCTGCGAAACAGCGATGCCTTTTTCAATTCTGTCTTTCACCAGCCGTTTTTGCTGGTATGTTCCGAAAGTGTCTGCAAGTTTGGCAAAATCTTCATCAACCGGCATTTCTCCCCGCAAGGTCCGGTTGATTTTTTCCATGGCGAAACTTCTTAATTTATCCTGCATCCTGACAGTGGAATATTCTTTTTCATCTTTAAGCAGAGAGGCAATGAGCAGCATATCTTTGGAACTGAGAAGAGCCGCTTCTTTTTTGCTGTTCAGGATTTTAAAACGTGTGGCCTGAAAAGCCTTTTTCTTTTCGTCTTCTTTATGACGGCTGATTGCTTCAAGTTTATATTTAGTTTCAGCCTTTTTCAGCGACTTGACGATTCTGTGGTATTTAGACTGTCTCAAAATGGCAAAATAGTCCGGCAGCAAATCGGATGCTTCGGCTGTAGGCACTGCGGCACCGGCAATATAATCTTCCAAAAAATCGGCGCTTTGCCTTTCAATAACTCTGGAATATGCGCCAAAGGTATCTTTGGGGTCATAATCGGGAGTAATGCCGGCCTGCGCCTCAACAATTGTTTTTAACCAGCTTTCATCGTAAATTTTGACATTTTTATTTTGCGGCATAATCTAAACCTTTTCAAAAAAACATAAAGTATAACTTTTATACCACTTGAAATATATTTTGTCAACATTTTGTTTATATAAAATAAAAATCCCGTTTTGTTTGGCAAAACGGGATTTTTGAACGCTGTGGCAAGAACGGCAGCGGTAAAATGCAAAACTCTGCAACAACGCCGAAATAGCCGGAGATTGCAACAAAACGCATACTGTAGTAAACGCATTTGCTGAATGCTATTGCAGGGAGATACAGTGCATAATATGAAGATATGCGGCCATAGCTCCGATGCCGGCAATGATAATGCCCCAAATCAGCATACATGGGAGCAGCGTTTTTAAGCTGACCTTTACTTCCTCATAATCAAAGTTAGGCATTCTCGCAAAAAAGAATCCGAGAACAGCCCCGATTGCAAAACCTATTCCCGAAAATAAGAAATAAGTGCCCGGATTTTGATAAAAACTTCCGTCGTTTCCGTTTGATACGGCAAACGCTGCCAACGATAAAAATAATAGAGATTTCATAATGTAAAATTTATTTATAATGATAAAATAACTGCTTAAATAATAAAAAATATATAAATTTTGTCAATATTTATTTTCCGTCGATATTTGTAATCGCAAAAGATGTCCGGATAAATCTGAATTGCAAAATTTATTCCTGTCCCAGTCCTGTCCGGATGAAATTTTTCGCCAGATATAAAACCAGACATAAAAACGGGAGTTGTATTAAACAACTCCCCTGATTAAAAGAGACCAAATCAGCCGAGCATTTCCCGGATGAAGAGGCATAAAACGCCAAGGCAGAACCCTGAACAGCCGAAAGATGTCCAAAGAATCCTGCTTTTAACCAAATGGCGGCAGCTGCCGTCCAATGCATCGTATTTGCAAGCGTGCATAATGCAAAGGTTCCATATCGGAACAATAAACAGCAGCGGCATCAAGGCCGTTCGGAAATCATTCCAGCACAAGAACAGAATTCCCAATCCGGCACCTAAAAGAATGCTGCCGGCTGCGCCGCATTTATAAGCGGGGCAGAAGAAAATGTCTGTATCTTTACCGTAAATGTACCAGCAGACGGCAGCAAACAAAAGGCCGCCCAAGGCTCCCAGAAAGGCACACTGCCAAACGGTTAATTCAGTCGGCGGAACCGCCGCTAAAATAAAGTTTTCCATAAGGCCGGTTATTATCTATTGTCGTATTGTCAGCTAAAATAGCATAAACCCGCCAAAAAGGCGACACATGCCGTAATAACAGCCCCGCCAATAACGCAACTGGTTTTTTTCTCACAAGATGTAATCTTAGTTCCCGTAATAATGTCAATACGCGGCATTATTGCATAGATAAACCCGAGACACGCGCCGACAAGAAGTCCGACACCGATAAAACTTGCCAATCCCAGAGAGTTGTTGACTCTGAGGAATGAACCGCCTTCGCCGCATGACGTCAATAACATCATTAACGGCATAAATAATAATTTTTTCATACACAAAATTTAAATAAAAATAAAGTAATCAGTTTATAAATAATCAAAAAAATGTTTTTTGTCAATTAATCTTTTACAGAAACAGACTTGCCATTTAAAAAATATTACATACAATCATTCCGCCATGAGAGATGAAATTTTAATATATAATGACAGCGGAACCGGTGATATCCGGCCTTTGCGGGACAGCCTGAGAGAGTATTTTTCTCCGCAGGGGATAAAAATAGATACCGTTACGGCTGATGATATAATTAAAAATGACCGGCTGAATGGCCGGGTACTGGCTTTTTTTATGCCCGGCGGTCGTGCTACGCCGTATTTGGAAAAACTGAAAGTCCGAGGTAATCAAAAGATTGCCGAATATGTGCAGAGTGGAGGCGTTTATTTCGGGATATGCGCCGGAGCCTATTATGCCAGCCGTAATGTTTTTTTTGAAACGGATATTAAAGATGCCGCTGTCGTGCAGCAATGCGGGCTGAACTTAATTGACGCCGATGCCGTCGGAACGCTGCACCGGGAGTTGGGAATAGCCCCGTATTCGCAGGATTTCAGGTCAATGGCAGCTGCAAAAGTTTTATGGCGCGCCGATAATGAGCGGCATATTGCCAGTTATCATGGCGGGCCGTATTTTAAACCGCTGCCGCACAGCAGGATACAAGTATTGGCAGAATACGAGTTTGAGGGGAAAACGTTGCCTGCTGTCGTTATGCAGAAACACGGGGCAGGGACTGCCATTGTTTCCGGGTTGCATATAGAGGACACGGGGCAAAATCTTAAGCGTATTTTAAACAGCCTGCTTATAAAGGAACCCGATGCGTACGGCATAGCTTCGGCATTGGAAGAAGGGGAAGCTGCCCGTCGGGCTTTATTTTGCAAAATGATGGCAAAAATCCGCCAATAACTTTGGAAAACGTCTTCAAACAGCGCTTTGGGTACTTTTTCTGAAAGTATTGCGTTACCGGCAACTTTTCGGGTTCGGAAATTGAAAATGAAAAGGCGCCGGCATTTGGTCTGCAAAGTTGTATTTCAGCAGAGGTATACGGGGTTTCTCCTTAATGATAGAATCGATTTGCCGCCGTTTTTCTCTCTCAAACAACAGGGAGTCTTGCTGAACTTTTTTAAGATAATTATTTTCCAGCGAATCCGTAAGCGAGGTCATAAATTTTGCCGTCTGTTTGTATAAAGACAGGTTTTTCAGGAAAACGATTCTGTAAAAATCGACAGAGAGGTCATGCCTGTTGAAATACATTTTATGCTTTGTTTTCATCTCAAACATAAGGTATCGGGCTTTAAGCTCCCGTTCGTTTTCTGCGTCGGAATTTTTAATGGCTCTGGCGAGGCTTCCGCCCATGGCATGGTTATGTTTGCTCATCATGTCAAGCGTCGCTTGCATAAAGCGGCTGCCGTTTTCCAGAATATCCGGAACGCTGTCGCTGTTCTGAAAGGCTTCCAGTGCCTGTCTGCGTCTAAATTCAAGGTCGGAGTCGTGCAGATTTTTTGCCATGGCGGCGTAATTGTTTTCAATCACTTCGGCAGAAAGTGCTTTGGGACGGTATTGGGCGTAAATGTTGTTCTGCGGCCGTACAAAAGTTCTCTGTTCAATCGCTTTAATCGTTTTATAATCAGCCCCGTTGGCAAAATGTTCATAAAAACGGAAAGACGTATCCCGGTTTTCCAATTGGTTAATCTTATTCAGCAGGATTTCTTTTTGTATGTCAAAATCCGCCCGCTCTTTTAAGAGACGGTTTTCCCACTTCTTTTCATTGAAAAATAAAGCCGATGCCGCCGCAGCACAAAGTCCTGCTTTGAATAGTGTCCGTTTCATTGTATTGTCCGTATCTGGTGATGTCTGTAAATATTAAAAAATAATAGACAAATTAAAAGACAAAATCAAGCGTTTTTTTGACGCTTTTTACTTGACATAATACAAATTATAAATACCATATTTCGCAGTTATTTATAATTTTTACCATTAAAAACATATTTTTATGGAACATGAACATGTTACACTGCAGTCGTCTGAAGATTATCAGGAACTGTTTGAAAGATTTTTGTCGGCAGCCGGCATCAGCCCTGCGGAGTTTAAGGCATATTTGGCTGCATCGGTTCCTCACTGCGGCGCGCTTCGTACGGTCAAAAACGGTTTGGCGGCAGAAACGGCGTATGAGGGGATTTTTCTATCGGAGAACTCTTATATCATCATGGATACTTTGAGAACCCCGGAAACGCGTGTGTCTCGGCAGGAAATGGAAGAATATCTGGCAGTACACAACGCCCGCCTGCCTGCAAAGGCAGAGTTGAAACGCTTTGACGCATGGAAAAACAGTTTTCGCTGCGTTTTGGCAAAAGTATATTCTGCAGAAAATGTCCCTGCCGTATATTGCCCGGATATTCCCATAACGCCTGAAAACTATTGGACGGCAGAAACTTCGGCAAAGTCTCCTGCCTCGGCAGCATATGCTCTTATTGCCGTGTGCGATGAGGCATCGGCATCTCAGGCGTTGCAGTTTTGCCGGGAAATTTACCGGAAAATATTTGCGGCATATTTTAGCTATTAAACCAAAGCGGTGCATCGTGCGCCGCTTTTTTTGTTGCCAAATCCTAAAACCGCTTTTATACTCAGCCCGTCAAAGAAAGTAAAAACTTTGAATTTTTATATTTCTTTGGTGAGTTGTAAATTACATCAAAGAGGAACTGAAATGAAAATACTTGTCGGAATGAGCGGAGGCGTTGATTCCTCCACCGTTGCCTGTATCTTGAAAGAGCAGGGGCACGAAGTCATCGGTGCAACGATGTCCATCTGGGACAAAGCCAAACATTATAATATAACGGCGCATAAAGATGCCTGTTTTTCGCCGCATGAAGAAGAAGATATCAAAGAAGCGCGCGCCTTGTGCCAAAAGCTGGATATTCCCTATTGCGTCATTGACTGTACCAAACAATATCAAAAGCTCGTTTTGGACAATTTTAAGTCGGAATATCTCGCCGGTCGCACGCCGAACCCGTGCGTTATCTGCAACGCAGCCATTAAGTTTGCGGCCTTGCCGCTGAGCGCCGCCGAGCAGGGGATAGCATTTGACAAGTTTGCCACCGGACACTATGCGCGTCTTTCGTACAACGAAAAACTGCAGCGTTATCAGCTGCGTCGCGCCGTTGATGAAAAAAAGGACCAGAGTTATTTTCTTTATCGCCTGCAGCAGGAGCAGCTGGCGAAAATAATGCTGCCGCTCGGGGATTTTACCAAAAGCGAGGTGCGGGAGATTGCCCGTAAATATGGTCTGAATGTCAGCGACAAGCCTGACAGCCAGGACTTTTATACCGGAGACATTAACGACATTTTGCAAACGGAGCCCAAACCCGGAAACTTTGTCAATACTGCCGGAAAAGTATTGGGAACGCACCGCGGAATTTGGAACTACACGGTGGGCCAGCGCCGCGGGCTGGGCATCAGTGCCGACCGTCCCCTGTATGTTATCAAACTGGATAAGGAAAAAAACGAAGTCGTCCTGGGATATGAAGAGGAGTGTTATAAAGAAGCATTGGTTGCCGATGGTCTGACTTGGTTGTCAGTTCCGCCGCTGGCTGAAAAAACGGAAATTCAGGTACGGCTGAGGTCGTCGCAGGCGCCGGTTGCCGCCGAGTTTCTGCCGCAGTCTGCAGATACGGCCGCAATCCGCTTTTTTAGCCGACAAAAGGCTGTAGCAGCCGGACAATCCGCTGTTTTTTATGATAATGACGGATATGTGTTGGGCGGCGGTTTTATAAAAGGAACGCAGAATGCCGCTGTCTGAAGTTCCGTTTCCGCCCCAAGCCCCTGTACCGGATAAAAGGGAAATCGTCCGCCTGCTAAGCAACGAAGCAAACCAACAGGAGCTGTTCCGTCGTGCCGATGCCGTCCGTAAGGAAAATGTCGGAGATGAAGTACATTTGCGCGGGTTGATAGAATTTTCCAATATTTGCCGCAATAACTGCCTGTATTGCGGTATCCGCCGCGGCAATACGCACGTCTGCCGTTACCGTATGGACGAGGCGGAACTGGTGGAAACCGCCCGCAAGGCTGCCGATATGGGCTTTAAGACCATTGTTATGCAGTCGGGTGAAGATATGTATTACACTAAAGACCGCTTGTGCCGGATAATTGCCGCAATAAAAAAATTTGACGTGGCGATAACGTTAAGTATCGGTGAGCGGACGTATACGGAATACAAAGCTTTTCGCGAAGCCGGCGCCGACCGCTATCTGATGCGTATAGAAACCACAAACAAGGAACTGTACCACCGGCTTGATCCCCAAATGAGCTGGCAGCGGAGGTATGAATGTCTGCTGATGATAAAAGAACTGGGGTATGAACTCGGTTCCGGCATTATGGTAGGGCTTCCGGGACAGAGTATTGAAAGCATAGCCGAAGATTTGCTGTTTCTGCGGGATTTGCCGGTAGATATGGCAGGTATCGGTCCGTTTATTCCGCATCCGCAGACGCCGTTGGCACATGAAAAGGGCGGTACGCTTGATTTGGCATTGCGTACAATGGCTGTTATGCGCCTGCTGCTGCCGGACATTAACATTCCTGCCACGACCGCGATGGAGAGCCTGCATCCAAACGGGCGGATTATGGCGTTACAGGCCGGAGCCAATGTTGTTATGCCAAACGTAACCGAAGGCGAATACCGCCGTTTGTATGAATTGTATCCCGGAAAAATCTGCGTGAACGATACGCCGGTGCATTGCCGCAGTTGTATCGGATTGAAAATAATGAGTATTGGCCGCACCGTCGGAACCGGCTATGGCGGGCATAAAAAATTGAAACCATAAAAGAACCGCCAGAATAAAGCTTCCGTAAAAAACGGTAAAATTTTTCTCCGTTACTGTCAGTAAAATGAAGAAAAATTTAACAAATTTCCGCTATACTCCTCTTAAGCTATACTTTTCTTAAAATATATAAGGAGAGATTGATGAAAAAGTTTTTGTTTTTCGCGCTGCTTGCCGCTGTATTTTTAATTAATCCGCATGTTTCTTCCGCCGAAACGCTTTCTTATATTCCGGACAATCCGGAAAAGGCGCTGATAATTATTCACGGCTACGGGCAAAACGGCGCCAGGATGCAGGGAATGACCAATTCTCTGAAAAAGGATTTGCCCGATACCGCGTTTTACTATCCGACCGCTCCGGACAGGGCGCCGCATCGCGGGTACCAGTGGTTTGCCATTCCTGCGTTTGGTGCGGAAATGTCGGAGATGAAACTGTACCGGCGTATGCTTGCGGATGCGGTGGACAACGTGGTTGTTTTGCATGATTTGGTTGACGAGATTCATGATGAATTGGATATCCCGTATGAAAATATAGACGTTACCGGATTTTCCCAGGGCGGGCTGATGGCAGTGCTGACGGCGTTGACCAATCCCAACCACATCGGGCGCGCCGTATCGCTTTCCGGCGTTCCGTTAGTGCTGACCGACGATTTTGATGCGGATATGGTTGTGTCCGAGCCGGATATTTTGCTCATACAGGGAACAAATGACAACGTTATTCCCGCCAACAGCATTGTTCTGACGCAGAAAACGCTTGAATCGCTGGGGCTGAAACCGGAAACGGCGGAAATCCGCGGTATGGGACATCAGGTAACGCCGCGTGTGCTGCAGTACTTGATTGAATTTCTGCAATGAGCAGCAAATAAAAACCTTGCCTTTTTTATATCAAAAGCTATACTGCCGCTAAATTAAAATTATTATTCACTTTCTAAATATTATATCATTATGAAAACATTTTGTAAAAACAGATGGCGTATTTCCGCAATCACCAAAGACAACAGCGGCTATTGCTTTTTTTCAAACGGAGTTAAGGTATATCATCTTAGCTATGGTAACGTCACAGGTTGGATTCCGCCCGTATCTGCGGATACGCTGCCGTGGCAATACCCGGTTTTGTCGGTAGAAGTATATGAAAACGGCGAATATTATCAGACAACGCTGGATGGCCGTCCGATTAAAACCGACAAATACTTGGCGCCGTTGGAAAAGTTTGTCGCGCATTATCCCGAAAAGCCGGATTTGGAAGATGAAATCAACAGGCTTCCATTGTTGTACCGCCCGGGGTTGAAAGCTTTATTGTATTTGAAGCTCAGGAAACCGGCGGACAAAAGCTATTTATCCCTGTTACTATGGCTGAATCAGGCTGCGGCAAAGGTATATAAGCGTTATAATGCGATAAAGCTGTCGTATTCTGCTGTCTGGTATAATCAGCATGAAGACTGGGAAGAAATCAAAGCTGCCGGCCTTAAAGCCGTAATGGAAGCTCAGGCTCATATAGAACCGAGGTTTCTTACGATTGAGGATTATCTAGAGCAGCTCGGTGTCTATGATATAGACGAACTGTCTGAGGATGAGCTTGAAATTGTGACGGAACTGGTCTGCTATATGATAAAGGTCAATACAGCCGTTGCCCAGGAGCAAAACCGGGTATGGAAAAGCTTTGGCGCTCCGCGTGAACTGTCCGAACAGGCTGAAAAAAAGGCCTATCTGGAAAGCTTAAAAGGTACCGGTGCAGAAAATTGGAAGGATTACCATACTAAGCTTCTTCCTGTCTACGAAGATTGGAAGAAGCCGGATTTGGCGAAAACTGAAACCTGGAAATATCAGGATCTGCTTTCTCGGGGAAATTTGACGGAAAAGGATATGGAGAACTTTTTCCGGCTATACCAGATTTGAAATGCGGAAAATTAAAAAAAGAGCGGGTTATTATCCGCTCTTTTTTATTGCAGTATACTCTCGAAACCTTTATTTATACATATCTTCCTCATTAAGGTATTGCTGGACATACTGTCGCACGCCGTCTTCAAGGCTGGTCATCGGAGCCGTATATCCGGCCTTTCTCAATTTCGTTAAATCGGCTTTGGTGTAGTACTGGTATTTTCCCCGCAGTTCTTCCGGCATTTCTTTGAAGCCTATTTTCGGGGTCTTGCCCATTGCTGCCCAGACAGCCTTGGCCAAATCGTAAAAGGAACGGGCTTCGCCGGTGCCGACATTGAACAGCCCGTTTACCTGCGGATTTTCCAACAGCCACAGGATAACGCTGGCTGTATCGCCGACCCAGACAAAATCCCTTAATTGTTCGCCGTCCCTGTATGCCGGATTATAGGATTTGAACAGCTTAACTTCCCGGTCGTTCTTAACATCCGGGAAAATATGGGCGACAACGCTTTTCTGGCCGCCTTTGTGATATTCGTTTGGACCGTACACATTAAAAAACTTCAATCCGGCATATTGTTTGGGAACCGGGCGTTTTTCCATGATTTCCCGGGCGGCAAAGCGGTCAAACAAAGCTTTGCTCCAGCCATAGGGATTAAGCGGCCGCAGGCTGTTCAGAAAATCCAGAGATTCGTCATCGGTGAACCCCATGTTTCCGTCGCCGTAGGTTGCTGCGGAGGATGCGTAAATGTACTGCACATTGTTTTTGCAACAGAAATACCAAAGTTTCTGGCTTAATTGAAAATTGGAACGTATAATCAAATCTGCATCTTTTTCCGTTGTCGTTGAGATAGCTCCCATGTGAATGACAGCCGTTATTTCCGTTTTATGTTCTTCCAGAAACGAAAATGTTTCTTCCGGTGCCACAATGGCTCGCAGTTCTCTTTTAGCAATGTTTTTCCATTTGTCGTCGGAACCGAGCCGGTCAACGATAACGATGTCCTTGTATCCTTTCGCCTGAAGTTCAGCTGCGACATATGAGCCTATAAAGCCGGCTCCGCCTGTTACAATAATCATAAAGCCTCCATAACTTCGTTAAAATTCGTTTCAAATAAAAAGTTCTTGCCGACGCCTGCCGTTTTTCCAGCTTCTATGTCGCGCGGCTTGTCGCCGACGGAAATGGAATTTTGCATATCTATGTCGTACTTGTCACGGGCTTCCAGAAACATTCCGGCATTTGGTTTGCGCCGGTTTCCGTCCAAATCCGGACAATAGAAAACGTCGGTAATATGCACGCCGCTGTCGGCAAATTTCATCGTCATATAACGGGTAATTTCCTGAAAATCAGCATCGGAATAATAACCGCGGGCAATGCCGGATTGGTTTGTTATGACGATAATAAGATACCCTTTTTCTTCGGCGCGGCGGCACAATTCAATGACGCCGTCGATAAATTTAAATTTTTCCTTTTGGAAAACATAGCCATAGTCGACATTAATCGTACCATCCCTGTCCAGAAACAAAGCCTTAACCATAGATGTTTCTTTCAATCAAATCGCAAATCAAGTGCCCGACGGCAATGTGCATTTCCTGAATATGAGCAGAAGTGTCTGCCGGAACCGCAATGGCATAATCGGCCATGTCTTTCATCTTTCCGCCTTTTCTTCCTACCAGAGCAACCGTCTTTATTCCGGTTTTATGTGCTTGCTCAAAAGCTTGAACGACATTTGAAGAGTTGCCGCTGGTAGACAGGCCTATAAGAATATCGCCGCCTTGGCCGACACCTTCCAACTGGCGGGAAAAAACGACGTCGTAGCCGTAATCGTTGCCGATGGCGGTCAAATTCGAAGTATCGACCGTCAAGGAAATGGAATTCATTGCCGGACGGTTCATTTTATAACGCCCCACAAGTTCCGCCGCCAGATGTTGGGATTGCGCCGCACTTCCGCCGTTGCCGCAAAATATGATTTTATGTCCCCGTCTGAGGGCATCGGTACATACATTTGCGATTTTTTCAATCTCCGGCGTCTGCTGTTTCAATTCCGCCACGCCGCAAGTCAATTCGTCAAATTGTGCGTTGATATATTCCTGCATGATTTCATCCTTTCATAAGTTTTGCAGTAACTGTTGTCATACAAACACTGTTTTGGTAAATTCGTAATTCGGTTTTAACGTAAAAAATATTTTTGGGCAAAACAGCGTTTGTATAAAGCTAGGCAGAGAAGTTACTCTCTCTCTCTCTCTCTCTAGGTTTCCTGCGGTTGCTGTACTTTCTTCTTTAGGAAAGAGCAGTTTTTTAATCATTTTTGTTCCGGGAATTTCTACAAAATGATATGCAATGACAGCAGAAACGGCAACAATGGTAATATAGACACCTGTCATATACCAGATGTGATCCGTAACTAGTTGAGAGTATTTATCAAAAATCAGTGGCCGTGTAATCCTCAAAACCGGTTCATGAATCATATATACGGCTAAAGCATAACGCCCGCATATAACGGAAATATTATTATTGAAAAACTGGGAGATAATTCCCTTGTTCAGCAGAAATAAAGTGAACAGCACACAAAATGTCATCACGTAAAGAAGTGAATTCAGATTTGGATTACGGATTAGCAGGAAATATATCATATACGACAAAGAGCAGGCTTCTAAAATGCTGTATATAATTTTTTGCCGCGGTGTATCTTCTATATAATTATATTGCCGGTACCATAATCCGATAAAATATCCGATACCAATCCCCGCCAAAGCCCGGAGCATTCCTACATTGAAAATATAGCCATAAGTCATATTAGTTCCTGAAATATTGCCGTTTTGCCTGTGTACCAGAAAGGCATAACTGAAATATATTAGTAAAAATATGGCAAGCTGTACATTTTTGGAATTAAAGTTTTTTAACAAATAATAATAAAAACAGATTGTAACAAAATACGCTGAAATAAACCATGCGACGCCGCTGTTGTGGATAGACAGGCCGACATTGTCCAGTAACAATAACGAAAAGACACTTTCCCTGAAAGAATAGTCGGTAATTCCCAAAAACTTCCAGAGCCTGATTAACGCAAGATATAACAGCATCAGAGGAAATAAGCGGGAAAACTTATTTTTAACAAAAGCAATTGTCGGTTGTTTTTTCCAGGAAATAATCAAAAAAAAGCCGGAGATGATAAAGAAAAAATCTACAATAAAAGGAAGGTTAAATGTATTTTGCGGCAAAGATCTGACAAATATGTCGGCAGAATTTTTGATAGCACCCGTATTGGTAAAATGATGAAAGGCTATCAGTAATGCAAACAAAATTCTGAGAAAATCTATGTTTTTTATCCGGTTCATAATCCTATCCTTTCATTTTTTCTACCAGGCCGGAAGTGGAATATCCGTCCAGCCTCTTTAAAATAACCGCCTTGCCGCCATAGCTTTGTGCCAGTTTCCCCTCGGGCCAGTTTTCCAACGCATACCCCTCTTTGGCTACGATGTCCGGCCGTAGTGCGTCTACAATATGTAAAGGGGAATCCTCTTCAAAAACGATAACATAATCTATCATTTCCAATGAAGCTAATAAAAGCGCCCGTGTTTTTTCGTCCTGAATTGGCCGCGACGGCCCTTTGTAACGTTTGACCGAAGCATCTGAGTTTACGGCGGCAATTAAAACGTCGCAAAGTTTTTTTGCCTGCATAAATGAGTTTAAATGTCCCAAATGGCAACAGTCAAAACAACCATTGGTAAAACCGACACGTTTTCCTTGGTCACGCAGATGTTTGACGATGCTTTTAGCTTGCTCCAATGTGATAATTTTCTTTTTCTGACTCCACCCGTCATCCGGCATCGCCCTTTGTGAAAGTGCCATTTTTAACTCATCTGCCGTAACGGTTGCTGTACCCAGCTTTCCAATGGCTATGCCGGATGCAGTGTTAGCGAGTTTCATCGCATCTTTAATCGGAACTCCGGCTCCCAGACAGGCGCCTAATGTAGCCAAAGCCGTATCACCGGCACCGGAAACATCAAAAACTTCTTTGGCTTCGGTTGGAATTTGCATCAGTTCGTCCGGATTGTCTGCAGGAATATAAACCATACCGTATTCAGAAAGCGTAACCAATAAATTTTTAATATAAAATTTATCAAATAATATCTTAGCTCCGGCCGTGATTTGTTCGTGAAAATCTGCTGCCAACGGATTGTACAAGCATCCGGTAGCTTCCGAAAACTCTTTTAAATTCGGTTTAACTAATGTCGCGCCGATGTATTTTGAATAATCGGTTCCTTTGGGGTCTATAATGGTCTGTTTTCCAAACTGTCGGCAGATGTCAATAATCATTTGTGTTGTAACCGGGGTCAACAGCCCTTTGTTATAGTCTGAAATTAAGACAATGTCGGCCTTTTTGACGGCATGTGTCAAAATCCGTTTATAACGCGGAAGCAAATCTGTAATGACCGGAAGAATTTCTTCCTGATCGACCCGGGTCAGATGATTGGCGCCGGCAATCAGGCGGGTTTTTACAATTGTCGGATAATCGGCAAGGCGCAGAAGATGGCTGTGAACGTTGACAGCCGAAAGTAAACCTGAAAGGCTCCGCCCAGCCTCATCTTTGCCAATAATCCCGATGAAATCGCAGTGTACGCCCAACGATGTAAGATTTGCCGCTACGTTTCCCGCTCCGCCGAGCATTTTTTTCTCATGATGAAACTTAAATACCGGTACCGGGGCTTCCGGAGAAATCCGCTCCACTTTTCCGTACATAAAACGGTCCAGCATAATGTCGCCGATAACCAGCACTCGGATATCTTGGAATTTTTCTATGTATGTAGTAAGTAATGGCATTTTATTCCTCTTTTATTTCAAGATATTAAATGTTCAAAACTGCGAAAATATATCAAAAATCTCCATATAATTTTAATATTTTGACTTTTGAAAGGGGATTATGATGAAAGATAATTGCAGCGCGGTGTTGTCCGTCTAAAATCCTGTTGTGAGCATCTATGGCAATGGATACGGAATTCAAGTCAGGGTGATAATCGGTAATCAGTTTCTCAAACCTGTCAGGAGAATGTGCATCACTAGGGTTATAAGTGTTTTTGTAGTTACAGTATTCTATATATTCCTTACGATTTCCCTCCAAATAATGAACAGCAGGACTTTCAAAAAGTTTACAGGAAACCCATTGATGATTTTCGTATTTGAAAATTTTTAGTTCAGAGATTGTTAACTCGATAATTTCATAGGCAAAAATATTCTGTTTAGACAACCAGTTTTGTACCCATATTGAATCTAAACTGAAACATGAATCCCCAATTATTTTTTCATAAAGGGATTTTGGAGTGGAAACTGTTAGTTTATGTTCATAAGCATCTATTTTCTCAATAACCAATTGAGGTGTAATTGAAGACATGCATAATGCATTTCCAATTAAGCATTTTTTTTGCCAGTTATCAGTAAGACCGGCACATGCAGGGCAGATATCAGCCGTAATATTTATATTGTTGCTGTAACTGAAAAATTTTATGGGAGTCGGACCAAATAAAACTACGGAGGGGCCAGTCTTTAACGCTTTTCTCAAATGAACCATGCCACATTCGCCATCAATATGATACAAAGCGTTTTTCAGTAAAATTTTTAAATCATCCCAATCGGTTTTTCCTATTAAATTAACATCAATGCCGTGTAACGTTTTACAACGTTCTGGAGATTCGCCCAACTGTACAATTTTAATTCCATTATAACGATTTTTCAATAATTTAATTAGTGTATTAAAATGCTCAACCGGCCACATTTTAGGAGCTTCAATTGTACCGGAGAAAGGATTCACGCCGCGTTGGATAGTAATAAATCTGTCTTTGTTCAGGCCGAATTCCTGTAATCTTTTTTCTTCATCTTTATTAATATGTATGTCAAGAATGTAATCGTCGGGCATATTTAATGCATTGTCAATATCTGCGACATTGAAACATGTTTTATTATTTAAAATTGAATACTTGTAAATTTGGCTGTTTAATAGGGGGCGCAATGTGAAAAATCTTGAAAAATGATCGTCATCTCTAAATCTTTTCCATTTATCAAACAGTTTGAATAAAGCCGGATTTACTCCGTGTATTTTATTCCAGTCGGCTTTTAATATATCTGGAAATGAATGTATATCTATAACAGCATCATAGTATGAAAAATCCTCTTTTTTCAAATCCGTGTAATTATAATAGGCAGTAACAAAATCTTGTTTGTCGAAAATGGCTTCGTTAATTTCAGAAGAGGGATGTCCGAAAACAACTACATTAAGATTATGGTTACGGAATTTTTCATAAAAACATTTAATGAAGTTAGCATGAATCAAAACATTGCCAAAACCGCCATTTGTGCGAAAAGCAATGACCAGTTTTCTGTCATTATTAATGTAAAGCTGGTTATGACCGTCGGGACAATCAGTTTTTTTATTAAATAATAGACGAAAATTATAAAAAATAAATTTGATTATTATTTTTTTATCCGAATATCCTTTATTTTTGTATTTCCAATATCTGCGAAAGATTAGTTCAACATAAGTCATATTGTTTTATCTCCTAGTATACCGGTTAATTGACTGAAGACAAATTCTGGTGTTAATGAATTCATGCACGGAAGAGTATGGAACCCTCGTACGCATCTGCTTTGCCATGAGTTAATGACCCATTCACAGGCCATTGGACAGCCATTTCCCCTCAAATTTAAATTTTCGGAATATCCATATACTTCAGGAGAAGTTGGCCCGAATAAAACACAGGAAACACCACCGTGTAATGCATGCCGGAGGTGAACCATCCCTCCCTCGTTATCTATATGTAAAAAAGAATTTTTGAGTAGTACTTTTAAGTCTTCAACAGATGTTTTTCCGACTAAATTTAAGTCAATATTGTCAAACGATGGACAGCGGATTTCATTAATGCCCAATTGAACAATTAAAATATCGGGAAATGAATTTTTTATATAAGATATCAGCGTGTTATAAAAATGTATGGGCCATAGCTTGATACTGTTTTCAGTCTGTTTATCGTCAGTGCCGCGATGAATGGTTATATACTTTGTTCCTGCAAGATCTAAGTTCTTTATATTCGTAACAGAGGAGGGGTTAAGCGGAAGTTCGTAATTAAAATTTTCAGTAATATTGAATAAATCATATATATCACATTGTTGAATTCTTTTTTTCTTTAATATTTCTAAAATGGTATTAGCCTCACCGTCACAAACAGGAAGGTGGTCAAAAAAGCGGAGATGTTTCAGACGAAATTTCTCACACGCTTGCACAAAGTCTATTAAATCCGGAGCATAAAGATATATTTTTTTTAAATTTTTATGCCTGACGTCAGGAAAACGGTTTAAAACTACAAACAAATCATATTGGCCGTTATTGTCCTCAATATCTCCATCAAGAAAAATATGATTAACAAAACCTTGCTTAGGAAACAATGCTGTTACTAATGATAAGTTCCTGTGTGCATATACATCAATGCATATATTTTTATATCCTATAAGTTCTCTTATTTTATATAGATAGTTCGCACCTATTAAAATATCACCAAGCCCGCCTTTTAACTTAAAACCGATTTTTAAATCTTCAGCCATAATAGTCTCCGTACTAAAGTTTCACAAATTCTATGATAAATTCGGGTGTCAGTCTCTGCATGCAATCGGCACAACATCCGGTTTTGATGCATTTTCTCATCCAGTCGTCTTCAATCCATTCGCAGGCAAACGGGCAGATTCTCCTGCTTAAATTTATATTTTCCGGATAGCCGTAAAATCTCTCGTCGGTCGGTCCAAACAGGACAACGGATGTGCCGCCGCGTAAAAAATGGCGTGCATGAACCATTCCTCCCTCTTGAGAAATATGCAGTTTGGCATGCTTCAAAAGTGAAAAAGCCTCTTCCATATCTGTTTGGTCACGCAAATCTATGTCAACACCTGAAATTGGGGTTTGTTTTTTGCTGCCGATTTGAATAATTTGAACTTCGGGATATTTATCTTTAAGCAATCTGACGAAACGTCTGTAATATTCTTCCGGCCATTGCCGTGTTTCATTTTTTATATTTTCCCAACAGCGCCCGGATCCGGTCTGAATGGTAATATAATTCGGCGTGTTTATTCCAAATTTCTGTAAAACGCTGTAAATATCCAAATTGCTTTCTAATTTGAAATCTAACTTATCCATACCGAGTAAATTATTGATGTCTCCCTGGTTTTCTCTTGTACGCCCCCTCATCATAGATATGGCTAGTCCTAAAAAAGCATTTTTGCTGATAAATAAATTTTTCTGGTGAAACTGATTAACAGTTTCAATATAAGCGGAAACCTTTTTATTTAGACGATTTGGTATATAGTTTTCAATAACAGGGAAACGGATAAAGGAAATATACAGGTCATAATTCGGGGCATTTTCTTTTGTATATACTGAATTTTGGGGGAAAATGACATTTTTATAACATAAATCCTTATTGTTGCATAAAATGTCAATAATGACGTCTGTGCCAAAATATTTTTCAAGGGCGCAGACATATTTCGCCGCGATAATCAGGTCTCCCATACCACCGAGAGCTTCAACGCCGATATGTATTTTCTTATCCGTGTATGAAGTTTTTTGTTTAGCTAGATTTTTTAATATATATTTGAAGTTCCATAAAATAATACGCAAAGCAAGCCGCTTGCTCGTTTTGGCTTTTTGAGAATATTTAACTATTTTTGCCTGCAGTTTATTAATGTATTGAGTGAATTCAGCCATTATGCCTCCAAACTTTCGCCGTATAAAAACGATTGAGTACTAATACAGAGAAAGAGGGCTTCTCAAACGAACGGCAAAACAAAAATAAAATTTCAGGCATGGATGTTCCTTTCTTTGCAGCGTTTTAAAAAGGTATAAAGAGTAGTTCTGCCGATGCCAAAACGTTTTGCTATCTCTGCTTTGGTTACGCCGGCGGAAATAAGCTCTGCCACTGCTTGCTCCTGACCCGATAAAGACGTACGAATCATTTTGCCAAACGGGCGGCCTCGTTTTTTCCCTGTTTGCAGAAGATTTTCCTGAATAGCTTTGTTTTTTATGGAAAGCAGGCCTTTATAGATTTTCAAAACGTCATTCAGGCAATCTTCCATTAGGAAGGGAAATCCCAAATCAAGGGTCAGGTTTTCTTTGATTGTACAGATTCGCAATTTGTATGTGGAAAGCTGGGCAATAACCTTGATAACATCTTCAAACCGTTCACCAATAATCGAAATGTCAGCCACAATTAAGACATCGCCTTGTTTCAGGTTGCACGGCAGAGTTTTTGCAAGGTCATCTGTTTTAAGGAATTTGTCAATTGTCAGATTATAGCAGTCAGCGTAAGAGCGGACAGATTGTTCCTGTTCGGACGGAGACGCATATCTTCCTTTAGTATTGATATATCCTAAAATCATTGGCGGCAGGTCTCTTCCATCAGCAATAAAAGTTAAGGCTAAACATAAATCCCACGTCCGAGAAGCACATAAAACAAAATTGTGCGGTTATGCGTTTAACGAACGTTTAATTCTTAATATTGTACAGAACCAAAGTTCGTTGTCCCGCATAAACTTTTTAGCCGAATCTTATGAGATAAGTAGATTTATAGCTTGACTTTCATGGGATTAAAGGGGTATAAGAATTAAACGTTCGTCAGATTAAAAATATTCTGTGCTATATACGATTAGCCGTTTTGATACGGGTTGTTTTTCAAAAATTGGTAAAGAGTAAAAATGCTGACCCGCATCAGCTTGGCTATCTGTTTTTTGGGCAGGCCTTTATTGATAAGTTTAAGGATATCCTTTTCTTTTCCGTCCAAAATGTGTTTTTTGTTTCTGCTGCCGAATTGTCTTCCTAATTTTCGACCGCTGGCTTTGATGCGTGAAAGGGCTTCTTTTGTTCTTTGGCTGATGAGGTTCCGTTCAATTTCCGCAGATAACGAAAAGGCAAAAGCCAGAACCTTGGATTGGATATCTGCTCCCAGCCGATAGTTGTCTTTGATTGTCCATACTTGTATTTCCTTTTGCATACAGAAATTTAAAATGGTCATGACTTGCAGGAGATTTCGTCCCAGGCGGGAAATTTCAGAGCAAATCAGGATATCGTCCTTTTTTAATTTTTTGAGCAAAATTCCCAATTTTCGTTTTTCAAAATCTTTTGTGCCGGAAATCATTTCCGCAATCCATTTGTCAATTTTAATTTGTTGCATTTGACAGAAATTGTTGATTTCAAATTCTTGATTTTGCAAAGATTGCTTATCTGTAGATACTCTGACATATCCGTATATCATTATAGTCTCCTTAAAAAATTACGGGAACGCTTTTAATTTGTAAAAGGCCTGCAGCGCGAAGACGGCTCTCGGCGGATTAATCGGCACAGGAAAGTACCGGTCGTTGTTTATCCAATAAATTTTTTTGCAGGGCATTAAAAATTTGCAACAGGTGAAAAAAACGATATTTTTCCCAAACAATGCCTAATCCGGCTTTCAGAGCAGGCGTAAACGGCCGGAAACAAACAGTTCTGTCCTTGGCGTTGACAAGTTTATTCGGGTTCAGAATATATCCGATATTTTGTTCGGCCAGCAAAGCGGCGTTATAAACCAAATTATGAGCCGTTATTATATTCAGTTTTTTGAAATCAGGACCGAACTACCCTTGAAATTCATTGCGAAAAGATGTTTTGACCAAAACCCGTTGCGAACATATCAGCAGCAGCCTGATTAAATAAGCCTTGGAAATGTTTTGTCTTTGTGCCAATTCGTATTTTGAGGGCATTATAACGCCCCAGATGTCTTGAACAGGAAGTTGGACAGAACTGTATTTTGACAAACTGTCAATTGGATGAGAATGCCAAAATTCAGCAGCTATTTATCCAGCCGAATTTTCTTCCAGTTCTTTCAGCAGCCTTAAGATGGGCGGTTGTGCTATATGCAGAAAGTCAGAAGCTCTTGTTGTTTTTCCTTCTCAGACACATTTAAAAAATAGCGCAATACTCTGAATTCCATAATTTTTTCTCTGACATTCCGATATATTGTAAAGATAATATATATTTAAATTTGTAATACTGTCCAATCAGAAAAATCGATTTATACCGTCAAATGGATAAGCTTCCGTTTGATAAGGTTGAAAGTTTTTTTAAGCTAATGTAAAATAATTGTAAACAGTTAGGTTGATTTTGTTATAATATTTGTCGTGCGGTTTCTTTCCGGATAAGAGGTCGCGGCTATGGAGAAGGAACGATGCCAGAAGAAATATTCAATATAAATGCAAAAGTTGTAAAGCTGAATAATGGCTATAAAATGCCGATTATCGGGATTGGTACATACAGTTTGCACGGGAAAGCCTGTGCAGAGGCAGTAGGGGCGGCTTTAAAGAACGGTTGCCGAATGATAGATACAGCATCATTTTATGGTAACGAGAAAAATGTTGCAGAGGCGATTCGGAAATCAGAGGTTCCGAGAAAAGAAATTTTTATCGCCACGAAGTTATATCCAAACCAGTTTTTTCAAGCAGAGAAAGCCATAGAGCAGGCGCTTGAACGGCTGGGAAGCGGGTACATTGATTTGATGCTGCTGCATCACCCCGGCGAAAACGACAAAAAGGCCTATAAGGTGATGGAGCAGGCGGTGAAAGATGGAAAGATAAATTCCCTCGGACTGTCAAATTATTATATTAAAGAATTGGAATTTTTTCTGCCGCAAATAGAAATTAAACCGGTAGTCGTGCAAAACGAAATACATCCGTACTATCAGGAAACAGATGTCGTCGCATACATTCAGCGACAGGGCATAGCTGTCGAGGGGTGGTATCCGCTTGGCGGCCGGGGATATACGGAAGCGCTGCTGAATAATAAGGAATTGGCGGCAATCGGTGCAAAATATGGTAAAACGGCTGCTCAGGTCATTCTGCGCTGGAATTTACAGCGGAACATCATCGTAATCCCCGGTTCCCAAAATCCAAGGCATATAGAAGAAAATATGGATATATTTGATTTCAGTTTAACTCAGGAAGATATGGAAAAAATACGGAGGCTTGATTGTAGCGAAAAACACGACTGGTATTAATAAGTAGTTCTGTTGACTGGATTGCGAATAGTGTAAAATACGGAGAATTTTCCCAAAATAGGATGAGAAGCAATGGCTGAAACAGCCGTAGGTAAAAATAAAAAATATCTTGACTTAGAGCTTACTCTAAAAATTATAATAATCACATAGAGAGAAACTATGAAGCGTCTGGATTCTTGCAAATTGTTCGCCGGAGCAGATACAGCGGAAACACTTGCCGGAATATTGGGCATAGAACAGACATTAGTTTTTCTGCAAAATAAAAAGGATTAACCGCAAAATTGTTGTGCTCGTAGAATAGATTCGGGAGGGGTTTCAGTCCGGCGGACACTGTAAATGTTGTTGAATGTGCTTACCGGCAAGGGGCATCAGTCGGATTATACAGAAAAACGGCAGAGGGAACGAAAAATATAAATTGATTGCAATCATTTGAATTGCAGGAAAATTAGGCAGAATTACGTTTGGGGCAGAAAGATAAAATATGGAAACGAAAGGGAAAAACAAAATATGTTAATGTGGTATGTAATTTTGGGAATAGTCATCATATCTGCCGGAGCCGGCTTGATTTATTTAAGTGGCAGGGTAGCCAGATTTGGATTTATGAAGATGTTTGACCGGAACGGAAATAATGCGCAATGCCGGAAAACAGCCGGATTTGTATTAATATTGTTAATTTTTGCCGCACTTAGCCTGACCATAAACCTTGTTAATGCTGTAGTGTGTTTGCTTCACTTTGTCTGTATCTGGCTGCTGTGCGATTTAGTCTTTTATTTGGTCGGACATTTTCGGAGGCAGCCGTTCAAATATTATTATGTCGGCATTGCCGCTATTCTGTTAAGCTGTGCTGCTCTTGGTTTAGGCTGGTATTTGAACCACCATGTCTGGACAACGTCTTATACGGTTGTATCAGAAAAAGCTGGACAAAAATTGCGTATTGTTCAGTTTGCGGATTCCCATATCGGAACGACGTTTGGCGGTAAAGGTTTTGAACGGCATGTTAGAAAAATACAAGAATTGAATCCGGATATTGTGTTGATTGTGGGGGATTTTGTGGATGATGGTACGACGCGTGAAGAAATGGTTTCGGCGTGCCGGTCGCTGGGAACGCTTAAAACGAAGTATGGCGTTTATTTTGCTTTTGGCAATCATGACAAAGGGTATCATGCTCCGGAAGTCAGAGGTTTTACCGGAAACGAGTTGATTGCGGAATTGGAAAAAAACAATATCCGTGTCCTGCAGGATAAAACAGTGTTGATAGATAATACATATTATGTTGTCGGGCGCCGGGATTTTTCGGAAATTCAAAGGGGAGGTTTTCGGGCAGATATGGAAGAACTTGTTTCCGGACTGGATAAAAATAAATTTATCATTGTAATGGATCATCAGCCTAATGATTATGAAAAAGAGGCAAAAGCAAGAGTAGATTTGGTCCTTTCAGGGCATACTCACGGCGGGCAGCTCTTTCCTTTGAATAAAGTTGGGGAATGGATAGGGGCTAACGATAAAACCTATGGTATTGAACGTCGCGGGCAGACAAATTTCGTCGTCACGTCGGGACTTTCGGATTGGGCAATCAGATTTAAAACCGGTACGAAGTCGGAGTTAGTTGTAATAGACGTTATGCACTCAGATAATTAAACAGATGAGTTTTTAGCAGTGCCACCGACGTCAACAATAAGAAGCAAATTATATGTCTTAGTATCTAACAAATTTCTTGATTACTCTTTCGAATAAAGTCAATGAGCATTTCTGTTTGTTTATGTAAATCCAAACACTTGGCTAAATTCTCTTTAGTATAATTCTTATTTTTTGTGATATCCAAAGCAAATTTAACCTTGTCAAAAGTCTCAACCTTTTTGATATTTTTGTAAATATCAGGGAAAAAGCTGAATTGTTCAACATTTAGAGATGAATCAAAATAATTATGCAATGCTTCTGTCGGTAAATAATTTTCAATTTCTTTACCAGCTGTTACCCAATGCGCATTAGAGAACTCTTTTTGTATCCGTTTTACTCTATCCTTTAATTGGTCTTCGGATGATTTTTTATCGCTGTCCATTACAACATAAGAATGACGATTGATTTTGAGCATTTCTATCAAGCTGTCGGTATTTTTCTTTTCTTCAACATTAGCTGTATAATGCGAAAGAAGTGTGCCGCCATAATAAAGAAATTGATAGTCCAATCCTTCTTCCAAATCGTTACCGCCAAATAGCTCAAGCCATTTCTTAATGTAAATTCTGTCGGAAGGCCCTTCAACCCAAATAACGCAATTGGATTGCAACAAATCACTTGCCTTAAAGCCTAAATCATCTAAAAGAGTTTGTTTTGCTTTCTCAGACATTGCCGGTTCAACAGTTGATTTACAACCATCATTGCAAATTCTGACAATTTGAGCATTTATGTCTTTGCCAAACAAATCAATAGCAACATTAGAGTGAGTTGTTAGGAATATTAAAGAATCGGGGTACCTTACAGAATACTTTTTAATATGCTTTAACAATTTTCGCTCTAAACTTGGGTGTAAATTGTTTTCAAGTTCTTCAAAAGCAAATATGTTTTTATAATTGTTCGACAGTCGGGGAACAGTATGCAGAAGCGTTAGTGTGGCAATAATGGTTTTTAAACCGCTACCGCAATCAGAAAGCTTAATGCCGCCTTTTTTATCTTCTTCTAAATAAATTTCATACAAATTATTTGCACCTGTTAAGGTATATATGCGTTTAAATGTTATTTCAGGGGCGACAACTTCATTAAGAAGAGAAAGAAAATCATTTTCTATGTATTGTTTCCAGTTAACCTCTTTTCCGTTATTACCTGTCAGTTTTGCAGTATGTCCTTGCTCATCATTTAGCATTCTTGCAATTAAACTGCATATTCCGGTAGAATTTGATTCTATTTTATAATCAGTAACTTGTGATGCATAATCAATTTTTTCCTTATTAATATCCCGTTCAGCACGAAGATGAAGAAAACGGTATCCTTTAAATTGCTCTATTAAAAGTGGAAAATGCAAACAAGAATCAATAATATTTAGATATGGAGCTAGATTAGCTATGGTATTTGCATCCAATATAAATTGATAGTCGGAATCTGTAGAAGCCTTTTCTAAAATTATTTTGCGCCCAGACAAATGCCTGCCAATAACATCCCAATAGGAGCTATGAGGGGGAAAATCTGGAGCTGTAGCAAGGGGCGAAAATAATTGTAAAAGTTCTGCATCGGTTAAAGTTGTCTCCAACTTCACACAAAAAGGCATACTCTCCAGTGTTCCTTCAACAATACCCGCAAGTGCTTCCAATAGCTTGGATTTTCCACTATTATTTTTGCCAATAATCACATTAACGGGTTTAATATCATCAAACCCTTGATAATCATTTTCTTTTACAAAACATTTATAATCTTTGATTTTTATAGAAGAATACATTGTTGGAAGCCCGTATTAATACTTTCTTTATTGAATAAAGGATTCACGAAAATTACAAGAAAAAACTTTTCCCCTCCCATTAAGTAAATCTGCAAAAGTCTGGTAACGATTCTTTCATATAATAATCCGACCACGTAAACTCACTACTATTTTACTACTACCCAAAAACAAAGGGTTTAGACAACCTGTCTAAACCCTTGATTTTATTGGTGAGCCCGACGGGATTCGAACCCATGACCCTTTGATTAAAAGTCAAATGCTCTACCGACTGAGCTACGGGCCCTCAACTCAACTGAAATGGACTTATAAAGGATAAAAATCAGATAGTCAATAAAAAAATATAATTTTTTTTCACATGGCTATTTATTTGTTAACTATTATGTGCTAAAAAAACATAAAATACAAAATAACAAGCTTTTATAAGAGGTGAAAATGTCCACAATGAAAGAAGTTGATCAGGAAAGCAGGTATGATATTTTGCAGAATGAAGAAGGCGATATCCTGATTATAATAAATTCCCGCGCCGGCGGTCCCGAAAATCCGCGTTTCGTCTATGACGGCGGTGCTACGGCCTTGTTGTACCGGACAAAAGATAGTGCTGTCGTTTTTGAAAATGTTGCAAAAGAGGCTCGTTTGCCATTGAAATCTGTCAGTTCTATGCTGATTGTCGAAGTGGAAAATGAAGATGTGGCTCGCGAATATGTTGTTCCCGTGCGTATAGTAAAAGATGTAAAAGCCTTGATTAAGTAATATCTTTCCCCTAAACTCTGGCTGATGTAGATTCTGCAAGGATAAGATGAAAGGGCTTGGGGATAAATGATAAAAATAATGGCATATATGGTTATTGTCGGTCTCGTAGGATTTCTGAGGCTGAGAATGAAGTATGACCGCTTGGTGTCGTGGCTGATGTTTTTTGCTGCGGCCTTTTTGTTTATAGATTTTTCCGGCCGTTTGCTAAATAGCGGAGGGGAGGGATTCTCCTTTTTGTGGAATACTTCCCAAATTGGAAATATAACCATTGATTTTCATCCGGAACCCAAAGATGCAGAATTGCTGTTGCCGTTGTTTTTCATATCTTTGATTACGATTTTGCACAATAATATTTTTCGCTATGAAGAAAAAAAGAGCGCATTTAATGCGCTTGTAACTTTGAATTTTGTATCATTAAGCCTGCTTGTTTGCGCAGAAAACTGTGTCCAGCTTATTACGGCTGTGTTTATAACCGATATTTTAGGGTACCTTATATTAAAAGACGTCGATTCGTCGCGCCGCTATGTGGTATATAATTTTTTTGCCGATATGTGCCTGTTTATGGTTTTGGCGCTTGCCTGCGGAAAATTACAGAGCTTGGATTTAAACCGTCTTCCGTATTATGAAGAAATTGGCAGGCATCAGGATTTTGTCGGGCTTGTGACAGCCATCGCACTTTTAGCAAAAACCGGATGTTTTATGTTTCAAAGTTATTTGCTGGATTTGCATGCTGCCCGTTTTCAGCGGATGAGCGCCGTGAATATGCTGTTTGCGCCTCTCGCCGGGATTATTGTGCTGCTGCGTCTGAACAGCCTCGTTACCGTTTCGGATTTGGCGCTTCCGTTATTGAAAATTATGGGAACGCTGACAATGGCTGCGGGTATTGTATATTTTGTCGCCGTTGACAATATAAAAAAGAAGCTGGTGTATCTGAATATGGGATTTATCGGATTTTTGCTTCTGTTGCTGGTTAAAAACGGATTCGCCTGGAGCTGGCTCTGCGCCGGCTATTATGTTGCTGCCTGCTTTTTTAATCTGTTGCTGCTGAAAATATATCTTTATCAGAATCATGAAGTGCGGGTCAGCGAAATGCTGAACAGCCGGGAAACCAATTCCGCTCTCATGAATGCAACGCTGATGCAGCTTATCTTGGCCGCAAACGTATTTTTTGCCGTCATCTGGAAAATTGCTGGGAAGTTTGCCTCATCTGGCTGGATTTGGGGAGGCGGTGCAGCTGTTTTAGCCGCTGTGGCGCTTGTTTTAAATCAGATATACAGGTCGCCGCATACCCGGCGTTTGGAAAGCCTGAATCCAAATCCGCTCCGCCCGTTGTCATTTGTCGTTAATTTTTCGCTGTTGATATATGGCTCTTGGGTTTTAAATGCCTTTACGCCTTATAATATAGCCTTTATGGTTCTGTTTCTGGCTGGCATTGTTTTGCTGCCTTTGTCGCGCCTGCGGGCTGTGTACGGCATTGAATGGCTGCAAAAGGAAGACTTAAGCAAAAGCTTTTTCTTCTATGCGCTGGTTACGCCGCTGATGTATATCAGCCGGACTTTATGGCTGTTGGTTGATTTTGTTTTCTCCGAAAAGATTATAACGGCGGGGCTTTCCGCACTCAATCGGTTGGGATTGTCGGTATTTTTCAAGATAAACCGTAAAAGCTATATGGCCTATTTTGTTTTTATCCTGTTGGGATTTTTGGCATTTGTCGTATCTTTTTATAGGAGTGCACTGCCGTGAGTTCATATGTGTTGCTGTTGTTGGTAATAATTCCTTTGGCCGGGTCGTTTTTTGCCCTGACAGCCAAGAACGACCGTAATTATGCGGCCGAAAACGTATATAACGTTTCCATTTTAAGCCTGATGCTGAATGTCGGCATGGTTGTATATGGCTTTTCCCTGTTTGATATGCAAAAAACGGGGCTGCAGCTGATGGAGAAATTCTCCTGGTTTGATTTTCCGCCGGTTCAGATTAGTCTGGGAGCTGATGTTTTTTCCCTGTTGCTGATTTTGAGCGTCAATATGGCTTTTCTGATTGCAGAACTTTGTTTGGACCGCCGCCGGACGGAACGTTCCAAAACGCTGATAGCGTCAGAACTGCTGTTTGTCAGCCTTGTAAACGGTTATTTTGTTGCCGCGGATATTCTGTCTTTTTATATCTTTTTTGCCGCCTCCGGAGCTCCTCTGATTATTTTGATAAGTACCTATGGAAGCCAGCGCAAAAAAACGGTTTTAATCCGTTTCAGCCTCTATAACCTTATCGGTGCGCTGCTTTTGCTGGTTGCAGTTCTGACAATGTATAATTTCAACGGGGATAATGTTCCGCTGAATGCGGCTGGTCGCTTGGAGCTGAACGGCTGTACGGAATACTGTGTCTGGCTCGGCATCTTTCTCGCTTTTATCTCCAGGCTGCCGATATGGCCGTTCCATTACTGGATATCGTCAATCAATGCCAGTCTGAAAAATCCGTTGGTATTTTTGGTCGGCAATCTGATTCCGCTTGTCGGGTTGTATGGTTTTATCCGCTTTTGGCCTAACAGTGTGCCGGCGACCATAGCCGTATATGCGCCGGTTTTTGAGATTGTCTGCATTGTAACTATGTTGTTTATCTCGCTGGTCAGCCTCAGCCATAAAGATATCCGCTACAAACTTTTTGCCTATACGACAGTTTATTACCTGCTTTATCTGACCAGCGTATTTCTGCCGACGGACGTGTTGACGCAGAATATCGGCTATTCGTTGTTTTCCTATATTATTATTGTAACGGTGCTGTCATTCCTCATCAGCCATATTGAACATCAGAAAAAAGAGCTCGGGATATACAGTGCCGGCGGAATTTTATGCTATATGCCCCGTACGTCAAAATGCCTGTCCCTGTTTGTTCTGGCCGGTATCGGGCTGCCGGTAACGTCGCTGTTCTGGAACAATTTTCTCATTATTTCCGAAATATTTAACTATAACCTGATTTTGGGAATAATGGTAATGCTGTCTTTGTTTATGGTGGCGTTGTCGCTGTTGGAAGAATTGTATCGGATGAAAGACAAAAGCAACGCAGCGTCAGCCTGTATTCTGGGGGCGGATTTGTCCAATCTCCATTTTGCCGTTTATATCGGCTGCCTGTTGATATTGTTCTTTTCGTTTTTTAAGCCGTTGTGGTTTGTATTTTAGGAGAAAAAGACGTGATTTTGCACCAGCTTGTTTATACGCTTCCCGAATTGTCGTTGTTGATGGGGATTGTACACCTGGGCATATTGTATATGCTCTCATATGAATCGGCGCGGCTTTATGCCCGGGTATCCCGTTTTTGGCTGTTGGCGTCCATATTCTGGAACATTGTTTTTTACGATAAGACTTTCAGCCCGCTTTATTTTGCAAATGATGCCTATACTTTGCTGTTCAGCCTGTTGGCGGGCTTCTTGGCATATATTATGCTTGGGTTGTCGTCAGCCTGGTTCTCCGTCGAAAACCGGACAGGTTGCAGATACTACGTTTTAGTCCTTTGCGCACTGATAGGCATAGACCTGCTGCTGGCTGCATCTAATCTGGTGGCGCTGCTGTTCTGCTATATACTTCTGATTTTCATCAACTACCGCCTGCTTGGCATCAGCTATGAAAAGCTGCCGTCAGAAGCCGCCGTGCGGTATATGGGCGTATCGGCCGTGATTGTCCTTATTTTTGCTGCCAGTTTCGGGTTCTTGAATTATATACAGGACGGAGCGGTCGATTTTTCGGAACTTTATGCGCTGTTTTCCGGAAATACGGCTTCTCTGCCTCTGTTTTTGGCGGCGGTGGCAATTGTCGTCCCCTTTTTATATTCGCTTGGCATTGCGCCGTTTCATATAATGGCGGAAGACAAGGCCGGCAGGGGGATACTGCCGGTCAGCCATTACTTTGCCTTGGTTGTGCCCGTTGCGCTGTGGGGAGCATTTATTAAACTGAACATAGAACTTCTCGCCCCGTATAAAGCGGCGCTGGCGCCGGTATATGTCGGATTCGCCCTGTTGTCCGCCATCTTTGGCGCCGTTGGTGCTAATGCCAGAATAAATCTGCATCGTATAATGTCATACAGTTCAATGTATCATTTCGGGGTTGTGCTTCTCCTGCTGTCTTTTTTCAGAATTGAAACGGACTTTGCCGCGTTTGTTTACCTTTTTGTTTATACGCTGAGCCTGAACGGCGGCTATCTGGTTTTTTACAGCCTGAAAAGTCATGGCGAGTATTTGGCGGCAACAACATCTTTGTCTGGTCTTGCTGAAACCCGCCCGTATACAACCGGAGCGCTTCTGGTCAGCCTGTTTTCCATGATAGGGCTGCCTCCGTTGGCCGGGTTTACGGGGCAGCTTGGCGCTGTTTCCGAACTTCTGAAAAATGGCTGTTATGCCAGCTTGGGGATTATTTTGCTTTTTCTCCTCGTTCTGGCGAAAGCTTATTTGGAAATCATAAAAACCGCCTATTTTGAGCATAAGGTCAAAATATTTGATGCGGAAAATAAAACCGTTCTGCTGTATACTATGTTCTGTATGTTGTGCATCGTTTTTGTTTCATTTAATCCGTACGGCTTGTTTCACTTGTTGCAGGATATGTTTTATGTCGTCGGATTATAGGCGGAAAAGATGCAATTGTTTAGTTCGGAATTGGTATTTTCGGTTTAGGAGATGAGTTTATGCTTCCGGTTTATAAAGAAAAAATTGCTTTGTGGGATTGGTATGAGATTGAAAGCACCGGTTCTACGAATGACGAAATAAAGCGGTTGGTACCGTCGTCCGGCAGGTCTGTCGCTTTAAGTGCCATACGCCAGACCGGGGGGCGGGGGCGGCGCGGCCGCGGCTGGCAGGAAATAGAGGGAAACCTTTATTTAACTTTCAGCCTGGACATTTCGGCTGCGGAGCTGAGCCGTTATGTCTGTCTCATCGGCTTAAGTCTGGCTGAAACGGTAAAGGAAATTGCGCCGCAAAGCGATGTGCGGATAAAGTGGCCGAATGATGTCTTTTTAGGCGGAAAAAAACTTTCCGGCATATTGCTTGAAAATATTTGCGGCAGCCTGTGGGCCGTAGGCATCGGCGTCAATGTCGCCGCGGCGCCCGAATTGTCCGGAACAGGCTATGAAGCCGGTTCGTTAAAAGAAAATGGGATAATGCTTGACCGTATTGAATTTTTGCATTATTATCTGGCTAAATTTGCGTCAGACCTTGAGCAGTACCGCCGGGAAGGCTTTCTTCCGCTGAAAGAACGGTGGCTCGGTCTGGCGTTGAACTGCCGGCAGAAAATCAGCGTCAAAACCGAAACGGCTGTAAAAACCGGAGAATTTCTGACTATTGACGACAACGGCTATCTGATGCTGAAAACCGGGGAGGGGATAGAAAGGATTGTCGCCGGCGACTTGTTTATGTAAAAAAAGGAATAATAAAAAGATGAATGATTTTAAGAAGAAAGGAATATATTTTCTGCCGCTGGGCGGTGCCGATGAAATCGGAATGAATATGTTTGTGTATGCGGCCAACGGCAAGCTGATAGTCGTAGATGCCGGCTACGGTTTTTTGAATGATGATTTTCCCGGTATGGATATGTGCTATGCGTCGCCCGAATTTCTGGAAAATTACCGCGATGATATTTTGGGGTTGTTTATCACCCACGGGCATGAAGACCATCTCGGCGCCATCGCCCAAATATGGCCTGCACTGCAATGCCCCGTGTATGGTACCGATTTTTCACTGGGTCTGGTAAAGGAACGCCTGAGCGAATATAAGCTTCAGGACATTGTTCCTCTGGTATCGGTAAACAAGGAGGCGGTAGTAAAATTAGACGGGTTTGAAGTTGAATTTATTCCGATTGCGCACTCGATTCCCGAAACCTCCGCCCTGTTTATCAAAACGCCGTATGGCAACATCATGCATGCAACGGACTGGCGCTTTGATGACAATAAACTGTCAATGGTCAAAACCGATTTTGCATCGTTAAAGCGCGCTGCATCCGAAGGAGTTGACATTTTCGTCTGCGATTCTACTAATGTTATGGTGGACGAACCTCAGGCCAGCGAAGAAGAAGTGCGGCAAAATTTGATAAAGATAATTCCCGAAATGCAGGGGGGCATCGTTGCCACCTGTTTCGCATCCAACATTATGCGGCTGGAAAGCCTGATGCTGGCGGCGCGGGCAGCCGGCCGGACGCCGGTGCTTGCCGGGCGCAGCCTGGTAACCAACGTCAAAATCGCCCGCCAGTGCGGATATTTGACCGAATATCCTGAAATTCATACAATAGACGAGGTTGAAGGCATAACTTCCGATAAGGCGTTGTATATCTGTACCGGTTCTCAGGCCAACTATCGCAGCGCCATGACGCTGATTGCCAATGATGAAAGCAAACATATTAAGCTTTGCGCGGAAGATAACGTTATCTTTTCATCCAAGATTATCCCCGGCAATGAGGATAAAATTGAGCGCTTGCAGGAAAAAATTCTCGCCAAGGGCGTCAACCTTGTAACCGAAGAAGATTATCTGGTGCACACCTCCGGCCATGCCTGCAAAAAAGATTTGCAGGCAATGTACGAACTGTTGAATCCCAAAATTGTCCTGCCGGTTCACGGCGACAAGAAATTTATCCGCGAACACAAACGCTTTGCCAAAAGCTGCGGCGTGGAAGATGTTTTTTCTGCGCAGAACGGCGATGTCTGCCTGTATCAAAACGGAAAAATCGAAATGGTTGAGCAGGTTCCGGCGGAAGTTATGGGAGTCGACCGCGGGCGCAGTGTATCGCTTGGCTCGGAATTAATTAAAAACCGCCGCCGCATTATGTATAACTGCACTTTGTTTATTTCCGCCGTCATCAGCCGTGATTATGAATTAAAATCCCTGCAGTTTGATTCGATAGACATTTTGGAGGCGAACGAATGGTATGTCCTGCACGAGGAAATTATGCAGAAGGTTCGGCCGCTGATTGAACGGCGCCTGGCGGAACATCCGCATCGCAACGCGGCGGAAGATTACATCCGCGGCCAGATACGCCGTCGCGTCTTCAATGCCACGGACATTAAGCCCGTTACCATGCTTCAGGTGCATTGGGAAGAAGACGAAGATGACGAAGGCGACGATAAGGAAGTTTACAGCGTAACAGTTTTTTAGGAGAAAAAAATGCAGAAAATTATTCCCGAACGGTTGCAAAAGGGCGATAAGATAATGGTCATTGCACCGGCCAGAGGCGTAAAAATTATCGGCAAAGACGTACGTGAAATAGCGCGCGAACGGTTGGAAAGTTTAGGGCTGGAGGTTGTTTTTGCCCCGAATGCGGTGGATGAAAACTGGGATTATATGGGCTCAAGTTCCGTTGAAAAACGCATCTCCGATATTCATACTGCATTTGCCGACAAAAGTGTGAAAGGCGTTATGACCATTATCGGCGGTGCCAATTCCAACCAGCTCCTGCCGCATCTGGATTATGAGCTGATACGCCAAAATCCAAAAATATTCTGCGGCTTTTCCGATATTACGGCGCTGGAAAATGCCATTCTCGCCAAGACCGGGCTGGTAACCTATTATGGGCCGCATTTCAGCTCGCTCGGGATGAAGAAAGGCTGCGACTATACGTTTGAACATTTTGTAAAAATGCTCGTAACCGACGGTCGTGATGAAGTGGAACCCTCGCAGATTTGGAGCGACGACTTATGGTTTTTGGACCAGGACAAGCGCGAGTTTGAAGCGAATGAGGGCTATTGGAATATTCGCGCCGGCTTTGCCGAAGGTACGATAATCGGCGGCAATCTGGGCACGTTTAACCTCTTGCTCGGTACTTCTTACCGTCCGCGGTTTGCCGCCGATACAATTCTTTTTGTTGAGGATACCGAAAGCAGTCCGCTTGCGGATTTTGAGCGCAATTTGCAGGCGCTGATTTATCAGGATGACTTTAAAAACGTCAAAGGCCTTGTTATCGGCCGTTTCCAAAAAGGTTCGCAGGTTACCCGCGAGGGGCTGGAGTTTATTCTCAACACCAAACCCGAATTAAAGGATATGCCGATTTTGGCTAATGTGGACTTCGGGCATTCCGCGCCGCTGCTGACGATTCCTCTCGGCGGAACCGCAAAGCTGGAAAACGGGCGCCTGTCGTACCGGAATTAAAAAGCGGCTTCGGAAAAAACGCCAGAAAAAATGATTCGGGCAAAATTTAAGGCGGTTGTTATCACCGCCTTTTTTGCTGCATAATCGCAAAAATTTCCACAAATTTCCGCGCCTGTGAAACACTGTCCCATTGTTTCGCCGTTTCGTGCAAGGCGGCTCGGCGCTGCTGAACCAGAGCCGGATTTTGTTCCAGTTCCCGCAGGCCGGCGGCGAATTCCTGCTCATTGCCGTACATCGGCAATGCTTCCCCGAAAATTTTGTAAATGCCGCTGTTAAAGCGGAGATAGGGCAGCCCGCCGTTTTCAATCACTTCAATAACCTGCGGGGATACCAGCTCGTCCCGTACCGCTTCATCGCTCTGGTCAAGCAAAACCGCAGAATAGGTTTGGAAATCTTCAGGCTGCGGCGTATCAGGCATAATCTCGTCAGTCGGCCAGACATTTTCAAACCCTTTGCCATATACGTCAACGCTCATATCAGCACGTCCCGCCAGATAAAGCGGCAGCGAAAATCCCCGGTTGTCGCCGTAAAACATTGCCTTGCCGTTTGGCCGGCGGTTTGCCGGATTTTTTATGTTAATCGCGTCCGGAATGTAAGCTGTCCGGACGTTAATTGCTTTCAAATGCCCGAAGGCCGCCATACTTTTGACGACTACCACGTCAAACGGCCGCAGGCGCGCAGCGTCGTCAGAGCCCTGAACCATCGGCAGCCATAAGACGTTAATGGCGTTTCTGTCGGCAACTTCGGGGAGATTGCCTATATTGTCTGCGGCATACAGGTTAAAATCTCCGGTTGCAAAAGAACCTTTTCCCGACAGGACAACTTCGGTTCCCGTCTTGCGCAATGCTTGAGCCAACTCCTGCATATCGCGGAAAAACGGCGAAATTTTGATAGAGTTGACATTAATGTAAATTTTGTGGACTGCTGAAACATCCGGGGTTGCCCCCGTCCTGTTGTGAGTGTGTTCTGCATTTTTTGCAACAACTTGTGTCGCCGCTGTGGCTTGTCCCGGATGCCTTTCCTGCCGCCGCAAGGCATAGCCGGCAATGCCGACAGCCGCGATTAAAAAACAGAAAAGTATTGCATATTTTTTCTTCATCTTTTGCTCCTGCCGATATTGTCAAAAAGTTGTTTTAGCTGTTTCCCAACGGCTTTGTTGGTATAGCCGTGGAGCGTAATTTCCCTTGCCCGCAACGCTTTTTCCCTGCGTTTCTCCGGATGGGCCAGATAATAGTCAACCAATATTTTGAACTCTTTTTTGTCTTTGTACATCGGAATGCTGTCGCCGAAAATCTCTTCAATATACGGACTGTATTCGGAAATGATAAAAGCCCCGGCAGCGCTGGCATCATACAGCCGGTTGATGACCAGCCCCATTGCCGCCAGGTCATCAGGATGGTCGCTAAGGACAATTTTTGCCGAAGCGTAATATTTGTTTAACATATTATTGTCAACATAATCGCCCCTGATAAGCCTGTCTGGGATTTTACCCCGCCAGTTCAGCCCATAAACCGCAATATCATAGCCGTATTCAACCGCATAGGTAACGCTGACGCGTTCATACCACGGCGAACCGACGAACAGGAGTTCGCTTTGCAGCGCAGTATCCGGTTCAGGACGAAACTTTTCCGGATTTGTAAATTGCGGTACAAACACGGCCTTATGGCCTTTCTTGCGCAATTCCGGCAGCAGCGCCTTGGCCGGCGTGGCAATCAGGTCAAAATACTGCAATTCGTCATTAAGCGAAGCATCTGTGTTATATTGAAAAACGTCTTTGGTATTTTTAAATTTTGCCGTATCTGGAATTTCCGTCGGAAAATAAAGGTACATAATCCGATTCTTGCGCTCATCTTCAAAATCTGTCTGATTGTATTTGAACTGCATATACAGCAGGTTGCCTGCATTGCCATAAAAGTCGTCGGGATAAAACTGCCGGTTAAAATAATAATTGCGCACCTCAAATCCGCTTTGCCGCAGGCCGTCTTCCAAATCCAGTTCCAGCCAGTATTCGCCGATGTTGCGCGCCGTCGTTTCCCATGGGCTTTTAATGGCCAGTTTGTTGTAGTCCAAACCGTTTTTGCCGCCGAAATTGCCGTCTTCGTCCGCAATACTATTTTCTCCGTCCGATATGCCGCCCGCTTCGGTCGCAGTACCGTTCACCTTGCTTTCCCCGGTCAGTACACTGCCCGCTTTGGTCGCGCTCTCCTCCTCCGTATTTTCCCGCAGTTCCTGTACCGCATCCATAATTGTTTTTGCCGCCGCCTCATTGGTAAAATGCCGCAGGGTGATTTCCTGTGCCTGTCTGGCTTTTTCTTTGCGCTTCTCTGGATGTGCCAGATAATGCTCCAGCAGTTGTTTCAATTCCTCTCTGCTGTTAAACATCGGAATGCTGTCGCCGTAAAATTCCTTTATTTCCGGCATATAATCCGAAATCAGAAAACCGCCGCTGGCGGTAACGTCAAAAACACGGTTACTGATAAAACCGGCCTGTTTCATGTCCGCACGTGTATCGTTGAGGACGATTTTTGCCGACGCGTAATATTTATGCAGCTCCTTGTTGTCAATGTAGGTGCCTTTGACCATTTCCGCCGGCGCTTTGCCTTCCCAGCCTTCGCCGAACAGGGCAACGTCAAATCCATTTTCCATCGCCCATAAGGCGCTGATGCGTTCATATCCCGGCCGCCCGACAAACAAAATGTCGTATGCCGCGTTCTTATCATATTCGTAAAAAAACTTCTGCGGGTCGGTAAACTGCGGCACAAAAACCGTTTTGATGCCGAACTTTTCCAGTTTTTTCTGATATCCCGGCGAGGCGACCGCTGCCAGCTGAAAGTCCCATAGTTCTGTTTGTAACGACATCCAGTCCGGTTCTGCCGTGTGTTTCAGGTTTTTGAATTTATCCATATTCGCCGTTTCCAGCGGGTAATAAAGATACAGCACGTTTATCTTGCCGGGATTCACCGGCGGATTAAACGGAACAAAACCATGCATATAAATGTCAACCGAACTCTTCTCGGCGCCGGAAGGATAGAAATTGTCCATATACGCCGGCTGTACCGAATAGCCCAGACGTTCAAGCCCGCTCTTCATATCCTGTCCCAGGATATAATCGCCCCACGACAGCCAGTTTTTCTCTGCCGAAATCTTTAAGCCGATGTTTGCTGCTTCCGCTGTTTGGAGCATAAGCGCCCCTGTCCAGAACAGGGCTGCGCTCCGCAGCAGAACCGATGTCAGCCTGCCTCTGTGCATTGTCAGGCCTTTGCCGCGCTGACATTCATCAGCGAATGTTCGGCTTTGACATTGTATCTGTAGATTTTATAAATAAAATACAGCCCGACCGGGATGAAGACAATCGCGTAAATCCAGAAAATGTCAATAACCCGGATGCCCGCCGTTCCGGCCTCGTGTTCCAAAAGGAATTTCGGCGCCATCAGCATAACCGACGTCAGCAGCCGCCCGGTCATCATATTGACCGAAGACGAAAGCGAACGGATTTTCGGGTTGATAAGCCGGTGCAGGCGGCTGATGTGCGAAATGGTAAACATCAGCTGCAGCCCGATGCAGACGCAGAGGAAAATAATGAACAGCAGGCAGTTCAGCGGGCTGATATGCCCCGTCTTCATCAGGATAAAGGACAGCGCGCAACCGATAATTTCCATAACAAAAGAAATGTTGCCGAGCTTAAACAGCGAAACATATTTGGCAACACCTGCGGCAAAATAGCTGAAAGACGAACGGATGACATTGTTGATGAAGATGACCACGCCCATAACTTTGATATAGTCAAGCCAGTTGAGGCTGAGCAGGTAGTTCCATGCCGTTTCGCCAAATACGCGGGCGTCCCAGCCGATACTGTCCGCCAGGTCTGTCAGAGAAACCGACGGATCGATGCCGGAGCTTTTCATCAGCGGCTGAAAACTCCAGAAGAAAAAGTGCGACACTCCGACCATAAAGCCAGAAAACAGCACCAGATAGCAGTATTTGCGCGATTTGAGAATATACCGCACCGCAACCCAGAATTTTTTAAGCCGTTCCTTAAAGCCGGCAACGGTGTCTTTTGCCGGACGATGGGCATTCGGCAGAAAAGAGAGCAGTAATATAGCCGTGGAATAAATGATAAACTCGGCGATAAGCAGAACGTGCGAACCAAGCTTTTCGTATAGTCCGGCGCCGAGCAGCGCGGCAATCCCGGTCCCGATATACATGGCAGCGTTAAAGTTTGAATAGGCTTTGACCATTTTGGCCTCTTCGTTGTTCTTTTTCAAAATGTCGTAGATAAAGGAAGAAGACACCGAGTCAAAACAGGCTTTGGAACAGGCGTATAAAAATTCGCCGATAAGGATGATTTCAAACCCGCGGAAGAAAATCCACAGAAACAGCCGTCCGAGAAACAGCGCGTAGGCCGTAATCAGAATATATTTGCGCGGAAAGATGTCGCCGAGGTATCCGGCCGGAATTTCAAACAGAAAGGCAAAAAAGACAATCAGCCCCTGTATAAGGTAAAAGTCGCCCACTGTCAGCCCGTTTTCCTGATAGAAAAACAGCAATACCGGCAGCAGAAACAGCTGTGACCGCAGAAAGGCGGCGATATTGTACATGCTTAAAGGGACAAAAGATAAATATTTACTCATAATCTTGCTCTTTCTTTTCAACAGCCGGACAGAATGTCGGTAAAACGGAAAACCCTTTCCGCGCCTTTTGCTTCAGGCTGCATAAATAATTTAGAATAACCTGCTTTATTTGTCTTGTGTTATTTTTCAGTTGTTATACTATAATACGAAGAGTTAACAACTTTTTAAGGCAGGACTATGGAAAAAGGGAACTATACAGCGGAAGACAAAGAGTTTATGTGCATAACAAACAAAGCGTGCAATAAGTCGCGGCTGGCGGAACTGATAAGTTTTATTAAACTGAACGGATACAGAAAAATCGGCGTGGCTTATTGTTTTTCGGTCAAGGCTGTCGCAGAAAAGCTGAAAGAGTTTTTTGCCGCGGAAGGGATAGATGCAGTTTTTGTAAACTGCAAAGAGTCGGGGCTGATGGGGTGTGAATTGTCGCCGGAGTTGTCGGGTGCTTCGTGCGATCCGAAGTCGCAGGCGCAGTATCTCAATGCCGAACAGACCGATTTTAACATAAATTTCGGCCTCTGCCTCGGACACGGGATTCTGTTCCAGAAATATTCCGCCGCTCCGGTAACGACGCTGCTGGTTAAGGACGCATGCCACAAACATAACATTATGGAAAATTTTGTGTAAGGGAAAATGAGTAAAAAAACAGCAGCCATTTGCATTGCTTTGTTTACCGCTTTCGCAGCGGCGTTGTACCAGTATGCGTTGCCGTATCGGCATTTATTGCCCAAAAAGTATTTTCTTAGCGTGGCGGCGATTATGAAAAATGAAAAGCCGTACCTGAAAGAATGGCTGGAATATCACCTGCTTCAGGGCGTGGAACATTTTTATCTCTGTGACAACGGCAGTACCGACGGTACGGACGCTTACCTTGAGCCGTATGTCGCCAAAGGCGTGATAACATATATCTCTCTTCCCGGCGTTGACAAACAGGTCGAATGTTACGAAAAAATCGTTGCCGGGTACGGCCGGGAAACAGAGTGGCTGGCTTTTATTGATTTGGACGAGTTTCTGGTGCCGATGCAAGGCGGCGATATGGCGGATTTTCTGCACCGGTTTGCCGAAGCGGATGAAGTCAGCTTGCATTGGATGAATTACGGCGATAATGGCGCATTTACGCGCCCGGACGGGTTGGTAACCGAGTTCTTTACGGCGCACGCCCGCTTTCTGAACCATACCGTCAAGTCCATCGTCCGTCCGGAAGCCGTGATAAATTTTAAACCGTTCGGTTCCAATCATTATATCCCGGTACGCGGCAAAAGCGTCAACGAATACGGAAAGCCTGTTGATTTTATGCTGAATTTTAACATTTCCGCCGACAAGGCGCGTGTCAACCATTATATTACCAAGTCTTTTGCCGAGTTTCTGAACAAAAAGGGCAGGGGACATCCCGAGGGAACGCCGATAGATTACGGATATTATTTTTTTCATAACGAAAATGATGTCAAAAACGATATGTCAATGCAGCGCTTTCTTCCGGAGTTAAAACGGCGCATGGCGCAAAGCCCGCTTCCGAATGTGCCGCTGCCCCGTCTGCCGGATTTGCCGGAAACGTTTGCCGACTTTTATTTTACGCCGGAAGATGTGTCGCGGATTCTCGGGCGTGAATTTTCCGAACCCGTGAGTTTTTATGAAACGGAACAGCTGTGGAGAAAACGTCTCCGCCCGGTGTATGCCGCTCCGGCGGAAACGGCCGCAGGCAAAGATATAAAAAGGCAGGAAAAATAAATGATAAAGCTGGAAAACATAACCGTTCAGATTGCATCAAAAATTTTGCTGGAAAATGCGTCCGCCCAGATTGCCGATGGGCAGAAAATCGGCATAGTCGGCCATAACGGCTGCGGCAAGACGACGCTGTTTAAAGTATTAAAAGGGGAGCACGACGTTAACGCAGGGGAAGTTTTTTGTTCCCCAAACCGCTCCAAAGCTTTTGTCGAACAGGAAATAAAAGAAGAAGACCTGCAAAAGCCGATTCTGGAATACGTTCTCGGCAAAGACAGGAAACTGGCGGAACTGCGGCGGCTGGAGCAGAATGCCCGGCCGGAAGACCTGCCGGAAATTATGGAACGTCTGTGGCTGATTGAGGCCGATTCGGCCGAGGCGCGCACTGCGGAAATTCTCGTCGGTCTGGGGTTTAACCAAGAAGACCTCTCGCGCCCGGTCAGGGACTTCTCCGGCGGCTGGCAGATGCGCCTCAATCTTGCCGGAGCCTTGTTTCAGCGTTCGGACGTTTTGTTTCTTGATGAGCCGACCAATCATCTCGATTTGGAAGCTATCGTCTGGCTGGAAAATTATTTGCAAAAATACCGCGGAACCGTGTTGCTGATAAGTCACGACCGTGATTTTTTAAATCATATCTGCCAGGGGATTCTTCATTTTGAGGGCGGAAAACTGGCACTTTACAGCGGTAATTATGACAATTTTGCCCGGCAGTATGCCCAGAAGATAGAACTGGCCGACAAACAGATAAAAAAACAGAACGAACGCCGTGCTCACTTGCAGTCTTACGTTGACCGCTTTCGCTACAAAGCTTCCAAAGCCCGTCAGGCACAAAGCCGCTTGAAAATGCTGGAAAAAATGGAGAATATTGCCGAGGTTGCCCGCGACAGGGAAAGCTGCTTTTCTTTTCCGGATGTCAAGCCTCTGCCGTCGCCGCTGATAACGTTGGAAAATGCGGCTGTCGGCTATAATGGCGTTCCGGTTTTGAAAAAATTGTCGTTCTATATCAATCAGGACGACCGGATTGCCCTGCTCGGCAAAAACGGCAACGGCAAATCAACACTGGTGAAGCTGTTGTCTTCTCATCTTCCGCTGTTGGACGGTACGATGAAAAAATCCGGTAAGCTTAAAATCGGTTACTTTAACCAGAACCAAACCGAGGAATTGCCTTTGGAACAGACGCCGGCAGAATATTTAGCCTCTCTGTTGCCCGATAAGCCGGAAAAAATCATCCGTGCTCACCTCGGGCGTTTTGGCTTGGAGCAGGAAAAGGCCGTTACCAAAATTAACGCGCTGTCCGGCGGCGAAAAGACACGCCTGCTGTTTGCCCGCATCTCAATTGATGCGCCGGAACTGCTGATTTTTGACGAACCGACCAACCATCTGGATATGGACGGACGAACGGCGCTGGCCGATGCCATAAACGCCTATCAGGGAGCCGTAATTCTGATTTCGCACGATTTTCATTTGCTGGAAACTGTGGCAGACAGCCTGTGGCTGGTGCATAACCACACGTGTACGCCTTTTGACGGGGATTTAAACGAGTATCGCGAGTTTCTGCTCAACCCTGATACAGAGACAAAGCCGCGCCCCGTTGCATCGAAACCTGAACCCAAACCGGTTCAGATGCCGAAAAGCAGCCGTCCGGATCGTAAAATTCGCGCCGCTTTGCGGGAAATAGAACAGAATATAGCCCGCCTGGAACGGGAGAAAGGAGAAATCCTGCAAAAATTTGCCGCCGTTTCCGGCAAAGAGGTCGGTGAGTTACAGATAAGGCTGCATAACCTGGAAGCACAAATTGCCGCGGCGGAAGAAGAATGGCTTGAACTGACGGCGTCAGCCGAAAACGGCTGATGTTTACAAACAAAAGCCGGCGGTATGAAACCTTCTCGTCAGTCCGCTTCCCCGACGGCAATTCCTTATAGGCAGCGTTCCTTCGTCGGCAAGCCTTCGTCGGCTGCACAATAAAATATTGACAAAAAGATAAAAGATGATATGTTTTTTGACAATAAATAATTATTGTATCACTTAAATTATTGTTTTATGGAAAAAGTATTATCTTGGAGATGGTCGCGTTTGGCGGCTCCTTCCGCTTGGAAAAGGATTCGTAAATGGGACGTATTGCTTGTTGCTGCTGCTGCCGGAATTGCGCTTGCTGTTTTTATGAGCGTGCTTGCGGTAAAAACAGCCGGAATAATCTGTATCTGCTGTATTCTTGTCGGCTTGTATTTCTTTGGAATATTGGCTGAACTTTGTTGCGCCGATGACTGTTTTTTTATGTTTTACGGCGGGGAACTTTGTAAAGTTTATGTGTATGAAACGGAAAATGCCCAAAAGCAGATGTTTTACGATATCTGTATAAAGGTTCCGGGGAATGTTGTACATATCGATGCCGCGGAATACGAATATAAGATGTTTCGTAAGGAACATAATTGTTTCATTTACCGGCGGATAGACGATTCTCAATGGTATCAAGTTGCAGAGTCTGTAAGCGGGATAGAAATAAGAAACTTGGGGGAACGTTTGGAAAAAACGGTCTTTCTTGCTTCTGAAGAGGGTGAAAGCCCGAAACGCTTGCGCGTGTTGCAAAGAAACTCGTATAAGGAATTTTCGGCAGAGATGTACGTCTGCGGAGATATGTATTTTCCACTGGCGGCCGGAGAATATATCATTCCCGATAAAAGTTTTCGTGAACAGCGTATGTATCCGGAAGCCTGCAAAAAGCCATATGGCTATCTGTTTCTGAAAAAAGGCGGAACTTATGACTTAATCGGCTTGTATGCGGAAGAAAAACAGTTGCCGCATTTTCTTTTTGCCCAAGCGCCGGCCGTAATGTTTCGTTCAGGCATTGAAACGGTTGTTTTGCTGGCGGAAAAAGATGGCAGATATCGGGAATTTTATCGGGGTGAAAGCTTTATTCCGATAAGAAACGGTAATATTGTGGAACTGGATTGCGGCGTTCCAATGTATGGGAGAATACTTCGTTTTAATCCCGAAACCAAAACGCTGGAAAAGAAATATGAAGGCAGGATTACCAGTATTGGGTTTCAAAACGGAGTAGTTGGAATCGGCAAAGGCAAAGAGTTCAGATTATGAGAGAATGCTGCCAATTGCTTTTTCGTTTAAAGCAAAATCCCCGCGCATATAGGTGCGGGGATTTTGTCTGCTTGTCTTTTGTAAGTTCGGCCGCTTATTTATAGCTGTTGATTTTATTTTGCAAATCTTCCAAACTCCTGCCGTAAAAAGGTTCTCCGTTAATCAGCAGCATCGGAACGCCGTTAATTCCCAAAACCTGCGACAAAGCGTCAATATCCTGAACGCCGCGGCGGATTTTTTTCTCTTCCGACAGTTTTTTGATTTCGTCAACATCAAGTTCTTCGTCTCTCAAAATCTGGTTAATCGTTTCTTCGTTCATTTCCGGCAGGGTCATAATGCCTTCATAAACTTCAACGAATTTTCCTTTCTCAAACGCCGCTATCGCCGCCTTCGCTGCATAAGGCGAATGTTCGCTCATGAAGAACAGCGGATTAAAAACGAATTTGACGTCGGGATTGTTTTTTATCAGCTGAGCCATAACCGGTGCCAGAGCTTTACAGTGTCCGCAGGCAAAATCAAAAAATTCGACGACGGCAACTTTGGCGTCTTTCGGCCCGGCATACGGCGCAACGGCACTGTTTCTCATTTCTTCCCAATGGTCAAGAAATTTCTGGTCAGGATTGGTTGCGGCCGTATCTTGTGCTGCGGCGGTATCCTGCATATCTGCGCTCTCGTTGTTGCTTGCCGCTGTATTGTTTCCGGCCGCGCCGGAATTGTACGCAGCGTTTTTAAAGGTATCGCTGCTTGTTACCGTCTCTGCGATAAATGCCGTATTACTGCGAATATAATCTTCAAGGACAGACGGATTGTTAGCCAGAAAAGTCTGTATCTTATCGTTTATTTCTTCATCGCTGACATTGGAAAAGCTTTTGATAACATTGCCGAAATTTTCGCTTTTTGCCAAACTCTCCAAAATTGGCTGCGGATTATTTTTGATATAGCCGGCAATTGCCTCGTTAAGTTGTTCTTGAATTTTTGCCTGTTTCTGCGGGCATTTGCCGTCCAGATAAAGGACACCCCCCGCGCCCAGCGCCGCCAATATAATGACAGCCAGTGCTTTAAGTAATGTTTTCATCGCCATTATCCCCTCAAAATTAACATACTGTAGTCTCAATCTAACAATTTGAAATGATTATGCAACAGCTTTTTGCTGACGTCTGCATAATTTTTTTTGCTGACGCAGAGCCATAATTGCTGCAAGTCCGCCGGAGACTGTAACAAACTCCCAGCTCCAGACAGGGTTTTTCCCAAAACTGCCGTAAGGAAAGTCGTCGTCAAGAAAGCCGTCGTCAGGAAAGTTGTCGTTGGAATTTCCATCGTTAGATGCGTTCGGATACAAAAAAAAGCCTGCCGTTGCGGCAGGCTTTCCTGATTATACAATTTCAGAAATTACTTAACATTGTTAATGGCATTCTGAATTGTGTCGGCATCAATCGCCTGCAGAGCTTCGCCGTTCATAATCAACGTCGGAACGCCGCGGATTTGTACCTTTTGAGAAAGTCCGGCAATTGCGGAAATTTCTTTGGCAATTTCATCGCTTTCCATCAGCTTTTTCGTTTTCTCAACGTCCAGACCTGCTTTCTTGATGATATCTTCAATAACGGCGGTCGTAACCTGTCCGTTATGTGTCAGCAGAGCTTCGTAAACTTCGAGGAATTTGCCCTGTTTGTTGGCAGCCATGGCCGCTTTGGCCGCAGGCATGGAACCGAGGAACGTAACCGGCTTGAAAACAACCTTGACTTTCGGGTTGGCCTTGATGACTTTCATCAGTTCGGGAGCCAGACGTTTGCAGTATCCGCAGTTGAAGTCAAAGAATTCGACAATCGTAACCTTGGCATCTTTCGGCCCGACGAACGGAGAGCCTTCATAGCTGCTCAAATCTTTCCAGTTTGCCTTGTAGAGTTCGGCAATCCGCTTCTGCGCTTCAATCTGTTCCTGCTGTGCAGCCAGTTCCAAAGCCTCGCGGACTTTTCCCGGATTATTCATCAGGTAGTCTTCAATTGCCTGATTCATATCCTGCCCGGCTGCCGGCGCGGAAGCCGGAGCTTTAGAACCGCATACCGAAGAACACAGGGCTACGGAAACGACAACGCTTGCGATAACCGAAACCAAAACGGTGATAATATTATCTTTTTGCATATTTCCCATCCTTAAATTAATGTTATATAACCACTAAAAACTAATGAATTAAAAAAATAAATGCAAGCCCAAAATAAAAATATGTTGACAAACCGCCCCCGTTTAAAATCAAATGTCCGCAAGAGAAAAAACGTCTGCGGCGATTCTATAAGCCGGGAAGGTGATTCTACAAGCCGGGAAAAGAATTTTGTTAACAGGGAGAAATAATGTTTAACGTTAAAATATCATTATTTGCGCGCACCCGCGATTTAGAGCATAATATAGACAGCTTGCATGACAAGATAATTGAAATGACAATGGTTTTTAAAGAGGCAGTCGATATTTATCTTAAGGAGCGCCGCAGCGAAACTTATCGCCGGACCAGCAAAAAGATAAAAATTATTGAGCACGATTCGGATACGCTGCGCCGAGAAATTGAGAGCAAGCTGTACGAACAGAATCTGATACCGGACTTGCGCGGCAATATTCTCCAGCTTGTTGAAAACCTCGACCGGGTTGTTAACCTTTTTGACGAGGTCGCGCACAAGTTTTACATTGAGCAGCCGGATATTCCGGAAATATACCATAAGCAGCTGCAGGAGCTGGTTCGTCAGGTTGCGGACTGCGCCGAGAATATGGCGATAGCCTCCCGGGCGTTTTTCCGTGATTTGGTAACGCTGCGCGATTATTCCCAAAAGGTCTACCTGCTGGAACATCAGAGCGACAAAACGGCCGCCAAACTTCGCAAAGCCGTGTTTGATTCCGAGTTGAAGCTTGCGCATAAAATGCAGATTAATAATTTCATCGAAGAAGTTGCCGATATTGCCGATTTGGCGGAAGACTGCATCGATGCGTTGCTGATTTTTGCAATTAAACGGGAAATTTAAGCGATGTTCGAATATCTGTTTTTCCTGTCCAGCGGGCTTTTTCTGGGGTGGTCCCTGGGAGCTAACGATGCGTCAAATATTTTCGGTACTGCCGTTGGAACCAAAATGCTGCGTTTTACGACGGCCGCAGTTATCGCCTGTATTTTTTTGGTCTTAGGTGCAGTCGTAAGCGGGCAGAATACGGCGGAAACTCTGAATGCGCTTGGCGAAGTCAATACGCTCCCGGCCGCGTTTACGGTGTCGCTGTCTTCGGCGCTGGCCGTTTTGATGATGCTGAAGTCCGGCATCAGCGTCTCAATTTCGCAGGCAATTGTCGGCGGGATTATCGGCTGGAACGTGTATAACCATAAGCCGACGGATACGGATACTTTGGCAAATATTTGCGCATCATGGATTCTTTGTCCCGTTATTTCCGGCGCAATAGCGGTACTGTTGTATATCTGCGTCAAAAAAATCCTCCACCACAGCAAAGTCCATATTTTATGGCAGGATATGGCCGTGCGCGCCGGTATGGTTCTGACGACGGCTCTGGGCGGTTTTGCGCTGGGGGCGAACAATATGGCAAACGTTGTCGGCGTTTTTATCGATTCCAATGTTTTTGAACCGCTGAAAATCGGGAGAATGTATACCCTGAGCGGCATACAGGTATTGTTTTTGCTTGGCGCTGTCGCCGCGTGCGTCGGCGTGTTTACTTATTCGCAGAAAGCGATTAAGACCGTCGGCAAAAACGTCTTGTCTTTCTCGCCGATGGTCGCGTGGATTGTCATTTTGTCGCAGTCGCTGGTTTTAATCCTTTTTTCATCCGAAACATTGGAGCATTTTCTGATTTCACTTAATCTGCCGCCGCTGCCGGCGGTACCCGTTTCCAGTACGCAGGCTGTCATCGGCGCGATTGTCGGCATCGGTTTGGTGAAAGGGGGAAAAGGGATAAAATGGAGTTTGGTGCTGCGCGTCGTGTCGGGCTGGGTAGCTTCTCCGGTTATCGCGTTTGTGCTGAGCTTTATTTCCTTGTTTTTTATGGAAAATGTGTTTAAACAGACAATATATGTTCCATGAGCCGGCCTCGTCCGGTCTGGCATCTGAGAGGAGAAAGCCGTGTCATATTTGAATGCCGTTTATCAAAAGTTTCCGCTTTTTTTCCTCTTGGCACATTTGGCTGCCGGTTTGGGATACTGCCTGTACATCGCTTGGTTTACGACGACGCTGGGTGGTGATACGCTTGAACATATCCATTCCTCGTGGCTCGTATATGCGGAATTTGTTCCCTATAAGGATTTCTTTCAGCACCATAACCCTCTCTTGTGGTATTTGTTCGCTCCGTTTGTCGGGTTGCATGCGTACGGCTTGGATGATAATGTGATTACGTCGTCTGTCGTTACGGCGGCAATACTGGCATCGTTTCTGACCTATTATTATCTGTATCTGATTGCTTCGCGTTTCTTAACCGGCAAAAGAGGGGGAGTGATTGCCGCCGCGATTGCCTTTACGCCCTATGTGCTGGTGTCGGTTGTCAACTTTCGTCCCGACAATTTTATGGTGGCTGCGTTTTTTGCCGGGCTGTATTATTATTTCGGCTATTTGCAGGAGAAGAAACTCTGGTCGTTGAGCCTGTCCATGCTGCTGTTTTGGGCATCGTTTATGTTTTTGCAGAAAATTATTTTCACATTGGTTTTGCTGGCTGCCGTTACGCTGTACCTGCTATGCCGCAGCCGGATTCTCTGGCGCGATATGCTGTATGCGCTGCTTCTGCCGTTCGGGCTGAGCCTGCTGTTTGCCGTCTGGCTCTGGCATCATGATATTTTGTCGGTCTGGTATCAATCCAACTTTACGTTTAATCTGCATATTCCCGAACTTTTTGCCGGCCGCCGGGTCGGGGAATTCTGGACGGAATTGCGGCTGTTGCTGGCCGGAGCCGGTTTGGCGGTGCTGTTTTGCTGGCGCGGGGCAAACCTTTATTTTAAAATACTGGCAGTGCTGTTTGTTGCGGAACTGTGTCAGCGCTTGTTCTATTTTTCGGCATTTGCGTATTATTTTTACCAGTTGCTGTATCTTGCCGCCCTTTTGTCCGCGGTTTTTTGGGAAGAAAAAATTTTTAAGCGCTGCTTTGCCCTGATATACGTTCTTTTGGCGGCTCTGGCGTTTTGTATGTATAAACCTGCTGTCTACAATGGCAATATCGGCAGCCGGACTGGGCGTTTTTATGAACCTCTGAACAAAAAAATCCTGCGCTATATTACGCCGTGTGATTATGTCCTGAATGGCGACGGAACGCTGTATAATCTTTATAACCGTGATCCGCATTACTACTGGAATTTGCTGGGGCAGCTGGACGTTATCGGTGCCGAGGTTGGCATTCGTCCTCTGATGGATATTAATCGGGTTATCCTGACCTATAAGCCCAAAATCATCTCCGCCGCACCGTACCGCAGCAAATATGCTTCCGAACGAGGGATTGATATTTATGTCCATCGTCCGGATATGGAACTTGTCAGCAAGTATTATAAGCGTTTTGACAATTCCGACGTCCTCTATATCTTAAAGCCCGAATACAGCCGGTTAAAATGCGACTTTGACTATAAACAGCGCCGGTATCGGGCTTATGACTGATTTGGCGTTCGCCGGCCCAAACCGCCCGTACCGATAATAACAGTCGATAAATCAATTATATCCTTGACTTTTCAGACATCATTGCCTACGTTAAAACCGTTAAAACAATTATGATGTCTCACTAAAAAATTATTAAGCTATGTTGACAACGTTGCTTATTTATTATGGAGGCTGTGCCTTAGGATTGTTTGGCATGGCCAAGGTTGTGGAACATCTTCCCGAAAGTGACGGCAAGAGTTCCGGAACCGATGATTACGGGTCTTCATCTTATGATGATAACCTGGGCTTTGACGGAGAACCAAATGGAATGCCGTATATGCCGTAAATAATACCCCTGTGCAATATCAGTGCAGGCTGTATTCTTCTCAAAAGGTCGTCTTTGACGGCCTTTTTTCGTATTTAAAATAAAAATTGACAAATAAAAGAAAATAATTTAGTTGTATTTGTCTAAAAAATAAAAAGGGTAAAAGATGAGCATTCTGGCAGTCGTCAGGCAAAAAATAAAAGAACGGCAGGGCAAGAGTTTTGCTTTGCTTGCAGAGCGGGTTGACAAGTCGGCTGTGGCGCCTTACTGCATAAATACGGCCGAAAATGTCAGTTCCGAAGAAACTATGGTATTGATTCTCGGCGGTGCCGGCGGGCGCGGCGTGCATCTTCGCGGGTATAACGGATATTTGAAAAAGACAGACGATTTCATAAAAACGCATCCGGAATTGTCCGGGAAGAATGTCAGAGTTTGTGTCGCCGTTTGTTACATCGGGCGTTTTCATAATGAGCGGCTGGCGCGGGAAAAACTTTATCATGAATATTGGCAGGAAAAGTATTCTCTGGATATGATGGCAAAAGAACAGAGAGAAGAAATCTTAAATCCCTGTTATATAAAAGATATTTTTGAACAGGCGTTTTTGCCGCGGATATCCCGAAACGGCGGAAAAGAGCGCTTGCCGGAGGAACAGGCAGCACGGAATATTCGCCGTTTGAACATTGTGGCGCACTGCCACGGAGCGTATGTCGCCCTGCGTTTGGAACAGATGATGCTGCAGAAAATGGCGGAACTGGGATATCTGCCCGCTGAACGAAAAAAGGTTGTCCGCCAGCTGATGGTGTTGAATTATGCGCCTGATTGCCCGGTAAGAATGGCTGAATCATTGTTTGTTTCCATTGAATCGGCTGCCGATGAACATAATAAATATCAGACGAGGTTTAAAGAATACCTGCAAATGAAAGCGTTGGATTTTGGAATGCTTCGGTTGCCGGAACGCGGTGGCAACGTCTTGATGTGTACGAAAGTTGACAAAAGCGGCATAGAGGGAAATCCCCCGAAAGTTATTATTTTAGAAAAGTTTGATCCCGAAATTTTCTTTTTTGCCGCAGCCAAACGCCGCCACAACCCCGATGATAAAGAAAACGCCGAAAATGATAAAGAAAATCTCCAAAGAGATAAAGGAAACACCCAAAAGGAAAAGGTATTGGGAGAACATGAGTTTCTGGGGTTCAAAAAAGCGTCGAATATGAGTAAAGGTGCACAGGAATTACAGCTTTTTGCCAATAATATTCTGAAAAATGCCGTTTTGAACTCATTATGCCAAAACGATGCTTCTGCGAAAGCTCTGCCTACCGTCAAAACTCTTGCTTGCGATACGTCGAAACAATATGCCGCTTTTTCCCGTGCGTATCTGAAAGGTTGGCAGTTGCATACGCACTGCGTTTTCACAAATCAGCAAAAGCTCAAAAGTTTCATCTGGCATCACCAAACTTGCAGAATTGAGCTGGATGGTTAAGCTGTCGTATCTCCGGCAAATCTCAAAACACGGAAGACAGTTTTAACCTTGCCGTCAGTACTGTACGGTACAGTACAGTACAGTACAGTACAGAGTAGTACTGCTTGATAGTTTTATACATCCCTCTTGTTTTGTATTTTCCTGTAGTCAACCCGGCCTTGCGACAGAATGTTAAATATCCAAATCCTCGGCGAATTTTGCCCTTTCTATAATGAATTTGAATCGCTGCTCCGGATCTTTTCCCATCAGCCTCTCAACCTGCCGCCGCGTTTCAAACGCTTCGTCGCGTGCTTCCTCGGTATTGGCAGTCGGAATAACGACCCGCAGCAAAACGCGGTTATTCTTATCCATTGTCGTTTCTTTTAATTGTAACGCGCTCATCTCGCCCAAGCCTTTAAAACGGCTGATATCCGGTTTTTGGTTGGCCTTTGCCTTACTGAGGATTTTGTCTTTCTCCTCATCGTCCAGTGCGTAGTAATTCTTACCGCCGAAAACGATTTTATACAGCGGTGGCGTCGCAATAAACAAATGCCCGTTTTCAATCAGTTTCGGCATATATTGGTAGAAAAACGTCATCAGAAGCGAGGTAATGTGTGCGCCGTCCACGTCCGCATCGGTCATGATGATAATTTTCTCGTAACGCAGGTTTTCCTCTTTGTAATTGTCTTTGGTGCCGCAGCCCAGCGCTTCAATCATATCTTTGATTTCCTGATTTTGCGTAATCTTGTCCAGGCTGGCACTGGCAACGTTCAGGATTTTCCCGCGCAACGGCAAAATCGCCTGCGTCATACGGTCGCGTCCCTGCTTGGCGGATCCCCCTGCAGAGTCGCCCTCGACAATAAATATTTCCGTATCCTCGGCTGCTGCTTTGGAACAGTCTGCCAGTTTCCCCGGCAGACGCAGTTTCTTTGTCGGCGATTTGCGGTTTTGCACTTTTTCTTCTTTTCTTTTTTTGCGCAGTTCGGCGCGGCTGACGACATATTCAATCAAGGCGCTGGCATTTTCCTTGTCAGAAGAAAGCCAGTGGTCAAATGAATCTTTAACAGCTTTTTCAACCAAACCGGCTGCTTTGGTCGAGGTCAGCTTGTCTTTTGTTTGCCCCTGAAATTGCGGGTCGCGGATAAATACCGACAGCATAATCGCCGCATCGCTCAAAAAGTCTTCCGCCGTAATGCCTGCTGCCTTTTTAATGTTGGCCATATCCGCATATTCTTTCAGGCTTTTGAGCAACGCTGTACGAAACCCTTGTTCATGCGTTCCGCCTTGCGGTGTAATGACCGTGTTGCAGTAGGAATTGCAAAAGCCTTTTTCGTCGTCTGGCCAGGTAATTGCCCATTCAACCTTGCCTTCGTCGCCGGCCAGCTCGGCCTCGCCGGAAAAGGGCGTCCGGTTGATTGTCAGCCGGGTGCCGATTTGATAATTCAAAAAGTCCAGCAGTCCGTTCGGAAAATTGAATTCGGTTTCGGTCGGGATATCATCGCCGGCAGTCAAAACTTCCGGAGCGCATTTCCAGAATATTTTAATTCCCTTGAACAGAAAAGCCTTTGAGCGTGCCATGCGGTAAATTTTCGCCGGAACAAATTTATTGTCCGTACCGAAAATCTCCTCGTCAGGCAAAAAGGTAATGCTGGTACCGCGGCGGTTAGGAGCGTTTCCGACCAAAATCAGCGGTGTAACCGGCTTTCCGCACGAATATTCCTGACGGTAAAGTTTCTTGTCGCGAGCCACTTCCACCACCAGCTTTTTGGACAGGGCATTGACAACCGACGAACCGACGCCGTGCAGGCCGCCGGAAACTTTATAAGCGTTTCCGCCGAATTTGCCGCCTGAATGAAGGGTGGTCAAAATGACTTCCAAAGCGGATTTCCCCGGATACTTCGGATGGTCATCTACCGGAATGCCGCGGCCGTTGTCGGTAATAGTTACCGACAGGTCGGCATTGACGGCGATGTCAATCCGGTTCGCATAGCCGGCAACGGCCTCGTCCATGGAGTTGTCAAGGATTTCCGCTACCAGATGGTGCAGCGCCTGTTCGTCCGTTCCGCCGATATACATGCCGGGGCGGTGTCGTACCGGATCAAGTCCTTCCAGAACTTCAATATCGCGCGCCGAATATTCTTCTTTGGCGGCAGTTGCGGAATTTTCAAACAAATCGCTCATGCTTTCCTCTGATGTTTTTTCTTTGCCCGGAAGCAGCCTCCGGCCGTTATTTTCGTAATCATCTCGCCAAAACATATAGAAACAAAAGGAAAAACACAAGAAAAATCTCCAATTCTTAAACAGAAAAAGCCTTTTTGCCGCCTTAGGGAACATATTTGGCTCAGGCAGAAAAAGCGAAATTAAAAAAATAAACAAAAAACTTGCATTCTGTCAAAAACAATGTTAAAAGAAACCGTATTTTTAATTTTTAATATATAGTTATGTCAAAAGGACCATTCACTGCCCGTATTAATCAGATTGATACCGCAGAAAATTTCCACATCTTACAGGTGGAGCAGTTAACCGAACAGTTTTTTCACGGTCAGAAGGAGACGTTGAAAGTTCCCGTAGACGAACGGCTTTCTTCTTTGCGCTCCGGCGACGTTATTACTTATTACCGAGCGGAAGAAGAGTATGTCATTACGGAAACGCCGCATTCGGAAGAACGTGTCGTACTCTTGTTTAAGCGCAGTTCTGACGGACTTGGACTGCCGGAAAAGCACTGTCTGTGGATAGCTCCGGGCAAGCCTCTGATGCAGTTGCCGGATTTGCCGCGTATTGTTCAAATTCTGCTTGGTTTGTCTTCCTATTACGGTAAACGGGAGGATTTGGTGAGAGCCGCGCTGGATATTCTGGCGCTGTCGCAAGATGCCGAAGCAATTGATGCTCTGTTCTCAATTCGTCCGGATTTGCTGGATAAACTGCTGGGAATGGAATATGCGGTTGTTTCCGTGCAAGTTGCCGATTCGCTCATTGCTCTGGCTTTGGCCGGTGCCGATTTGGAACACCCGCGCCGCCGCGATTTGCGGCAGATTTTGTCTTTGGCGCTGCTCCACGGCGAAGCTCAGGCCAAGATTTATGACTTTATCGCTTCATACGAACGCGAATAAGGCATAAAAAAGCATTTTCTGCCCGTGTGCGGATACCTCCCGGACGGCCGGTGTTCGAACCTTGTGAACCCGTATTTTCCCTCCTTTGCATAAAGGGGCGGAAAATACGGCTTTTTTTTGCCCGAATGACAAAAAAAGTCTTGCAAATTAAATCTTTTATCCTTATAAATATAAACGAAAACGGCAATCCCGCCGTTTTTTGTAATTCACACGCAGGAATGGCGTCGGTCTGCCCGGATGAAAAGGACAGGCTTCACGCTCCGGTGCTTAAAGCGATTTAGGCCGAAATCCTGCGGAGGTTTAACCGGAAAATAAGGAAAAATAAAAATGACACTTCCTACTTTTACATTGCGTCAGCTCGTTGAAGCCGGCGTACACTTCGGACACCACGCCCGTCGTTGGAATCCGCAGATGGCTCCGTATATTTACGGCAAAAAAGACAACGTTCACATCATCGACCTGCAGAAAACTTACCCGATGCTTTACACAGCGCTGGCAGTTGCCCGCGACGTAGCGGCCAAAGGCGGCAAGGTTCTGTTTGTTGCAACCAAGCGCCAGGCTCAGGATATCGTTAAGGAAAGCGCTGAAAGATGCGGACAGTACTATGTTAACTACCGTTGGCTCGGTGGTATGCTCACCAACTGGAAAACTGTTAACAAGTCTATCAACCGTCTCGTTAAATTAAACGAAATGGAAGAAAAGAACGCCTATGACGGATATACCAAGAAAGAAATGCAGAACATCAAGAAAGAACAGGAAAAGTTGGCTCTTTCTTTGGATGGTATCAAAAATATGGGCGGTCAGCCTGATTTGCTGTTCGTTATCGATACGCCGAAAGAAGCTTTGGCGATTAAAGAAGCCAGAAAGCTGGGTATCCCGGTAATCGGCATCACCGATACGAATGCAAACCCGAATGACGTTGATTACCCGGTTCCGGGCAATGACGATGCCATTCGTGCCATCCAGCTGTATTGCGAACTCGTTTCGTCTGCAATTCTGGACGGTATGCAGGCGGAAATCGCTGCTCAGGGCGTTAAAGTTGACGATGCCGTAAATGCAGCGGCTGACGAAGCATTCGTTGAAAATGTAGAAAACGCTTAATTATATTAAGTAGTGTAAAAAAAAAGTAGGCGGCGGCTTTCGGGCTGCCGCCAGACTATCGTATTTAGAACATCAAACAAGGGGAATGATAATGGCAGAAATTACCGCAGCTCTGGTAAAAAGTTTAAGAGAGACCTCCGGTGCCGGCATGTTGGATTGCAAAAAGGCGCTGGTTGAAACCAATGGCAATATGGAAGAGGCAATTGACTGGCTCCGCAAAAAAGGCCTGGCTTCCGCTGCCAAAAAAGCCAGCCGTATCGCCGCAGAAGGTCTGGTATCCGTATATGTAGAAGGCAATGCCGGTGCGGTTGTTGAAGTAAACTCCGAAACCGACTTCGTTGCCAAGAACGATATTTTTCAGGATTATGTTGAAAATGCCGCCAAGGCTGCTCTGGCTGTCAAGGGCGATGTTGAAGGCCTGAAAGCTTTCACCTGCCCGGTAACCGGCAAAGATATGGGAACGATTTTGACGGATATGATTGCTAAAATCGGTGAAAATATGAATCTGCGCCGCGCCGCTTATCTGAGTGCCGCCAATGGCGTCGTCTGCTCCTACATTCATAACGCCGTTCGTCCGAATCTTGGTAAAATCGGCGTTTTGGTTGCTGTTGAAGGCAATGCCGATAAGGCTAAAATGCAGGAACTGGGCAAACACATCGCTATGCACATTGCTGCCACCAACCCGATTGCGATGACAATTGCCGAAGTTCCGACTGAAGCCGTTGAACGCGAAAAGAATATTTTCAGCGAGCAGGCTCTGGCTTCCGGCAAGCCGGCAAACATCGTTGAAAAAATGGTTGAAGGCCGCATCCGCAAGTACTATGAAGAAGTTGTCTTGGAAGAACAGGCATACATTATGGACCCGGATAAGAAGGTAAAAGACATTGTTGCCGAATTTGCTAAAGAAAACAACACCGACGTTAAACTCGGCGGTTTTGTATGCTTCAAACTTGGCGAAGGCCTGCAGAAGAAAGAAGAAGACTTTGCAGCCGAAGTTGCAGCTCAGCTCGGCAAGTCCGCATAAGCTTTGGCTTTAATGCATAAAAGCCGTGTGGCACAAAAATAATGCTGTAAGGTATAAAATTGTGCCAAACCTGAATGAGAACAGCCGGAATTTAATTCCGGCTGTTTTTTATTTTCTGAATGTAAAAAGTTCTTGATAAATTTCGCTTTTATAAATTCTTACTTGTGATAAAAAACGGTCATTAATTTTCTACACATAAAGTTTTATGCCCGGCAAGACTAAAGTATTGTTTTTGCACAGCAGCAGAGTAACATAAAACTGCTGAATTAAAATGACCGTTTTTTTTCAGCAGGTGAGTCGTTATGCGTAAGAAGTTCTATTTTACTGTTTTATTGTTTATCTTGCTGCCGGCATATTGTATGGCCGCACAATATGCCGTAAAAAAACAGGATGTAAGTTTCGGAAAGTTTACTCAAACTTCGGAAAATGCCGAAATTTATTTATCGCCTGACGGTAGCATTACAGCGGTAGGCGGGCGTGTTTCCAACGGAGTGGCGGGAATAATACATTATTCTTTGGAAGATACGAAACAGGACGTAATGGTGAAAATGCCGGATACATATTCCATCTATGAGGAAGGCATTGGCTGCAAATTTGAAATATATAACCATACCTATAACCCGCAGCAGTTTAACCTGTATGTCGGCGGTACGTCCGAACAGGATGTATATATCGGCGCGACCCTGCGCATAACCGGGATGTGCGAACCGGGAACATACTCAACGACCTATTATGTCAATCCAACGGTAAATGGCTACTATAGCGGTTTTAATACGCCGATTCGGGTCTCGTTGATTATCGAGGAAAAAATAGGCATCCGTGAAACACAATCTCTTGATTTCGGCACATTGGTTTCTCCGGTCGCGGACAGTACCGTTACGGTAGATTATAACGGCAGTCGCCGAAGTTCCGGAAACATACATTTACACTCGTCAAAAGCGTCCAACGGCGTTTTTCAGCTTGAGGGGATAGCCGGCCATAAGGTAAATGTAACGTTTCCGTCATCTGTAGATATCGGCGGCGGTATGGTCGTCAGCAATTTTACGGCGGATACGGGATTATCTTTTCCGCTGGAGGCAGAGCGGCAGAATATGAATGTCGGTGCAACGTTGAATGTGCCTGCCGGTACGCCCGAAGGAGAATACAGCGGTCAATATACCGTTATCGTCAGCTACTAATAAAAACAGGTTCAGCCGCATGGCTGAACCTGTGTGTCGTTCGGTAAATAAACGGTAATTAAACCGTCATAAACTGATTTTTGATAAATTCCGGCAGCGTTTCATCCGCCTTGCCTAAAACCAGACGGTCAAAACAAATGCTGTTGGCCGGTGGTTCCAAATTAAAAGCAAGCGTTTTGGCGCCGTTTTTCCAAGCTTCCCAGACAAAACGAGAAGCGGGAGGAATTTCTCCTGACGTTCCGACCGCAACGAAGAGGTCGGCGCAGCGCAGCAGGTCTTCCGCAACAGAAGTGAACATTATTTCTTCGCCAAAGAAGACAATGTCCGGCCGCAGCGATTTCTCGGCGCGGCAAAAAGGGCAGGGCATATCCGGCGTGATATCATTCCATGTTTCCCAGACATTATGGCAATGTGAGCATCGGATTTTGTTAATTTGTCCGTGAATGTGATACACATTTTCACTGCCCGCCTTTTCGTGCAGGGTATCCATGTTTTGCGTCAGGATATATACTTCTCCTGAATAGCCCTGCTGTAGCCAGCTGATTGCCAAATGGGCGGCATTGGGCTTTGCTTCAGCCATTTCGTGTCTTAACCCGTTATAAAAGTCAAGCACGTCACTGCGTCGTTGCAAAAGGGCTTCCGCCGTTGCCACCTCTTCGGGATTGCGGTTGTTCCACAATCCGTTTTTTCCGCGGAAGAGCGATAGCCCGGATTCGGCGGAAATGCCGGCACCGGTCAGAAATACAATTTTACGGTATTGGAATTGCATAAATTTAGACTTTTTTTACGAGGTTGGCTCCCTGGGCTCATTCCTTCGTGAAACAGTCTTTTGCCGTTTCAAAATAATAAAACATATATTTATCGGAATAAGCATATAATACGTTTTTTGTGCCGTTTGTCAACAAAATATCCAAATCAGGTACCGGCGGCAAAACAGATGTTGACAAACGTTCCGGATTTGGCTACAGTTCGCCTCGGTTCGTTGTTTTATCCAAAGCAAATAAAAGGAAATCAGGATGCTATTTGAAAAAGCGGCAATTTTGGGCATCGGCTTGATTGGTTCTTCGCTTGCCCGTTGCCTTAAGCAAAACAGCGATGTTAAAACGCTGGCTGTTTACGATAAAAATTCTGCCAATCTGCAAAAAGCCCGCGAACTGGATTTGGCCGATATTTATGCCGGTAATCTGTGCGAAGCCGTCAAAGGCGCCGATTTGGTCGTATTCGCCACGCCGGTCTGCGCATTTGGCGCATTGGCACGGGAGAGTGCACCGTTTCTGAAAAAAGGAACAGTCATTACCGACGTCGGTTCGGTTAAACAATACAGCTTGCGCGAAATGGAAAAATATTTAAACCGGCACAACGGTATGGTTGTTGTCGGAGGGCATCCTGTTGCCGGTACAGAAAAGTCCGGACCCGAAAACGGTTTTGCCTCGCTGTTTAAAGGGCGTTGGTGCATTTTGACGCCGGATGAAAATTCTTCATCTGATGCCGTTGCCCGCCTGACGGCAATGTGGGAGCATTGCGGCATGAAGGTAGATACGATGGAACCTGCGCATCATGATAAGGTTATGGCCGCCGTATCGCACCTGCCGCAGCTGATTGCATATTCTATTGTCGGCACCGTTGCCGATTTGGAGGGATATGAACATAAGGAAATTATCAAATATTCCGCCGGCGGCTTCCGCGATTTTACGCGTATTGCCGGTTCTGACCCGACAATGTGGCGCGATGTCTTTTTGACCAACAAGCAGACGGTTTTGGAACTGATACAGCGTTTTGTTGAAGATTTAATAGCCCTTGAACGTAATATTCGCTGGGACGAGGGAGATAAGCTGTTTGATTTGTTTAAGCGTACGCAGAAAATCCGCAAAGACGTCATTGAAGCCAAGCAGGATCAGCCTGAACACGAAAAACGCATTTTGGAAGAACTTGGCGCGGAATTTTGAAACAGCCCGTATTTTGAAGCAGTCCGCATTGTAAAACAATCCTTATTTGGGAGTAGTCCGTATTTTGGAATAGAGCATACTTTGAAACAGTCTGTTTGCGGCGAAAAATATTGACAACCGAAAATAATGGATTACATTATACCAAACTTATCTAAAGAGGAGATGTGTGTATGTATAAAAAAATTATAGGGCTCGCTGTCTTGCCGTTTTTGCTGGCAGGCTGTGCCGATAACATCAATTCCGACCATTATAATACCAATCAGGCCGGAAAAGTTTCAACAGTTTCCCAGTGCACGGTATTAAGTGTGCGTCAGGTGGGCGTAAACAGCGATTCCGGCGCCGGAACGCTTATCGGCGGCATTGCCGGCGGCGTAGCCGGTTCTACCATCGGCGGCGGCAGCACCGCACATACGCTGGGAGCGGTTGGCGGCGCATTGCTTGGCGGTCTTGTTGGTGATGCCGCAGAAAAAGGGCTGAGTTCCCAGACCGGCTTGGAATATATCGTCAAGCTTGACAACGGTCAGGTAATCAGCGTTACGCAGGGAACGGGGCAGGCGCTCGGCGTCGGCCAGCGTTGTCTGGTTTTGTTTGGCAATACGACCCGCATTATTGCCCAGTAAAATATGAAAAAGCGCCTGATAGCAATCGTCTTTGTTCTGATTGCCGCGTTCGGCGTGTTATGTTACGGCAGCAGATACCGTCGGCAGAAAACGCCGGCAGTATCTGTGGTTATGCTTACCTATCAGCGGGCAGAAATGCTGCCGCAGGCGATAGAGAGCATTTTGTCGCAGACTTTTTCTGATTTTGAATTTATCATCATAAACGACGGTTCGTCGGACGATACCGATGAAGTCGTCGCACACTATAATGATTCTCGTATTCGCTATTATCGCAATGACCGCAACCGGGGAATTGCTTTTTCCCGTAACCGGGCGGCATCTCTGGCGCGTGGAAAATATATTATGATTATGGATGACGATGATCGGAGCTTTCCGGAACGGATGTCCGGACAGGTCTCTTACCTTGAACAACATTCTGATATTGCGGCTGTTGCCGGGCAGATAGCAGGGTTGCCGCGCATTCCGCAAAATCATGATGAAATTGCAGCCGGGCTGATACAATACAATAATTTCGGCAATGCCAATGTAATGTACCGCCGCAGTTTTGCCGCAAAACACGGCATTCGGTATGACGAAGAGCTGAAAGCGTCGGAAGACTGGGATTTTTGGCTGAAAATACTGTTTGCCGGCGGGAAGTTTGCCGCGCTTCCTGATAATGTATTGGCAAGAAACGGCGCCAGCACAAAATATTACGGTATCAGCTATGAAGAGGCCAATGCTGCCGTCCGTAAAAAAATAGGCAAGGCCTTTCTGCCGGAAAAACCGGACGCGTTTTATGCCGCCGACAGTTGCGGTAAATTAAAACTTATATCTGAAAAGAATATATTTTCCCCGGCTTTTATGCAAAAGCTTTTTGATATCAACTGTCCTGCCGCGGCATCTCCAGCAGTTCGCTGACAAATTGCGGCAGCGTATCGCCGGCCTTGCCCATAATATGCCTGTCAAAATAGAAGTTGTTTGACGTCGGTTCAAGATTAAATTCAAGCGTATCAGCCCCATAATACTTGGCAGTCTGTACAAATCCGGCTGCCGGATAAACCACGCCGGACGTTCCCACGGACACGAACAGGTCAGATGTGCTTAAAAGCCTTTCCACCTTATCCATATAAAGCAGATTTTCGCCGAAGAAAACGATATTGGGCTTCATCATTCCCATAATATGGCAGTCCTCGCAAACCGTTTCCGAGGTAACGTCGCCCCAGGTTTCCAGAACGTGTCCGCAGTTCATGCAGACAGCCTGGTTAATCTGCCCGTGGATATGGATGACGTTTTTGCTTTTGGCTTTTTCATGTAAGGTGTCGATGTTCTGCGTTATAATATGAACCTCGCCCGGATACTCCTGCTGCAGCCGCGTAATTGCCAGATGTCCGGCGTTGGGCTTCGCATTCCAAAGTTCAGGTTTCATGTTGTTATAAAAATCGTGGACGTAATCTTGATTACGGTAATATGCCTCAATTGTTGCCACATCTTCAACACGGTGGTTGTTCCATAGCCCGTTTTCGCTTCTGAACGTGGCTAGACCGGATTCGGCGGAAATTCCCGCTCCGGTTAAAAACAAAATTCTCTTGTAAGTCTTTGCCATAAAAATCTCCGTTTCCTCTCATTTGCCGTTATACTTTTTTAATCTGTATTATATGTTTGACCAGCCTTATGTTTCTTAATCCGTATTAAGCATCCTTACTTATATTATACCTTTCTAACCTGTTGTCGCTTAAATCTTTTCTTAAGCAATTTAGATTATATGTAAACCAAGCCTGCGTGACAGGCAACCTTTTTTATAAGACGGAGAACAAAATTATGTGTTGCAACGGAATTCTCGCCCTGTTGGCGCTTATTATCGGCTTTATGGCTATTGTCTATCTTTTGTATCAGGTATATTCTTATATCCGCTGCGGCTGTGGGAGATACGGGCCGTTTGTATCTTCGTACGGAAAAATCAAAGAAGACATTTTGGAAGAAGCCAGAAAAGTATTGAGAAAAGCCGACCGTCCGCTAAAAGTAACCGACTTGGGCTGCGGCAGCGGAGCTTTGCTTCTGCCGTTGGCAAAAGAATTTCCCGAACATCAGTTTACCGGCTACGAGTGGGATGTCGTTCCCCTGACGATGGGAAAGATTAAAGCTGCCGGGCTGAAAAACATCACTTTTGTCAAAGGGGATTATATGAAACAGTCCTATGCCGATATGGACTTAATCCTCTGCTATGTGTTGAAAGTAACCGGCGAGCCGTTGGGCAAAAAATTGGCACAGGAAATTAAAAAGGACTGCATTGTTATTTCCGAAATGTTTCCTCTTGGGCATTTACATGAAATCAAACAGATAGAATCTTCTATTTATGGCGTGCCGGAAAAAATTTACGTTTATCAAAAGCCTCATTCTCAGAAAGATTCTGTTCAACCCCGGAAATCCGCCCCGCACAACGGCAAGACCAAATCTCAGTCGGAAAAATCCGAACCGCGAGCTCGTAAAGCCAAATCTCAGGCCGGCAAAGAAACGCCCGGTGCAGGCAAATCCAAAATCTCCAGATTCAAAACCAAAAAGTAAGGAAAAGAAAAATGTCTCGAAAAACTTGTTTTATGATTTTTATTGCCGCCGTTACCATAATTTTGGTGTCCTATGTTATAAAATTTTCTCCGGTAACCGGGGCAGTATCTTCTGTTTTTGCCGCAATGCAGAATCCGTATCTGGCAGCCTCTGCCGTTGTTGTTTCCCTGCTGCTGGCAAAACAGCGTTATTATTGGCTGCTGATACTGGGTTGTGCTGTTCTTGCCGCAGTTCTGATACAGTTTTTTGTCGTTGGAGGAGCCCTCGCTGCAGCGGTATTGCTGTATAAGATTGCGGCATTTGTCGTTTATGCATATTTGATTATGCTGATGCGCTTTATGCTTTAGAAAAAAAGCCGCCCGTAAAACGGCGGCATATTTTTTGTCAGGGCGCGTATTATATTTTCTTTTCATAAATTTGTTTACATTTAAAACAAAATGGCTTAAACTCCTTTCTGCTTTAAAAACAAGATTTAACTAATGGGGAATTATTTAAAATGTTAAGAAGAACTAAAATTGTTGATTTGCTGAAGTCGGACACGACTAAACCGCAGGTATTGGCAAAAGGTTGGGTCAGAACCAGACGTGATGCCAAAGATTTTTCGTTTATTGAATTAAACGACGGATCCTGCCTGAAAAATTTACAAATCATTGCTCATAATAATCTCCCCAATTATAATGAAGTAAAAAGTTTGTCTACCGGTTCGTCCGTTGCCGTAACCGGCGCTTTGGTAGAGTCTCAGGGCGGCAGCCAAAAATACGAAGTCGTGGCCGATAAAATCGAAATTTACAGTCTGGTGCCGGAAGATTTTCCGTTGCAAAAGAAAAAGCACTCTGATGAATATCTGCGCACGATTGCCCATCTGCGTCCGCGCACCAATAAATACGGCGCCGCTTTTCGCGTTCGGTCGGCTTTGTCTTATGCAATACACAAATTTTTTCAGGAGCGTGGATTTAAATATGTCCATACGCCGATTATAACCGGTTCCGACTGTGAAGGCGCCGGGGAGATGTTTCAGGTAACAACGTTGGATTTGAAAAATCCACCGCTTTTGCCGGACGGAAAAATTGATTACAGTCAGGATTTCTTCGGCAAGCCTGCGCACTTGACTGTGTCCGGACAATTGAACGGCGAAATGTATGCCTGTGCTTTGGGAGATATTTATACGTTCGGTCCGACGTTCCGTGCCGAAAATTCCAATACCGCGCGCCATGCGGCAGAGTTCTGGATGATTGAGCCGGAAATGGCTTTTGCCGATATTCATGACGATATGGATTTGGCCGAGGATATGGTGCGCTTTTGTGTAACCGACGTTATGGAGCAATGCGCTGATGATATTGAACTGTTTGCCAAATTTGTTGATCCGACGCTGATGGAAACGCTGAACAATATCAAAAACAACAGTTTTGCCCGCATTACCTATACCGAGGCTATCGAAATTATGCAAAAGTCAGGCAAAAAATTTGAATATGCTCCGGAATACGGGATTGATATGCAAACCGAGCATGAACGTTTTCTGGCGGAAGAACATTTCAAGCGTCCGGTAATTGTCCGCGACTATCCGAAAGAAATCAAGGCTTTCTATATGCGGATGAACGATGATAACAAAACCGTCGCCGCTATGGATGTTTTGGTTCCGAGGATTGGCGAACTGATTGGAGGCTCGCAGCGTGAAGAACGGTATGAGCTGTTGAAAAAGCGGATAGAAGAACTTGGAATGCACGAAGAAGATTACGCCTGGTATCTGGATTCGCGCAAATACGGTTCGGTGCCGCACGCCGGGTTCGGACTGGGATTTGAACGGATGATGATGCTTTTGACCGGTATTGCCAATATCCGTGACGTTATTCCGTTTCCGCGGACGCCTAAATCGCTTAACTTTTAGATGAGCCGTATTCGGATAAAGGCCTGACTGTTGAACGGACCTTATTCCGAAAAAAGGCTTAACCTTAGGGAGATAAAGCTATGCAGAAAATCTTTGGCCGGGCTGGGCAGCCGTTGTTGCCGCAAAAGGTTTTATCCGTTGCAATTGTTACGGTTGCCTTTTGTATTTGTGCCGCAGCTTTCCCTGCTGCCGTTGCCGCATCGGCGGAGGAAGGGGACAGGCAGCCGGCAGAAGTCTTTACGCACAAGGTAGAAAAAAAGCTGCTGCCGCTGCCGGATTGTAAAGATGCCGTGCTTCTTGGCGCGGTCAAAGATTTTGTTGCCGGGTTTTATGCCGGAAATGCTGATAAAAATGCAGCATTTCGCCGTCGGCGTCATTTTATAATCCATAATCTGGCAGAATTTTCCCGGGAAAATATTGCCAATTATAAAACAGAGGCGGCTCGCCCCGTATCGGATATTATTATTGACCTGAAAGTTAATAAAAACATCTTGGAAGAAAATATGCTTCTCTGCAAAAATCAGAGCCCTTATAAGGATCCCGGAAACGTTTATATTCTGGTGTATCCGGAAGAAGACGGCTACAGGGTGCATCTGATAAATCTGGGTGCACAAGGGGAAGATGTTTCCTTCTTTTATAAAAAGACTTGATTTTGCCGGGCGGATACCCTAAATAAATTCCGTTGCCGCCACAAAAATATATGGCGAACCGCCGCTGGCATGCCGGTTAAAAAGCTCGGTACAGCGGTTGAAAGGCACGGTACGCCGGTTGAAAAGTGAAGTCTGTTAGGAATAAGTATGAGCGAACATAAAGATTTAATCGTTATAAAACCGAAATCCCAACTGCCTATGGTGGTTGAGGAAAACGGGATTTATGCTTATCTTGAACAGATAAAAAGATTCCCGGTGCTGACCGAAGATGAAGAAAAGAAACTGATAACCGATTTTCAGACCAAAGGCGACTTGCTGGCCGCCCAAAAGCTGATTACCTCGCATTTGCGCCTGGCTGCCAAGATTGCGCTGACCTACCGCCGTTACGGGCTGCCGATGTCTGATGTTATTTCCGAGGCTAATCTGGGGTTGATGCAGGCGGTTAAAAAATTCGATATGGATAAGAAAGTTCGGTTGGCAACGTATGCGATATGGTGGATAAAAGCCGCGGTCAACGATTACATCCTGCGTTCTTGGTCTTTGGTCAAAATCGGCACGGTTGCGGCGCAGAAAAAACTGTTTTATAACCTGAGCCGGATAAAAGCCCGCTTAGGGTTATACGAAAATAAGGAACTTGAGCCGAAAGTGGTCAAGGCTATTGCACATGAACTGATGGTTGATGAAAAGGACGTTACCGAAATGAACCGCCGTATCGGCGGCGACAGTTCTCTGAACGTCAGTGTCGGCGATGACGAAGACGGTCATGAAAAAATCGATATGATTGTTGACCGTCGGGAAAATATTGAAGCCAAAATATCGGCACGGCAGGAGCAGGCGTATAAAGCCAGAATTTTGGCTCAGTGTATGAAAAAACTGGATGAACGCGAGCAGTACATCATTAAAAACCGGATGCTGACCGAAAACCCGAGCACGTTGGATGATATCGGAACTCATTTCAACATCAGCCGTGAACGGGTGCGGCAGATTGAAAAGAAGGCTTTCGATAAGCTTTCTTCCGAAGTAAAAAAGGCAATGGCGGCATAAGGCTGCATTTCCGTTGTCGGAAGTTTGAGAATGGACAGGCAATTGCATAACACGGCCAAGGCATCAGCCGAAAAAGACAAGAAGGCGGCATCGCTGCGGGAAGAATTGGTCATGGCATTGGCGGCAGCAAAAATTCCGTCGCCGCGTTTGGAAGCCGGCATAATTTTGCGGTATGCCGTACCCGGATATCCTGAAATGACGGCAACAGAGGCCGCTCAGGCTCGTCAAATGCTTGCGCGGCGTCTCCGTCATGAACCGCTGGATAAGATAACCGGAGAGCGCGAGTTCTATAAATCGGTGTTTATGGTAAATAATGCAGTACTGACTCCCCGCCCGGATACGGAAATTTTGGTGGAAGAAGCGTTGAAAAGAATTAATCCCGAAAAAAAGTGTCGGATTCTGGATTTGGGAACCGGATCAGGATGTATCCTGCTGTCGTTGCTTAAGGAATGTCCTTTGGCAGAAGGAACCGGGGTGGATGTTTCTCCGGAAGCGCTTGCCGTTGCGCGGGAAAATGCCGCAAGGCTCGGCGTTTCCGGCAGATGCTCTTTTGTAAATCAGAGTTGGTCGGAGTGGAAACCCGAAAATGAAAAATGGGACATGATAGTCTCCAATCCGCCGTATATCCCGCGTGGCGAGATAGCCGGGCTGGATGCGGAAGTAAAAGATTATGACCCGCATTTGGCGCTGGACGGCGGCGAAGACGGTTACGGCTGCTATCGGGAAATTGCCGGCCTGGTGCCTTTAATTTTGCAAAAGGGCGGTTATATTCTGTTGGAAAGCGGAATGGGGCAGGCTGAGGATATTATGCGCATTTTTTCGGCTCAGGGGCTGGAAACAGTTGCCGTCATCCCGGATTTGGCCGGCATAAACAGATGTGTGATACTAAAAAAATAAGTTGCAAAAATAATTTTTAGCCTCTAATATCCGTTCTGTATTTGACGCGCGGTTTCATGTTGGGCGCGTTAGCCATTTCCTTTTTGAATGTAATGAATTGACAGGGTTTAAGACTCTGTCGTGATTGTGGGAATATATGAAAAAGCAAAATAACAGATTTCGCAATAATGGTAACAATAACAACGGTTACACATTGAACTATAAATTTGACAGCGTAAGCATAGCCGGAAAGATAAGTGGTACCGCGCTGGACTTGATTCGCCGCTATAACGACCTTGCCAAAGAAGCTCAGAGCTGCGGCAATTATGTCGATATGGAAATTTATCGCCAGTATGCCGAACACTATCGCAAAATTGTAACGGATATCAACGAGCGGCGCCAGGCACGTCAGGACGGGCAGAACCGTCAGGACGAGAAAAACCTTTCTGAAAATTCCGAAGCACAGGGTGTTTCAGATGTGGAAGAAGGCAATAATGAAACGTCGGCCGCGCCGGTCGAACCTGTGCCCGAAGCCAACGGATATGTTGAAACCCTTCCCGCTCAGGAAAGTCCTGCCGCCAAAAGTTTTCAGGTGGTTGAAATCTCAGCTGAAAAAGCGGAAATTCCGGCGGAGGCGAAACCCAAACGTGTTGTCCGGCGCAAGGTCTCTGCCCCGCGCAAAACTTCAGAAAAGGTTGCGGCGGAAGGCTAGCCTGTTTTATTAAAATATGCAGATAAGGAGAAAATATATGCCAGCAGAGCTTGCTTTTTTAATTGTCGCAGTTGCGGTAATTGCCATTACATATAAAACCTATGTCGGGTACGGGGATTACCGATGGTATACCAAGCTGGGCTTTTTTCTGTTTTTGCTGATTGGCTGGAGTGCTCCTTTTCTGGGATTTATACTGCGCCGTGCGGATTTGCCCGAAAGTTTCGTTTATTTGACCAAAGGGCTGTATTTCCTGTTTGGCTTTGTCTTTTTTCTTTTTATTATCAGTTTTATCCGCGATACGTTGTGGATGGTTATTGATTTGATACGCCGGGCTCCGGTTGAGGAAATGAAAAATCCGCCCTTGTTGCAAAAGGTAAATATTATTACATTCGTTTTTTGTCTGCTGTTTTGCTTTTACGGCGTATACGAAGCTGAAAAAAATCCGGCAATTAAAACATATGACATAACATCTCCCAAAGTCCGGCAGAAAACAAAAGTCGTTATGCTGTCAGATTTGCATATTGATGTTGACGTGTCGCCTGAAACAGTAGAGCGGCTGGTTAATCGCGTCAATACCTTAAATCCCGATGCCGTAGTCATTGTCGGAGATATCGTTGACAATACGCCTGTTAAACTTTATAAGCAGATGCAGGAATTGAAAAAGCTGAAAGTCAAAGACCATGTTTATCTCGTTTTGGGCAATCACGAATTTTATTCGGGTGCAATGGGCTGGGGGCTTGCATTTGCTCAGATGGGATTTGAATTTTTAAACAATTATGGCGAAAAACTTGGCGATACCGGGATTTATATTGCCGGCATTCCGGATATTAATGCGGCAGAATGGTTTAAAAAGCCGGTAAAAGCAAAAAATGCCCTGTATAAGGCGGAAAAGGAAGACTACGTTATCATGTTGTCCCATACGCCCAAACTCGCGGAAGGGGTAACGGCAGAAAATGTTGATTTGCAGCTTTCAGGGCATACGCACGGCGGGCAGATTTATCCGTTTCACTATTTTACGGAAATTGCCAATGACGGGGTGCTGGCCGGATTTTACAATAAAAACGGCGTTCAGATGTACGTTTCCCGCGGAACCAGATACTGGGGGCCGCCGATGCGGATTTTCGCCCCTTCGGAAATTACCGTGTTTAACTTTTCTCCGGCAGGGAAAAATGACAAACCTGCTGCATAAGGCATATGAAATCGCCGAAAAGGAGGACGTATCTACGCTGCCTGACAGGGCTGTAGTATATAGTGTCAGCTATATGCCGGATTCGGAAAATAAAAAAAGAGCCGAAGACTTTGTAAAGTCAACGCCCGATGCCCGTATGTTGGACGATACGCCGTGCGGCAGGGCGCTTATCGCCCTTGGTCTGGACGGCAGAGTTGATGAGGTAGGAGAGGAAATAACCAAAATCTGGAAACTTGCCTCTTCGCGTTATATAGGTGCTGCATCAGGAAACATAAACGCTTTTGTAGATGGTGCCGATGAACGCAGCACGTTTTGCTCGACTGAATTGCATGAAATAATAAACAATCCTAAAATCACGAGCATCAACGGAATTGCCAAAACAGTTTTTGCCCAGAATTTTCAACCCGCACATTATAAATAAGCGGTATAAACTAATCTGTGCTATTGTATCGGAAAGCCCGTTATACACCTTTCAATAAAAATACCCCGTCGGCTCACAAGCTGTTACGGGGTATCCGTTTTTCAGGCAAAGTCCAAACTAAACTCGAAACTAGAAAACCTGTTCACGCGTCGTGCGCAGTTCAACCTGAGGGAAATCTTCTTTGGCTTTGTTCAGGTGCCATGCGTTTCGTGCCAGAAAGACTGTTTCTCCGTCATGATCATGTGCAATATTAGCCTGGTTGGTATCAATAAATTTCGCTAAAACGTTCTTGTCTGTGCAGGCAATCCAGCGCGCCGTATAATACTGGGTCGGTTCAAACGCAACCGGTATGTTGAATTCGGTACGAATACGGTCGGCCATAACTTCAAACTGCAACACGCCGACAACCCCGACAATCCATTCCGAACCGATAACCGGCTTAAACACGCTGGCGCCGCCTTCTTCGGCAATCTGCTGCAGCGCGTTGCCTAAATGCTTTGATTTCAGCGGGTCAAGTGCACGCACTGATTTTAGCAGCTCCGGTGCAAAACTAGGAATGCCGGTAAAATGCAGTTTTTCCCCTTCGGTAAGCGTGTCGCCGATACGCAGCTGTCCGTGGTTGGGAATGCCGATAATGTCCCCGGCGTAAGCGTCTTCGGCAAGTTCCCGTTCTTGAGCCAGAAACATCACCGGCGTCGGTACTTTTACAGGTTTGCCCGTGCGTATCTGCGTCAGGCTCATGCCGCGTTTGAAGTGCCCGGAGCATAAACGCATAAATGCGATTCTGTCCCGATGTTTCGGGTCCATATTGGCCTGGATTTTGAAAATAAATCCCGTTACCTTTTTCTCATCGGCACTGACCTTGCGTTCTGCCGCAGGCTGCGGCCGGGGCGAGGGAGCTAAATTATGCAAGCCTTCCAAAACTTCCTTAACCCCGAAATTATTAATGGCACTGCCGAAGAAAACCGGGGTCAGCGCACCGGCAAGATACAGTTCCAAATCAAATTGCGGACAGAGTTCTTTAACCATCATGACATCTTCACGCAGTTTGGCAACCGCATGTGCCGGCAGAAGCTCGTCAAGTTTCGAATCGTCCAGGCCTTTGCAGGTTTCAATCACGCTGTTGACCTGTCCCTTGTTGCCGGTTTTGTTCATCAAAATAAGCTGATCGTTCAAAAGGTCGTAGCAGCCGAGAAAGTCTTTGCCGCTGCCGATGGGCCAGCTTGCCGGGCAAACGTCGAGCGCCAGCGTTTTTTCAATGTCGTCCAGCAGCAGGAACGGGTCTTGCCCCTCGCGGTCCATTTTATTGATGAACGTAATAATCGGAATGTTCCTGAGACGACAGACTTCAAACAGTTTTTTCGTTTGCGTTTCAATGCCTTTTGCCGAGTCTATGACCATAACCGCCGAGTCCACGGCTGTCAAAACCCGGTAAGTGTCTTCGGAGAAGTCTTCGTGCCCCGGTGTATCCAGCAGGTTAAAAGTGATGTTGTGATATTCAAAAGTCATTACTGACGACGCGACCGAAATGCCGCGTTCCTGTTCCACTTTCATCCAGTCGGAATGGGCTCTCCGGTTTTCGCCGCGCGCTTTAACCGCCCCGGCCTGCTGAATGGCGCCGCCGAACAACAGCAGCTTTTCGGTCAGGGTGGTTTTACCGGCGTCCGGGTGTGAAATAATCGCAAACGTTTTTCTTTTGTTGACAGTATTTTCTGGCATTGTTTTTCTCTGTAAAATTACTCTTGCCCGTTACATACGTAAACGGGGATAAATATGTAAAATAACTCTTCTTTGCCGCAAACATAAGCGGAGAGCAAAATTCAAGCGCATACTAACAAATAAATTGCAATATGCAAGCCAAAAATACGTTCAGTGCCGTCTGAAATGTGAAAAAGCCGGAAACCCGCAAAAAAATGCTTGACTCTTACAATTTATTCCCTAATATCCACGTAGGTTTTGATAACAAAATAACACTCCACGGAGTGCCGTCAGTCAGCGAGGGTTCGCACACTGGCGCAATTTTTTTTATCATAATGGGTAATGAATATTAGGAAATTTAATGTTTGACGCATTGACAACCAAATTGAGCGGAATTTTCTCCAGGCTCGGTTCCCGCGGTATCCTGAAAGAGAAGGATATTGAAGACGGGCTGCGCGAGATTCGCCTGGCCTTGCTGGATGCAGACGTGTCGCTTCCGGTTGTCAGGGAATTTATGGCTCGCGTCAAAGAAAAGGCCTTGGGCGAAACAGTTATCAAAGCAGTCCGCCCGGATCAGCAGCTTGTGAAAATCGTTTATGATGAGCTGGTGGTGCTATTAGGTGCTGAAAACAATGAGCTTAATTTCAAAGCGGTGCCGCCTGCTGTTGTCCTGATGGTTGGTTTGCAGGGTTCCGGTAAGACTACGACCTCAGCCAAGATAGCCTTAAAGCTCAAAAAAAATAAACGCGTTTTGCTTGCCTCGCTGGATGTTTATCGTCCGGCAGCGCAGGAACAGCTGGCACAGCTCGGTGCTCAGATTGGCGTAGACGTTTTGCCGGTAGTTGCCGGAGAAAAACCTTTGGAAATTACCCGCCGCGCTATGTCTGTCGGAAAGAAAGGACTGTATGATGTCCTGATTTTGGATACTGCCGGTCGCTTGCAGATTGATGAAACTCTGATGGATGAGGTTGCAGCGGTTAAAAAGCTGGCACAGCCGACCGAAACGCTTCTGGTGGCTGATGCTCTTATCGGTCAGGAAGCCTGCAACGTCGCCAGAGAGTTTAATGAAAAAGTCGGCGTTACCGGTTTGGTGCTGACACGTATTGACGGTTCGTCGCGCGCAGGTGCTGCGTTGTCCATGAAAATGGTGTCGGGCGCGCCGCTGAAGTTCCTCGGAACCGGTGAAAAACTGGAGGATATCGAAGAGTTTCACGCTGACCGTCTGGCCGGGCGCATCTTGGACAAAGGCGATGTTGTCAGCCTGGTAGAAAAGGCAGTGGAAAATATTGACCGCGAAGAAACCGAAGCGATGGCTAAAAAGATGCTGAAAGGCAAGTTTGATTTGGACGATATGCTGAATCAAATCCGTCAGATGCAGAAGCTCGGTTCCATGTCAAGCATTATGGGGATGCTGCCCGGTTTGGGGAAATATAAGGAACAGATAGAAGCGGTTAATGCCGATTCGCTGGTCAAAAAGCAGGAGGCGATAATCCTTTCCATGACCAAGGGAGAACGTCGCAATCCTGATATTATCAAGGCATCGCGCAAGAAGAGAATTGCCGCCGGTGCCGGTGTAGAAGTTCATGAAGTTAACAAGTTGCTTAAATCCTATGAGCAAATGTCAACTATGATGAAGAGAATGGGAAAAATGGGCGGCCTCGGCTCGCTCGCTTCCCGTTTTGGCAAAAACAGTCCGTTTGGGGGCGGTTCCTTCGGGAACAATCCTTTTGGCGGATTTAACAACAAATTTCCGTTTTAAGCGGAAGGAACGAAACAAATAATAACTGGAAAGGAAAAAAATGACAGTTCGTATTAGACTTTCTCGCGGTGGATCGAAAAAGCACCCTTACTATCGCGTTGTAGCTGCCGATCAGAGAGCTCCTCGTGACGGTAGATTTATTGAAAAGCTGGGTTCTTATAATCCGCTGCTGCCGCAGGATCATCAGGAAAGACTGGTTCTGGATGTTGAAAAGGTAAAATCTTGGATTGCCAAAGGGGCACAGCCGACCGAAAGACTGCAAAAGCTGTTTGCTAACCTGGGCATCTGCGAGGCTCCGAAAATTCACAGCCAGCCCAAGAAGTCCGCTCCGAAGGCGAAAGCTCTGGAGAGAATTAAGGAAAAAGAAGAAAAGGCAAAAGCTGCTGCTGAAGCGGCCGCCGCTGCTGCTGCCGAGGCCGCTTCAGCAGCCGAAGCTCCGGCTGAAACATCTGCCGAAGCCTAAGCTTTTTCTCTTTATAAATTAAGTTTATGTTGCGATTGGTAATTTAATGAGCGAAAAAAGAGTTTGTTTAGGCAAAATTGTCGGTGTTCACGGCATCAGGGGTGAGGTCAAGGTCAAAAGCTATACGGCTGTTGACAAAGATATTGCCGCTTATGGCGAACTGGAAGACAAAGCTGCCGGAAAGCGTTTTTCGCTGAAAGTTACCGGACATTCAAAAGATTTGCTCCGAATAAAAATCAAGGGGATTGATGACCGCACCACGGCGGAAACCCTTGTCGGAACCGAGTTTTATGCCCCCCGCGGCGTCCTCCCGGAACTAAAAACGGAAGAGGTTTATTACGAAGCGGATTTGGTCGGTATGAAAGTGCTCGATGCTAAAAAGGCCGAAGTTGCCGAAGTTGTCGGTTTTTATAATTTCGGCGCCGGAGATATTTTGGAAATCCGGCTCAAGAGCGGGCGTTCCGAAATGCTGCCCTTTAACAAAGGCTATGTGCCGGAGATAAATCTTGACGAAGGCTATATTATTGTGGCGTCAACCGGAATGGTATTCTTGGAAGACGGAGAGGATTCCGAAGAATGCTGAATGTAACGGTTCTGACTGTTTTTCCCGAATTGTTTCCGGGTTTTCTCGGGTACTCTTTGACCGGAAAAGCATTGGAAGAGCAAAAGTGGCAGCTGCAGGCCGTCAACATCCGCGACTATGCGTTTGACCGTCATAAGTCTGTGGACGACACGCCGTGCGGCGGCGGCGCAGGAATGATTATGCGTCCCGATGTTTTGGGGCGGGCAATAGAAGCCAATCATACCCGGGGACGGATTATCTATATGAGTCCCAAAGGTCGCCCGCTGACGCAGAAGCTGGTACACGAGCTCTCCCGCGAAGAAGAACTGACGATTGTCTGCGGGCGTTTTGAGGGCATTGACGAACGCGTCATTGAAGCCTACAACGTCGAGGAGATAAGCATCGGCGATTACATTCTGACCGGAGGCGAACAAGCCGCCCAGATAATGCTGGATGCAGTCGTTAGGCTGTTACCGGGCGTTCTGGGAAATGAGGCATCTCTGGAAGATGAAAGTTTTGAAAACTTTCTTTTGGAATACCCCCAATATACCCGTCCGACGGAATGGGAGGGGCGCAGTGTTCCTGAAGTCCTGCTGTCCGGACACCACCGGAAGATAGCCGACTGGCGCCGCGAACAGGCCGAAATCGCAACCAAGGCCAAACGCCCTGACTTATTTAAGAAATATCTTGATTCTAAAAATAGTTAGGTGTATAAAGTTAAAAAATTTTATAAAAAGGTAAAACTGATGAACATTTTAGAAAATATTGAACAAGAGCAAGTAGCCAAATTGACTGAAGGCAAGAACATTCCTGACTTCAAAGCCGGCGACACCCTTAAGGTTCACACCAAGGTAAAGGAAGGCGACCGCGAGCGTATTCAGATTTATGAAGGCGTCTGCATTGCCCGTAAGAATGATGGTCTGAACTCTTCTTTCACTGTTCGCAAAATTTCTTTCGGCGAAGGCGTAGAACGTGTATTCCCGCTGTATTCTCCGAATGTTGCGAAGATTGAGGTAACTCGTATCGGTAAGGTAAGAAGAGCCAAGTTGTACTTCTTGCGTGCCCTGCGCGGCCGTTCTGCCCGTATTGCCGACGACTTGTCTGCACAGGCTAAAGCAAAGAACGCCGAATAAGGCTTTGCTCATAGGTAAAATAAAAAACCCGCTGTTTTCAGGCGGGTTTTTTGTACTCAAAAAGCCCCATACGTTTTACGCGGGGCTTTTTAAGGGTAAATGCAAAAGCGTTCAGGCAGTCGGAACGCCTGAGCAAAATCAAACGACGAATTTCTCGATTAAAAGTCTGGTGGCATTTCTTGAAATCGGAGCTTTCTCTACGGCATAAAGTAAAAGTTCCCGGTTTCCGAGTCTGACCAGTTCACATTGCGCCTCTTCCGATAAATTATAAGTTGAAATGTACAGCTTTATTAAAGCTTCATCTCCGCGGGCAATAAGCGCAACTTGTGCCGGAATGCACAGCCAGGTATGCTCCAGAAACGATTTTAATTCGTTGACATCGGCTGTTTTCGCCAAATTGGTTTCAAATGTTTCGTCTGACATAATAAATAGTTTTTAAGTGGAACAATAATGCCTTAATAATTTAATGAAAACCTTAAAACAATATCTGAAATTTAATAGCTGATATTCAAAATTTAATGATTGATGTCCAGTGTGTCAATAATTTTTTTCGCGTCTTCGGGGGTATAATCCCAATAGGCCGACGCAATAATTCTTTTTTGTGTTTCTTCATCAAATCGGAATTTGATAATTCTCGCCGGACAACCTCCCACAACGGCAAAATCGGGAACATCTTTGTTGACAAAAGAATTAGCGCCGACCACAGCACCGTTGCCGACGGTAACGCCGCGCCGGATAACTGCATTTACGCCTATCCAAACATCGTTTTTAATAATACAGTCCTTTTGGGTTAAGTCGTGATACCCCCCCCGGTATGAAAGGAGCGTCGAGGTTGAAACCTCATCAAGATTATGTTCGCCTTGTCCGATTCTGACGTGTGAAGCAATACTGCAATATCTGCCTATTTTTGCTCTGGTAATATCAACGTCCCTGCCGACAGACGTATAATCGCCGATTTCACAATGCGAATCAATAACGGAAGATTTGTCAACACAGGTATGTTTTCCACGTATATAAGCATTGGCTTTTTTGTTTCTTAGAATATCAATAGCCTTTTGTATTAGTCTGATTTTCATTTTGCCTCCATTGCCAATTTATTTTCCTAAAACCGTCCTGATGGCAGTTGTTGACCTGACCGGCAATAAATCTTTGGGGATACGATTGCTGACAATATAACGTATTCCTAAATCTTCTACGGCTTTACGTTTCTCTGGGCTGTCGCCGTCGCTGTTGACAAAGAAAATATCCGGCTTAATTTCTGCCAGCTCTTGCAAAAAGTCGAGCTTGCCGCTTCCTTTGGCGATAAAAGCCTGATGAACATACCGGATAGCCCCGACCATATACAGGCGTTCCTTTTCGTTATAAAGTGTTTTGCGTTTCTTCAGTTCTTCCACCGTCTTGTCTGAACCGATGGAAACATATAAGTCACCGTACTGGCTTGCCTCTTCGAAAAAACGGATATGCCCGCTGTGCAGAACATCAAAACAACCGGAAACAAAAACTTTAACCATGATTACTTTTCCTTACTTTGGTTTTTATGCAAAAATCTGCAAGATAATATTTGATTACACCGTTAACGCGTACCACTTTGTATAAGCCGTAACCCCATTTGATTTTCAGTTTATTGTGTTCGGCCAGTTCTGCCGAAAAAATGCCTTGCCATCTTATGCGGTAGTGCGGGCGAATCTGCGTAATCAGCCGCAAAGCTGAGAGCGAACTGATAATATAATCAGCAAGTGCCAGTTGGTATTTTTTCCCGGAAAAATGCTGCGTATCCCTGTATTTGAATTTTTGTTGTACAACATGAAAATACAGGTTTATAGTTTGGAAAGCGAGAGTTTCACTTACCTGTGTTTGGATTTTATTGCGCGAACATATTTCTTTGTTTACATTGTCGTCAAATTTTTTTAAGTTATCAACTCGGACGTTTGGAGTTGTCGTCAGTATGACGATATTCGGCGTATGAGAATACAGATAACCGAGAAATTTTTGATATGCCTGTTCATATCGCTCCGCATCTTCAGCATTATCTGCTGTGTGCAAATACATACCATGCTTTCCTCCGATATTGACAAGTATAAGGGAGTAGTTGTATTCCTTATTTTTGAAAAATATATCGCAGACATCATAAAGTAAATCGTCTTCAATGGATGCGGACGAACCAACAAAATCAACAGCATATTTGGGAAGAAGTTTTCCTAAGCTGCTTCGGAATTCGCGGGAAACGCTGTCGCCGACTAAAAGAATACGCGGGCAGCCAAAATTTTTGGCATTGTCAATCCACGTATTGCTCCATTCAACATTTTCCCGGTCTTTTTCTTTATTAAAGCCAGTCATAACTTTATCCAGTCGTTAGGAACGATATCACCGGAATATTCGGCAGCGTCCGGCCTGAACCATTGCTTAGGCGCAACGACAATCTTGTCCGGATTTGTATTCAGCCAGGCTCCCCACCACGAAAATGTGCTGTTGGCGATAATGTTATGGCGGCAGTTCCGCATCAGTTCCAAGTCAAAATAGCCGTGTTTTTCATCATTAATTTCAACGATAGTTTGCGGATAGGCTGTTTGTATATTAGTCCGAACCCAGTCTGTATCACTGGAAAAAATAAAGAAATGCGGTTTATCAACGCGTTTCCCGATATAATCCATCGCATTCAGAAAATAATCCTTATCCAAATAAGTAAAAGGGCTGCGCGGATTAAGATAGTCGCCGCGACGGATATGAACGGCAACGGCATCGGCAGCCCGGATTTTGGCAAGCATATCAAGATTCGCTGCATCAAGAGGTTTTGTCAGCGTAAAATCATGCAACAGCCTTTCTCGCAGCGGTTTAAAATATTTTTCGGTCTGGAAAACTCCGTCATAATAAACGTCGCCATCTTTGCTTAGAAGTTCCGGCTCGTAACGGTTAATCTGTCTTTCGCAGACGCGGTTGGTTTTCAGGTAAATAAATTTTCCCAGATTAAATTTTTTGCGGATGGAACGGGGAAGAATGTTTTTAAATCTGATTTCGTTTTTACATTTTTTTATTTGTTCATTTGAGGCAAAATCTCCGCTGATGTTATACAATCCCAAATCAAAACTGCGGTAATGGTTGGTCAAAAAGCTGGTATTGTCCCACAAAACATCGCCGGCAGCTAGTCCGAAGGCATATTGAAACATCTGATTGCCGAGCCCTCCGCCCAGCCTGACGATACGCAGCGGTTTATCCGGGGAAACATGGGCGGAATATTTGCTTTCTTGAGGTGAAACAGCCATAAAAATCTCCTTTGGCAGATAAATCTGACCTTTTGTTTATAAAAAACCAACCTTTTAAATATATACCTGAGTAGACATTCAATAGCAAGAATAAGTTATTCTAATCCATTATAATTAAATAATTAATTGAAAAGACGAAAATCTTGTTGTGAATAAAAAACTGCTTATTTAAAAGGTTGGTTTAAATTCAACAGGTTTCTAACGTGGAAAAACGCACACAGACAAAGGAAACTGTGGCCTTCAAGGGCGGAAAGATATAAGAAAAAGCGATGCTCTGATATGCAATCTTCAGGCATAACAAAAGCGCCTGTTTGTTCAACAGGCGCCAAATATGGTCGGAACGGGTGGATTCGAACCACTGACCTCTGCGACCCGAACGCAGCGTTCTACCAGGCTGAACTACGTTCCGTTGTTCAACGAACATATATCTACACAAAAAAAAATTAGATTACAAGCTTTTTTTTCATCTGTGCGCAAAAAAATTATCTGTACGCAAAAATGATTGGTATACAAATAATCTTATATGTATAAAAATAATATTTGCATAAAAAAATTGACGCTTTTGCAAATCAATTGTAAAACAAATCGGTCAGAAATTGTGCAAGGAGAGTAAAATGTTGTATTTGGGGTGTCATCTGTCATCAGCTGCCGGTTTTGCCGCAATGGGAAAAACGGCTTTGAAAATTAATGCCAATACGTTTCAGTTCTTTTTGCGCAATCCCCGCGGCGGTGCTGCCAAAGACATAAAGCCGGCCAATGTTTCTGAATTTTTGGCATTGGCAAAACAGAACGGGTTTGGCAAAATTTTGGCTCATGCGCCGTATACGCTCAATCCCTGTTCAAAAGATACATCGGTTCGGGAATTTGCCGGCGAGGTTTTTGCCGATGATTTGAAACGGATGGAAAATCTTCCCGGAAACCTGTATAATTTCCATCCCGGTTCACACGTAGGGCAGGGAGTTGCCGCCGCTATTCCGCAAATCGTCGAGATTTTGGATGCCGTAATGCCAGAAGCACGCCATACAACGGTATTATTGGAAACCATGTCCGGCAAAGGCAGTGAAGTAGGCTCCCGTTTTGAGGAGCTGGCAGAAATAATTTCCCGTGCCAGCTCTAATGCGCCGGAACGTCTCGGTGTATGCTTGGATACCTGCCATGTCTATTCTGCCGGCTACGATATTGTCAACCGTCTGGACGAAGTATTGGAAGAATTTGACCGTGTCATCGGGCTGAATCGTTTGCATGCGATTCATTTAAACGACAGTATGACGGAGTTTGCGTCGCATAAAGACCGCCACGAGCGGCTGGGGCATGGGACAATAGGAAAAGACGCTCTGATTCGGTTTATCAATCATTCTGCGCTCAAAGGTATTCCCGTTAATTTGGAAACGCCGAACGAAATTCCCGGATATGAGGAAGAAATAGCCCTTCTGCGTCAAAGCTATACGCAGGGATAGCCGCACATTTCGTTGAGGCCTGAGGCCTTAGGTTCCGTTTGAGCGTTTAAAGCAAAATTTCCGCAACGATGCCGAATACAACACCTAAACCGTACAATAGTGCGAGTATGCGCAGATTCTCTTTCCGATTCGGGTTAACCCGGTATAAAACCAGATATCCCAGTCCTGCATTACTGAGCGTTCCCGCCAGCATTGTGCCCAATGTAATCGCATTGTCAAGATACAGCTGCGTCAGCAATACCGATGGATAACAGCTGGGAATAAGCCCAACGCCTGCCGCAATGAATTTGCTGAGTATCGGCATTCCCGTCAACAGCAGTTGCACGGTCTCTCTGCCGCCAAATGCAAAAACGGCGTTGACGATAAGAGAGAAAATAAAGATGAAAATGCTGATTTTTTCAGTATGCTTGTATGCGGAATGCCATATGTTGTCCTTGTCATCGCATTTGCATTTTTCCCGTTGGCAAAATGCCTCAATGTCCGGTTCCTGTTTGTGCCTGATAAATCTTTGCGGCAGGAAAATATCCAACAGCACACCGCTGGCAATCGCAAAAATAACCTTAATTCCCAAAATCTGTACAATCAAAGCCGCTCCTGCGCCGCCGGAAATCAAAATCGGCAGCATCTCGTCGGAAGTGGAGAGAAAAATGGCCATCAGCGTGCCGAGCGTAATAATGCCTGTTGCATAGAGGTTGGCTGCCGCGACCGAAAAACCGCATTGTGGTATCAGCCCCAGCAATCCGCCGGCAACCGGACCATAAGAACCTGATTTTTTTATATAGGATAGAGTTTTCCGCGATGTCTTATGTTCCAGAAATTCAAGCGCCAGATATGTCAGAAACAGGTATGGAAACAACGCCAGCGTTTCGTATAGGGAATCAATCAGAATATCCATGCCGATGTTAAACATTGCCGCCTCTTGGAAAATTTATTGCAAAACTAACAACATATCTAACAAAACTATTGTATTTTTGCAACAAAAAAAGCCCATGTTCATAAAAAAGCTGTTGCTGGTACAAACATATTAAAAAAGACGCCTCATACGAAGCGTCTTAAAATTTTCCGGGTTCAAACAAACCGTCTTTTCAAAAACTTAAATTTTAATCCTCAGCCGAAAGCATTTTCCCTTTCATCTTGGCGAGCATTAAGATTTTTGCCTGCTCTTTGGTAAAAGGCAGGATAACATCTGATTTTTTAAAAAACAAGACCTCACCGCTTGATAATAACACATACGCCACACTTGAACTTGTTCGGCGTCGGCCATCTCCACCAATCGCTATTAACGTGGCAACAACAGAGTCCGAACTAAGTTCAGATGCATCTTCCGGCACATTGAGCTCTTGCGGAGGAGTGGGCAACAGTCGGTTGTATTCACTATATTCATACGACGGCTCACCGGAACATGATGCCAAAAACAAATAACAGATTGCAACTGCAATCATAAATAATAATTTTTTCATAAAGTTATATTTTAATGATTAATATTTGATATTATTATCAGCTAAATTTGTCTTTTTGTCAATATATTTTTCATCTGACTAAAAAATAAGATTTCTTTATATCTTTACTGTTTTCCAAACATAAGAAAAAGAGCCGCAAAAGTGCGGCTCTTTTTTCCGGACAGGCATAATACCTGACTTTGCAAAGTCTGATTATGCTGCCTTTTCGTCAAAGTTATACAAGTCTTCAACCGAAACTTTCTTTTCTTTGGTCTGGACTTTGGAAAGGACATAGTCAATGACCTTTTCTTCATAAACGGAAGTACGCAGACGTTCAACCGCTTCTTTGTTCTTCAGATAAAAGTCAAAAATGGCCTTTGCCTGCATCGGATAACGCTGAGCTTCGTTCATAATCGCCTTGTTGAGGTCTTCCTGCGTTACTTCTACTTTGGCGTCATTGCCGACTTCAGCCAGCAACAGACCGAGCTTAACACGTCGAACGGCGATTTCCTTGTATTCTTTCAGCAGGTCTTCTTCCTTTTTCTTCTTTTCGTCTTCGTCAAGCTGATTGTTTTTCTTGGCGTTTTCATACTGCTTGACAATCGCTTCATACTCCATGTCAACGAGCTTGGCCGGAACGTCAAACTTGTAAGCCTTGTCCAAAGCATCCAGCAGAGAACGTTTCTGTTTCATCTTGGAAGCGGTTTCATAATCTTGTGCGATTCTCTTCTTGACGGTCTCTTTGAGCTTGTCAAGGTTTTCTTCGCCCATGGATTTTGCGAATTCGTCATTGATTTCCGCTTTTTTGATTTCTCTGATTTCTTTGATTGTCGTTACAAACAGGGCTTCTTTGCCGGCCAGATCTTTGGCATGGTAGTTTTCCGGGAAAGTTGCTTTTACTTCTACGACTTCGCCGGCTTTCTTGCCGATAAGCTGGTCTTCATAACCCGGAATAAAGGAGTTGGAACCGATTTCCAGCGGATAAGCTTCGCCTTTGCCGCCCGGAAATTCTACGCCGTCAATGGAACCGACAAAATCGATAACCGCAATATCGCCTTTGGTCGTAACGCGGTCTTCTTCAACCTTAATCGTGTCGCGGCGGCTCTCAGCCATATAGTTCAGCGCTTTTTCAACTTCCTCGTCGGGAACTTCCGCTACCGGCTTTTCGATTTTAATTGCGGAGAAGTCCTTTAGTTCAATCGTCGGCATAATGTCCATGGATACCTTGAATTCAACGTCTTTACCTTCTTCAAACTTCTTCAGGTCGACATCCGGCGTGAATACCGGGCGCAATTCCTTTTCTTTCAGGACTTCGTTGACGCCGTTGCGGACAACTTCATCCAGCGCATCGCTCATTGCGTTGCCCTGGTATTTTTTCTTAACCATCGCAAACGGAACCTTTCCCGCTCTGAAACCGGCCATGCTGACCGTCTTGGCAATCTCGTGAAGTTTCTTGTCAACTTCCGCGGTGAAATCCGCAGCGCTGATGGTAACGTTATATTCGCGGCTCAAGCCTTCTGATTTTACTTCTTTAATCTTCATTATATTTATCTCTTCCAAAAAGCCCATTTCGGCAGTACCCGAAATGGTGCGGACGGAGAGACTCGAACTCTCACAGCAAAGCCACCAGATCCTAAGTCTGGCGTGTCTACCAATTTCACCACGCCCGCGGATTACAACAACAAATTTGCCCCGAGTATATACAACATTTTTATATAATCAAGCAAAAAAATTATAAAATCACGCCCTTTTCAAAACGAAAGCCCTTCAGCAGTTCGGCCGTTTCCATCGGCTGTTTGCCTTCCCGTTGCAGCCTTTCGATACAAAGTGCCTTGCCTTCGCATCCGGCTATCGTCAGAGCCTTTTCGCCTTCAATAATTTCTCCCGGTGCGCCCTGTCCGTCGCATATCTGAGCCCGGTAAACCTTAAAACGTTCGCCTTTGTAGGTAAAATATGTCGCAGGGTAGGGGGAAAACGCTCTGATTTTGTCAGCCAGCGCATTCGTGTTTCCGGCAAAATCCAGTCGGCATTCGGCTTTGTCCAGCTTTTCCGCATAAGTTACCAGACTTTCGTCCTGCTTTGTCGGAACAATATTGTCCAGCTGCCGCAAGGTCCTGACCAGCAAATCAGCCCCGACCGCAGACAATTCGTCATGCAAATTGCCTCCCGTCATTTCGGGTGTAATAACAACCTCTTCCTGGCTGAGAATGTCGCCGGCATCAAGCGCCGCCGCCATTTGCATGATGGAAATGCCGCTTTTCTTGTCTCCGGCTTCAATTGCCCGCTGTATCGGTGCCGCCCCGCGCCAGCGCGGCAACAGGGAAGCATGGACGTTAATACATCCTTTGGGAAAAATGTCCAGAACAGTCTGCGGCAAAATTAAACCATACGCGGTGACAATCGCCATATCCGCCCCCAGTGCTTTCAGGCTCAGCTGCTCGTCTTCGTTTCTGAGAGACTTCGGCGTCCTGACTTCAAGGCCTTTTGCTTCTGCTAAAAGGTGTACCGGCGTCTTATTGACCTTCTTGCCGCGACCGCTTTCTTTCGGCGCCCGGGTATAAACAGCGACGATGTTATGCTCTTTCGCCAGTGCTTCCAAAACCGGAACGGCAAAATCCGGCGTTCCCATAAATACAATTTTCATTATTCGGAAAATCCTGCGCGTTTATAGTCAATTTTAATATCCATGCCTTCCGCGTAAGCATTCAATGCGCTTTGAGCCATATCCGAGCCCATTGAAACCGCCGCCCGGGTTTTTACTTCCGCCAGAGCATTTTTGTCCAGCTCGTCGGCATAATTGACCGTTTCATACGGGGTAACGATGACAAAGTTGTTTCCCGGGTGTTCATAAAGTTTGACCGCGCCGTCTTCTGTTACGAACAGGTCGTTTATTTCCTGTGCGCTCAAACCGGCAAATGTTTCATTGCGATTGATTGGTTCGGAACGGAAAACTTCCAAATTCCGTGCTTTCGCCGCATCGGCGAGCTGTTCGCCGTTTTCGGCATCGGCAATGATGTTGTCGGCAGTTTCCTTAGCCAGCGCATCTTTTTCCTGAACCTCCCACATTGCCGTGATTTTGTCTTTGACTTCATCAATCTCGGGCAGATGGGCATCTTTGACTGCGGTAACCCTGATAGCGGCAATACCGTCGTCAAATTCCTCGGCCGAGCTTATCTCGTTCAGCCCGTACGAAAAGACCAGTTCGTTAAAATCAAGCGAAGTTGTCAGAGATTTAAGCTGTGCCGGGGCGTTTTCAACCGGAGCCGTTTCGCTGATACCGGAAATCCGTACCGGTTCAATACCGAACATTTTTCCGGTTTCTGCCAAATCTTTGCCGCCGTTGACGGCATCGTCAATTTCAGCTCTGGCATCACGCAGGGCATCATACAGATTGTCATTGTTCAAAATCTCTTCAATCTGCGGCTTAACTTCTTCAAACGTCATTTTTTTTGCCGGAACAATCTGTTTGACGCTGACAACCTGCCATGTGTCGGCAACCTGCAACAGGCGGGGCTCGTTCAACGGCATTTCAAAAGTGTCGTACGCCAAATCTTCCGCCAGTTCATCCTGAGCAACCAGCCCCAATGTCGGCTCGTCAGCATTTTCCGCCTGCATATCTTTCGCCGCGGCAGCAAAATCTTTGCCGCCTTTTACTTCGTTCAGTGCCTTTTCTGCCTGCGCCTTGTCGGTAAAGACCATCTGCAATACTTCTCTTTTCTCCGGCAGGTCAAATTCCTTCTCGTGCTGCTTGTAATAATCCGCAACCATCTCGTCGCTTGCGGCATATTTCTTCAAAACCGTTTCATTGGGAACAAAAAGAACCTCTGCTTCCCTTGTCTCCGGAATCATAAAATTTTCCGAAAAGTCTTCAAAATACTGTTTGACTTCGTCGTCGCTGATTTTGCGTTCAATTCGAACGTCGGCCGGCGATACCGTAACATATTTAAAGGACTTGCGCTGATTGTCCATTTTGTGGATGGCTCTGCTGAGAGCTTCGGGAACACCAAAACCTTCTACCAGATCGGTAACCAGCATTTTACGTGCCATAAGGCGCTTAACCATGGCTACATATTCGTCTTCGCTCAGGCCGGCGGAAGACAGGTAGCGTTTGAATATCTCAGGGTTAAACTGCCCGTTGGCCGGATTTATAAATTCCGGCTGGCTGAAAATAATCTGCTGAACATAGGCTTTAGGGAAATAAATATCGTTTTCGGCCATGGTCTGGTCAAGAACGCTCTCGTCGACAATCTGTCTCAATACGCCTTCGGTAATGGCGTTGCGCATATCGTCGGTCAGTTCAAAATCGTCGCTGGTCAGATTTTTTAGTGCGTTCAGCTCTTTTTGTAATCTGTAGGAAAATTCGCTTTGCGTCGTTTTTTTGCCGTCAACATCGACCACGGTCTGGTTCTGGCTGGCACTGTCAATATAGCCCGTAACGCCGAAAAGCGAAACAAAACTGACGGCTACCGCTGCGGAAATAATTTTGAAAACCCAACTTTCATGTGCTTTAGCTAATTTACTTATCATTTTTTTCCATCCCAAAAATAACCTGATTGTTACCCATTATAAAAGCCAAAAAAATTTATGCAATTGCAAATATAAATATGTTCAACGTTTTTTTTTACAAAGCGGGAAAGCATTCGCCTTGTTTTGAACCGGCGCTTTTTCATCCGGTCTTTTCCTCTATCCGGTCTTTTCTTTCATTCAGCCTTTTTCTTCATCCGGCGGTTTCCTCCGGGCGGGGGAATTTTTCTGTAAACAACTTTTTTTTTAGCTGGAAAATAAAAAAGCCTGTGCTAAAAAGGAACAAGTTATAATTTATGGAATGAGGATTAAGAACATGGTGAGAAAAACTTTAATTGCCGGCAACTGGAAAATGAACTGTCTTTTGGAAGACGGCGTTGCTTTGGCCAAAGGCGTCGCCCAGGAAGCCAAAAAGGCTGCCCGCAAAGATTGCGAATTCCTGATTTGTCCTCCGTTTACCCTGTTGGCTTCGGCAAAGAAGGCAATTAAAGGGTCCCGGGTTATGCTTGGGGCGCAGGACTGCCATTTTGCGGCGTCTGGAGCGCATACCGGCGACATCAGCCCGGTTATGCTCAAGGACCTCGGATGCCAGTATGTGATTGTCGGGCACTCCGAACGCCGTACCGACCACTATGAAAGCGATGAACTGGTCAGAAAAAAAGCCGAGGCGGCGATTAATGCCGGGCTGAAAGTTATTATCTGTATCGGCGAAACCGAGGCGGAGCGTGATGCTGGTCATGCCATAGATGTCTGCACGTCGCAGATTAACGGTTCCGTTCCGGACGTTTCCACGGCGCAGAATACGGTAATTGCCTATGAGCCGGTTTGGGCGATAGGGACGGGACGTACGCCGACAACCGATGATGTTGAAGAAGTCCATGCCGCGATCCGCAAGGCGGTAAGCAAGAAGCTCGGCCGCGCCAATGCCAACAAAATGCGCATTTTGTACGGCGGCAGCATGAAACCGGCAAATGCCAAAGCGCTTTTGGCTCTTCCCGATGTCGATGGCGGTTTGATTGGCGGAGCCAGCCTCAAGGTGGCGGACTTTATGGCTATTGCCGAAGCAAGCAAACAATAATCAATAAAGGAAATAAAAATGGGATCTGTATTGTTAGTCATTCATTTAATGGTAGCCATCCTGCTGGTTGTGCTGATTTTGATGCAGCGCAATTCCGGCAATGCCCTGAGCGGGCTGGGCGGGGGCAACGGAGCGGACAGCTTTTTGTCTGCACGCGGCAAAGGAAACCTGCTGACCCGTACCACGGCAGTTCTGGCAACCGTATTTTTTATTACTTCGATTTTGCTTTCGCTGTATTATAAAGGCGAAACCAGAAAGCCGGAGTCAATTACCGACGTTGCGCCTCTGGTGCAGACCGAACCGGCGGTTCCGAGCGTTCCTGATGCCGCTGCGCAAAATCAGAGCACAGCTCCGGCAGCCTCTGATACAGCTCAAAATCCGGCACCGGCGCCTGCTTCGGCGGCAGCACCTGAAACTCCGTCCGTTCCGGCAGCGGAATAGCGATATGTCGTCAATAAGGACTGAAAATAAAGGCACCTTTTCAGGGAGGTGCCTTTTTCACTGCAAAATTTAACCAAAAAGGATAGAAAAATGTCTGAATTAAACCCGAAAACCAAATTTATTTTTATCACCGGCGGCGTTGTTTCTTCACTGGGAAAAGGTTTGGCCTCCGCCTCTCTTGCCTCAATTTTGCAATGCCGGGGCTTTAAAGTGCGGTTGAGAAAGCTTGACCCATATCTGAACGTCGACCCAGGTACGATGAGCCCGTTTCAGCACGGTGAAGTTTTCGTAACCGATGACGGAACCGAGGCCGATCTTGACCTGGGGCACTATGAGCGGTTTTCGGGCGTTGCGGCTAAGAAAAGCGATAGCACGACCACCGGTAAAATCTATCAGCGCGTTATAGATAAGGAGCGCCACGGGGATTATCTCGGATCTACCATTCAGGTCATTCCCCATGTAACCAATGAGATTAAAAATTTTATCGTCAGTGATTTGGAAGATGAAGACTTTGTACTGTGCGAAATCGGCGGTACGGTGGGCGATATTGAAGGGCAGCCTTATCTTGAAGCCATCCGCCAGCTGGCGTACGACCTCGGCCGTAATCGTACAATGTTTTTGCATCTGACGCTTTTGCCGTATATTCCGACTGCCGGCGAGCTGAAAACCAAACCGACGCAGCATTCGGTCAAGCAGCTGCAGGAATATGGTATTCAGCCGGATATGCTTTTGTGCCGTTCCCAGATGCCAATCCCAGAAAACGAACGCAAAAAGATTGCGCTGTTTTGCAATATTCGTGAGGAAAACGTTATCCCGGCACTGGACGTCAGCAACATTTATCAGGTGCCGCTGGCTTATTCCAAAGAGGGTATGGATAAAGCCGTATGCCGCTATTTCAATCTGCCGTGCCCCGATGCCGATTTGAGCCGGTGGGAAAAAATCGTTGAAACGCTCAAGGCGCCCGAGGGAGAAGTTAAAATTGCTGTGGTCGGCAAATATGTCAAATTGCTTGAGGCATACAAGTCCTTGGGCGAAGCTCTGACGCACGGCGGCATTGCCAACAAATACAAAGTGCGGATTAAATGGATTGATGCCGAAGACTTGGAACGTGAAGAGCCCTCAGCCCTGCTTTCCGACGTCAGCGGAATTTTGGTCCCCGGCGGGTTTGGTCTGCGCGGGACGGCCGGGAAAATTGCCGCCGTCAAATATGCGCGTGAACATAATATTCCGTTTTTGGGAATTTGTTTTGGAATGCAGATGGCCGTTATTGAAACTATGCGCAATATTCTCGGCGTCAAAAACGCCAATACGACCGAACTGGATGAAAACTGCGAAGCTGTTGTCGGCCTGATGACGGAATGGGATAAAGACGGAGCGAAACAGATACGTCATAAAGACGGAGATTTGGGCGGAACCATGCGTCTGGGCGCGTATGAAGCCGTTTTGAAACCCGGTTCCAAAGCGGCGGCAGTTTATGGCACGGAACACATCTCCGAACGTCATCGTCACCGTTATGAAGTCAATATTAAGTATAAAGAGCAACTGGAGCGGGCCGGTATGGTTATCTCCGGAACCTCGCCGGACGGTAAACTTCCGGAAATTGTCGAGCACCCGGATCATCCGTGGTTTGTTGCCGTACAGTTTCACCCCGAGCTGAAGTCAAAGCCTTTTGCGCCGCATCCGCTGTTCGTGGAATTCGTCCGCGCCGCAATCAGGCAGAGCCGGCTGGTTTGAATGTATTGGGAACTGGTTTGCCAGGGGAAATAAAACAAACTTGAGCAGTAAAATTATTATTAGGATACAGCGAAGCCGCGACATTTTCTGTCGCGGCTTCGTTAAAATTGCCCTGTTCTCAAAGATTAAGCATGTTTCAGTGCGATATCAAGAATATCTTTGGCGTTTCGGGCCTTTTTGATGCAGGTATTGTCAATGCCCTGCCATAAAAACAAATGATGTTTGTTTTCAAGCCAAATCGGGCAGGTAACAATACCGATACTCTCAAACAAATGCCGGGGATTATCGTCAACAAAGAAAACTTCGTCATACCCGGAAGCCACTTGGCGTAAAGCTTCTTCCTTTGTTTGCTTCATTCCGACACAAATAATCTTTTCAAAACAATCGGCGTAATGCTCTTTAATGTTTTGGCGGCGTTGTTCTATATACGCAGGATCGGCAGAGCTGACTATTGCTAAATCAAAACAATGGTTGGACAAGCTAAAGACCAATTCGGGCATTCCTTTTACCGGGAGCAGGTTTTTGAAAGTTTGCGATTGGCTGAAATACTCGCCAAATTCCAGATAAGGCTGGGGATTGTGAAGGAAATCATCAATAATGTCGTCCCAGTCTTTATCACTTAATGACATGTTATAATAACAGGCAAATACAGATCTCATAGCCGGCCACAAATCTAACAGAACGCCGTCAACATCAAAAATAAATAATCGTTTCATACATAAATATTATAAAAATGACACAATAAATATTAAATTTGTCCAAAATTATATAAAATGTAGAAGGAATGTCAAGATATTTTGTCGCCATTAAAAATAGGTTCTTTAAAATAAGGGTTGAAAAAAGCAATTTTATTGCTTACAATTCTCCTTAGTTTATTTTAAGAAAGGGAGAAAATTTTATGGAAGAGAAAAATAATACGAAACAGTGGGTAGTCGCCGCTATAATTTTGGTGGTTGCCGTCTTGCTGTTTATGCTGGCGTTCTCCGGCAAAAAGGAACCGGCTCCGACAGTGACGGCACCTGAAACGAAGGCGGAGGCGACAGCGCCGGCGGCAGAACAGGATAAGCCCTCTGCTGTTGAAAAGGCGGCCGAACAGCGGAAACAGCCGGAAGAAAAGCAGAAGCCTGCGAAAGAAAGCCAGGCTGTATCCGAAGAAGCTTCTGGTGCCGTTGCCGCAGCAGCCGGGAGCGAAACGCCGAAACCTCAGAAAAAAGCGATAAAAGTTGAACCGCAGAATGTGGTGCTGACCTTCACGGCGACTTCGGAAAAAGACTTTAATTACGAAGTGTTTTATACCGTAGAGCGCGAAGTCTGGTTTGATGCCGGGCATATGGTCGAATATCCGGGAAAAGCGGGAACCCACAGATACAGCATAGTTATTCCGTCAGATGAAGTGTACCGCATTCGTTTGGATTTTGCATCCAATCCGGGAACCGTAACCGTCAAAGATATTTATCTGATGGGGGCGCAGCGGGCTGACCTGAATCAGTTTGGCGAATATGAACTGAATCAGATTGACAAGGCTGTTGTCAATGAAGACGGAAGCTTCACCATAATTTCGGCTCAGGATGATCCGTATATGGCATACCGTTCCCCTCTGTTGCCGGAATAGGCAGCGCGGCGGTCTGCCTTCCGGCAGACAGTATGTCGTAAAAGTTGCTGAAATTCAAAAACCGCTTGCCAACAAGCGGTTTTTTGTTGCAAATAATCAGTCGCCGCATTGCATTTGGGAAATGGCTTACTCATAATGCCGATACCTCTGTGCCGCAGCACATATTGCGTCAGCTATGGTTTTATCAGTTCCTGCAATGCCGGGTTGCGGCTTAAATCGCCGAGAACCGCAGCCGCATCGCCGTCCTCTCCGCCGGTATTGAAAATATCCTTTTCCGTTTCGGCAAAGCTCATATATCGGGCGTATGATTGTACAGATGCGACCGAGTCAAAAACCGGAGCATCCGCGCGGGCAAAAATATCGCCCTCAATTTCTTCGATTTTGATTGGCTGCATATTTTCCCCCGGTTCGTTGACGGCTTGCGGAATATCAATCGGAAAATCATTGTTGCGGTATTCCTGATGGTTAAAGCCGCGTTCATGCTCTTCTTCATGCTGCAATAGCTGTTTTTCGCTGTCATTTTCGGCAAAAAACGCCGCCGCTCTGGTATCAAGTTTTATTTCATCTTGGATGTAAACCGATACGTCGTCAATCTTGACGTCTTGCAGTTCGGCCAGCTCATGCCCGTCTTTTGACACGATGATTTTATATGTGCCGTATGGTATGGAATCCAAAATGAAAAATCCGTCCACATCGGCAAACGTCATCCCTTGTTCCTTACCGGCGTAATCAAACGCTGTAACCTGATAGCCGAACATACGGATGTTGTCGTCATTGGCAAGTTTGCCTTCAACCGCACCGCGATGGATGAACGGAATGGCGACGGTTCGTACGGTACCCGGCCGCAGCACCAGCTTTTTCTCTTCGTTTTTAGGCTGCAGGGCAATATCCAGCAGCGTTTCCGTGTCAACATTCAAAATTGTTTTCTCGTATATCTGCAGGTCGGTTAAAACCGCCACGCCGTTTTCGTCGGTATAGACTTCTTTTTCCAGCCCGTTGGCATTCAGCCCGATTCCCTCAAGAGGATTGCCGCTTTCGTCAGCAAGTTTGACATACATCGTGCCCGTATCGCTGAGCTTGGAATTTGCCGAAGTGATAATGCCCATTCTGTCCGGCGTCTTGGCAAAGCTGATGTTATAAGTCAGATATGAACTGATGTTGAAATCGCGGTCAACTTCGAGCGTCGCCGTCAATCCGCCGAACGGGAAGACCTGTCCGCCGGAAAATGAGAAATAGTCCATGTCTTCAATCAGGTTGCGCGTATATTTTCCGGAAAGATATGTATTGCGTCCGGTGCGCCAGTCCAGCCGGGTAGAAAATTCCGTGAACCGGCTTTCCGGCGACGTTTCGTATGTCAGCCATGTCTCCGAAGAGAAATTTCCCCACCATTTGTAGGCGCCGCCGCGTACCGTATTATACGGTTTTTCCGAATGGGCATAATCGTAGTAATTGTCCTCAAGGGTAAGGTTCAGTCCATTTATCAGCTGTTTGGACAATCGCGCCGTCATGTTGTTAAACGATGTCTGATCGCTCTCAAGCGTTCCCTGCCGCCAGCTCAGATAATACGGTACCCGCCAGGGCAGCATGCCCGACAGTCTGGCTTCAAACTGTTCGTCAAGATATTCGTCGCCGTAGAACGAAACCGGCGAGTGGATATTGTTGAACTTGTCATAACCGGCATAAACCGTTCCGATATAAACGTCGCCCTGCCATTCCGCGTGGTGTCCGAATTCCTGCGTATCCAGGTTTTGCTCCAGATTATATTGGATAGAACTTCCCTTAATCGCATACTGGGCGCCAGCCATGCCGAAATGCTGCGTCTCGATGCCCGTATCCGCATCCGGCGTCTGCGTAAAACCGCCCATTAAAGTCAGGTTGTCGGTCGCGCCGTAATAACCGGTAAGGTCAATAATAGGCGTGTCTTTGCCTTCGTATTCAAATGGCTCGTTGTCTTCTATCAGATAGCGGTACGGTTGGTATGCCGCCGCCGTATAGCCGAACTCGCCTTTTTTGACCGGGCTGGTACCGGAATAGTAGCGTTCATACTCGGTGCGTGTTTCGCCGTACGGGCCGTAAAAGACCAGCTTAAACGTATTCAGGCCATACGAAACCGGCATATTCGGAAAGTTGTACTGTCCGTTGACGCCGTTTTGTCTGTAACCGACCAGCTGTTCGTTCCAGTACAGCTCAACCTGCCACCCGTCGAGCAGCGGGCCGGTAATGTCAATCGTCTTGTTGGCGGACATCACCAGATTCTTAAAGCTGCTGACTGCCGCGCCGCGTCCGTAGCTGGCATCGGCAAAGTAAGAAGAACTGAGCCCGCTGATATCGCCGACTTTCAGAGTCTTAAGGTTAAACTTATTTTCGGGTTCGTCCAGAAACGTCCTGCTGCCGGAAATTCTGACCCTCGGGTTGCGGTCGGAATATGAGTCGCCGTAAATATAGGTGTTGACGTCCAGCCCGCCGGCAATCATTGCCAGATTAACCGAATATGCGTCGCTGTTAAAACTCTTTCCCGTATCATTGGAACGTCCCCAGCCTTTGCCCAGCGTAATGTCCACCACCGGTTCGCCAAACCAGCGGTTGTCAAATTCGTAGTTGCTGAAACTGTCCTGTTGGAAATTATAAGAACCCTTGCCGCGTTTTTTCTCGGCTTTCAGCTTTGTCGTTGTCGGAAAGTCCTTTTCCCGGTCGAGCGTCATCTGCATATTGAGCTTATCGATTTTAATCTGCATCTTGAGCAGGCGTATATAAAAGTCTGCGGCAAAAAAGACCGTCCCGTCAATAACCGTCATTTCGTCGGCCGCAAAAGAAGAAATGCTTCTGTATGCCGTTACCGTTCGCTGTGCCATATCAATTATAATGGTAGCGTCTTCGTCGTCAGCCATCTGTGCCGTAATCATGTTGCCGTCGATTTTGTATTTCAGGCCGAGGTACGCCGACATCTGCGGCAAAGAAATGTATTCCTTGCCGTTTTTGGCATATACGTAAGCATAGTCGCTCAGGTTAAACCCTTGAACCACCGGTTCCAAAATCAGCGGTTCATCGCCGTAGTCCGTCAAGTCTTCGGCTCGGGCGGCACTACCGTTTAGGAAGAGGGCGGCCACCAACAGCCAAGCCGGGCTAAAGCTGCAGCGCCTGCCTGAATATTTCTTCTTTCGTCTTAGCATCTTCCAGTTTCAAAATTGCGTTATGGATGTTTGCATTCTTGTCCAGAGGCAGGTTAACGTTAAGCGTATCGGTTGACATATATATCTTGACGCCGTTCATCCGGCCGATATCCTTGTCTTTGCCGTCGGCAACGGCAATATTAAAGCGCGACGACTTGTTGCCCAAGCGTTTGAAAACCAGTTCGAGTTTTCCGTCCGGCAGCAGCTTGTAGCTTGAAAGTTCGGTTTTGCTGTACAGATTGTCGCCTTTGGTAATTGTAACCGGCAGTGTAATTGCAAACAGCGCCTTGAGTTGCATGGAAAGGGTGTTTGACTTTGCGCCTGGCTTGGCCTTCGGCTTCGGGGCGCCGAGCATAACCTCGCTGATTTTAAGGTGTGAAACGAATTCGCCGTCCGGAGCCTGCGCCAGGCTTTTGCGGGCGATATTGATTGTCTGTACTTCATTCGGTTTTAGCGTAAACTGCCGCGGCGACCAGCTGAGATATTTGTCGGCATAAAAGCCTTTTTTGTCTGTGGTTTCTTTCAGCGCGCCGTTTTCGTCCTGTATGAAGTTGACGAAGCTGACCCGGTAAGTCTGCGTTTCGCTGGACGTATTGATAATCCGTACGCTTTGCACACGTTTACTCGAGGCGGCATCAAAGTCGATGCTGTACGGAAAAACGGAAATGTTGGCGTCTGCCGTTCCCGCTGCCGTACAGAGTAGCAGCACCGTGGCACACAGCAGCATCGTGGCATACCGCAGCTTTCCTGCCGTTGCCGATAAATGGTTCAAGAAAATATGCGTATTCATTATATAAAGACCTCTCCTGTTAATAAGAAACCGTAACCGTGTAAGTTCCGCTGTAATCGCCTTCCGGCGCATTTGCAGGTACGTTTAATGTTGCGCCGATGTGCATGTCTGCCATATCTGACGCTAATGTAAATTGTGTTCCCGTACTGGCCGTGAAGTTGTTGACGCTAAGGGAATTTCCGCCGCTGTAAATGAAAACCTCGCTCGGCAGCGATACATAAACGGTTCTCCCCGCCGTGCCGTCAATCGTAAAAATTCCCTGCGAAACGTCCGCGTTGTTCATCAGGTAAATCCCGCCCGTTGCCGACCTTTGCCCGTTGTAAGATAATGTAACGGTTCCGTCAGAGGAAGGGGACATCATTGCTCCGAAATTTATGTCTTGCTTTGCCGAAATGCCGAGTTTTTCAGCAATCGTAACGGAAAAGGTAAGTTGGACGTCATTGGGGGCACACATATATGTGCTTGCAGAAACAGTCATCGTACCGGTATAAGTTCCTGCTTTACAATAACCGTCAATAGTCAGTTCTGCTCCGACATTGATATCCTGCGAACGGTTGCCCAATACACCCAATGGCGCAAGCCAGAAACTGCTCGGATTAAACTGAAGATTATTTAAGGAAAATTCGCAATTCTCGCCGCTTTGTCCGCCGGATATGCCGTTAGGCATCTGGAGTTCATGCGTTACGCCGCAGTTTACATCATACCGGATAATTCCCTGTCGGGCAGAACCCGAACCGCTGCCGCCGTCCCATGTAACGACGCCGTCGGTTCCCAGTCTGGCAACGGTTCTTTCTGCCGTCTGGATAACAGTTCCGAAGTCAGCAGTTTGCGTTACGCTGGCAGAATCTGCATACGTATTTTCGGCTGCAAATATTAAAAAGAAAAGAATTGCCCGATAAAATTTCATATATACCTGCGTATAAAAAACGACCCTTTTTTATACGCAATTTGGCGAGATGTCCGATTGGGCAGAATATTGAAATAAGTCTTTATAAATGTTGATAAATTGAGATAGTCTCTTGCCTAAGAAATATTCATTGCTATTGTTGATTTAAAGGGGTCGTTTAAATTCTACAACGAAAGTATATAATTTAAATAAATCAAAATAATAAGTTATCTGTTTTTTTATACAGCTTTGTTCTAGTAGCTTACGGTTACCTGATAAGTTCCGGTATAGTCGCCTTCATCTTGTCCCTGATTAACCGTCAAATCCGCTCCGACTTTGATTTGTCCGCTGGTTCCGTTCAAAGTCAGTTTGCTGGCCGGCTCGGTAACAAAATTGTCAACTGTCATCGAATCTCCTGTACCAGTTAATTCAACGGAATCCGACACTTGGATTGTCATACTTTGATTTTCGGCTCCTGTTACATTAAACAATCCGGCTTCGCCTTTATTGGTGCTGACCAATATACCATTATCACCGCCATCAACACTGCGTGAACCGTCCGTCGCCGAGATTTTTACTTTCTTTGTACCACTGGTCGGAGCCAGAATGGTGCCGAAATCCAATGCCTGAGCTTCCGTAACGGTTACCGGTGCAACAATCTTCGCACTGATATTTCCTTGGCCGGTAGCTTCGGCAGCCCAAACTTCCGCACAACCTAATGTCAGCACGGAAACTGCTGCCAGTAAATAAATCTTTTTCATATTTCTATCCCCTTAAAAATAGCAATAAATTTTATCAACATCTCAACTTTAAGGTATAAAAAATTAATTTTGAGTTTAAAATCGTCTGCCCATTGTTAAAAAACAACACCAAATTTGTAATTTGCCTTTTCTTTAATACAAGTCAGTTCCTTTCTTTTTCTAAATAAAAATTGCCCGGCTTTATTGAAAGCTGCCGCAGTATTTTACTCCGGACAAAACATATTTGAGATGCTGTCCGGGATGATAAAAAATTGGCTGATAAAAAGTTAATTGATAAAAGGTTAATCGCTAAAAAAAAGCTAATAAGATGTTTGCAGAATATAAACGCCGTTTCTGCTTCCTCCTTGCGTTTCTTTGTCTTTGATGTTCAGTGTTGCTCCGACGTCAACCCTCGCTTCGCCGTTCTGCCTGTCCAGCGCGACGATATTTCCCTTTCCGGCGTCTGTCGTAAATGAATGGATATCAATGCTTTTGTCTTCATTGTTGTAAATGCGCGCATCAGGAATATCCACCGTAACTGCCTGAGCTTTTGGGCCTTTCAGTTTGACAGAACCGGCTGAATAGGAACTGGTTGCCAGTCCGGGGCCGGTTGTCGTACGGTTGCCGTCCTCGTCAACGGTAACTTTTCCCTGATTGTTTTTAACCATCATCCCGAACGTTAAATCATTTGCGGATTCGGCTGATACCGGTGCGACAATCGTTGCACTGACCCGCCCGGTTGCCGTCGTTTCAATCTTGTTGCTCGGCCGCCGCTCCAACTTTTGTGCGGCTTCTGCACTTCCCGCAATTGCCGCGCAAACCGCGCAAAATATCAGTCCGGTTTGCCAAATTCTCGCTTTGCGGCAGCTCTTTTTCATAAAACTTTCCGTCCTTTCCGTATGCGCTATTCGGCACTGGCCGTCTCATATTGCGGCTGCTTGACTGTTGTTTTTATCCGGGTAATCCGCATATTGTCGACCTGCATAACTTCATATACGCAATAATCGTCTTCGGTTTTGTCTCCAGCAACCGGTTCGCGCCCGAGCAGATTAAAGACATAGCCGCCCATGGTGCTCTCTTCATGCTCGTTATCGTCGTAAGGGAGCCCCAGACAGTCATAGGCGTCTTCAACCAGATACAACCCGTCAAATTCGCAGACTGTATCATTGATTTTCTTGACCGGTTCCTCGGTGATGTCATCGTGTTCGTCCCGGATGTCTCCGACCAGTTCTTCCAGAATATCTTCCATCGACAGCAGACCGGCTGTCCCACCGTATTCGTCAACCACAACCGCCAGATGAATGCGTTTTTTCATCATCTCGTGCAGAATTTCCGAAATGGACTTGTTTTCCGGAACAAACAGGATGTTGCGTACGATTTTGCTTAAAATGTCTTTATGCGGCGAATTTTTGCATTCCAGCAAATCGCGGATGTGTATCATGCCGATAATCTGATCCTTATCGCCGTTGCAGAGCGGAAAACGCGTGTGCTTATGCTGCTTGACGAACTCCATGACTTCGTTGTAGCTGCTGTTTTGATAAATACATTTCATTTCCTGCCGAGGAATCATAATCTCATGCGCGGAAATTTCCGAAAAGCAAATAGCGTTCTGGATAATTTCGCTTTCCGTATCGTCAATGACTCCGCCCTTTTGCGAGGCGTCAATAATCAGTTTGATTTCCTCTTCGGAATGTGCGTCTTCGTTTTCGTCCGCCTGTTTGACGCCCATCAGTTTCAAAATCCACATCGTAACGTGGTCAAATACCCAGATAAACGGAGCAAAAATCTTATTAAACGTATACAGCGGCGGCGCAATAATCAGCGCATAGCGTTCAGTATCCTGTATGGCCATGGACTTCGGCACCAGTTCGCCGAAAACAACGTGCAGCAGCGTGATAAAGGTAAAGGCAATACCAAAACTCAAAGAATGGAGCAGGATTTTGTTGTCGGCAAAAAAGCCTGAGAAAAGGTCTTCCAAAAGCCTGGAAACGGCAGGTTCGCCAAGCCAGCCCAAACCGAGGGAAGCGAGTGTAATGCCGAGCTGGATGGCGCTCAGGTAAGTATTCATGTGTTCATTGATTTTCAGGGCGATTTTAGCGCGCTTGCTCCCCGCATGCGCCAGTTCCTCAAGCTTGGTGCGGCGGATTTTTACGATTGCGAATTCTGAAACAACGAAAAAAGCATTGCAAAAAACTAATACTAAAACTAAAAATAAATTAAAAACATACCCGTATACAGGACTCATGGTTATTATTTTTGAACTACCTCAATACATTAAACATATCCCTTATTCTATAATATGTATTTCGGGGTTGTCAACAATTCTTTTCCGTTGGCTGCAATTTTTTTATGCTTTATCAAATATATCCGAAATTATCTTCAGGAAGGTTCAAAACCGGTGCCTGAAATCAGAGGAAGCGGCTTTGTTTCGGCATTTTCAGTTTTGAACAGTCAATTCCCTCAAGTTCAAGCAGTTTGACTTTGTATGCCAGGCCTCCGCCGTATCCGGTCAGGCTGCCGCTGCCGCCGATGACGCGGTGGCAGGGAATAATGATGCCGACGGGATTGGCTCCGACCGCTCCGCCGACTGCTTGCGCCGACATTTTGCCGCATCCCCTGCTGCGGGCAATTGTATCAGCGATTTTACCGTATGTCGTCAGAGTTCCGTATGGAATATCCTGCAAAAGGCGCCAGACCGTCCGTTGGAAATCCGAACCGTATAATTTAAGCGGCGGCAGAAAATCCGGGATATTGCCGCCGAAATAAATGTCCAGCCATTTCGCCGCCTGTTGCAGGCAGGGCAGGGACGAGCCGTCGGTTTCTCTTTCCCCTTTCGGGCAAAGCCCTTTGTTGTCAGCCCGACCCTGCCAGAATTCTGTTCTCGCGTTGGTCAGGAATTCTCCGTCGCTTGTCAGGCGGATATTTCCGAACGGTGATGCATAATTGAATATGTATATCATAATTCCAGCCTTAGACGTTTAAATTGCTCTTTTTTATTATAAAATGAAATTTATAAATGCCAAGCATAAAATATATGTTTGGAAAAGTAAATAAATATCCGGAGCAAAAATTACATTCCGCAGCGCAAAATACGCTATCCGCAACAAAAAATACTTGACTTAGAGCAAACTCTAAATGTTACACTTAAAACAGAATCGCATTTAACCGAGAGAAATAGGGAGACAATCAATGTCAAATGAAAACTTAAACGAGAAAATTTTTTATTACCGCTTTAATAAACTCAATGCCTGGCTTATCTTAAACCTCGCATTGACGATAACGCTGGTCTACTGGGGAGTTCGCTGCCCATGCCTGTTGTTTTGGGGGCAAACGCAGGTTCTTTTGGGCGTCTGTCTGCTTTCCTGGCTCGCCTGGGGCTGGAAATATGTTTTGAAGCATAAGGCCGTTGTCGTTGATGATGAGGGCATAAAAATTGACTATTGCCAAAAGCTGCCGTGGAAAGATATTGCCCGGACGGAAGAAAAGGATGTCCGCTGCTGTTTTCGCAACTGCCGCGTTTTGACGCTTGTCCCGAAAGACGGCATCAGCTACCGGTACAATTTCCTGCAGAAGCATAACGGAGACTTTACGCCGTTTGCCATCCCCCTGTACGGATTGCTGAGTCCGGAAGACGAGAAGGAAATCGCCGAAATCGTAGCCGAAAAGGCAGGAAAAAGGAGATAAAATATGCTGAAAGGGATAATGGGCGTTGCAGTTGCCGTGTTATTTTCGGTTAGTGCCGCGTCTGCTGCTGTAATTGAACAGGGAGGAGAAAATATGTCGCGAACCGAAATCTGCAAACAAAATTACCGCCGGTTGTTTAACGGCGAGGCTTTAACCGATGCCGGAAACGACCCGGAAATGATGAAAATGTTACAGAAATATATTTTCGGCGAAGTGTTTGCCGTAGGCAGTCTGGATATAAAAACCAGGGAAATGCTGACGGTTGTATCCCTGTCGGCTCAACAAGCATTGCCGCAGCTGAAAGCGCATGCCAATGCGGCGCTGAATGTAGGGGTAACGCCGATTGAGTTGAGGGAAACGGTATATCTGTGTGCGCCGTTTGTCGGTTTTCCGAAAACCCTTAACGCGCTCGGAGTAATCAATGAAGTGTTTGCCGAACGCGGAATTAAGCTTCCTCTGGAAAGTCAGGGGAAAACAGCCGAAGAGGAGAGATTTGCAGCGGGCTCTGCCATACAACAGCCGTTATATGGCAACGAGATAAAAGAAGCGCTGGCCGGGCTTCCCGGAAATATGGGCGAAGACGCCGCGCGTTTTCTGACGGAATTTTGTTTTGGCGATATTTATACCCGCGGCGGTCTTGATGTCAAAACCAGAGAGCTTCTGGCGATAGGGATTCTTGTAACGACGGGAAATATGCAGACACTGCAAAGCCATATAGCCGGCAGTATCAGAGCGGGAAATTCGCCGGAAACCGTTACCGCGGCGATTATCCAGTGTATGCCGTATGTCGGCTTTCCGAATGCGCTGAACGCTTTGAAAGTGCTGAAGGATACATTGAAATAAATATGTATTCCGGCCGCCATTTTTTGCCGGTATAGGATATAATACCGCCTGCATATCGGTCTTGAAAGCCTCAGATATTGCAGGCGGTTTGCTTTTTTCATCAGGTTATAATATGTTCAGCGCCGGAGCCATCTGCCGCCGCTTGAATGCCGAACGCGCTACAAGCCGGCGCACCTGTTCGACTGTTGCCGGGGCAAATCCGGCGGCGCAGGCTTCTTCCGGTGTTTTTTGTTCGTCGGTAAGCAGCCGCAGAACAGCGTCCAGAACTGGATACGGCGGCAGCGAGTTTTCATCTTTCTGTCCTTCCGCCAGTTCTGCTGACGGCGCCCGCGTGATGACTTCTTCCGGCAGTGCCCTGCTTTGGGCATTGCGCCATTTTGCCAGTTCAAACACCGTCGTCTTGTAAAGGTTGCCGATAGGCATCAGCCCGCCGCAGGTATCGCCGTACAGCGTGCAGTACCCGGTCAGCGCTTCCGATTTGTTTCCGCAGGCGAGAACCAGCCCGCCGTTTTGGTTGGAAAATGCCATCAGCAGCTGCCCGCGGATACGAGCCTGCAAGTTCTCCGCCGTAATCCCTTTGACGCTTTCACTGAACGCCCGTTGCAGAAAATCTGTTTCTGCCGTTACCAGCGGTTCAATGTCAAGTTCCTGATAGTCAAGCCCGTTAAGCCTGGCAATCTCACGCGCAATTTTAATGCTTAAATCAGATGTATAGCGCGTTTTCATCATAATCGCCTTAACGTTTTTGCCGCCGAGGGCGTCCGCTGCCAGCACAGCCGTCAGTGCCGAGTCCAATCCGCCCGAAAGTCCAAGGATAACCTTGTCAAATCCGTTTGCCGCACAAAAGTCTTTTAAGCCGTTTTGCAAAGTATGCCATGTGTGTTTCATTGTCTTATCTCCCCGAATGAACCCTGATTAAATCCTGTTGCAGGTTAAACAGCCCGGCTTCCAATCCTACGCCGTAAAGGTGCGGGTTGGCAAGCCTTTTATATGCGCTGTCCAACATCTTGAGGTTGTCCTTGCCCCGCTGCTGCAAAACCTGCAGGTCAAGTTCCGGCATATTGACGATTTTGCCTTTTTCCACAACCGGATGCAGCAGGAATTTTGCCTGTTCGCCGCGTTGAAAGGTTGCCCGCGCGCCGTTCTGGCTGCCGAGGGCGTATGAGGTTATATTGCGCGTCAGCTTGCCGTCGCGGATAAGATCCGTATCTTCCGCCCGACAGATAACATCGCCCTCAAATTTGCCGTTGCGGATAATCCGTAACGTATCGGTCATTCCCGGAATGGTCGTTTTTCCCTCGGCGATTTTGATTTTCGGCTGCCCCATGTACGATTTTGTCTTAAAGACGCCGCCCAGCGCCGGGGTATCGTAGGCGGTAACCAGTTTTGTTCCCGCCGCAAAGATGTCGTAAGGCGCTTTTTGTACCATAATGAGGTTTTCAATCAGATATTCGTCAAGGTCGTTGGAAGCCGCCAGCCTGACCTCCGGCATTCCCGCCTCGCATAATAAGCGCCTGGCCTCATTGCCCCAGTAGGCGAGATCGCCGGAGTCAATGCGTATGCCCATGAGCTTAATTCCGGTTTCCTTTGCTGCCCGGATGGCATTTTTAATTCCCTCGCGCGTATCGTATGTGTCAACGAGCAGCGTCGTATTGTGCGGATTGCCGCGCATAAAGGCCTTAAACGCGTCAACTTCCCGCTCATAGCTCATCACAAAGGAGTGTGCCATCGTTCCCGCCGCCCGGATACCGTAGTGCTTTGCCGCTGCTTTGTTGGAAGTTCCCGCCGCACCGCCGATGAACGCCGCCCGCGTTTCCGAAAAGCCGCCGAGCTCGTGTCCGCGCCGCACGCCGAATTCCAACAGCGGGCGTTTTTTGCCGTCAAGGTTTGCGGCGTAAGCCATGCGCGACGCTTTGGTTGCAATCAGGCTCTGAGCGTTAAAGATGTTCAAAAGTGCGGCTTCTGCGAGTTCAACCTGCCAGTTCGGCCCAGATACCGAATAGACCGGTTCGTTCGGGAACACCAGTTCGCCTTCCGGTACTGCACGAATGGTTACTTTTAATTCCTGTCCCTCCAGAAATTGCAGAAATTCATCGTTAAATATCCGGCTGCCGTCTTCGTTACGGTCGTTTTTGAGCGATTCTATGTCTTCTTTGCTGAAACGCCACCTTTCCAGCCATTGCATAAATTCGCCGAGCCCGGCCGCCATCAGGTAGCTGCCGCCGAACGGGCATTTGCGGAAAAAGGCTTCCGAAACCTTGTAATCTTCCGCCTTGCCGTCCAAAAACCATGCCTGCGCCATCGTCAGATGATAAAGGTCGCAAAACAGCGGCGTGCCGGTTTCCAGAATATTGGGTCTGGTTTTCATCGTATATGTATTGTTCATGGCTATTCTCCGAAACTTCTGTTGACTAAATTGTGCTGGATTTTCTTATCTAAAAGGGCGGCGCGAAAAAACTGCGCCGAGGTGATGCTCTTAAGCTTTCCCTGTTCAATAAACGGCAGGTATTTGTCATCGCGCAGGATTTCTCCCGTCTGCCGCTTAACCCCCTGGCACAAGTCTTCAAGAATGACAACGTTCGCGCCGCGTTTTAAAAGGCCGTGCATTGCCTGTAAAACGCAGATGTCGCTTAACACGCCGCAGAGATAGACCTCTTTGTCAGCCCAGTTTGCCGCCAAATCGCGGTAAGCATGGGCTTCGTTCCAGATGTTGGTGGTAGATTTGTACATTTTGGTAACGCCGAGTTCCGGTTTGAACGGTGCCGCCTGTTGCCAGCCCCAGCTTCCGAAAACGCAGTGCAGGGGAAAATTCGCCGCTTCAGACGTTTCGCCGTACGTTTCGGCAAAATGGGTATCGTAAGTGTCTATAATTTTATCAAAACTTGTCGGAAACAGGCTGTCGGCAAACTTTTGCTGCCGTTCAATCAGTTCGGGGGAGTTGATGCTCAACGCCCCGTGCGGATGAACAAAATCGTTCTGAAAATCTATCCGCATCAAAATACGGTTATTCATTTTAAATTTCCTTCAGGCTTATTCGGGTTAGGAACCGTCTGTCTTCTATAAGCCCTTCAGAAGACGCAGGCGCTTATGTAAAATGCGGCAGCCGCAAAGGCTGTTTTTCGGCGCGTTATGAACGGGACAAGGCCGTAAAACGGAACAATGCCGTAAATCTGCCCGCCGTCCGCTGGTTTCGTTATATAATCCCTTTCTTTTTGTTAAAATACTCCTCAATCAGGTGGTGGTTTTCCGGCGCGATAAAGTTTTTCCAGCGCGCATCGCCGAACTTTATCATATCCCGTACCATCGTTCCTGTAACGAACGGAAAATCCGGGTCGGTCCTGTCTTCAAGCTCAATGTTTTGAAAACATTCCCGAAACCAGTGCGCGTCGTAGCTGGAACCGGCATAGTACGCATCCGGCCGCGGCAGGTCTGGAAAACTCTCGGCGATAAAATCAAGAACATACTCGCCCCATTCCGCCGGGTTGTTGATGTCAAACAGCCCGATGATTTTCAGCCGTTCGTATTCCGGACGGGAGCGGTAAATGTTTTGAATCATCTTTTTGCGTGTGGTGTAGTTTAGGGGATTGCGCGCCGTACCCTGTTCCTGAATGGAACCGAGGACGATGGTAACGCGTTCGCATTCCTTAAGCATCCGGTCAACCAGCTTTTGATGACCGATATGGAAGGGCTGCGCCCGCATAATGCTCAAACCGTGTTGGTATTTATATTCAGACATTAAAAAAACTCCTTTACAAGGAGCCGCCAACGAAAATTTAAATAGACTTCGTCTGTCTTAAAATCTCATCAAACCGGCTCAGTTTTTATCCGTTCCCTGCTTATAAGCCCTGCAAGCACCGGGAACAGCTTAAGAATAATGCCAAAGGTGCCGAAGTCAAGCGAAAAATGAAAGTGTCTTGCACAAAAAACATTTCAGAATATTTCGTTTGGAGGTCGTATCGGGTTTTAGGGGAATTTTTAAGACAAATTTAAGTACTGTTACGCTATATAAAATCCGAACTAACGGAACTGGAAACGAATGAACAAGCTTTTACTGCTTTTTGGCAGTGCCATAGGATTTACCGATGCCGCTTTTGCCGGCAGTTTTGAATTTTCCGGCTCGGGAATGGCCGGGGAATATTTCGGCATAATGGAAACGCGCCGCGGCAATAATCTGGACAATATGCCCAATCGAGCGGTTTTTCGTGCCGACGGCAAATTTGAAGGCGCTTACCGCGCAGTTTCAGGCAGCCGTGTCGGTATTCATGCGGATTATACCGTTGTCGACCGCCAACATGACAAAAATTACCCCGACGGGGACTGGCGTTTTTTCCCATATTTGTTGGGCGAGGATGACCGTTTCGGAAAATTGACCGCCGGTTATACCTATAATGCCGCGCTTTTGCTGCATACCGGCGCGCATGATATTACCTGGCTGGGGATACGGGACAGCAATCTGACCTATTTTTTAAGCAGCGCGAATTGGAAAAACGGCCGTAAGCAGGTAAAATTCGCCACGCCGAAATCGACGGCGATAATGGATGACGGCCGGGCATTTAAAATCAGTTATTTTACGCCGGAAATCGGCAATACGACATTCGGTTTCAGCTATACGCCGGACAATGCGTCGCGCCGCGGTATGGTCAGCCGTTACGTTGATTACGAAAAGCCGGAAGACGGCTATACGGCGGGAGCCCGCAGCCGGTGGAAACTCGGCGCCGGGAAATTATACACATCTGTGGCATACGGAATTTTTAACCGCACCGATAATGAATGGACGGCAGGCGCTCGCTGGGAATATGCCGGGTTTGACATCGGCTTTTCCTATAAAAAGGCCTGGGTGGACGGGAATAAAAATCCTGTTGCGACGGCTGCTGCCGGGTTTGGGCTGCCTGCATACTTTGACAACTACCGCGAAGGGCAGGCATGGGACATCAGCCTGGGGTACGATTTCGGCAGATTTAAGACGAATATCGCTTATTTGCATACCGAAGCGGAAAACACGCGCCATCGGGATGACCTTTGGATGCAGTCCAACCGGTTTGCTTATAATGAATATATCGAATTGTATTGGATAAACGGATATCTCAATTCCAAAGGATCCGAGCGCCAAAGTTCCGAAAACAACCGCGGATATGCATTCATAACCGGTGTTGCGCTAAAATATTGACCCCGCTCAGCCGTCTGGGCTAGTTTTTTCTCACGGCGGCTTTAAAACCGTCGTCTGTATTGGCAAAATCAAGGCTGCAGCCATAAAGTCCTGCAATGCGTTTGACAATCGCCAGCCCGAGGCCGCTGCCGGTTTCTTTTTGCCCGGCCGGTCGGAAAAAGCGTTCGCTCAGTCGCGCCAGTACCGCCTCGTCGACGATGGTTCCGGAGTTGACGACCGCAATCTCTTCATTGTCAACCGTTGCGGTAATCTTTGCTCCGTTAGGGCTGTATTTGACGGCATTGTCGAGCAGGTTGCGCAGCAGCAAAGCGGCAAGAACGTGGTTTCCTCGCACAATCGGTGAAGTTGCGCCGATATAAGACGATAAGGTTATGTTTTTCTTCTTTGCCGCTTCGGCATAATTGTCGAACAAAGCGGCGCTGATATCTTTCCAGTCCAAAAGCTCTGTATTGTCATAATGCCCGTTGTCGGCTTCCAGACGCGACAGGGCAAGCAACTGCTCGACCAGATGTTCCGCCCGTTCAATCCCCAGTGAAAGTTTGGCTAGAGCCTGCGTCCGCATCTGGCTGTCGTCGCCGGACATTTCGGCTATTTCAAGCTGGATTTTGAGCGCAGTCAGCGGTGTGCGCAGTTCGTGTGCTGAATCTGAGATAAAACTGCGTTCCCGTGCCAGCAGAGCCTCTATTTTGGCAAACATCCGGTTCATCGCCTTCAGCAGCGGTTTGATTTCCGTTGGCGCTTTTTCTGCGTTGAGCGGGGAGAAATCGTCCGCCGGGCGGCTTTCAATTTCGCTGGCCAGTTTTTTTAACGGGCGGAATTCAATGAAAGTCAATCCGGAAATTGCCAACAGCAGAACGATAAAGCCGGCCAGCCAGGGCAGCATAAATTCTTCAAGAATATCCATTGCCAGATCTTCACGGTATTCCAGCTCCTGACCGACAGCAATGATAAATTTTCCGTCTGCCGATTTCAGGCGCACCATGCGCCATTTGTCCCGGTCTTCGCCTATCCGTTCGTTGGCAAAGCTTCCGGCTGCTTCCGCCGCGGTAAAATATTTGCCGTTTTCGTTGTCGTGAAAAATCATTTCGCCCTGCGGCGAGAAAATGGCAAAACCGACCGCATCGTCATCATCATCGGCGTTTTCAATGCCTTTTATCAGCTTATCCGTCGCTTTCTGCGTTTTCAGCGAAACTCCGCTCCAGTCCGCTGCTGCCAGCTGTCGTCCCAACGCCATTTGATAAGTGTCGAAAAATTCATCAATGCTTTCCCGGGTTTCTTTATAGGAGATATAGCCGGCAATTCCCCATACAACGCCCGAAACCAATGCAAAAAAAATCATCAGCCGGAAACTGAGGCTGAATTTCATTGCCTCGCCGTTGAACTTTTGCCAAAACGCCGCAGCTTCTTTTTTCATCCGAAATGCTGCGGCGGCAAACTTGCCCTTCCGTTGGCCGGCAGAAGCGGATGTCTTTGCTTTTTTTGCTCTTTTATCGATTGTATCTGTTCGGGCCATTTTGTTTACTCCGGCGGAAAAGGTTAGTCTTCCAGCGTATATCCGATTTTGTTGATGGTTTTGACAATGTCTTTGCCGAGTTTTTTCCGCAGATGGTGAATGTGCACTTCTACGGCATTGCTGGCAACGTCTTCATCCCATGAATAGAGTTTGTTTTCAATGGCTTCTTTGGACAAGACTTTGTTTTTGTTTAACAACAGAAGTTCCAAAAGCGCCGTTTCCCGCGGCGAGAGGATTACCTTTTCGCCGTTCAGGAGAACGCCTTTGGTTTCGGGGTTGAACGTAATGTCGCGGAAGCGGATAAGCGGTTTCGCCACGCCGCACCGCCGTCGGATAAGGGCGTTCAGCCGCGCTTGTACTTCTTTAAGGGCAAAAGGCTTGCCGAGATAATCGTCTGCGCCGCTGTTCAGTCCTTTAATCCGTTCATCCACGTCGCCGCGGGCAGTTAAAATCAGAACCGGCGTATCAAGTCCGGCATCCCGCCAGGCGCGCAGGATGGAAAGGCCGTCAATGCCCGGAAGTCCCAAATCAAGCACTACTGCATCATACGGCGTTTGCAACAGGGCTTCTTTTCCGTCCGTGCCGTCGTCAAACCAGTCGACGGTAAAGCCGAGCTTGGAAAGCCCGACTTTTATCCCGTCGCCGATAAGGCTGTCGTCTTCAATCAGAAGAATACGCATATCAGGCCGTTTCAGTTAATTATTTCAAAATGATAACGTCAACATCGACTTCCGGCGTTCCCAGCAGCTCTTTGTCGATTTCACCGCGGATTTCAACCGTATTTTCCGGTTTGACAACCTGTCCTCTCCAATCTTCATCATCAATTTCGACGACGATGGAACCGGTTTTGTCGCTGAACTGATATTTTTCGTTACCGAGGTTTTTCTCAATCTTTCCTACCAGAACAACCGGCGTGTCGTCATTCATTTTCAGCGCTTCGGCAACCGTCGAGGAAGAAATTGTCGGTCCCTGAAAACCGCCGCCAAATCCCTGTGCATTGGCCTGCGAAGCCACGGCAAAAGTCAAAACCATCGCGGAAACAGCTAAAATCTTATTCATCGTTTTTCTCCTAATTAAAAGTTGTTAAATAAAGGTTGTTTATCAGAACATCTTTTATTCTGCATTCTAATCTTAAGAAACGCTTAAGGCAAAATAATTTTTTTTATTTTTTTTGCTTTTAAATAAAAAATATATATTTCAATAGGTTAATGTGAGATAAAATGCAAGGGGAGATATCATGGAACGTTTTAGGGCAGTCAGAGATAGCCTCTTTGTCAGTCCGAGATAGTTTTTTCGGTTAGTCAGAGGCCGTTTCTTCGGTCAGTCAGAGGCCGTTTCTTCGGTCAGTCGGCGGCACTTTCTTCCAGCGAACGCACCACCCGCTGCGGAAACGGGATATTAATCCCTTCTTTTCGGAATTCATTGATAATCTTTTCGCGTATACGGAAAGATATGCCGCTGCTGTTGGCTATGTTTGCCGTGTAGCAGTTAAGCTGGAAGTTCAGACTGCTGTCGCCAAAGTCGAGAAAAGACAGCGCCGGAGCAGGATTGCTCAAAACCTCTTCGTCTTCTCCGGCGATTCGGAGCAGGATTTTCTTAACCTTATCGATATCGCTGTCATAGTCCACCCCGACATTGATGTCCACTCGTGCCATTCTGTTGTCGTAGGTCTTGTTAACAACACTGCCGGCGATAATGGCAGAGTTTGGGATGATAACGTTGGATTTGTTGCCCGTTTCCAGAGTCGTCGAGCGCATGCTGATTTGTTTGACCACGCCTTCATAACCGTTGATGACGACCAAATCGCCGAGCTTTATCGGTCGTTCAAACAAAATGGTAATGCCGGCAACCAGATTGCTGACGACGTTTTGCAGACCTAAACCGGCGCCGAAAGACAGCGCTCCGGCCATCAATGCCAGGCTTTTGAAGCTTCCGCCTGCAACGGCAATGCCGAGGATGACGGAAAGGATAAATCCGAAAAAGCCGATTCCCGAAATAATGGAACTTTTCATCCCCTCGTCAAAGTCCAGCCGGCTTAAGCTGCCGTCCTGCAAGCTGCTCTTCAGCATTTTGACCAACAGCATTGCCACCCAGAAACTGACCAGCCCGAGAATAATTGATGTAATGGATACATGAACTTCGCCGATGTTGAAACCGGTAAGGAAACCTTTGGTCCGCGCCACCAGAATATCGACCGATACGCCCCATACCGCCAGCAGCACCAAGGCCCCGAACAGATACAATACTGGCGTCAGGATAATGCCGAACCATACTTCGCTTTTGACCAGCGTCCGGGGACTGATGCGAAAGGTCGTAATCCAAAACCGCCGCCGCACAATCAGATGGTAAAACATTTTGAGCAGATTATGGAGAATATATAAAATACAGATGACGGCAACAGATACGATAAAACGGTTGATAAGGTATTCGGACAGGCTGATGTAGCCGAACAGGGAGAATGTAAAACTGCCAATCATAAAAAACGTAATCAGCAGAGCGGTTTGTGCCGAAGCCGAAAGTTTTTGGATATTGCCGCTTTTAACGTCTTCGTCCGATAAATCCTTAACATCGTACATGACGCGCAGCGCCGCCCAGATGACGGCAAATGCTTTTATGCCGTTGGCGAAAATCTGCATGGAATAGACGATTTCCGGTTCGTGCGACATTTCCGTCGCCAGCTTCTGAAAAAAGGAAACCGCCGTAATCGCCGCCGCTGCCGTAATCAGGGCATTGGAAGCTCTGCGTACTTTTCGCGCTTCAATGTTAAAAATCCGCCAGTCGGGATTATTGGGGGCAAACGCAGCCAGGATTGCTGCGCGCAGAATCAGAAAATAAAGCAGGTATATTGCGGCATTGCGCAAAAGTGCGGCAAATTCGCTTCCTTTCATCAGGTCAAACCCGTTAATCCAAACCCACAGTGCCGCGATAATTGCCGCCGGAATAGCGCCCAGCGCCACGAAAATCCATGCCGCTGCTTTCAGGCGTTGGATATAGGTCGGAGTGCATATCTCCAAATTGTAACCGTAATGCTTTTTGATGTATCCTCTGATGACGACTGCCAAAATTAATGCCGCGCCCAGCATCAGGGTGAGGATAATAAGGCTCTTGGCCGCGTTTTGCTGTTGTTCGGGTTTAAGCTGGCGGTACCAGTTGAATGGCGAAACCAGAATTTCTTTTAAAAAGCTGCCGAAGCTGAGCAGTGACTGCCAAAATTGTTCGGGTTGAAAAATAGAGCTTTGTTTGGCCAGAACGCTGGTCAGCAGTTCTTTGTTGCGCGCTTTGAAGATAAGGGCGTTGATTTCGTCGATTTTAGCAAGAGCCAGCGCTTCCTGTGCCAGCAGGGATTTATATTTAGCCGCGCTGTCTTCAAGCGTTTTTCTTTCTTTGGCAACTTCCGGTACGTCTTTGCCGTTTTCGTCGGCCAATCCGTTAAGCGCGCTGATTTTTTGCGTCATGCTCTGCAGTGTGGCCGTATCCTGTTTTTGTTCGTTAAGAATTTGGTTTTGCAGGGAATTGAGCGTCGCAATATAGTCGTCGCTCTCTTCGCGGGAGACGGAACCCCCGTTTATTTTTTTTGTAATGCCGTCCAGTGTCTTATTGATGTCGGAAAAATTAAGCTGGATTTCGGCTGTGTCTTTTTCCGGCTCGGCGGCAAAACAGGAAGCTCCGGCCAGAAACAGAAGTACGGCAATGGTTGTAAACAGTTTTTTTGCTGCAGGCATGTAAACCTCGTGTTTAATTTTTACGTTAGGCGGCTTAGATATTTTTTTGTAAGGCCGGCAGTATCGGCGGCAGATTTTATCTCCGGTCGTTGTGTATGCGCGGCCGCGTTCTGTGTTTCGCCTTCAATATAATGCATAAAGAGCTCCTTGCAAGGAAACGTCGGAAATATTTGAGTTTGCTCTTGCATATTCTTTCAGGGCGGTTAAGTTAAAACAAACCCCAAAGGAGGATGTGATGATAAAAGCAAAATATATATATGCCGCCTGTTTTTGCCTGATGGCCGCAAATGTATGCGCGGGAAATAAAACCTGTGCGCAGAAAAAGGCAGAAATCGAAAGCCGGATAGCCATAGCCGAAAATTACGGGCGGACCATGAAAGTTCATGGATTGAAAAAGGCGTTGTCCAAACTGGAAAAGAATTGCACTGACGAAGAATTGTTGCAAAAGCATCAGAACAAAATAAAAGATAAGGAAAACGATGTAAGAAAAGCGGAAGCAGAGCTGGCGGAGGCCAAAGCTTCCGGCAAAGAGCATAAGATTGTCAAAAAGCAAAACAAGCTTGCCGAACAAAAACGCGAATTGGAAAAAGCCGTTTCGGGAAATTAAGCTATCGCACTGCTGACTGTTCTGTTTTTAAGTTTCGTAGGGGGATTGTCTTCTTAACCGCGACAAGATAAATTATTGTTTTTATTTTTCAAAAATCAGGGGCGTGTTTTCTGTGAAACTGACCGGCTGCGTAAAACTTATAAAAAAAATTGTATTTGAAAATAAGTGAATATATAATCCTTTATGTAACTAAATTATCTATAGGTGAAAAATGAAAAAAATTTTAGCAATAGCTTTTGTTGCTCTTTTGGGAGCATGCACAAACGCCGGTCCGTTTGTAACCAATATTTCTGCCGACGGCAATAACGGTTTGGTCATTGAGAAATGTCAGGTACATATGAACGCGTTTATGGGAACGGTATCGAACGATAACTGTACGACAACGGCGATTAAAGTAAGGTAAGGCTTTTTCTTCCCGCAGATGCGGTGGAGGCCTTTTTCGAAAGCCGCTGTCGTCAAAAGATAACAGCGGCTTTTTGAAACAGGAAAAGCGGCCGTCAGAATAAAAGATTAGTCCGATAAAAATGATATCTTAATACCAACGTCCGCTTTCTTCAATCATCGCAAAATTAAATATTTCATTTTTGCTGTAAATGTTTTTGTAACCGGTAATTCACGAGCGCCCGAACCATTAGTAATGAGGACGGTTTTCCTGATGTCCTGCCGGTTGTCCGGGATTATGCCGGTAAGAAGGATGCTCCGTATTCGTAACATTTGCATCATGAGAGTTTTCTGTAACGGCCTCCTTGGCTTTTGCTGCGCCTTCTTTTGTTTTCTCCCAAGCATTGCCGCTGACATCCTTAGTTTTGTCCCAGGCTTTTTTAGAGCCTTCCTTTGTAGCTTCCCAGGCATCGCCGGACTTCTCCGCTATGGCATCGCCGGCTTTGGCCGTTCCTTCTTTAGTGGCATCCCAAGCGTTGCCGCTGACTTCTTTAGTCTTGTCCCAGGCTTTTTCAGAGCCTTCCTTTGTGGCATCCCAGGCATCGCCGGACTTCTCCGCTATGGCATCGCCGGCTTTGGCCGTTCCTTCTTTAGTGGCATCCCAAGCGTTGCCGCTGACTTCCTTGGTCTTGTCCCAGGCCTTTGCTGTTCCTTCTTTTGTAGCTTCCCAAGCTTTGCTGGTCGTTTCTTTGGTCGCTTCCCAGGCGTTGGCGCTGGCCTCTTTGGTCTTTTCCCAGAGGCTGTCGGTATCGTTGGTTGTATTTTCTGACATTTTAAATTCTCCTTGCTGTATAAACGTATGATTAATGGTGGTAGTATTTTGATGAGCCGAAAGCAAAGCGGCTGAATCGTCCGCCGTTTTCGCATTGAGTTCTGTTCCCGCTAGACAGACGGAGGCAGCCAATGCAAAAGAGGAAATATATTTCCGCGTAGGTTTCATCAGATTATCTCCTAAATAATTGTTGCACGGAAAAAATAAGCGTCGTAACCGGCTTTTTCAAATAATACTTGTGGCGAGAAAACAGGAAAAATATCTTAAAGCTTGGAAAAAATGTCGGGGTAAAACTTTTAGCCAGAAAAAAAAGACATTTCAGGCAATTGCAACTTTTAAGGAAGCAATTATTTAAAAGCCGTATTAGATAAAGCCGTAAAAATCAAAAGGGGGAGAAGCAGATGGTCAGTGAAAATAATAAAATAGGCCTGGTTCCGGCCATATTGATGGTTGCCGGCAATATGATGGGGTCGGGTGTCTTTATGCTTCCGGCAAACCTTGCGGGAATTGGCAGCATTGCTATCATCGGGTGGCTGGTTACCGTTGTCGGGGCGATAGCCCTTGGGCTGGTTTTTGCCAAATTGACAGAGATCAGTACGGCAGCCGGAGGGCCGTATGCTTATGCCCGTAAGGCGTTTGGCGACTATATGGGGTACCAGACAAACCTTGTTTATTGGCTGGCCAATGTTATCGGCAATGTAGGGCTGGCAGTTGCCGGGCTGGGATATTTGACGCCGTTTTTTCCGGCATTGCGGGATCCGCTGGTGATGGCTCTGGCACAGATTGCGGTTATTTGGTTTTTTACTTATGCCAATATCCTCGGGCCGAAAATTGTCGGCAGGATGCAGGGTGTTACGACGACCATCGCTTTATTTCCGATAATCGGCGTTGCCTTGCTGGGGTGGTTTTGGTTTAATCCGGAAACATATATGCAGGGATGGAATGTATCCGGCGAGAGCAGCCTTTCCGCTATCGGTATGACGTTGAATTTCACGCTCTGGGCATTTATCGGTGTAGAAAGCGCTTCGGTATCCACCGCTGTCGTCAAAAATCCAACCCGCAATGTTCCGATAGCGACGGTTGTAGGGGTTCTGCTTGCTGCCGTATGTTATGTTCTGAGTTCTTCGGCAATTATGGGGATTATTCCCAATAAGGAACTGATAGTATCGTCAGCGCCGTTTTCACAGGCCGTGAGCATCGCGCTGGGACCGGTGGCAGGAAAAGTCGTCGCAGTGTGCGCGGCCATCGGGTGCCTGGGATCTTTGGCAGGTTGGACGTTATTGGTCGGACAAACGGCGCAGGCCGCTGCCAAAGACGGATTGTTCGCCAATATTTTTGCGCGGGTCAACCGCCGCGGCGTTCCTTCGGCCGGCTTGGCGATTGTTGCGGCAATAATGACGCTGCAGGTTTTGGCAACCATGTCGCCGACGGCATCCGAACAGTTCGGTAAGATTGCTTCAATTGCGGTTATTATGACATTGCTGCCGTATATTTATTCTTCCGTGGCGATAAAAATTCTCGGTCGTGAAAAGATGAGCGACAGGGAAGGGCTGTTTTATACAATCGTCGGACTGATTGCTGCCGTTTACAGCCTTGCTGCCATGATAGGTTCCAACAGTGAGCAGACGCGGTGGGCGCTGATATTTGTCATCTCGACGATTATTTTTTACGAATTGTCGGTTAACCGGAAAATTGAGATTAAGGAGAAACATTTGAAGCCGGGCGGCTGCTGCGTGCCGCGTTGGGTTCGCTATATGACGCTGGCCATAACCATTCTGGCACTTATTGCCATGTTCTGGGTTTCGGTTGGCGACTACAGTTCCCAAAAACTCAACGAATACATTAACGAACCGGATTCTCCGTCAGTATCGGTGCAGGCACCGGCGGATTGAAATGCCAAATGGCCTGACGCACAGGTTGGGTCGGTTTCTTTCTAGGTCCACAACCCAGGTGCATAGGTAGAGCCGGTCTCTTTCCATGTCCACAACCCAGATACATAGGTTGGATCGGTTTCTTCTCAAATCACAATCAAAAGGAGACAGTGTAGATGAAAGAATGTACGAAAAATCAGGAAAATAGCCCTCTGGGCATAAAAATACTGCTTGTGTATAACGGTATCAACGACAATACGGCAGCAGCCAGAGCCGTACGCGGGCTGAAATGCGGGCTGGAGGCACAGGATGTAAGCGTTATCGTGTCTGAAAGCGAAGAAGATGCCAAGGCAGTATTGGTATCAGACCCGACGGTTCAATGTATTTTGCTCAAACTGAACAATCAGGATGACAAAGATTATCTGAAAATCGTCGATTTACTGCACGTTTTGCGCGAACATAACCGTGATGTGCCGGTATTTCTGCTTGCCGGTCGTACTGCCGCCTCAAAAGTGTCCACGGAAATTCTCGAGAATGTCAGCGACTTTATTTGGATACTGGAAGATACATCGGATTTTATCGCCGGGCGGGTATTGGCAGCGGTGGAGCGTTACCGGCAGTTTATTCTGCCGCCGATGTTTAAGGCGCTGGCAAAGTTTTCCAAAGTGCACGAATATTCGTGGCATACGCCGGGGCATACCGGAGGAACCGGTTTTCTCCGTTCTCCGGCCGGCCGGGCTTTTTTCAACTTTTTTCGGGAACCGGTATTCCGTTCCGATTTGTCCATATCCGTTGGTGAACTGGGCTCGCTCTTAGACCATTCCGGACCGATAGGGGAGAGCGAAAAATATGCCGCAAAAGTATTTGGTGCGGACCGGACATATCATGTAACCAACGGTTCGTCCACATCCAACAGGGTTATCCTGATGGCCAGCGTTACCCGCAATCAGATTGCGCTTTGCGACCGTAATTGTCATAAGTCGGTTGAGCACGCTATCACCATGTCTGGCGCGATACCGGTGTATATGGTGCCGACCCGCAACCGGTACGGCATTATCGGGCCGATTACGCCTGACCGCCTGGAACCTGAAGCCGTAAAAGAGAGCATTGCTGAAAATCCGCTCGTTAAAGACGGGATTGATACCAAGCCGGTGCATGCGATTATCACCAACTCAACGTATGACGGCTTGTGTTATAATGTCAACCGGGTCAAGGAGCTGTTGGGAAAAAGTGTCGACCGGCTGCATTTTGACGAAGCCTGGTACGGATATGCGCGTTTTAATCCGATGTACAAGGGGCGTTTTGCGATGTGTTGCGATCCGAAAGACGACGACCGCAAAGGGCCTACCATGTTTGCAACGCAGTCGACGCATAAGCTGCTCGCAGCTTTTTCCCAGGCATCGATGATACACGTTCGTGACGGGCGCAACCCGATTGACCACCAACGCTTTAACGAAGCGTTTATGATGCATGCGTCAACCTCGCCGTTTTATCCGATTATTGCCTCCAATGACATCAGTGCTGCCATGATGGACGGACCGGGCGGCAAGACACTGACCGATGCGTCCATTCGCGAAGCGGTTTCGTTCCGCAAAACGATGGCGCGGCTGTATGCTGAATTTACCGCTGCCGGAAAAGACTGGTTTTTCAATGTCTGGCAGCCGGATTTTGTCAAAGATGCAGAAAGCAGAAAAAAAGTTCCGCTGTATGAGGCGTCCGAGGAACAGTTGGCCTCGGATCCCGGATGCTGGCTGCTTAATCCCGATGAAGAATGGCATGGTTTCGGCAACGTAGAACAGGGTTATTGCATGCTGGATCCGATTAAGGTGTCGATTGTAACGCCGGGTGTCAAATCGGATGCGGAATTAGGGGATTGGGGTATTCCCGCCGCTGTCGTCAGCGCATATCTGGACAATAAAGGGATTGTGGTGGAAAAAACGACCGATTTTACAATTCTTTTTCTGTTTTCTCTTGGCGTAACCAATGGCAAATGGGGAACGCTGCTTAATACGTTGTTTGAGTTTAAACGCGATTATGACAATAACGAGCCGTTGGAGCGCGTTCTGCCGAAACTGGTCAGAGAAACGGAACACGCGTATCATGGCATGGGGCTGAAAGACCTCTGTACCAAAATGTTTACGGCGATGAAAAAGCTCGGAACGACTAAAGCGCTGTCCGCCGGATTCTCTGTTTTGCCGCACCCTGACATGACGCCGGTGGAAGCTTATGAAAATCTGGTTCATAACAATGTTGAAGCCGTAAGCATTGACGATATGGCAACGCGGACGGTCGCAACCGGTGTTGTTCCTTATCCGCCGGGAATTCCGCTTTTGATGCCGGGTGAAAATGCCGGCGCAGCCGACGGGCCGATACTTGGTTATTTGAAGGCGCTTCAGGCCTTTGACAGGGATTTCCCCGGCTTTGGCCACGACACCCATGGTGTGGAAATCCGCGACGGAATGTATTATGTCTTATGCATAAAAAAGGCGTAATTCCGAGCTGTCCTCAGTAAATAGCTTGAATGAAACCCCGGCTGTCGTTTAGCCGGGGCTTTCTCATAGAAGCCGAACATCCTCGCCGCAATCCGGCCAAACCGGCGGCAGGGAAACCGTTTCTTCCTATTGTTCGTCAGTTGCCCCTTTGCCGATAAACCGGTTATTTCCTTTACGGCGGGAGCGGCGGACTGTCCTGTCAGACAATAAACAGCTTGACATTTTCGGTAAAACACCGTATAAAAACGGAAGTTTTTTTGATTATTTTGTCTAACTAAAAGTTATGTCGTATGAAAAAGTTTAATTATTTTTTTGCAGCTGGTTTTTTATTGTTTGTATCATGTGTCGCCAAAGACAAACTTCCTGAAAATCCGAAAGACAAACAGGAATATCGGGACAGTCAGGGAAATTCATGGATATGGAATGCAATGCTGATGCGCTGGGCGCTGACGCCTTCCGGCGGAGGTTCTCCCTCGTATTTTTATTATCCCGGGAACGGTTCCTGGACAAATTCCGGAGGGGTAAAAGTTGATCCTCCCGCGGGAGTCCGCAACGTATCCTATGGCTCTGCAAAACCGAATTCTGTCGGTTCCAAGGCTCCAGCTTCGGGCAGTAAGTCAACATCGGGAAAGGGCTTTGGCAGCAGTTTCAGCAGTAAACCTATTGGCGCATGATTAATTTTGTCGGATATGGAAAGAATTAGTTGTACGCCTCGTGAGAATTACCGGGAAATTGTGGAAAAGCAGGGGTTCGGGTTTCACGAGTCCTATTGGATGGAAGATGCCTGCTATTGTTTTACGTCAGCTGAAATTGAAGCGCTTGAAAAAGCGACGGCTGAATGTTACGAAATGTATTGCAAGGCTGTGGAAGCCTGTCTGTATGACAACCGCCGGCTTGATGCGCTTTGCATTCCCGCCGCGGTTCGCGAGGCGATAGTCCGCAGCTGGGAAGAGGATGATTATTCCCTGTACGGGCGCTTTGACTTTGCATTTGTCAATGGCGTGCCGAAATTGCTGGAATTTAACGCCGATACGCCGACTTCTCTGGTAGAGGCCGCCGTCATCCAGTGGTTATGGAAAGAGGATGTTTTTCCGTCGCACGACCAGTTCAATTCCATTCATGAAAAAATGGTGGAATCCTGGAAATATATCCACGAACGATATCAATGCGGCCGGTATTACTTTGCATCAATTTCCGATTGTCTGGAAGACAATGCCACTCTGGGCTATATCATTTCAACGGCCTTTGAGGCGGGGCTTGTTCCTTACGAACTGGATATTCGCAGCATAAGGCATGAAAACGGCTCATTGTTTGCGCCCGACGGTATGCCGATAGACTGTATGTTCAAGCTTTATCCGTGGGAGTTTATGTTTGCAGAGGATTTGACCGGTTGTATGACGGAGATGTGCTGGATAGAACCGCTGTGGAAAGCTTTGATGTCTGACAAGGCCATGCTTCCGGTGCTTTACGAAATGTTCCCCCGGTCTCCCTATATCCTGCCGGCCTATGCCGAACCCGGAAAATTGGGAGCTTATTGTAAAAAGCCGGTATTCTCCCGCGAAGGCGCCAATGTTGAGCTGGTAAAAAACGGTACGATACTGGAAAGCTCTTCCGGCGGGTACGGCAAAGAAGGATACATATATCAGCAGCTTGTTGACATCCCCTGTTTTGATGGCAGATATCCGGTGCTGGGAAGCTGGGTTATCGGCGGTGAGGCGGCCGGAATGGGAATTCGGGAAAACACGTCCAGAATTACCGATGACATGAGCCATTTTGTGCCGCATATTATTGTCTGATTTGTACCGCAAATCATCGTCCGATGATGAAACAAAGACAGTCCGCTCCTTACGGAACGGGCTGTTTTTTTGTATCTGTCAGACTGTTTTTTTGTATTTATGCGGAAAATAAGGCTATCGGGCTTTTATTCCGGGGATTTACGATTATATGTGAGCTTAAAGTGCGATTACGGAAAATGCCGTCATCTGAAAAATGCGGCTGCTTTGTCGTAAAATTGGGGAGATAACCGTTATGAACAAACATTTGCGAAAGTTTTTGCTGCTTTTGCCGTGCCTGCTGTTGCATCCGGAAGGTTCCCGGGCGATAACCGTCGATATTCCTGCCGGAGAAGTTGTCAGCGGTGGCGACGTTCATTCGGTTGTAACCCAGCGCGTTTATGGCGAGGCTGATAATTTTACCGTTTCGGGAAAGCAGCAGGTTATGTCCGGAGGCGTAACCCGTAACAGCAATATTTATCCGTATGGGCAGCAGGATGTATTGCAGAACGGCATATCATACGGTACTGTTGTGCAGCAATATGCCGTGCAGAATGTCGACGGCCGGGCATATTCTTCCAGTGTCGGTTCGTATGGAACCATAGACGTCAATGCCGGCGGTTATGCTGAAGATACGTCTGTAGACGGCGGCAGCTTTTTTGTTTCATCGGGAGGCACGGCGGAGGGGACGGTTATCGCTTCAGGACACGAATATATATCAGGAACGGACAATAATGCGAAAGTTTCCGGCGGACTTGCTTCGGATACTAAAATCCATGGCGGCATACAGACTGTATTCTCAGGCGGAATTTCGCGGAATACGGAGGCCGACGGCGGATTAATCGTATTGCATTCGGGCGGAATTATGTCCGGAATTACAAAAATAACCGATGGCATTCTAAATGTCGCCGGAACAAACAATATTTCAGATTTAGAGTTGAAAAATGCCCTGGTAACCATAATAAAGGAACCGGGCTTTTCACAGCTGCAGATAGACAAGCTCGACGGCAGCGGCATTTTCAGTATCAGCAGCAATTTGGCGCAAAGTGAAGCCGATCACTTGGATATCGGGGGCGGCAACGGAAATTTCGGGCTGATTGTGCACGATTACAGTGCTGACGGAAATCTGCCTGCAGAATTTAAGCTCATAGACGAAACGTCGTCGGCAGCGGATAACTTTTACTTGGTTGGCAACGCCGTTGATGTTGGTGCTTTCAGATATAATCTGCAGCATGACGGCGATGACTGGGTACTGCATCGGACGCAGGAACATACAGACAGTTCGCTGATTGCCAAAAATACGTACAGTTCGCTGGCCTCGTTATTTTATACGCACCTTAATCCGTTGTACAACCGTTTTCGCATGAAACATAAACGAACCGGAAAAGATGACGGACTATGGATTAAGGGGATTGGCCGCGAAATTAAATTCCGCTACAAAGACCAGACGAAAAGCAATATGAAAATTTATGGAGCGGAAATCGGTTATGACCGTGAAATCTGGCATAATGGCGGAAAGGGCCTGCAGTTGGGGCTGTATGGCGGAACAAGCGATTCAAGACAGAAATACGACCGCGGCGGGCATGGCGACGGCGAAACGCAGAGCCTCGGAGTATATTCAACCCTGAGTACGGCAGATAACTGGTTTGTAGATGTTGTCGGAACGTATTTCTGGCACACGCAGAAGATAAAAAGCTATACGCCTTCGGGTTCCGATGTCAACGGCAAGTATGATGCAAACGCATGGCAGTTTTCGGCTTTTGTCGGAAAGAGATGGGATATTGCCGAAAGCTGGTTTGTCGAACCATATATGGGACTGAACTATATGCGCGTAGACGGAATAGATTACCGGACAAATTTTAATACGCGGGTCAGTGCGTCGGCTGCGGATTATTTGGGAGGCAGTATCGGGGTATCGGGAGGAAAAGAGTTTGTTTTGGCTGATGGAACCGTTTTTGATGCTTACGGACGCTTTAGCCTGATGCACGATTGGGACGGCAAAAGTCCGGTTACCGTGGCAGACGAAATCTTTGCCGAAGATACATCCTCGCTGCGTTATGAATTGGGGGCGGGAATAGCCGCCGCGTGGAACGAGACAAATTCCGCCTATTTTGAAGCGTCAACCCAGCTTGGCAGCAGCGTCCGTTTTCCGTGGGAAATCAATATCGGCATTCAGTTTAATTTCTGAAAAGCAACAAGCTCGGTATAAGCAGTTCTCCCTAAATGAGAAGTATAGTCCGCAAAGTCATAAAATCATAAAGATTAAAATCCTTCCTCTTTGTAAGGACGGGACATCAGCTCGTCCATAGCCTCATTTATAGATAAACCGCTGAACAGAACTTTGTTGACCGTTTCGCATATCGGCATTTCTATGCCCAGCTCATGTGCACGTTTGACAACGGCTTTGGCCGTATAAATTCCTTCTACCGTACGCGTATTTTCCTCCAGCAGTTTCTCTGCGTGGCCGCAGGCGCCGACCTCATATCCGAAACTGAAATTGCGGGAGGTTGCACAGTTTGCCGTCAGAACGAGGTCACCCATGCCGCTCATCCCCATCATCGTGCGCAAGGTTCCGCCCAAAGCCTTGGACAGCCGTACCATTTCGTTAAAGCCGCGTGTAATCAGCGCCGCTCGCGCCCCGTCGCCGAGTTTAGCCCCTTCAACAACGCCCGAAGCGATGGCAATGACGTTTTTGACGCTCCCGCCGATTTGCGGCGAAATCATGTCAGCGGTCAGATATGGGCGGAAATAAGGCGTTCCGAGCATGTTGGCAAGTTCGGAGGCAATTCCCTCTTTGGCACAGGCAATCGTAACGGAGGCCAGCTTCTGTTTGGCGACATCGATTGCAAAACCCGGACCGGACAAAATGGCAACCGCAGCATAAGGAATTTCTTCCTGCAATACTTCCGAGAGCATCTTTCCCGTTTCCACTTCAATTCCTTTGGCGCATAAAACGATAACCGTGTCTTCTTTGACATAGGATTTCATCTGTTTCAGCATCAAACGTGTCCATTGTGCCGAAGTTGTCAGCAGAATAACCTTGGCAAATGCGAAAACATCGGCGATATCGGCAGAGGCTCTGATGGCATCGGGCAGGGGAATATCCGGCAGAAACATTTTATTGACGTGCTTCTGGTTGACGGAGTCGACAACTTCCTGTTCGCGTGCCCAGCACAAAACGTCGTTTCCGGCGCGTGCAGCAGTTAAAGCCAGCGCCGTTCCCCAAATTCCCGTTCCTATAATGCCGATTCTTTTCATAAATTTCTCCTTAAACAATATTCAAAAACTGCCGCAACGCATAGCATCAGGCTGTTCTCCGCTTATAAGCGGAATTTACAGAATTATAGTTAATAAAATATAAATATTGCCCGGATACGCTATTTCCGGAAGAGGAGGATTTTTCGCTTGACAGCTTAAAATTAAGCGAAAAGCAGAGGAAGGCAATTCAAAACCTTGATATGGCTAATCAGTTAACCATAATTAAAGCGCTTCGGGAACAGCAGAGCATCAAAAAGCCACATCAAGAGGTGAACGAAGAAGTTGAGAAGATAGCGGCTGAAAACAAACCCGACAATGATTTGAGAATACATAATATGGTTTATTATTTTCAGCTTTATGTCTTGCTTTAATCATTTGTATAGCTAAAGTTCTGGTAGGTATTTCTCTGTTTTCCCAACCTTGCTTTATAGCAGCTTCAACAGCCCATTCTTCAAGCATAGAAATTTTTTTAGCTTGTTCTTTTGTTAAGCCATACTCTTCTTTGATTTTTTCAGTTTTTGTTTTATATTGTTTTTCTATTTTCGTTTTAAGATCGTTTCGCATGCCTTGTCGTGTCTTTATTTGTTTAAGATGATATGAAAGAGATAATTCAGCTCTTAAAACTAATTCACCGCATTCAATGGCTCTGTCTAATGCCATATTGTATATTTGAGGATTTAAGCCTTGAGTAACATAACGTGTCGCCATTTTTTTCATATAGTCTCTTACTTTTGAGCCACCATTTATGTAGTCAGGTAATTTAGAAATGTCTGTAGGAGGTATAGGAAGATTGACAGCAAGAATCTTTTTAATGTCTTTTTTTTCGTTGTCATTTAAGACAACTTCAGGTATTGAATTTGCAACGGGTGCTAAATTTTTCATAATACAAACTCCTTAAAATAAAATTTTTTTTATGATAAAACAATGTGTTTAAGAAATTATTACTGAAAACGCAAAAGTCCATTTTAAGCCTCGCACGTAAAGGCATATTCTAATTTTGGTTAGTTATTTTTAAGTCTAGCCGGTATGGGCTGGTGGTAGGTGTATCCCGGCTGGGCAGTATAGGAGCGGTAGCCGGCAGGCCCAATCCGCATACCGTAGCCCCTGAGCCTGGTCGTATGAGTGAAAATAAACTGTCATTGACGTCAAGAGCTTTTCTTTTAGGCTGGTTTTAAATTTGATTTTTTTCAAAAGATTATCCCGAAGGACTGGCTGGATTCAAACCAAGTTAAGCTATTGAAAAACAAGGAAAGTTGAAAAGATGAGTTCGGAAGAGCCTCAAAAAACAGGCCTGGAAGAAAAACAACATTCGAACTCGATTTTATTATTAAAAAACAAGGACTTAAACCGAAATTTAAGCCCTTTGCACTTGGTGGCTGGAGTGAATTCGCAATCTGCGGACTAGTTATTATTGGTTGAATCGTAATATTTTTTGCAATTTATCTGGCTTGTCTCTTGCGTTTTTGAAATAAAATTCCTAAATAACAGTTATATATAATAAAAAGACTAATGGAGATTTTAAAATATGACAGCAGTAAGAATGTTTAATTATATTCCGGAATGTGTTGATCTTTTGGCTGCTGGAAAGAGAATATTGCAAGGTACATTAAGTGAAAAAGATATTATTGATTTTCCCCAGAAGTCTGTCACTTATACTATTCGTTATAAAATTGGAGAAGATAAAATAGTTTTTCTTGTTTCATATGGTAAATCAAAACCTAATGTATGCTATAATCGCAGTCAAAAAATGTATGATGACAGCATATTATCAGATGAAGTTATTCATATGACAAATCAGTTTATTTTTATTATTTATAAAAATAGGGTTTTATGCTCCGATCATTACAAAAGAAATGTAATAATCAACTTGCTGCATGATGCAGATAAGAACTTTTCTTGTGAATTGTTGTCTATGTCAAGTTCTATTGAAGATTTTATACAACAGGTTAAAGCGATTGATTCCATATCAATAACGGCAACAAATGACCTTTTTATTAATGAATTTTTGAATCCATCGTGGGGAGATGATATTGATAAAAAGGAACGACCTGAAACAACAGTTATAAAAATGGATTTTAAAAGAGCCTTGAATGAGGGATATTTAAGAAAAATTTATAAAAAACTAAAAACACCATCATATATTACAGCCTTCAATATAAAAGGAGAAAGTGATGATGGCTTTATATCTATAAATGAAGAAAATGTTGTTGCAAAAGATATTTTTGAATTTGAAAAAGAAGAAGGATATTATGATATTAATGAAATTTTTGAAAAAGTATAAGATGGTATTTTACCTTATAGTAACTTTTGTATTGTCAATATTTTTTTCTATAAGCTCAGAAACAATAATATCCGATTCGATTACTTGCATATCTATTATATTTGCCTTCTCTCAATCATTTTTATTAGCAACATATGCCAATAAAGATATTAACATCTACATGAAAGAGCATAAAATGTTTGATAAATTTATTAAAGATAATCGAGATTTCATTAAATCATGTGTTTATTCTCTTATCGCTCTTTTTATTCTAGGTTTATTTCCATTTAAGTATCAATATAATAATCTATTTTATTTTTCATCAACTCATATTGCATTACTAATTATTATTAAACAACTTAATGATACTCTCATATTTGCAGATTGTTATATGAATGTTTACAAAAATTCGTATTCACAAAAAGTTATAAAAATTAAATAATATTTTTTGAATCGGAATTAATTCAGGATTTTTCAGATATCTTATCAGCATATTCGTTCGTCTTTTATAATTTACGCATAGGTTAGTTAATTTTCTTGCATAATGCCATGGGTCGTCTGGATCGATAGCACCATTATCTAAGCTGATAAGGTCGCCGATGATTTCCCATAACATTTTTCGGACAGAGTGTCGTTTTGGAAATTTCCATGGCTCATCGCTTATATCTTTACGGCAACCAAGCAGTAATAAACGTGAACGGTCTTCAACACAGCCATAGTCAGCAGCAGTATACCTGTTTCTGTTTTTTCAGATAAGCCTTGTTTTGTTAACCAATTTCTAAAATTCTCTCTCAAATTATCCATAAAATGACACTCCTTAATTTATCTTATATTGCCAAGATTTAAGAAAAAGTAAAACCGAAAATTAAAAAGAAAATTAGACTTATGACTTAGCTATGTTACAAGTTAAAAAAGGACTACTGAAAACGCAAGCACCTATTTTAAGCCTCGCACGTAAAGGCCTCTTTTAATTTTGACACTTCATTTTTAAGCTTAACCGGTGTTGGCTGGCGGGCAGGTGTATCCCGGCCGGGTAGTATAGGAACGGTAGCCGGCAGTCCCGAACCGTGAGGTGTAGCCGCTGGAACCTGGTCTCTTGAGTAAAAATAACCTGTCGTCAACGTCAAGAACTTTTCTTTTAGACTAGTTTCAAATCTGACTTTTGATAAATGATAATCCCAAAAGGCTATGAAAGGCTGTCTTTGATTAAGCTATTGAAAAATAAAGAAAGTTATAAAAAGTAGTCCGAAGATGATTCATATTTAAGCCTGTAATGATATAAATTTTCGGACTCAGTTAAGTTGTTGATTTATAAAGAAAAAATCGCCATTTCTGACGATTTTTGAACTGTGGCTGACCAAGGTTTATGACCTTAGGAAAAAATATGAGCAGGAATTAGCGGAAATGTACCTTATTATTAACGGCATGGATGACGATTTGCGACAGATGATGACGATAGAAAAAGGCTAGAGCTCAATATTTTTATTATATAATCACATCAGAAGGAAATAATAAAAATGATAAAGGACTTTTATATTTGCCTAGACAATACGGCACTAAATTATGCTCTAAAGCATTTCAGCAACCCGTTTACACGGATAATGCGTTGTTATACCGGCCTTGAAGTTGAAATGATTGTCAAAACTATGGAATCAAATAAAAGCAAAAATTTTTATACGCTCCGGGCAATGCAAAATAAGATATTAAAAGGCACCATTAAAAATCTTGAAGTCTTGGGTACTATTTTTGAAAGGGCGGATAAAAATAAGCTAAGTAGTAATAAAAAAATACTTTTAGCTCTTGATACAGAATAAAAAAATTCCTAAGTATTCAATATAGGCTACCTTTTTTTGATTTGTAGTCTTTTTTGCAAAATTTATTTAATACTGTCTGAAAGCTGAAATATGGCAATTTATTTGAATGGATGCCCTGTTAAATTAAAACGAACAAAATTTTCTGTTTGTGTTTTAAAATATTCTGATGATTTACTTAAGGAGTTGAGAGCAAAATATAAATCTGTCATATTTTATCGACATAAAGGTATTGAAATATTAGGTTTTTCATTTGAACAGCAATATGATAGCAAATTACAAGAGTGTGTAAAAGAGATTGATATTACGGATGAAGAATATAGTGATTTTAGAAAAATTTTAATAAAATATGCAATAAAAAAAGCTATTGATAACGCTGGAAAAAATAAGGCTTGGGGTTTTAATCCGATTTGCCTTATTAGCTCTAAGTCAGAGGAAGATATTATAAAAAAAGTTTTAAATGCTGATTTTCCTTTTGCGGCACTTCCTGCGTATTTGATTGATGTTCGGGAAATTGATAATGAGACCTGCATTTTAGTCGATACCTCCGTTAGGTATCAGACAAGCTATCCATGTAATTATTTTTATTCTAAAGGTTTTAATTTAATCGGAAGAAAGGCTTATATAAATTTACCTAACGGTGAAAGAAAAAAGGTTGGAAAAATTAAAAGCTATGAAGGAAATAATATTGTTTGTGAAACGAATGGCGATAGTCAGAATTATGCTTCAGATAGCCTTTTTTTGATACCAAGCTATAAAAATATTAGAGATTATTTGAGTCTTTTGTATAGGACATCTGCTCATAAAATAAATGAGAAGTTGTATAATGCTGTTTCGGCTTTTAGTAACGGTAAAAATAAATTTAGCAAGATTAATGCTTTTGCAAATTTTCTTAAAAAATCTCAATTTCTTGAAAATAATGGGATTCAAATTGATGAACTTTTTAATATCACTTCTAAGATAAATAATTTTGAAAAACCGCAATTCACATTTGCAAATAGTTCTATTGCAACAGGAATAGAATATGGCTTGAAAAAGTTTGGCCCCTATACAAAAGCTCATTTTGACAGAAATAATCCTGCTATATGTGTAATTTGTTCAGAATCAAGGCAGGGAGAAGTTGAACAATTTGTTCGTAAATTTCTGAGTGGAATTAATGGACATGAATATTTTAGTAATGGTTTAGAAGGAAAATTTGGGATTGGCCGAAGTACTGTGAAAATCTTTACATTTGCATCAAATACACCTGCAGGATATAAAAAAGCCATTGAAAATGCTTTGGAATATAAGGCTGGAGAGAAATTATGGGATTTAGCATTGGTTCAAATTGAAAAATCATTTAAGGACTTGAATGTTAATGATAATCCTTATTTTACAGCAAAATCAATGTTGATGGCTCGTGATATACCAGTTCAGGATTTTACAATAGAGACACTTCAACAAAATGATAAAACCCTAGGGTTTTCTTTAAATAATATGGCTTTAGCTACATATGCAAAAATGGGAGGTGTTCCTTGGCTATTACAATCAATACCGACGGTTGTACATGAGCTGGTAATAGGAATTGGTAGTGCGTTTATTTCTGAAAGCGGACAAAACACTAGAAAAAATAGAGTTATGGGTATAACAACGGTATTTAGTGGTAGTGGTCAATATATTCTTACAGGAAAATCTAACGCGGTTTCTCCTGATGGATATAAAGACGAATTAGCAAATGTTTTGGAAACTACAATTGATAAAGTTAAGGCGTCCATGAATTGGGTAGAAGGTGATACAATCAGAATTGTCTTTCACTCTATGGTAAAAGAGTTTAATGGATATGAAATTGAAGCAGTAAAAGATGTTATAAAAAAATTCAAAGAGTATAATATTGAATATGCATTTGTAAAATTATCTAAAGAACATTTATGGGAAACTTTTGATACGAATAGGGAGAATGAAAGCAAGGGATGTTTGGCTCCAACTAGGGGACAATATTTTAAAATCTCAGATTATGCCATGTTATTATGTTTAACGGGGGGACGAGAACTTAAAAAGATTAATGATGGTCACCCTCAATGTGTTTATGCAAGTGTTCATAAAGATTCTACATTTAAGGATATTAAATATTTGAGCAATCAAATATTTAATTTTTCGGCTCATTCTTGGAGAAGCTATTTTGTAGCACCATTACCAGTTACAATAATGTATTCAAATTTAATTGCTTATAGTTTGGGTTGGTTAAATCAATTACCTAAATGGGATAGTAGTTGCTTATTTCAAAAGACTGGAAGAGCTAAATGGTTTTTATAGATAATAACTATCATATTAAAGAGTATCTTAAAGAGAAACTTACCCAAGGTTGTGGAACGAATACTAATGTGGATGCCTTTGTAAAATATTTGGGGCTGAGTACACAAAACGTTTTTAATGATACTGATTTTTATGAGTGTGCAATCAATGGATTTGATAACCTTTATAACCAAGAAAAATTAGGTAGGTTATTCAAATGTGTCGCAGAATTTGATGGTGTTCCTATGCCATGGCATTATGATGTTATCGGTTTATTGGGAATTAAGTTAGCGGTGGCTGCGTCAAAGAATGATATTTTGATAAGAGATTTCAATAATTGGGTTAGAAATTTTTTAGAAGTTGCGATTAAAAAACAAAAATTTAATTTGCATGAAGAAACTTTGGCAAAATTTGTGCTGAATGAAGATGTTTCAAATAAAGCTTCTTCTCCTGTAGTGCTTTTGTTGTTGCATTACAAAGGACTATATGAGTTACAGCCGTATTTGAAAGAATTTTGCATTGCTGAGTTTTGGAAGATATATACTAAGGTAGAGGATATTTCTTCTGTGTGGCTAATGGCTGCTTTAATTTATGTTTTTGATAATATTTCAAAAGAACAAGCAACCGTTCCTGCAAATAATTGGAATTTGGAAAATTTAATTTCTTTTTTAGAAAACATTTCGGTGGGATTGAATTGTTGGACTTGGGAAGAAAAACCCAAGACAAAAACTAGTACCGCTGTAAAATGGCTTATAGAAAATGAATATCATGTTCAAAATTTGTTATATTTGTTGCTAGCACCAATTTTTCCGAGAATAAAAAAAGAAGTCAATCTACCTCAACAAGGGCATAAAAATCCTAGGGCAGATATTTATATTCCAGAACTACATTTGATAATTGAAGTCAAATATAGAAAAGATAGAACAAAAAAGTTTGTTGATTTAACAGAAGAATTGGCTGCAGATAAAACCTTATATACAGCATCTGAAGAATATAAGGATAGCAAACTTATTGCTTTTTTATGGGATAATCTTGCATCTACAGAGGAACACCCAAAATTTAAAAACGGAATTTGTGGTTTTTTTGATGGGTGTGTTGTAATTTCGTCTCCATCTTGTATGCGCTCTTCTTAAACCATCTCTACAATTTTCTTCTGCGCGTCGGTGTTGTATTCAATATAGCGTTGGGTGGTGGCAAGGGTGGAATGTCCGGCCAGCATACGGATATCGTTTAAGGTTCCGCCGGCAAGGCTGATATTTTTTGCGGCTGTAGTAATAAAAGTTCTGCGGCCACTGTGCGAGGAACATCCTTCAAAGCCGATTTCTTTATATAAATTATAAAAGAAATTGACGATTGCCTGCGGACTGGTTTTGTTGTCGCGTTCTGTCGTAATAATCCGATTCGTCAAATTAAAATGCTCGTCCTTCTGTTGTTTGCTTAGTATTTCTGCCAATAAAAACGCCAAATCTTTATGCAACGGAATAATCCTGCCGGATTGCTTGCCCTTGGATGCCTTATTAATAAGGTTAATTTCGCGGCTTAGGTTTCCTTCCGAGTCGCAAACCATCAGCCAGCTTAAATTTGCTATTTCCTTTGCCCGCAATCCGGCTTTATAACTGAGCATAAAAATAATTTTATTGCGGAGCGGATATCTTGTCCGTTCCAGATAGTTCAATGCCAGTTCCTGCTGCTTTGGTGTAAGAATTTTTGCCTGTTTGTTAAGTGCCATTTTTATTTAAAACTCATTATGTTATTGAATCTATGTAATAAATTATAATGAGTATAAAATAAAAGTCCAGGTTCAAAGTCTTGTAACGCTTGAAAAATAAGGACTCATTATAAAACTTAGATTATATAATGAGTTTATCCGCCGCAAACTTTGCAAGGTCTGGCACCTTGTGATTTTGCCTTGTCTTTGGTGGTTTTTATACAGTTTTTGGTACAGCGTTTTGCCCATTTGCAGGTGGGGCTATGATAAATATAAGTCTTGGTATTCATAACTACGGCTGAGTTGTCGGCAGCTAAAACAGGTGCGGATAAAAGCAGGAAAATTAATAAACATACGGTTCTTTTCATCTTTCGCTCCAGACTTTATTATAAATTTTTCCCCAGCCTTCATTATGGCTCGCTCCGCTGACTTCAATAATTAAATCGTCCTTTCCGACAAATTCGCGTGCCAATATTGGTGGTGTGACTTCATCTTTACTGCCGACATAGTGGATTTGTGGAATTTTAGCGAACTGTTTGCGGTAGCTTTCCAAATTCATTGATTCATTAAGCGGCGGTAGATTATGATATTGTGTCCATGCCAAGTGGTCGAGATTTCCGGCAATGGTGATAATTTTTTTGACATTCAGCCCCGGTTTGGCAGTTGCCGCCAGTCCGGCAATCTGTGCACCACCGGAAAATCCTACCAAAATGACCGGATTGTTACCGACAATATTTTTAATTGCCTCATATTCTGCATTAATAACTTCCGGGGCAAAACGAGCAGTTGTCCAATGACGTTTGGAACATATCGGACTTTTAACATATTGGCATGGTCGGACTAAGTATATGACATTCGGACTGTTGTCGCCAAAAGCCAGTTCACGGACTAAAGTTCCGCGAGGTGTCGGGTCTTGGGTTGCTTTGCCTCGGGCATTAAAGGCATAACCGTCACCTTCTATATATATTTTATAAGGAGCCGCCGGATTTGTAACCTTTTGCCAACTGGCAAGGATAAAATCCCGTGTTTTAACCTCTTTATACACAAAGTCAGCCGGCACCTTGATTGTCGTACACCCGACCAGAAACAGCAATGTTACTAATACTTTTATCATACGTTAAGCTCCTTATAAAAGGACTATATCGGCTTATTTATAAAAATTCCAGAGGGTTTTTGACTTTTAGCTTGATTGTCTTCAAAAGGCTTTATAATATAAATCCGAGCAGTTTACTGCTTAGGGCGTCGAAAACCCTTTTATAGACTTAGTCGTGTGCACACGACTCTAAATTGTGCCGACTTCTTGTTCTATGGACGGATGTCGGTGAATAAGGCTCAGCCAAATAAGCCGAGCCGTTTAAGTCTATACGGTTTTCGAACATCCGCCCGCCTTTCAAAGAAAAGCGGGTTTTTCTTTTAACTAGTTAGAAAAAGGATGTTTGATACATGAAAAATAAACTTTTAATTACAACGGCATTGGTGGCACTTTCTGTGTCCGGCAATGCTCATGCAGATGTAACTATTAATTCAGACACAGTTCTGGAAAGTGAATATACCGACAATGTAATAATTTCCGGAGGCAATGTTACAACCAAAGACAGTTCTACCGTTAGCCTGAATTATCCTGACGGAAAAAATTTAACAGTTAACGGCGGAAACTTATCCTTAAACGATTCCACCATTTACACTTTTAACGGCAATACGGAAATCAGCGGAGATGCTGTTCTTAATTTAAATAATGACAGCGATATCGACACCAACAAATTAACCATCAGCGGAGGAACAATCAACCTTAATAAGGGTGAACTTCGTCAGAATAATAGTTTTACCATGACAGGCGGTACAATTAACGCAAACGGCCAAACGCAAATAGGTTCTGTCGGAAGAGATACTGAAAAAGTTGAAGGCACCGTAACAAGCTATGCCGGAGGAACAACGGATATCAGCGGCGGCGTGATAAATGTTAAAGGCGGTGTAGGTCTTGGCAGTTCGGCAAATGACATTTACGATAATGGTAATGTTATTTTTGGTACCTCTATTAAATTAAGAGGTGATGCAACTCTGGACATTAAAGAGGGAGCAACCTTATTTGCTTATGAAAATTACAAAATTGATGAGCCGGATTTAGATAACTCTGACCTTGATGTTGTAACCTTTGGTAATAAAGCCACAATTACAATGAATGACAACACTTCAAAAATTAATCTGGCCGGAACGTTAAGTGCCAATATTAATGGTGATGATCGCGGTAAAATTCATTTTCAAAATTCCGGTGCTCAGATTGATGGTGATGTTGAAGCTGCCAGCCTGATTTTTGAAGACAGCCACACCTTAAGCCAAGCTGTTTCTGGTGAAATCGGCGGCTTGGATATTTTTGAAATTAAAAAAGGCACCATGGTTTATGATAAGGAAATCAGCGGCGGCGCTTCCAGCGTTATTGTCGGCGAAGGTGCAACGCTTGATATAGGAACAAATGCTTTGCATTCCGGCGGTGAAAAAGGTGTTGACAGTGAAGGTGTTCACTTCAAAGACAATTCGACTTTAGCCTTTACTGTAACCGATAAAGACACTTATGGTAAAATCCATGCCAATTACGTTAATATCAGCGAAAACGGTACAAATTTGAATATGACCTTAAACGGTGCCGCTTTGGCCAAAGGTGAAACAACAACCTTAAAATTATTTAATGGTGAAGATTCCGATACGGTAGAAATCGAAGGTAAGTTTGCCAACCTGAGCCAAAATTCCCGTTATGAATTTACGGACAATGGCGACGGAACTTTTAATGTTACTTCTGTCGGTTCTGCCACAGATGCTGTTGTTGATGCCGGTGGTTCCGCCAACAATGCCGGAACAGCCGAGGCATGGGACAGCGTCAGTGCTTCAACCAGCTCTCCGGTTGCTGCCGCAGTTACGGAAAAACTGGCACAGCTTTCCAACAGCACAAATGCTGCCGAGCAGAAAGCCTATGTTGACGCTTTGACGGCTGTAGCTCCGGAAGTTGCGCCGATGGTTCAAAAAACACAGACAGAAACAGCCAATCAGGTCTTTGGTGCCGTATCAACCCGTTTAACCGGGGGTTCAATCTCAACCGGTGGCGAAGGTATGGCTTCCGGCGATAATATCTTCAAACGTGGTGCAATGTGGGTTCAGGGCTTGTTCAACAAATCCAAACTGGACGATACATCCAAAGCCAAAGGTTTTGATGCAGATTCTAACGGTATTGCCTTCGGTGCCGAGAAGTTTGTAACCGATGATACTAAGGTCGGTATTGGTTACGCTTATACCAACACCGATATTGATGGTTTCATGCGAGATACTGATGTTGATACACATACTGCCATCTTGTATGGTGAATATAAACCATCCAACTGGTATGTAAATGGTATTGCGACCTATGGCTGGTCTGATTATGAAGAAAGCAAGAGTGTCGCCGGAGTTGGTGTCAAAGCTGACTACGATGTCGAAACCTTTGGCTTACAGGCAATGACCGGTTACGATATGAACATCAACGGCTTAGGCATTACGCCGGAAGCCGGTTTGCGTTATGTCCATATCAAGCAGGACACTTACAAAGATTCTGCTGACCAACGTGTTTCTGCCAATGACAGCGATATTTTGACTGGTGTTATCGGAGCCAAAGTCAGCAAGAGTTTTGAGCTGTCTAACGGTATGAATATTAAGCCGGAAGCCAGAATTGCTGCGACTTACGACCTGTTTAACGATGACGTTAATTCAGTCGTAACCTTGGCTAATGGTTCTGCTTATGCAGTTGAAGGCGAAGCTCTTGACCGTTTCGGAATGGAATTTGGTGCCGGTGTAACAGCGGAAGTCAACGATAGTGTCGAACTTTCGCTTGGTTATGAAGGAAAATTCCGTCAGGATTACCAAGACCATACAGGCTTGATTAACGCTAAATATAAATTTTAAGCGTTAAACCGCCAAAACAAAACAGCCCCGGATATTTTGTGTTCGGGATTGTTTTTTTTACAAAAACGCTCTTGACAATGAAATTTTTTTATTATACTCAATAAACGTCATCGAGAATTTGGTATGATTTTTACCAATCTCGGTGAGCCGAGCACCTTAGTTCTTACTGCTCGTTAAGTTCCTGAAGAACACCGAATATGATTATAATGGGGTGTTACAGGAATTTTTTTTGATATCTCCCAAATAATCACTTTATAAGAAGCTTATGCAGCATAGCCGCAATAGAATTTTCAGCCGTGAAGCATAGCAAGTTTTAAAAAGGAGAAGATTTCAGGTAGTTGGTTTGATGATGTAGGCAGATTAAATAAAAATACAATAAAATAAAAGGCACCTTTTAGGTGCCTTTTTGTGTTTTAAATCTGCCAACTAATACATTGTAATTCAATGCTTTTTCTTTCATCGCCATCCTGAATCTTTACCTGAACTTATAAAAGTTATTCGGTTTCAGCTAATGGTTGTTTGTGTGCGGTAATGGTCAAAACGAATGGTGAATCAAAATTTTGAATCATATTGGAGAGAAATCCACAATGTCTGCCCCGAGCTTACCGAAGAGGAAGTCATCGAGGCGGGTACTTCTCTGCTTCAAATCGCCAAGCTGTTGTCAGAAGCCGTTCAGGAAAATCCTGAGTTACAAACATTAATTTCAGCTCAAATAAAAGGAGATTTTTAAATGAGCACAAATAACAAGAAAAACGTCTGTGATACCTGCGTTTTGCTGGTTGATTACACAGACATCACAATAACAGAGCTTGGGCGTTTTAAGCCTAATCCGCAAATCCTCTGGGATATGCAAGGGGCGGAGGCTGTGACCTGCTATAACTTCGCAACGCGTGAAGAGCAGCAACAGCATTACTACCCTAGGCTGTCATTAAGCAGCGTGCTGCGGCACGGAGGTTTCAGCGTTAAGTTGAAAATTGAGTTTTCCGCACCGAAGCTTCTGCATTTTCCGCCCAACAATCTGGAAGAAGTTTGCGATGCCGATTTTGAAGATATCATCAGCATTTTGGCATTACGGATTCACGAGATGGGTGTTGAGGTTTCGCCGCAAGTGTTGAGGTCGGCACAAGTTGTAAGGATTGATTATGGTAAGAATGTTCTGGTTAAAGTCGCACCCTGTGTGATTTTACAATACTTGAACAAAGCCGACATCAGCCGCCGGCTCGATTGTACCAAGGTGTCATACCGAAATGAAGGGCATTCGCTGCATTTCTTAGCCCGGCACCGGAATGTCGTTATTTACGACAAACTCAGGGATATTCAAAAAGCCCGGTATTGTAAAAGTCGAGCTGTCAGTTCCGAAAATGCTCAGGCGATTGATTTGGCAGCCTTAGGATCAAAACAATATTTACGGGTTGAAATTCAGTTGGGCAATTCTGAGAATATCCGTCAAGCCATCAGCAAAGCAGGGCTTCCAGTTTCGGAGCTGACATTCCAAAATCTTTTCAGCAGCCAAATTTGCCGAGCTGTTACGCTGGTTTATTGGAATGAAATTTTGGCAGCAGCCAGATACCAGCAGTTAAGCGAAGAAAATGCGGCAGATTTATTCAAACGTCTGCTGGATGCCAAATATAAGTTTCTAAAAGCCCTACAGCTTGTCGGTTTGGTAACGATACTGAAGACGATGGGCAAACGAGAACTGCGGCTACATGCGGGGAACTCTTTTTCACCGGCAATTTATGAGCTGTTTCGGCTGATTAACCGGCTCGAACCGCAAAACAATTGGCTGCAGCCAGATTTGGACGGCATAACCGCAGCTATTAATGAAAATCAAATCATAACTTTAACAAAAGGAAATAAAGATGAACTTTGCTAGAGATGCAATAATTATGTGTCGAATTTCTTCTGTAAAGCAGAATATCGGTAACTCTCTCTCTGAACAGGAAGCTATCTGTAAAGAGTATTGCCGAAGTAAGAATTTTGAAGTCATACAAAATAAGCAAGCAATTGAAAGCGCCTTTACTAAAAGACGTCCCAAATTTAATGAGATATTGAATTTAATCCAGCAAGTAAAAGTGGCGCCAGTAGCTTTGGTTCTGTCGGAATCTAATCGTCTGGCACGAAGCTTTAACCATATAAGTGTATTGGACGATTTAGTGAAAACGGGCAAGATAGAAATTCATTTTGTTAAAGAAGGCATGATAATTACTCCGTTTTCTACGGCGGATGATGTATATGATTACCGGATGCTTATAGCAGAAGCCGAACGTTTCTCTGCAGAATTATCAAACATGACAAAAAAGGCAATGCAAACGATGCGAGAGAATGGCTTTTACCCTGGCAAGGCACCGATAGGATATAAAAATTGCCGTCCAAGTTGGTGCCCTTGGATTCTGCCGGATGAACAGGCTGGCAAAGTTCAGTTTTTATTTGATACCTACTTGCAGTCAGAAATCAGCATCAAAAAGTTGCTTGAAATTGCTCAATCATTACCTCTGTATACAACGACTGGTAGTTTAATCAGTCGAAGAACATTAATTCATATGCTGCGCAATTCTTTCTATTGTGGACAGATGAAAAGCGGTGGAAAGTTATATCGACATGGTTATGAAAGGTTGGTGAATGAAGATGTTTTTGCTGAGGTGCAAAAAAAATTAGACAGGGAACTTGGTAGAGTTGCCAACAAGGAAATGGAGGTGCAGGTCGCAGCATAAAGCAAATTAGGCCAGCGAAGGCTGGATAAGAAATCCGGCCTTCCTTGACCTGTCAGAATGATGAATCTTAAAATAAAGCGTAATTTTAATATAGAAAGGTAAGAAGATGGGAAGAAAAATAGTAAAAGCGATAGACAATGAAGCGGCCAAGAAAGCCGTTATTTGGACACGTGTTTCCAGCAGAGAGCAAGAAGAAGGATATTCGCTGGATGCACAAAAAGATCGCTCGACGACATACTGCCGGGCTAAGGGGCTTGAGATTTTGGCGGTATTTGAAATTGTTGAGAGCAGCACCAGAGGTACCCGAGAGCAGTTTTATGAGATGATTAATTTTGTTAAAAGACAGAAAAGCTGTATAGCCCTCGTTTGCGACAAGGTTGACCGATTACAGCGTAGTTTCAGAGAAGTACCTGTTTTAGAAGAATTACGCAAAAGCAGAAAAATTGAACTGCATTTTGTAACGGAAGGACAGATGCTCAATGCAAAGTCAAATAGTTCTCAAATTATGTCCTATCAATGTTTTGTGATGATGGCAGAAAGCTACACTAATAATATTTCGGATAACGTTTGCCGAAGTCTGGAGGAAATGCGAAAAAAGGGGAAATGGGCACACCATGCACCAGTCGGCTATAAAAATGTAAGGGATGCCAATGGTAACAGTGATATTGTGTTGGATGAGGACAACCATTTCATCATTACGCGGTTGTTTAAGGAATTTTCGATTGGCACCTATAATCTTGAGCAGATAACGCGGAAAGCCGCAGATTTCGGGCTTAAGATGAAGACCAGTAAGAAGCTTCATAAACAGACTATCCGCGGAATATTAAGCAACCGTTTTTATATCGGGGAAATGTATAGCGGCGGGCAATATTATCCGCATTGTTATCCGCGGCTGACGGACAGTTATACGTTTGAACGGTGTCAGGAAATTTTGGAAGGTAAGGCAAATCATAAGGTGCAGAAGCATGAATATGTATTTAAAGGACTGGTTCGTTGTAAAAACTGCGGTGGTGTTGTTTCAACCGACATCAATGTACATTCGGCGAAAAAGAAGGGCGGAGAAAAAATCGTTTATAAATACCTTTTTTGTCCGCAATGCGGCGGCTATCGGACGAGAGAGGAAAATGGGGTTGAAAAAGTGAGAGAGGCATTAAAAACGCTTAAAAACATGCCTAAAAGCGTTGTCGAGAAATTGGTTGCTTGTTTGGATGAAGAAATTTACAAAGACCATAAAATGGAAATAGAAGCCAAGAAGGCATTGGACAGGCAGATTGCCGGTTTTGCCGAAAAGGAAAGCCGATTGATAGACTTGTTTACGGGAGGCAGTATTACACAGGATTTATATACCAAAAAACTAACCGAGTACAGACAGGATAAGAAAAAACTGGAAGAGCGATTAACCGACTATAGTCATCTGACTAAGCAAGTCTGATAACGCTCAAATACTTGGCTGGCTTGCTTTTGATGTCAGACCAGATATGGAATTTTCTGAACAACGACAAAAAACAGCAGGTTTTAAAATTACTTTGTTCGGAAATTTTATTAGACGGTAAAAATGTAGATATTTCAATAAGAAAGCCTATCTTAGCACTGGCTAAAATAGGCTCTTGTCAAGTTTGGCTGGAGACGACGTGCAGTTTCCGAGTAAAAATATTTTGTATTTTATTAATGAAAATATTGTTTTGTAAAATTTCTTAATATAAACTTACATTAAAGAATGAAAATAAAGAAAGATTATAAAATGGCACAAAGTAAATCAATAAATAAAGATTTGACGAAATTAACAGTATTTGAGCAATTTAATATCTTAAATAACCAAATGGAATGTCTGTATGGGTTGATTGCTAATACACATAAATTTTATAGTGTTCTGAGTTCATCTATTGTTGGTGTTGCCATTCTTCTGTATTCAAATAATATTTTGCCAACTAATCATTTTAATTACCTGTATTATATCACTATATTAATGTATGCCGTATCTATTATTTGGTACCGAAATTTAGCTGTTTATTGGTTTGATCTAAATAACAAGAGTGCAGAATATAATGAATTTATAAAAAAGAACAAGATAATAAGTATGTATAATTCGTCTGTTTTGGTTAATACAAGAAAAGTTAATATGGTTATACCATTTCTTTTGGGAGGAATTATTTGTATCACATTAATTAAATATTCTACCTATATGTCATGGTCTGATTACTTATTTAGCGGATTATATATTTTGTTATTTTATTTAGGGTTTTTAAGAAAAATTAGTTGGCAGATAATCAGGTCATTATAGAATTTAAGCTATTAATTTTTGCAAAACTATTTTTCGTAGTCACAACTCAACCTCGCCAAATTCTTCCAAATTCTCCATAGCAATAGCCTATGCAATAGAGATTATGTCTGTAAAAAAATACAAAGAAGAAATTAATCCATTTTTGACTTTTTCAAAATTTACACCTCCTCAATCATTTATTTATTGGGATTAAAAATAATTAGGCATAAGAGGATTTATTTGTGTACTTTTTCTGGTTAATTGTTTAAAATCTAAAAACTTAATTTAAGATTATTGCAGATGATAAAATACATATTAACAAAAGGCTTGAAATGCGATTTATTGGTTGTAAATCTTTGTTGTTGAAAAATATACATGATGTTATAAATAAACATGTAACAGAGGCTTCTACCTTTTGTGATATTTTTTCAGGAACAGGGACAGTTGGTAGATATTTTAAGCAATTCTATGAAGTTTACTCAAATGACCTGTTGTTTTTTTCATATATTATACAAAAGGCAACTATTGAACTAGATTTTCAACCAACATTCTTAAAATTAAAAGATAAATTAGGAATAATTGATCCGATTGATTATTTTAATTCTTTAGATGATTCAGAATTAGAAAAGTTATCAGTTAGTAATAGATTTTTCCAAAATAATTATGCACCGACAGGGCAGAGAATGTATATAAATGATAGAAATGCTTTGCGAATAGATTTTGCTAGAAATACTGTTGAAAAATGGTTTAAAGAAAACTTGATTGATGAAATGGAATATTCATATCTTGTTGCCTGTATTGTTGAAGGAATACCATTTGTTTCTAATATTTCTGGAACATATGGTGCGTTTCATAAACAATGGGAACGTCGGACATTTAAGAAATATGAATTAAGTAGATTGCCAATAGTAACCAATAATAAAAAAAATAAAAGCTTCAATGAAGATGGCGTTGAGTTACTTAAAAAAATAGAAGGAGATATTTTGTATATAGATCCTCCTTATAATGAGAGACAATATTTACCAAATTATCATTTACTTGAAACAGCAGCAAAATATGATAATCCAAAATTAAAAGGTGTTACTGGACAGCGAAAATATGAAAATCAAAAATCTGATTTTTGTTCATCTAAAACAGCATTAAAAGCCTTTGAACGTTTAATAAATAATGCACAATTTAAACATATTATACTTAGCTACAGTACAGATGGATTAATGAAACTTGATGATATACAGGCAATTATGACAAAATACGCCAAGCCAAATTCTATAAAAGTCTATCAAATTCCATATAGAAGATACAAAAGCAGGAAACAAACAGAAAAAGAAGCTTTGAAAGAATTGTTAATTTATATGGAGAAAGCATGTATATAAAAAGTCCTTTAAATTATACTGGTGGAAAATATCAGCTTTTACCAATGTTAACTCAGATTTTTCCTAAACAAATAAATACGTTTGTTGATTTATTTGCAGGAGGTTTTAATGTTGGTGTTAATATAAAAGCCAACAAAATTATATGTAATGATCACATTAATTATCTAATTGATATGTACCAATATTTTAAAGACACATCTGAGCCAGATTTGTTGAATAGTATAAGCAAAAGGATACAAAAATTTGAATTGAATCAAAAGAATGCTGAAGGTTACAATACGTTACGCAATGTATATAATGAAAATCAAAATTCCTTAGATTTGTTTATATTGACGTGCTATGCATTTAATCATCAAATCCGTTTTAATAACAATCAGAAATTTAACTCGCCATTTGGAAGAGATAGAAGTTCGTATAATAGAAAAATTGAAGAAAATTTAATAAGATTTTCTCGAGCATTAAAAGAAAAGAATATTCATTTTTCTATCAATGATTTTATGCATATTGATTTATCTTCCTTAGGAAACAATGATTTTGTGTATTGTGATCCTCCTTATCTTATATCAACTGGATCATATAATGACGGGAATAGAGGTTTTAAGAATTGGACTGAAAAAGAAGAAAAACAATTATTGAGTCTTTTAGACAATCTTAATTCTAGAGGAATAAAATTCGCATTATCTAATGTATTAAAACATAAAGGAAATGAGAATCAGATACTGAATAAATGGTGTAAAAAGTATCATGTTACATATTTGGACAAGAAATATTCAAATTGTAGCTATCATTTAAAAAACAAGGATTCTGAAACGATTGAAGTTGTGGTAACCAATTACGAACCACAGGGAAATATGCCATGGCAACAACAAACTCTTTTATAGATTATCATAAAATTGTTCAGTTTTTGGAAGACCAGAGGGTCGATAATACACAAGAAGTTATTACAGAAATCTCAAATAATGTTAGAAGTATCATTTCTAAGCATAAGAAGAAAAATTCAAAAAAAGATGAAATATATTTGTCTGCTAGACCATTAAAAAGTGTTTTTCCTAATTTAGACCTTTCTATCTTACCAGATTGGTTAAAGGATAATTCTAATGAAATTCGAGTGCTAGGGGAAAACACTTTAATTATACCAGATGGGCGTAAATATCAGTTAAATAATAATTTGAATGATTTACATGGAGGTGCTTGGACATATTTTACATCTTCAGTGTTGAATACAAATTATAAAACATCAGGAGTAGACAATTTTGCGTATGATATTAGAAAAATACATCCTTCACCTAAACCTCCGCAATTAATGCGAGATATAATAGAATTTTTTACAAAAAAGAATGAAATTGTATTAGATTATTTTATGGGGGTTGGTGGTAGTCTGTTAGGGGCTTCATTATGTAGCAGAAGAAGTATAGGGATTGATTTAAATAATTTATATATTGAGACATATAAAAATGCGGCTAAGAAATTAGGACTATCAACAGGATATACTCTGTGTGGTGATTCATTAAGTATTTTGGAAGAAGCAACAGCTTTAAAAAACATTTTGCACGATGAAAAAGTAAGCCTTGTTTTAATTGATCCTCCTTATGCAAATATGATGAGTAAGAAAAAAACAGGGGCTGATATTGCTGTGTATGGCAATGAAGCGACTCCTTTTACAAATGATGAACGGGATTTAGGAAATCTGACACAAAAAGACTTTTTTGAAAAATTAAAACATTCTGTTGAAATGTCATTAAAATTTTTAAAAAAGAGAGGTTATATCGTTATTTTCATCAAAGATATGCAACCACATAAAAAAGAAACAAATCTACTGCATGCAGAAATAATAAAACGAATTAATGAAATAGAAAATATACAATATAAAGGGCTTAAAATTTGGGCAGACCAAACCTCTAAGCTTTTTCCATACGGATATCCATTTTCATTTGTTGCAAACCAAATTCATCAATATATTTTAATATTTAGAAAAGAATCTTAAAAAAATTAAATAGGGATTCCTACTGCTTCAAAAATAACTTTTAAGCATTCTGGAGCGCAGGGATTAACGATAATTTTTCCGTCATCTCTCAAATAAAATAACACCTTACTATGAGGCAATTTGTCTTCAAGTCCACCAAAGATACAAACAAATCTAGAAATATGACATTCTTGATAGTATGGTTTTATAAATTCATTTTCAATGCTGTCATAATCTTCAATTTCTTCAATTCCATTTTGTAAAGTAGAAAGTTTTTTACCTTCAATAAGGATAATTTCATTATCTTCAGGACAATGCAAAACTAAATCTGGAATATAGAGGTTTATACCATGAGTATCTTTTTTGGGTAATGCAATTAACTTACAGTCTTTTGTCTTAAAATATCCTCGTTCACAACCTGCATGATTTTGATATATTCCAATCATACCATGACATTCGGCTAGTATGTGTAAAAGGATTGAAGCCATTTTTTCTGACTTCATTTCATAGTGCCAATATTCTTCTGGTAAACGTTGTTCTGGGATTGAAATTCCTTCTAATTCTAAGTTTAATATTTTGCATAAATAAAGGAATTTATTACCTGTAGAGTGATTAACATATTGTTGGGTTACACCGTGTTGGGTAATAATAATTCTATCATTCCAACCTAAGTTTCGAATGGTTTTGGATATAATAGATAATGCACCAATATTGGGATCATGACCGATATTTCCAGCGTCAGCAGGTTTTGATAAACGTCCAGATACTTCTATCCGATCTGAATATTGATGTATTTCTATGGGGATATTGCCTTGGGGAGGTTTTCTCATATTGGATTTAAAATCAATTAATTCTTTGAGTGTATTAAAAGAAGAAAACCATCTTGTTGTATCTTTTCCGACAATATCAACACCTAATGATAGTAACATATTTGTTCCGAATTTACTTGTATCACTTGGTTTTCTGTCATCGGAACAATCTAATTCATCATTATATAGCATGTATAATTTTGCTTTTTTTGTGTAGGCGTCAATAAATACAAATTTAGAAGCACGCTGATATACACCTGTATTTCTAGATTCTGCATCACTTGTTTTTGTTTCTTCAATAGCCATTAAGAGATTTTCTGTGCTACCTCTGGTAGGCTTGTCATTTTGTTTAAATACTAAAAAATCAAAAAAGCTTGAGCTACCACTTACAGTTAATATTGATATTTTTTTAATGTCTTTCAAAGAAATGCCTGCAACGGTATATGAAAAAGCAAATATACCATTTTCGATATCGGGAATAATTTTTACTCCGGTATTTTCTTCAATCTCTCCACCAAAATCTTTAACATATAAGTCAATAATCTGTTGAATAACAGAAACTTTGGGACGTTCTTCTGTTAAAATCCATAAATTATCCATACGAAGCTCCATAATCTAATTTACTCTGATAAGGAAATCGTATAGTCCTTTATTTTATTATGCAAGAAAATAATAGTGATTTTCTATTAATGTTATGTAACACAGTAATAATATTTTTGTCTGTTTGTTAGTAATCCCGTCCAAATTGTAGCAAAATGTCATCAGTTTCGTGAGTTTTAGGGGCTCGCGAATGGGAAAATACACCGCATAATATAAATAGTTAATGAGTAAAACAGCTATTTATAGGAGAAAATGCTATGTGGTATGTAAAAGTAAATGACACAATTTTACCCCAACCGTATCAATATTTTAGTGATTGCTTGGCTGAATGTTTAAGAATTCAGCGAGAAATGGTAGCTGTATTCGTTAATCCTGTTCAATTATAAGCTAAAGGAGAAAAGTCATGTTAAAGCAATTTGAAACTTATTTACTTGAGAACAATTACAGCGTTAAAACTTCTGCTGATTACATGGGAAGAATTGAGAGACTTTGCAGACAAGAAGAATTTACATTGTCACATTTGATAGAAAATATTGCTTCTATCCTGCCACAATATGAAATAACCGGCGAAAAATCATCTTATGGCAAACGCTCTCATACCTCTGTCAGACAGGCTTTAAGAAAATTCAAAATGTTTCTTGCTTCTGAAATATCTGCTTAAGAGGTGTGTTATGACAGATTTAAAATATCCTGAAATAACTGTAAATATCTTAGGTGTTAATGGAAATGCTTTTAATATCCTTGGTATTTGTACTTCAGCAATGAGAAAACACCGATTGCCAAAATCAGAAATAGATACTTTTTTCAAAGAAGCAACAAGCGGTAGTTATGATGATTTGCTTTGTACTGTTATGCAATGGTTTAATGTGGAGTAGGTGCATGACTGATATTAAAACCTTAAATGACAATCTTCGCAAACATCTTATTGGTGGTAAAATTGTATTAACTCAAGGCATAGAAGCAAAAACCTATGAAGAAATTGCTGAAATTATGCTAAAGATAAGACATTTTAACAATTTTACACCAGATAATGACCCATATAATGAACACGATTTTGGTAGTTTTGATTATAAAGGTGAAAAAATCTTCTGGAAAATAGATTACTATGACAAAAACTATCAATACTTATCAGAGGATCCAAGCAATCCAAATTTAACAAATCGTATTATGACCGTTATGCTGGCAAGCGAATATTAAACAACTTTTATTAACTGTTCCATAGATAAAGTTTATAATTTAGCCCGGTTTGATTGGTTTCAGGTCGGGCTTATGTTTTACTTCTTTTATCCAATTCGCTTGTTTCTGGGCTGTTTATGGAGCAATGGGATATATTTTAACAAGATATTTATGTAAATTCAAAAGATTAACCTAATTAAAATTTTAAATGAGGTTGATTGAATGAACTTCTGCTAAAATTTACAAAGGTTGAACATAATAATACCTATTTACAATGTGTTATAACTATCAAAAGGAATCTGATATATACGTAATGTCGTGAATTTTGGGATTTGTAAAACAATTTTTTTATTTATTTTTCCATTTTCAATAAACAAAAACAACTTCTCACTTCTGGAGTTTAAATGTTTCAATTTATTTTTGGATACAATTCTCAAAATCATTTATGTTATCTAAAGCAATGTCTTTCCATTTTTTATAGTTGGAGCAGGAAAGTAGTTTGTCAAAAGGTGCCTTAATCTCATATTTTAAGACATCACCATCTAAAATACAGTTGGTTAATAGATTTTTTAGGAGTGTATTTTTCTCATCCGGTGTCGCAATTTTCATAACATTTGATATATCAGCTATAAAATCTAAGGCTTTTTCAACATCATCTTTTAAGGTATTGCTTATATCAGTATATTTTTTAGATCTTTCTTCTAGTTCTTTTCTTTGGTCTAGATACTTTTGCTTTTCAAGTTTATATTGATTTTCAGTAATACCACGGTCAAGAAAATACTCCCATAAATGCTTTAATCTGTTGTCAATAACATTAATCTCATCAGTAATTTTTTTTCTAACGCTGGCATTGACCTTCTTTTCATCTTCTAAGGATTGGATAATAGATGTTTTCAGTAAGTCGTGCATAGTTGGAGATATTTTAATTTTATGAAAAATCTCATTATCAAGCTGTTTTAGTATAATATCTTCGTTAACTAATTTTTGTTTGCATGAGCCTTTTTGATGACTGCAACGCAGATATACATACTCTTTATTTCCTTTTTTATGATGTTCAGGAGTAACAGCACATCCACATTTACAAGTTATCAATCCTCTAAAGACAAAAGGAATACCAGCATATTTTTGTTCTTTGCAAAATCTTTCTTTTTTTCTGGTTTCTAGAACTTTTTGAACTTTATCAAATAATTCTTTGTCAATAATCGGTTCGTATATGTGATTTACTTGTCTGTAATACATTTTTATAGGTTTTTTAGTCTTTTCATCTATTTCTTCTTCTTTGACATACATTTTTCCATAATAAAAAGGATTGGTAAGAATATCATGTATCTTGTTTCTGCTAATTGGACATATCTTACCAAAATTTTTAGATCTAGGATTATAATTAGGTTCTTTTGACATTAATCCTTTTTCTTTTGCAGAATGCCAAATACTTTGTAATGAATGAACTCCGGTAGCATATTCCAAAAATATTTGTCTTATAATTGGTGCGCGTTCAGGATCTAGGATAAGAGTTGCCGGATTTCTTTTATTTTTCGGTACATTTAAATAACCAATAGGAGCTAATCCTTGCCACATACCTGCTTCACGATTATGTTTTTGACTGCGTTTAACATTTTTATTCAAGGCAGTTAAATACATTTTTGCAGCTAGGATACCAAAGTCATATCTTGCAAATTCATCATCTGTACTAAATTTATCAAGAACTAAAAACTCATTAATAAAATGGACTTCAATTTTACCGGCTTTAAGTAATTGTTGGATTTTTTCACATTCAGAAAATCCACGTTGTAGTCGGTCAAGAGTATGGACGAGAATTGCAGTCTTATGATCTTGTTTTTCTATAAACTCAATCATTTCATTAAACTTCTTACGACCGCCACGAGATGAACTTTCTGTAAATACAAATGCTTTATATGATGGTTCAATAATCTTAAAACCATTTTTATAAGCGTATTCTTCTATCTTTTCAACTTGTGCTTCTAGACTAGCTCCTCTTTCTTGTTTTTTACTTGAAACACGGGCTAACATAACCGCTTGTTTACATTCTTCAACTTCTATTACTTCTTGATATTTTCGTCTCATAGTTAATATTCCTCTTTTTTTAATGCATACATAAAAAGTTCGCTCATTATTTTCTATTAAATTGTTTTTCCATAATATTATTATATCAAGACAAAATGGGAATGTACGCAAAAAAATGAGCGATTTTGTAACTTTTTTACTAATATTTTACTGATTTTTCAAATGGTTAACCTAATTAAAATTTTTAATGAGGTTGGTTCGAATAATCTTTATTATCAATATTAGTGTTTTGCTTATTTTCTTGATTTTTTAATGCTACTTTGACTGCTTGTGTATAAAAATATCTCAAGTTTTTAGTAGCTTCCTTTAGTTCATCATCCGTAAAATCGGGATAAAGAACTGATAACTCTTTAGCGAGTAAGTCTTTATCATTTGTCATGTTATCTAGAATGTTGAATGATGATTTTTCTACTAAATTTTTTGAGATGAATTTTCCAAATAGTATATTTTTTTATCTGCATATAAAAAAGTGTCCTAAGTTTTGTAGCTTAAGACATTATAGATTTTGTAATAGTAACTTTGGGTTCCTAAGACACCGAAGTTGATGTAATGGTATGAATTAATTGACTTTATCTATTAAAACACCTTCTTTAGCTAGAAAAATCTTAGCTTTTCCATTGTTTATTAAGTTGGCTAGATTGTCATTTGGTAGTATATGAGATTTTTCCGGAGCTATGATACGAAAATTATATTTTAAGTTGTTTATATCAAATATTAACCAATCAAGACTTTCTGTTCCCGTATATGAATCATAATAAATGTATATATTTCTATTAGGTCTAGCATGCCTTTGTAAGTTATTGATTATATCTTCAATTTCAGATTCATCATGATAACGAAAATAAATTACTTCTTTTTGCATTGTTTCTCTCTATTAAAGTTTATAACAAATATTTTATGTCAAGATTGAGAAAAAATGTAAAACAGATAATAAAAAAATTTTAACGATTTTTCCAATTATGATATATTTTAACTTCTAGGTCCTAAGACACCGAAGTTGATATGTAAATGTAGATGTCTAATATTGCTGTTTTTGAAAGTGTCTTGTTTTTTGACCATATGACTCAGTTGATTTATTTGGTATAGGTTTACTTAGATTTTCGTTAAAAGGCTTGTTCTGGGTTGATTTTTGATTCTTTATGTGAGTGTTTTACTTAGGATTTGCAGGATTAAAGCATTTGTAGATAAAAATTATTTATATACGATTCCGGTCATATAGTTTATAAATTGATGTCAGTTTTATCTATGAATTTGATGTATTTAATCTTGATACCATTGTCTTTTAGTTTTTTTACGTCTGACTTATATTCTTTATAAAGCAGGTTGTAGTCATCACGTATTTTTTCAAGAAGAGATTTAGATATATACAAACCATT